>LQAH01000174.1_pt1 | contig 18614 bp, 32 predicted proteins | sample 1535791 | NCBI WGS metagenome assembly LQAH01 (sample SAMN04331585, study PRJNA305678) | bioreactor metagenome | isolation source: bioreactor_4 inoculated with Wadden Sea sediment 2nd replicate of a... | place: Germany:Bremen
ATCTGGACATCAACAGTTAATCTTGAGAAATCAGATCTTGTTTTTCAGATTTATTTCGGAAAATAGTTGTCAATTATAATTACAGCATTATTACTCTCTGAATTTGATATAAATTCATAAGCACAAATTTTTTATAATAAAAATATTTTGACAGAAAGTTCTGTCTAAATTAAAATTCAGTTCATGAAAATAATTAAAAATGAAAAAATGCCTCCTGCTAACGGTCATTATTCGCAGTGTATTGAGAATAACGGAATGCTTTATCTCTCCGGTCAGCTTCCGATTAATCCAGAAACAGGAAAAATTCCTGATGGAGTTAAAGAGCAGACAGAGGCGGCTCTGCAGAATGTGGAATCGATTTTAACAGCTGCGGGAAGCTGCCGGGAAAAGTTATAAGTGTAAGAATATATGTTTCTGATATTTCGCTTTGGGAAGATGTAAATGCGGTTTATGCTTCGTTTTTGGAAATCACAAACCTGTAAGATGTGTTGTCCCTGTAAAAGATCTTCATTTCGGCGCCCTTGTGGAAATAGAAACAACTGCTTTCTTCTGTCTAATAAGGCTTTTCAGCTTGTCATGAATAGTTATTTTAATTCTGATATAAGCTTTTTAATGATCAGCATTATTTAAAATATATCACCTTCTTCGGAATAATTTTCAAACTAGTTTATGTGACCTTTAATAACGGAGCCGGAATGCTTATAAGATTTTATCTTACATTATCAGTAGCAATTGCAACCGCCTCATTAACTCTCGGCTTAGCAGGTCTTAATAAAAAAAAGCGGAGGATGCAGCAGGAAAGTCTTTTTCCTCATGTGTCTGTCAGTAGCATGGTTTCTTTTTGCTTCCGGCAACTCAGTATCAAGCTCTGATAAATCCGATGTTATTTACTGGTACCGCCTGTCCTCATTAGGGTTTGCGCCTTTCTTTGCACTAAATCTTAACTTTTATCTTGTATACATGCTCAGGACAGGATTCAGACCCAGATATCTTTTTCTTTATTTACCTGTCCCATTTATAATCTCCGGGACTTTTTTTTCTGTAACACTATTTGACAGTTTTATTTTTACAGGAAGTGCCTGGCTTTTTCATCCTGCATATTCATCTCCCTGGTTCTGGGGATATCTGATATACTATATTTCATATACACTGGCGGCAGTTGCTGTAATTCTTAATGAAGCTTTTAAATCTGAATAAAGGAAATAAAATAATCTCTGTTTATATTTCTGTTTTCATATGTCTTACCCTTTTTATAGGAAGCGCAATAGATTTTGTATTTACAGAACTGGAGTTTTTTAACTTCAACCCCTCCGGTCCTCTCATAATGGGTATATATGTTTCGGGATGTGGTTTATTCTTCTTAAATACGGATTTATGACAGATAATCATATAGAAATTACAGAAAGCATTATTGATCATATTCATGATGTTATTTTTGTAATTGATAAGTCATTTCGTATTATTTATGTAAACAGTGAAGGACGGAGAATTGCAAAACTGCTTGGTATAAAAAGAAAGAAAAAAGCTGCTGTTTACAGATATTATAAGTTCTCCTGATTATATAAGAGGTCTGCTGCATAAGCTTAGAGATGGTGAAGAATATTCTGTAAGAATGGAGTATAAACCGGGGAAGCATTCTGTATTTACCGATACCCTGATTTCAAAAGTAATTGATAAAAGAGGTGTTTTTACAGGCTATGAAATTGTTTCAAACATAAACAAGGGGATAAATGAATTTATCTATTCTTTTAAAATTACAAAAAGAGAGCTTCAGATTCTGGATCTATGCCTGGATGGTTTTTCCAGCAGGATCATTGCAGAAAAACTTGATATCAGGGAAAGAACGGTAGATACTCATATCTGTAATATTTTTAATAAAACAGGCGTAAGCAGCCGAATAGAACTTTTTTCCCTTTCTGCAAAATACGGGCTTATCTCAGGTGAATGAATTCTTCCTCCTTCTGTTTTCTAAAGACCTGTCAAAAAAAGATTAAATACAAATAAAAACAGCTGAAAATAAAATAAATCCCTTATTTCTACGTATTTTCCACGATGTTCTGAAAGCGATTTCAATTTGATAATCTTTACTGTAATTTTTTTCAGGAGGATACGGTATGAGAAAAATTTTATTAATTGTTTTATTGGCTGGTTTTGCAGTCCTTCCATTGGCTGCAGAAGGGGGTGAAATTGAAGCAAATGACCTGGGTTTTTCTTTCAGTGCAGGGGCGCCTCTTTTTGGAGAGGCGGGATTATCCCCGGACGGTGCATTAGTCACCGGCTATGGGGTTGGCCTTGTATATCACCCGCTTACTTTTCTATCTGTTGAGCCCTCATTCTTATTTTATAAAACAGATAAGGAAAAAGATGTTTCTACAGGAACTGATAATGGGGAAAAAAGAGAACAGACTCTTTTAGGATTCTGTCTGGGAGTTTTTTATTACGGGGATTTAGGAGCAGGTCTTTATTATTATGCAGGACCTAGAGTTACTTATTATAAAAATGAATATGAAAGAACTTATGAACAGAATAATAATGATAGTTTTAGTGAAACACAACAGATGATTTATTCTTTGGCAGCAGGATTAAAATATATGCTTAGCGACAGGTTTTCCTTTTTTGCAGATGCAGGATTTGGATATATTAATGAAACGTATAAAAGCAAGAGTGTTGACCAAACAGGTAGTATTACAAGTGAATATGAAGAGAAAACGGATTATTATGCATTTACGAAAGCATCACTGGTGTGACTTTTTATATCTGGTAAATAGTCGCAATTTTAGAGAGTAATTTAATAAGTGGAATCCTTTTATATTTCAGGCTATTGAATATCTTTTACGGAGCAGAGCGGGTTTCTGGAGGGCGGATTACCGTAATTCATTTTGCTCTGCTCCGGTTAATTATAACTTATATCAGCTTCCTCAGCCATCTCTCAGTATGATATGTAAACTCATTCTCTTTTTCTATCTGAAGCATATGTCCTGCCCCGTCGAGAACAATGAAGTCTGCCCGCGGGAAATTATCAGCAAGTTTAAATGAATCCTTATACCCTACCGACTGGTCCTGCATCCCCCAGCAGAATAAGTGTCGGTCTTTTAAACGGCTGACGAAGAAGGTCTATATTTCCTGTAAATGTGTATCCTTCTCTTTTTATTTTTTTTAAGAAGAGTAATATTGCTTTTTCTGACTCCCGATCTTACTTCATTTATATAGCGCTTCCATACATGTTCTGTCTGGATAGTCAGAACTGTATCGCAGGTTCTTTTGTCATTGTCTGAAAGAGATCTGTATAAATCAAGGTCCCTCTCTACAATTTCAGGTTTTGGAATATCTCGTTTTTCAAATTCTGCAACAGCGACAGGACATATCATCATAAGTCCTCCGATTCTTTCAAAATCCTTTTTTAAAAGGGCTCTGGCAAGATATGAACCGTAGGATTCGGATGATATATAATAGGTCTCTTCGCTTATCAGTTTATCGACTGCTTCCTTGAGAATGTCAAAAAGCTCATCTGTTGTTGAAATTTCCTCTTTAAGCAGAGTATTTCCCATCCCCGGAAGGTCTATATAAATTCTTTTAAATCCCTGGAGATCTGACTTTTCCGCATTTTCAAAAATCCTTTCCATGCAGCCTTTCATCAGTTTGTGATCGCACCAGTTGCCGTGAATCATGAGAAGGGGTTTTCCTTCTCCGATTATTTCATAGTTTATATGTGCTTTTTTAAGTTCAAGAAGCATGATATTTCCCTGATTTCCTGTTTTGTAGTTTAAATGCTTATAAATAATTAAAGCCTTTTAGTCATAATATATATGTCTAAAGGCTTTATAAAAAGGCTTTTATTTCAAAAACATGTGTTCTGCTGCTTATTGTTATACTCAGGATGTAAGGGATTAGATCTTTCTACATATCGCCTTCTTCCGGCACAATGCATATAAATGACATTTCATCATCACCTGTATTTTTAAACTGGTGATCTTCATCTCCCTGTATATATGCAGTATCTCCTGTTTTACAGGCTTTTCCTCTCCGTCAATAAAAAGAGTCCCTGTCCCTTTTATAATATAGTTTATATGAGGCCATGAATGTTTATGTCTTGGTGTATAGCCGTCTTTTCCCAGTGTGAAAATACGCATTGACCAGCCGTCCCAGCCTTCTTTTCCTGATATAGGAGTCTGTTTTGATACATTTTTTGCTGTATCCATATTAAGGACTATTTTTCAACATCTTCGCTTTTCTTAACGGCATTGTTTTCTCCTGAATCTGATTTTACTCCCCGTTTAAAGCGGGAATCTATTCATAATATATTGATGCTGAAGCTTTAAGTCAAATTCTGCCTGCTCTGTTGATTGAAATATAAAAATATAATCCATAAATAATGAAAAATGTATTTATAATTGCTTTTTCGGTATAAACAGCATGGAAAATATATAAAAAAGATATTTCGGCAAATTACCCCTTATGAATAATAAATTAACTATTTCTTTAAATATTCCTTGACAGTTGAAAATTTAAGGGCTTATAATAATACAGTCTAATTGTAATACAATCAAAATACGGAGAAGGGATATGAATATACCCGAAACGATGAAGGCGGCAGTGCTTTTTGACTGGAACGATGTAAAAGTTGTCGAGAGACCTGTTCCTCAGCCTTCTGATGAAGAGGTTTTAATTAAAATTGAATCCTGTTCAATATGTGCAGGAGATGTCAAAATAATTTCCAGAGGAATGCCTAAGCAGCCGCCTATGGGCGATTTTATTATCGGGCATGAATATGCCGGTACAGTTGTTAAAACAGGTAAGTCTGTTGATGAATACAAAATCGGCGACAGAGTAACTGTAGAAGTGCATAAAGGCTGCGGGAGATGTAAAAACTGTCTGGACGGAAAATATACTGTCTGTATGAATTACGGTGATCTTTCCAAGGGGCACAGGGCAAACGGATTCACTACAAACGGCGGATTTGCAGAATATGCTGTAAACCATGTTAATACTTTAAGCAAAATACCTGACAATATATCTTTTGATGAAGCAACAATTATAACTACAGCAGGAACTTCGCTTTTCGGTATAGAACGTGCCGGCGGTTTTGTAGCAGGAGATTCTGTCGCTGTCTTAGGTCCCGGAGCTATAGGTTTGATGGCTGTTCAGTGCGCAAAAGCGCTTGGATCAACTAATGTCATTCTTACCGGAACAAGAGATGAACGTCTTGAGCTTGGAAAACAGCTGGGTGCGGATAATACAGTTAATGTTAAAAAAACAGACCCTGTAGCGGAAATTAAAAAACTAACCGGCGGCGCAGGAGCTGATCTTGTTCTTGTTACTTCAGGTACAAGTACAACTCTTCAGCAGGCATTGCGTATTGTCAGAAAAGGCGGCGATATAACTCTTCTTGCACATTTCGATGATACAGTTGAAGCGGATCTGGGTCTTGCAGTTCAGAATGGTAATAATCTCTACACAATTAGAGGCGAGGGTAAAGGATGTACTCACCGGTCTCTAGAAATGATGGGAGAAGGCAAGATACAGGGTAAGCCGCTTATTACACATTCCTATAAGCTTGATGATATCAGAGAAGCGTTTGATGTTTTATCGGCCGTAAAGACGGGGCTATAAAAGTAGTTGTTCATCCGTAGAATATACAAAGCAGTATTCGTTCAGCTGGAATATAAAAGGAGTTTTTTGTGGCAGATATGTATAAGTATATGGATGTTGGTATTGTCCATTTTAAGGCTTTTCCTGAAGTTGTTAACGGCTCAGGATTAGTAGCTAAAACACTAAGAAAAATTGTAGAAGATGATTTCTGGACAGCAGTGGAAGTGGGCTGGATTAAGGATGATAAGGAAAGAAGCGAAGTTCGAAAGCTTCTTGAAATATCAGGCCTTAAAGTCTGTTATGCATGTCAGCCCCGAGTTCTTTCACAAAAGCTTAATCTCAATTCTTTTGATAAAAATGAAAGACGAAAAGCTATTGACGGTGTTAAGAAAGGTATTGATGAGGCCTATCACCTGGGCGCTGATTCTATAAGAGTTCTTTCCGGTAAAGATCCGGGAAATGAAAAACGGGAAGATGCAAAAAAACTTTTTGCAGAATCACTTAATGAGCTTTGTGAATATAATGAAAATTTCGGGGATGCTTCTATTTATTTGAAAATATTTGATAGAGCAATTGATAAAAAAGCACTGATCGGCCAGTTCAGCGATGCTGCTGATGTGGCCGAGGAAGTATATAAAGATCATAAGCAGTTCGGAGTTCTTTCAGATCTTTCTCATTTCCCGCTTCTTGAAGAAAAGGCTGAAGATGCTATCCCTCTTGTTGAGAAATTTCCAATGCATTTTCATATCGGCAACTGTATAATGAGAGACTGGCGGCATCCTCTTTACGGAGATCTTCAGCCCCGCTTCGGTATACCAGGTGGTGAAAATGATGTTGAAGAGGTGAGAGATTATTTTCAGCTTCTTGTCGACAGGAAACTTATTTCTCCTGAAAAAAGACCTGTTGTGAGCGTCGAAGTAAGACCTCTTCTTCTTGAAGAATATTCTGAAGCAATTATTGCGCAGTCCAAAGAGTTATAAAAAAAGGCCTGGGCTCAGGTAAATGTATGATTTCTGAGACATGCCTAACTTTACTGCTGTTTAATCATGATTATCTGTCAAACGGAAGTACAGGTATCAGTCTTAAAAAAGTTGCTTGCGTAAAATTCTAATTATACCGGGCAGAGTCGCCGGTTTAATTTTCAGCCGTCATCGGCTGATTGATACTGATTCTAAAATAATAAATATAGGAGTTAATATGTTAAGAAAGATCAGATCATTCACAGTAATCCTTCTTATACTTCTGCTTTCAGCAGGTGTTGTTTTGCAGGAGGAGACAAGGAATCATCCGAATCAGCTTCAGACGCTTATCCGGAAAAACCTGTAAATTTTCTTATTCCGTTTGGAGCAGGGGGATCAGCTGACCTTATGGGAAGGGCTCTTGTAAATTCTCTCGAGGAAAATCTCGGCCAGACGGGAGTTCCTGTAAACAGACCGGGAGCAGGCGGCGGAATTATGTATACAGAACTTGAAAAGCAGCTCCTGATGGATATACAGTAGGATGGAATTCAACTTCAATTCTTACAACTACAAATATTGGAAATGTTCCTTTTAAATATGATGCTTTTGATAATCTCTGCAGAATCGGTTATACTTCAATGCCTCTTGCAGTAAGAGCAGATGCACCATGGAATACAGTTGAAGAACTTACTCAGTGGGCAGCTTCAAATCCGGGTTCACTGAAAATCGGTAATGCAGGTACAGGTTCAGGTACACATCTTACAGCTGTTATGTATGAAGTTGCAGCTGATATAAAAGTTATTCATGTTCCTTTAGGAGCAAAGAGAAGAGTTCCAAGTCTTTTAGGAGGCGAAGTAGAAGCTATATGTGTTCCTCTTCCTGAAGCAGCGCCTCAGGCTCTTGCAGGTAAAATAAAAATACTTGCAGTCTCAACAGCAGACAGAGATCCTTCATTTCCTGATGTTCCTACATTCCAGGAAAGCGGTTTTGATGTTGAAATGGACCTTTTCAGAGGCATCAGTCTTCCTAAGGGGACAGATCCTGCAATAGTAAAAAAACTTGAAGAGGCTTTTATAAAATGCTCTGAATCTCAGCAGTTTAAAGATATTGCTAAAAAGAAAGGTTTTAATATCAGCTTCCTCGGTGCAGATGATTTTGCTCCGTATCTTGCTGATCAGAATAAACGAATAGCTGATGCTATGAAAGCTGGAGGGCTTGTTAAATAATACTTCTGGGGATCAGGCTGTTTAAACAGGCTGATCCCGGTTTTATTTAGCTTATCAACTATGAAAGAATCAATATTATTATTTCGCTGGTCCTGATTACAGCCGGCTGTTTTTATTACTATTTAACAGGAAAACTTCCTGACAGGGATCTCGCAAATACTTTAAGCAGTGCCTTTATGCCGAGGCTTCTGTTTTACTGTTTGGTATTTCTATCTGTAATACTTCTTTTTAAAAATATTAAGTATGGTTCAAATGAAGGATGCTGCTATCATATAACAAAAAAGAGATGCTTGGACTTTTGTATGTAGCACTAATTATTTATTTCTATGTGTTTCTGATGAAAATCATCGGATTTATTTTTATAACTCCTGCAGTTTTAATAATTCTTATGAAACTGACAGGATCTGTTAAGTGGAAAGAGATGATTATTGTTTCAATTTCTGCAACAGTTCTTATTTTATTTTCTTTTTTAATTTTTTATTCAAAGTGCAGCTTCCGCACGGAATTATATTGTAGACAGGATTTTATTAAATGGAAAATATGATTATAGGCGCTTTATTTGAGGTTATGAAAAATTCCTAATCTCGCAGCTACGGCAATAGGAGTTTTTTTCGGATTATTTATCGGAGCAACTCCGGGATTGACAATATCACTTGGAATGGTTCTTCTTCTCCCGGTAACTTTTGCACTGCCTCCGGTTACATCAATCTGCCTTCTTCTGGGATTATATACTTCAGGAATGACGGGCGGATCTTTTTTCTGCAATACTGCTTAATATTCCCGGAACACCTTCTGCTTCTGCAACTGCAATAGACGGTCATGAAATGGCTCAGAAAGGGCGTGCAGGCGAGGCTCTGGGTACTGCAATTGTTTCATCATTTACCGGCGGACTTATAGGTTTGATATGTCTTGCCTTAATTGCCCCGACAATTGCAAAAGTAGCACTTAAATTCGGTGCTCCCGAACTGTTTGCTCTTGTTCTTTTGGGTTTGACACTTATCTTGCAGTTTCGGCCAGAAATCAATGATTAAAGGTATTATTGCCGGAATTCTAGGTCTCATAATAATGACTTCAGGTCTTGATCCGATGAGTGGTGCACCTCGTTTTACATTCGGTAAAATTGAGCTTCAGGGGGGTATCCCTTTTCTTCCGGCAATGATAGGACTTTTTGCCATACCTCAGATTCTTGAAGGTATTAGCTGCAGGAAAAGTGTTCTTCCTGTTTATAATGAAAAAATAAGCGGAGTACTTCCAAGGATAAGCGATTTTTTTAAAAGAATTAAAGCAATTCTGATTGGAGCATTCCTGGGAACAGGAATTGGTGCAATTCCTGGGGCAGGCGGTCCTATTGCAGTATTTTTAAGTTATGATTATGCAAAAAAAGCAGCAGGAAAAAAAGGCAATTTCGGAAAAGGTGATCCTGACGGTGTAGCTGCTCCTGAAGCAGCAAACAATGCTGTTGCAGGGGAGCTCTTATTCCAATGCTGACTCTCGGTATACCGGGTGATCCTATTACCGCAATTCTTCTCGGTGCGCTTATGATTCACGGTCTTATACCGGGACCTCTTCTTTTTGAACAGACTCCCGAATTTGTATACAGTGTTTTCTGGGCAATTCTTTTTGCAAATATTTTTTAATCTGATTATATGTCTGGCAAGTGTTAATTTCTGGGTTCGGATACTTAAAGTTCCTCAGAGAATACTTCTACCTATTATTCTTGTGATGTGTATAATCGGTTCTTTTTCACTGCGCAATACTTTTTTTGATACAGGGATAATGTTTGTATTCGGAATACTTTCATTTTTTTATGAAAAAGTATGGATTTCCTGTTGTTCCCCTGCTTCTTGCAATAATTCTGGGGCCCAGTATGGAGGAAAATCTTAGAATGTCGCTTATAATTAGTCAGGGGGATCCTGCAATATTTATTACACATCCGATAAGTCTGACTTTTATAATTATTGCTGTTTTTTCATTCTTTACTCCGATGCTTGCACCTAATCTGAAAAAAGGTTTTCGGCACAGCAGGAGAAGGATGTGATATCTGTGCTGATGAAGAAACAGACTGCCCCGGAAACAGCAATTCAGGAGAAAGAAATGAGTAATGATGATAAAAATAAAGATGAATTAAACTGCCACCCATGCAGTGCCTGTATAGAATTTTATAACAGCGGATCAGTCGGAGGTTACAACTGCTCTGAAACAACATTATACGGTCTTTCGAAATACCTGGATATTGACTCAGATATGCTTCCCAAGCTTGCAACTCCTTTCGGCGGAGGCATAGGCAGAAACGGACATATCTGCGGAAGTCTTGTCGGTGCGCTTATCGCTATAGGTCTTAAATACGGAAGAGACAATATGGATGAGGAAAGAGCTCCTGCATATGAAAGAGCTGACCGTCTGGTTAATAAATTTCTTGAAAAATTCGGAACACTTAACTGCGCTGAAATTACAGGTCTTGATATGAAAACGCGCCACCTGAGGAGGAGGAAAAACTCAGAGTGCATCATAATATCTGTAAGCCCCTTGTAAGACAGGTGTGTAAATGGGCAATTGAAGAACTTGAAAGAGAGGAAGAATAAGTGGAGACGGAGAAGCTGATAGTTATAGGCGGAGTAGCTGCAGGAAGTAAAAACTGCGGCAAAAGCCCGGAGAGAAAATAATAATCTTGATATAGAAATTTGTTACAGATGAGGACCTTATCTCATATGCGGGATGCGGTCTTCCTTATTATGTGGGCGATGTAATAAAAGAGGAAGAGGAACTTAAGATCGTTGATGCAGACTCTTTTGAAGAGCTTAGAAATATTAAAAGTAAGTCTTAATACAAGAGCTGTCGGTGTTAATCCTGAAAAAAAAAGAGATAAATGTTGTTGATGTAAAAACAGGAAAAGAATCAGTAAAAAAATATGACACTCTTGTAATTGCAACAGGCGCATCTCCAAAACTGCCTCCTGTAAAAGGAATAGATTCAAAAACATCCTTACTCTCAGAACAGTTGATGATTCCTCTGTAATGAAGGAGCTTGCATCTAAAACTAAAAATGCTCTTGTTGTGGGCTCCGGTTTTATAGGGGTAGAAGTTGCTGAAAATCTTGTTGAAATGGGGATAAATACATCTCTAGTTGAAATGGCTCCGCAGGTGCTGCCGGGCTATGATTATGATGTTTCACTTTTTATTAAGATCATATGGAGGAAAAGGGGCTAAATGTCCTTGTTAATTCCACAGTATCAGGATTTACTGCGGATAAAGACGGCAATGTTGAGAAAGCAGTTATCAATGGAAAAGAAGTTTTTGCTGATCTTGTAGTAATTGCTGTCGGAGTTAAGCCGAATACTGCTTTTCTTAAAGGCTCTGGAATTGAGCTTGGAAAAACAGGCGCTGTAAAAAGTTGATGAAAATTTCATGACAAATGTTCAGGATATTTATGCTGCCGGCGACTGTGCGGAAAGCACTAATCTTATTACCGGAAAGCCGGCATGGGTGCCGCTTGGTTCAACAGCAAACAAGATGGGCAGAATTCTCGCTGTAAATAAATACGGCGGATGCAGCGACAGACTTGACGGTGTGCTGTGTACTATGATTGTAAAAGTATTTGATATATCAGCAGCAAAAACAGGTCTTACTGAAAACAGGCCATTGAAGAAGGCTATGATATTGAACTGTTGTTGTTCCCGGAAATGATACCGCAGGATACTATCCGGGGTTTAAAGAAATAATATGCAAACTTATTGTAGATAAAAAGACAGACGTGTTCTCGGCGGACAGGTTTTCGGATGGGGTGTTGTTGATAAGCCTATTGATATTCTTGTAACTGCAATAACGCTTAAGGCGAAGGTTGATGATCTTGCAGCTCTTGATCTTGCCTATGCTCCCCCGTTTTCCAATGCAATGGCTTCTACTATTGCATCTGCAAATACAATGAAAAACAAGCTGGAAGATAAAGTTAAAGGTATCAGCCCGCTTGAAGTGTTTAAGAATAGAGAGGATTTTGTTCTCCTTGATGTCAGAAGAGATGAAGAAGTTGAAGAATGGATTATTCCTGATGCAGTTCATATTGAAAACATTTATTTAAAAGACAGGCTTGATGAACTTGATAAGAATAAAAAGACTGTTGTTATCTGCAAGCGGGGAATCCGTGCATATAACATGGCAAGACTTCTTACAGCAAAGGGATTTACTGATATTGCAATTCTTGATGGAGGAACAGTTTTTGCCGAACCTTTATGGCGGCAGTTTAATCTGCTGTAATTTTTTGTATAGCGTGGAAATTAAAAAATACAGCATTGATTTTTAATATCTGTGCTGTTTTTTTTATATATAAATACTTATTAATTGTCTTATTGATTCAGTTCTTCCTAAAAAAGAAGTGAATAGAATAAATCAGGGAAATCTATTAGAATCAGTATTCGGAAGAATATTGTTATACAATTATTCTTTTTATTGACAACACAGTAAAATGATGTTACTGTAGTATTGTCATACAATGAAAATTTGTAAGGCGGAGAATATGGTTTTTAAAAAAAATTGATCGTGTAAGCATGTCAGAGGAAATAATAGAACATCTCAAGGAGCAGATTATATCAAGAAGTCTGAAACCGGGAGAAAAGCTTCCTTCTGAAGAAAATCTTGCTGAAATCATGGGTGTTGGAAGGGGGACTATCCGGGAAGCCTTAAGAGTTCTTATTCATATGGGGCTTGTAGAGCGAAAAGGCAACGGCACTTATGTAACAGAGGCAAAAATGAACAGCAGCTATAAGTTCAAGCTTGATGAATACAGAGATCTTGTAGAGATCATGGAAGTTCGAAGAGTTGTTGAACCTGCGCTTGCAAGCTTGCTGCTGAACGAAGAAATAATGATATTGTTGCTGAAATAGGAAAAGAACTTCAGGAGATGAAAGACGGTATCCAGGATGTAGATTCATTTATTCTTCATGACAGCAGATTTCATGATCTTGTTTTGATGCTTCAGGTATTCAATTCTTGAGAACTTATAAGAGGATTAAAAGATCTTATGAAGAAAAATCAGGCAATTGTTCTGAAAGAGCGGTATTCACATATTATGCCTAAATCTCTTGATTTTCATGAAAGAATCTATAAAGCGATTCTGGACAGTAACGGAGAAGAGGCATACCGGATAATGCTTAACCATATTATTGATATTGAAAAAGAGTTTAAGAAAATAACTGAAGGTGATTAGGCTGGATGAAAAAGCTTGATTTTTCATCCAGCGGCAGAGACTTTCGTTAACGAAAGTGCTTGAAAGCTTAAACAGGCGTTATAGGGGTGTGTAATGAGTATTCCTGGAAAAATGAAAGCTGTAGTGCTGGTGGGGCCTGACAAAATTGAACTTAAGGAAGTAACTGTTCCAAAGCCGGGTCCTGTTGATGTCCTTATCAGGGTAGAATCAGTTGCCTTATGCGGTTCTGATGTAGGGCTTATTAAAAGTCCTTTTCCCGGCCAGCCTCCATATGGTGAATTTATAATTGGTCATGAATATTCAGGAACAGTTGCAGCTCTTGGTGAAACAGTTGATGAGTTTAAAATCGGAGACAGGGTAACTGTTGAAGCTCATAACGGATGCGGAAGATGCCGGAACTGCAGAATCGGTAATTATACCGCCTGTCTTAATTACGGAAACAGGGAAAAAGGGCACAGGGCTAATGGTTTTACAACTAACGGCGGATGTGCTCAGTATGTAATAAATCATATAAACACAGTTCATAAAATACCTGATCATGTAGGTTTTGATGAGGCATCTCTTGCTACAAATCTGGGATGTGTTCTCTACGGGTTTGAAACAATGGGCGGTTTTGTTGCAGGACAGACAGTTGTAATTATCGGACCCGGACCGATTGGCTTAAGCGCTTCTCAGGCTGCAAAAGCACTGGGAGCCGGAAAAGTCATCCTTTTGGGAACAAGGGATTCAAGACTTGAAATTGCAAAAAATACCGGTATTGATATGGTTGTTAATATCCGGGAAAAAGATGCCTACGAAGTCGTAATGAATGAAACTGACGGGATAGGCTGTGATTATGCAATAGAATCTTCAGGTACCGGACCCGGAATGGAAACAGCTATTAAAATAACCAGAAAACAGGGTAAAGTTCTTCTTCTTGGTTTTCCTCACAAACCGTTTCCAGCTGATTTTGAAAATCTTTCACTTAATAACAAACATATACTTACAGTTAGAGGCGAAGGATGGGCAAATGTCGGCAGGGCAGTTTCTCTTCTCGATAAAAAGCTTGTTAATCTTAAACCGCTTGTAACTCATACATTTCCAATTGAAAAAATAGAAGAAGCTTTTTATACATTTAACAACCGTATAGACGGTGCAGTTAAAGTTGTTGTTAAACCTCAGGGGAGGCAGAATGAAAACAGCACTTTTAATTGCAACACTTGATACAAACATGAAGAAGCTCTTTATCTTAAAAAGATGATAGAAGACAGAGGCTGCAGGGTATTAATATTAAATACAGGTATATTAAAACCATATAAAAATGACAGTTTAGATATAATTTCTCCTGATGAAATGGCCAGGGAGGGATGCGGACTTTCTGTTGAAGAGATGAAGGCTCAGTCCAATAAAGGTGAATGCATTGCATGTATGGCAAAAGGTGCAGCTTTAATTGCCAAGGCTCTTTATGAAAAGGAGACTTTGACGGAATAATCGGTATTGGAGGCGGTCAGGGGACAGATATAGGAACATCCGCAATGAAGATTCTTCCTTTCGGTGTTCCCAAAGTCATGATTTCAACTGTAGCATCAGGGCGGGCAACTTTCGGACCTTTTGTCGGAACAAAGATGTAATGATGATTCATTCTGTCTGCGATATCCAGGGGCTGAATCTGCTAACAGAAAAAGTTTTTAGAAATGCTGCTTCTGCAATTACAGGTATGCTTAATGACGAGGAAAATACAGTTTCTTCAGCTGCTGATTCAAATGCAGATGGGAAGGGGGCAGTTGCAGTAAGCATGCTGGGAACAACAACTCCAGGTGCATTGTATGCAAAAGAGCTGCTTGAGAAATCAGGATATGAATTTGTTGCTTTTCATCAGAATGGAACCGGCGGAATAGCTATGGAGGAAATGATTGACAGCGGGTGTTTTAAAGGAGTGCTGGATATAAATCTTCATGAGATAGGCGACAGATATTTCGGAGGTCTTCACGGATCAATAAGAGGCGGTAGACTTGAAAGTGCCGGCAAAAAAGTATTCCCCAGGTAATTGCTCCGGGAAGTATAAATTATGCTGTTGTAGGTCCGTATGATGAAATATCTAATGACCTCAAAGAAAGAAAACACATAATTCATAACTCCTCTCTTACTCTTGTAAGGCTGACAAAAACTGAGCTTGAAGCTGTAGGAAAAATAACAGCTGAAAAAATAAAATAAATGTACAGGTCCTGTTCAAGTCTATATACCTCTCAAGGGATTTTCATTTCCTGATGCAAAAGGAAGAGAGCATTGGGATCCTGAAGGTAATAAAGCATTTATTAATTCGTTAAGAAACAATCTTGAAAGCAGAATTCCCTATAAAGAGCTTAATCTACATATCAATGATAATAAATTCATTGATACAGCAGTTAAAAACTTTTTGAGTTTTATTGATAAAAAAACAGGTTTTTAACTGCTGTATATTTTTTTGTTTTTTATTGTATTACAATTATACTGCATGGCAGGAGAAATAAAACCCGGATTTAATTCGGGGAAAAATCAAGTTTTTAATTATCTATTATGTTGCATATGACTTTTAATAGATTTTAAGACTTTTCGGAGGTTTAAATGAGTAGTGCTAAAGAAATGCTCAGCGGAGTTTTTTCACCGATGTGCACACCGTTTATTAATGATGAAGTATCATATGACGGCGTTGAAAAGAATATTATTCTGATGAATAAATCAGGTCTCAAGGGATATTTTGTTCTGGGGACAAACGGAGAATTTAAAACTCTTTCAGAAGAGGAAAAAAATTAAAAATTCTCGAAGCTGTTTTGAAAAATGCTGATAGCGAAAAAGTTATCATGGCTGGAACAGGATGTGAAAGTACAAGAGAAACAATCAGACTTACCAAACTTGCAGCTTCAATGGGAGTTAAGATGGTGAGCCTTCTTATGCCTAACTTCTTTGCAAAAAATTGATGATGAAGTTATGATAAAGCACATACTTGAAGTTGCAGATGCATCTCCTGTCCCTGTTGTTCTTTATAATAATCCGTCAGTAGCGGCAGGAATCACAATCGGCTCAGATGTTATTAAGGCAGTATGTACTCATGAAAACGTAGCAGGAATAAAAGACAGTTCCAAAGATACATGGCCTGATAATGTTGGATACGACAGTTCTGATTTTTCAGTTCTTGCCGGAAGCGCAGGCTATTTTTTTGATTTAATGGAAAAAGGGGGAACAGGCGGAGTTCTTTCTCTTGCAAATGTTTTCCCTCAGGCATGTGCAGATCTTTTTACACTCTATAAAGCAGGAGATATGGAAAAAGCGCTTAAGCTTAAAGATGATCTTGTTTCTCTTAATAAAAAAAGTATCCGGAATGTACGGAGTTGCAGGTGTTAAATATGCAATGGACCTGGCCGGATTTACAGGCGGAAGCCCCAGACGGCCTCTTAAAGCTTTAACAGATGAGCAGAAAGCATCTCTTGCTGCTGATCTTAAAGAAAGCGGTTTTTTAAAATAGCTAACTATTATTCTGATTAGTATATAGTCAGAAATTTTCAAATATTCTTAATAAGGAGAAAATAATGTCAGAAGAAAGACGGGAAATGACAGCAGCCGAAGAACAGGCAGCGATTGAAAAATTCAAAGGAATGGAAAGAGAGAAATCATATAACATAATCAACCTTGGTTATGATGATGTAGGTGAGTTTGTAAAGAAAAATGATACAATTATTGTTTCTATGGGATCAGTTGAAAAACACGGTTCTCATTGTCCTTTAGGTACAGACTCTTTTACAGCAATGGGTGTAATTGAAAAAGCTGCTGAGCTTTCAGATACACTTTATACTCCTCTTATGCCTGTTGGTTACTCACCCCACCACATGGGAGAAGTAGGACAGGGAACAGGTACTCTTACATTCTCAGGCAACACATACAGAGCAGTTGTATATGATCTTGCAATGAGCTGCATCTTCCACGGTTTTAATAAAATGATATTTGTTACTCATCATGGATCAAATTCAAAAGTTATCGATGATATTCTACGAAGAATCAGATATGAAACAGGTGCATTTGTAGGCTGGTACAAAACTCCAACAGAAAGAACAATGAACCTTATCAGTGATATAATGGAAGGACCTGCAGTTGAGACTCCGGGCTGGCATGCAGGAGAGCTTGAAACAAGTACTGCATGGGCTTACAGACCATCAGCTACAGCAATGGCAAGAGCACATCAGGACAGAACTCATGCTCCTTCATTCATGGGGAACAAATTTACAAAACATGACGGTTCCGGTTTTGTTACTTTCATGGGCGCTGAAAGTATGTGGGTTCCAATGGAGCATCATGAATACTCAGATTCAGCTATTATTGGTAATCCATTAAGATCTTCACTTGAAAAAGGACAGAAGTATTTTGAAAGAGCAGGGGCAGCGCTTGCAGCTCTTGTTGAAGAAGTGAAGAAAATGGATGTTCAGGTGCCAATGGAAAAAAGACAGTTTGCTAACAGAGCGTAGTTAATTTATACCCTGTCTTCCATAATGGAGGACGGGGGTTTTTTTAAGCAGTTTTTTCTTATTAAATTTTTTTAATTATCAGCTTCTTGAATATTTTTATGGAAAAACTGCTTAAATGAATTGAATGTAAACAAATTAAAAATCTGCCGTCCGGCAGTTTGATGAAATTAAAAACATAAGGCGGGAAAAATGAAGAGACTTGAAAGCAGAGTAGCTGTAGTAACCGGATCTGCTCAGGGTATGGGGCTTGCCATAGCAAAAGCCTTGCTTGATGAAGGCGCTGAAATTGTAATAACAGATGTAAATGAAGAACAGATTAGAAAGACTGTTGATGCTCTTACTGCAGACGGATTTAAGGCATCCGGATACAGAATGGATGTAACTGATAAAGATAATGTTTCTGAAGTATTTGACAGAATTAAATCTGATATAGGCGGAGTTGATATTCTTGTAAACAATGCAGGGGGAGCTCTTAATACACCACATCTTCTTGATGAGATAGAGGAAAAACACTGGGACCTTGTTGTCAATGTAAACCTTAAAGGGGCATTTTTTACATGCCAGAAAGTAATTCCAATGATGGCTGAAAAAGGGAAAGGAGTTATAGTAAATATCTCTGCTCTTGCAGCCCATTACAGGGCAAGTCTTGCAGGAGTACAGTACACAGCTGCAAAAGCCGGGGTTGAAGGTCTTACAAGGCAGCTTGCATATGACTGGGGCGAAAAAGGGATCAGAGTTGCCGGCGTTGCGCCTACAGTAACAATGACAGGAGCCCGGCTTCAGGGGCTTTGGGACGGCAAAGGTGAAGAAGAGCAGAAAAGGTCCTGAGCAATATTCCGCTCAGGCGCTTAAGCGAACCTTCTGAAATTGCTGCTGCTGTAGTTTTTCTTGCATCAGATGAAGCCTCCTACATTACAGGTATAAATCTCGATGTTTCAGGCGGAAGATTTTTAAGATGATTGTAAATATGACTAAGCAGTGAAATACAGATTTTGCTGCTTTTCTATATACTGATGATATCATCTGTAATCAGTGTTGAAAAAATACTGACAGAAGTCCGGGGCGGAATAATCTGCTGCGGATTGCCAGGTAATAATAATTAAGGTTGTTCTATGAGTGATAATTAAAGTGCTGCTTCCGCAGTCTATAGATCCTGAAGCAGCAGC
>LQAH01000175.1_pt1 | contig 18577 bp, 32 predicted proteins | sample 1535791 | NCBI WGS metagenome assembly LQAH01 (sample SAMN04331585, study PRJNA305678) | bioreactor metagenome | isolation source: bioreactor_4 inoculated with Wadden Sea sediment 2nd replicate of a... | place: Germany:Bremen
TTCTTTTTATATCCAAGTCTTACCATAATCGGGTGATAGTCTATTTTTACGGGAATGCTGTTTATAAACATGAGCTATTATAACAGATGATTATTTTTTTTTAAGCTCATTGCTCACTGCAAGTCCTATTTTTTCTATTGTGTACGGCTTTTTTTATAAATACACCTGCTCCAAGTTCAATTGTTTTAAGAACACGGTCATTTTCCGCAAAGCCGCTTGCTATAACTGCTTTCTGATCAGGTTTTATTTCAAGTATTCTTTTATAAGTTTCATATCCGTCTATATCGGATCCTCCAGAATCATATCAAGAACTACAAGATCTGTTTTGTTTTTTTGATAAAATCAACTGCTGAATCAGCATCATGAACAGCTTCTGCATTGTAACCGAGTCTTCTTAAAATTGCGCATGAAAGATCTCTCTGCTCCCTTATATCATCCACAACAAGAATATTTTCACCGTTTCCTGAATAGCTGGTCCTGCTTTGTTCTTCTGATTCAGTATTAATTTCATCCCTTACTGCAGGGAAATACAGCTGAAATTCAGTGCCTTTATCTTTATCAGTAACAACATCTATTGCTCCGTTGTGGTCCTGTATTGTTCCCCATACCACTGTCATCCCCAGTCCGGTTCCGCTTCTTCCCATTATTTTTTTGTAAAGAATGGTTCAAATATATGTTCAAGATCCTCGCTGCTGATTCCATGTCCGTTGTCGATTATTTTCAAAAGAACATAATCGCCTTCTCTTATCTGCTGATATCCTGTTACAGATTTATCTGCATAGTAATTTTCAGTTCTTATGCTTATTATTCCTCCTTCAGGTACAGCTTCAGCTGCATTCATTACAAGATTCATTATTGATTTTTGAATATGTATTTCTGAACCCCTGATATTCATCAGTTTTTCATCAAGATCTGTCGCTACAGTTATACTGCTGTGTAATGATAATGTCTCTGAGTGTTCCGGTGATTCCAGATATTGTAAAATTATATTGTTTAAATTCAGGAGAACAGGCTGCGGCACTCCTCTGCGGGCAAGCGCAAGCAGATCTTCAACAATAGCTGCAGCTTTTTTTCCCGGAATCATTAATAGTCTGAATATATTTTCTATGCGGATCATTCTGTTCCATTGTTTCCAGAATTAATTCAGGATATCCTATAACTGCAGAAAGTACATTATTCAGGTCATGCGCAACACCTCCTGCAAGAAGTCCCAGAGCTTCCATCTTTTTGCTTCGCAGAAGCTGTTCCTGAATTTTTGCAAGAGCCTTTTCTGTTCTGTTTCTTTCATCTGTCATTATATTTGCCGACCGGGCAAGCTTTCTGAATTCATTAAATTTTATAGTGTCTTCATTTATTTTTACTGCCTGAATAGCCGATTTTTCGAAAAAATCATTAAAACTGTTTACATTTTCTGTTATTGCATGAGCCACTTTTTTCAGACAGTCTTAATGTCAAAAGAAGAGATATGATAAGAACAATAAATATTGCTATAAAATTCTTTATTATTTTATTTATCAGCGCTGTCTTTTTTTGCTCCAGTATATTCCTGATTTCATCTACATAAACTCCTGCGCCGACTGTCCATTCCCAGTCATCAATATTAATGGTATATGCAATTTTATCTCCCGGTTCATTGGATTCGGGTCTGGAAAACCAGTTGTAATTCAGGAATCCCCCATGTTCCAGTTTCGATATTCTTATCAGCTCCCTAATAATATAAATTCCATTAGGATCCTGATGATTGTAAAGATTTTGATTAATTAGTGTTTCATCATGATGTGAGAGAATAGTTCCATGTTTATCAAGTATAAAAATATAACCGTATTTTTCAAATCTTATCTTTCTTATCCATCTAAGAGCTTCTTCTTTAACATCTTCGGAAAAATCTTCAATATATTCACCTGTGCCGATAAGCCAGTTATAAGGCGGAAATTCTTTCATAAATCCTGTTTTATTAAGCATTTCACCTTTTTTTTTCCGGGTGGAACCAGTGCCATTCCATGAACCCCTCTTTTGAGCTGCTAACAAGTTTTATTTGCTCTTTGTATTGTGTATAATCCTTTGCTGTCCTCAAGATTTATCATATTTGTACCTTCCATCTGGGGAGAGGGGGGGAGTAGTATATTATTTCCTTCCATGTCATATATGAAAAAATAACCTCTGCCGTTATTAAATCTTACAGGCCGTAGTGCCTCTTTAATAAGATTGATAATTTCAGCTTTATTCATTTCATCACTGTATCTTGTATATATGCTCTCAGCTACATTATAAGCTTCATATACACGTTTTTTAAGATTAGCTTCAAGCTCCTCTTTTGTATGATTTTTTCTATATTCAATATATTCAATTGCTCTGTTTACTTCATTTTTTGCTTTTTCTTTCTGATTTGTATAGAAGGAAGCACTTAAATCATCAGCATCATGTTTAAATTTTAATGTTTCTCCGATTAAAAAAACTGAACCTATAATAAATATTGTTAATAATGTTGTGAAAAGCATTCCTGCAGATACGGTTTTATTGAAGCTTTTGAAAAAAAACATTTTGCTGAACTCCTTTTTGATAAGTATAGTTCCTCAATATTCAGGATGTCAAAGATGGTGAAAATATTTAAATAATTTTATGCTGTTTCATTATGATAATTACTTTTCTTGCTTTTACTCTTATCTTGGATTAAATTTACAGCATAAAGATACAATAACGATATGAACATTTGGAGATAAATAATGAAGTTAGGATTTATCGGACTGGGAAAAATGGGACTTCCGATGACGGAAAGACTCCTTAGGGGGAGGACATGAAGTTGTTGTTTACAACAGATCAAAGGATAAAGTTAAAACAGCTGAAACCAAAGGAGCTGTAGGATCAGCTTCTGTGGAAGAGCTTACTGATAAGCTTGAGGGGCGGAAAATAGTCTGGTTAATGGTTCCTTCAGGTCATTTAGTAGATGAAATGATTGATAAAGTCTCGGCTAAAATGAATACCGGGGATATTCTGATAGACGGAGGAAATTCCAACTGGAAGGATTCAAAAAAAAGAGGGGAAAACCTTTCTGAAAAAGGTATTTATTATATCGACTGCGGAACAAGCGGCGGTGTATGGGGCCTTGAAAATGGATACTGTCTCATGTACGGGGGAGAGAAAGAAGCCTGTACTTATGCGGAGCCTCTATTTAAAACACTTGCTCCTGAAAACGGATATCTTCACTGCGGAAAGACAGGTTCCGGACACTTTGTAAAAATGGTGCATAACGGGATTGAGTATGGAATGATGCAGGCTTAATGCAGAAGGTTTTGCTATAATGGAAAAATCAGAGTTTGATATTGATAATCATTCAGTCAGTAAGGTCTGGCAGTACGGTTCAGTAATCAGATCATGGCTCCTGGAACTTGCGGAAAGAGCTTTTGCCGAAGATCCTGAACTTGATAATCTTGAACCTTTTGTTGCAGACAGCGGAGAGGGAAGATGGACTGTGGATGCAGCTGTTGAGCTTGGCGTCCCGGCTCCTGTAATATCCTCTTCTATATTTTCCAGATTTCAGTCTCAGGGGAACGGGGATTTTTCAATGAAAATTCTTTCAGCTCTCAGAAATCAGTTCGGCGGACATGAAGTAAAGGAAAAAGGAAGGTAGGGGAAGAGTATATGGAGAATGATTCAATACTGGTGATATTCGGAGCTTCAGGGGATCTTGCAAAGAGAAAGCTTATTCCGGCATTCACCAGTCTTCTCAACAGCGGCTCAATAGGGGAGAATACAAAGATACTTGGTGTCGGCCGGACATATATTTCTGACAGTGATTTTCGTGAACTTACAGACTACAGCAGAAAGGACAAATCTTTTTATTATCAGCAGATAGATACAGAAGATCCCCTTTCCTATATTAAATTAAAAGACCGCCTGGCGGAACTGGACAGCAGCGGGGAAAGATGCGGCAGGTATATATTCTACCTTGCAGTACCTCCTTTAATGTATGTAAAAATAATAGACGGCTTATGCCATGTATCTTTAAACAGAACAGATAATAAAAGCGGATACAGAAGAATTGTTATTGAAAAACCTTTTGGAAGTTCTCTTAAAACTGCAGTAGAGCTTAATAAAAAACTTCATGAAGGATTTAATGAAGATCAGATTTTCAGAATAGATCATTATCTCGGGAAGGAAACTGTTCAGAATATACTTGCATTCCGTTTTTCAAACAGTATTTTTGAACCGCTTTGGAACAGGAATTATATAAGTTTTGTAGAAATCACTGCGGCAGAAAGCCTTGGTATTGAAAAACGCGGAAGATATTATGAAAGATCAGGAGCTCTTCGCGATATGGTGCAGAATCATCTGCTGCAGCTTACAGCTGTTGCAGCAATGGAGCCTCCTGCAAGATTTAATGCTGACAGTGTAAGATCGGAAACTCTTAAAGTCTTTCAGTCAATAAGACATTACAGAGAGAATGAAATCCCTGATAATGTTGTAAAGGGTCAGTATTCCGAATCACTTATCAAAGGTGAAAAGTTAAAAGTTACAGGGATGAGGAAAATGTTTCCTCAGTTTCCGTACCGAGACTTATGCAGCATTAAGAGTATTTATTGATAACTGGAGATGGGGAGGTGTTCCTTTTATTTGCGAACAGGTAAAAAACTGCCTGCCCGTGTTTCGGAAATTGTTGTGCATTTTAAAGCAGCTCCTTTTCAGATATTTTCCGACAGCTCAAAGAACTGCAGCTGTGATAATATTCTGGTCTTAAGAATACAGCCGGATGAAGGTGTTTTAATGACACTAGGAATGAAAAAACCCGGCGGAGGATTTGAAATACAGGAAATGGAAATGGATTTTAAATATTCAGATATTTCTAATTCCGGACTGCCTGATGCATATGAAAGACTTCTTTATGATATTGTTCAGGGCGATCAGACTCTCTTTACAAGGTCTGATGGGGTAGAGGAGTGCTGGAAATTTTATTTGATCCGGTTATAAGATACTGGGAAAGCAGCAAGCTCCGCTTTACAGTTATCCTGCAGGGACATGGGGGCCTGTTGAGGCTGAAAAATTATTTGATAAAAACAGCTCAGGCTGGCGTTACCCATGTAAAAATTTAACAGAAACAGGTAAATATTGTGAATTGTGATTTTTCGGTAAAAATTTTTGATAATGCTTCGGATCTTGTGTCAACACTCTCTCAAGAGCTGTTTGAAGAAATAGAGAAAAGCATTAAAGAGGGAAGGAAATTTAATATTGCACTGTCGGGAGGAAGTACTCCTGACTTTTTCTACAAGCATCTTGCAAAGACAGATAGTGATAAGAATAAACTTTTAAATAATCTAAACTTTTTCTGGGTTGATGAAAGATGTGTTCCCCCTGATCATGCCGACAGTAATTTTAGAAAAGTAAATGAATTCCTTTTTTCAGAAAAGAATAATAAAAAGTGAAAATAATATTCAGAATAAAGGGTGAAAATCCGCCGGAAGAGGAAGCTCTAAGATACAGTAATGTTTTGAAGGAAAACCTTCCTGAGAAGAATTCATTCCCTTATTTTGATGTTGTTTTTCTTGGTATAGGAAGCGATGGTCACATTGCAAGCCTTTTTCCTGAAAGTACTCTGCTGAATGTCCGGAAGAAACTTACAGGGGTAGCAGAATCTCCTGTAAGCGGAGTTAAGAGGGTTACCATAACGCTTCCTGTAATTAACAATGCCGGAAAATTATCTTTCTTGTAACAGGCGCCAAGAAAAAGAATATTGTCAGAACGCTCTGCAATTATGAATCGCATTCTAATAATCTTTATCCTGCATCAATGGTTAAGACAAAAGAGAAAAAGGTTGAGTGGTATGTTGATTCATATGCATGGTCAACATGGGAGCAGGACAGCGATTAGCAGATTATTCAGCGTAATGATCACATGCTCCTTTTATTCTTTGATTTTTTATTGATTTTTTGTTGACAAATACTGCTATCTTCCGGCTATACTCCTCTTTGTATATTATTATAGATAAATACTAAATAACCCCGAGGATGAACTATGAAAGAAGCGAAGAAACTATCAATTAAGAAAATATTAATAATCGGGGTTGTTTTATTCCTGGTAACATCTGTATTTTTTCTTAAACAGTATAATAAGCTGGTAAGCATCGAGCCTGAAAACGGCATAGAGTCAGCTCTTAATGGAAATTCTGATTTATCAATTTATGAAGGCATTCCGGAATCTCTCAATATAACTGAACCATTTGATATTAAGGCTCTTCAAAGCTCCGGGCTTCCTGTAATTATAGATTACGGGGCTGATTCCTGTGTCCCGTGCAGGGAAATGGCTCCGCTTCTTGCTGAACTGCACAAATCTCTAAGAGGCAGGGCAATAATCAGGTTTGTTGATGTCTGGAAGTATAAGGATCTTGCAAAAGATATACCGCTTCAGGTAATTCCGACACAGCTGTTAATTGACTCAAATGGAAAGCCGTTCAGTCCCCCTGAATCGATGAAGAATGAATTTAACTTATTTAAATTAAAAGAGACAAATGAACATGTCTTTACAACACATGAGGGAGGACTTGATAAGGATCAGATGCTTGCGATATTGGATGCAATGGGAATGAAGTAATGGATCAGCTTATAAATGATGCATTAAATAATTTTACAATGATAATTGATAATTCGTTCTGGTTTGCCCCTTTATTTGCTCTTGCTGCAGGAATACTTACAAGTGTTACACCATGCAGTCTGTCAAGTATTCCTCTGATAATTGCTTTTGTCGGCGGATCCGGAAAAATAAAGCCTGCTGCAGCATTCCGCTTTTCATTAATTTTTGCTTTCGGCACGGCACTTACATTTACTGCTCTCGGCGCTGCAGCATCTTTTATCGGGAGGATTTTCAGTCTGGGATCTATACCTCTGTGGTATATTTTTCTTGGTCTGCTCATGATTGTGCTGGCTCTTCAGATCTGGGGAATTATAACAGTTATACCCTCAAGTTATGTTCTTGGACGAAATAAAAAACAGGGTTGCTTCGGAGCACTTATTGCAGGTGTTCTTGCCGGATTTTTTTCTTCCCCATGTGCAACACCTGTTCTGCTTGCAATTCTGGCACTTGTTGCTCATAGTGGAAATTCTCTTTGGGGGATATTTCTTCTTCTGCTTTATTCAATCGGACACAGTATCCTGGTCATTTTTGCAGGGACATTTATGGGCTTGACTGGAAATCTCGTCGGAAATCCGCAGTATGCAAGATTTTCAAAGGGAGTGAATATATTACTTGGTTTTGTTATTCTTATGATCGGATTATATCTGCTTTATCTCGGTTTTTAAAAATATAACGGCTGAAAAACAATTTCTCCATCTCTTTTGTGACTAAGGGAGGTCTTACTATTTCCTTTTTACCTTTGTTTTTCACAGCAGTAAAAGCTTTTTCTCCTCTTTGATTTTTTTCATAAGTTCCATATCTGTCTGATCCGGATTCTCTTTTTTAAACAGATTAACAGTTCTTGATATTCTGAACGCAGTTATAAGCTCTTCTGTTGTAAGTGAGCTGTTCCACGGATATGCAGAGCTTCCCCTGAGCAGTCCCGGAGGAATATTCTTAAAGTAATCCTTGTCTTTGAAATCAGGAAGGCCTGGAACAGAGTAAAACATGGAAATACCGGCTATTCCGGGATTCTCTGCAATAAACAAAAGCGAATCAATAACTTTTTCCGAAGTATCGTTTTTAAGCCCTGCAATAAAATAACTTACTGCCGGAACAGATCTGCTGTTTATATATTCAAGCAGCGCAGACAGATGTCTGATGCTTCCCTGTCTTTTCTCACTGCTTATTACATTTCTGTTTACAGATCCCAGTGTAAAGTTGAACTGCCTGAAATTCATGTCGATCAATTTTCCGCATAATTTCTCTGTTAGAAGATTGTAATCCAGACCATTCTCCGCACTGAAAATATTTTATCCTGCGAAGCATATTGTCCGAAAAAGATATAAAAATATTCAATTACCTTAAAAATAATTTTTATCTGTAAGAAGATTGTCATCTTCGAAATTTATTAAAGAACTTTTTTCCTTTATGTAATTCAAAAAGTTCTTTTTTTGCTGTCAAGTTCCTGTAATATAAAACTGAATTGATGTTTTTCTGAAATCCCGCCCGTGTGTTATAAAATTTGAGCAGAATCTGCATCTGTTGTTACAGCCCCTGCTTAAAAGAGCGGAAATATTAACAGAATGCCTGTCTGAATGTGCTGTATTTACTGAAAGGCTGAAGTCTCCTTCTTTCGTATGTCTGCAGGTCTCCTGTATTTTTCCAGCAGCGGACCTGCTGTAAATATATTTTGAATCCTTCCTGTCAGCTTGAATAACTGATCCTGATTCCCTGCCTATGCAAGAAAATACTTCTGAATTGTCTGGATCTGTTCCTGTAAATAATGCTCTAAGTTCTCTGCAGTCCTGATCTGCTGAATCAAAAATGTCTGCCCCTTAGTTCTCCGGTCTGTCCTGACAGGATATTCTGATTTACTCCTGCCGCTTTCATTTATCCCCATAATGTATTCTTTAAGGACAATCTCTCCTTCACCGGGAAGGACAGCATCAAGGAGGATGTGAAATATTGAGGGTAAACTGAGACTCCTGCTCCTCCGGCGATAAGCATCAGATGAGGCATTTCTTTTTTAGAAGCTCTGCAAGCTCTAAGGCAGGTTCAGCATAACAGTATGCAAACAGCGAAAAAACACATAATCCGGCTTTTCCTCCATGATAATTCTGCAGCACTCTGCAGCATCAGGACCGTAGCGCCTGAATGCTGTAAAAAACGAGCAGCTTCCTGTTTCACCTTCGATAATATGCGGCTTAAGATGCTTTAGGTAAGCGGGAATTTTTTATCTGTTTTTTTTTCATAACAGGGAAATTTATAAGCTGTGTGCTTATATCTGATTCTGCTTCAATTATTTCTGCAGCTCTTTGAGCGCCCATTACTGCGAATCTGTGATTTGTGAAATAGAAATCTTCTATGGGAGGGATAATAACTGCTGCTTTCATTCTTTGATGATTCTAACTGATATGAAATACAGCATCAATATCTGTATAAGTGCTGCTTTAATGTATCTTATCATGATATTGAAGGGTTTTATTATATCAATCAAGTAACTTAAGAATTGATGCAGAATCTGCTGTTCTTTTTATAAAAAAATAGACAGATTCAGAGAATTTTTACCGATAGTTTTATTATGAGAAAGATTTTAGTTTTACCGGTTTTGCTTGTTCTGCTTATACAGATTTCTGCTGCTTCCGGAGCTTCGAAAGACAGAAATAATGACGGAGAACCTGATCAGTGGTATGAATTTTCAGCAAACGGCAATGAACTGGTTAGGTCAGATAATGATTATAACGGTGTTGTTGATTACGAACTTGAGTATGATGAAAACGGTCTGAAAGTTAAAGAATCCGAGGATTTTAACGGCGACGGTGAAATGGATGATTTTTATTTCTATGAAAACGGAGTGCTTGTCCGTCATGAAGTTGATTCTAATTTTGATTCTGCCATAGATTTATGGGTATATCTTGAAGAAGGTATTTATATCAGCAGGATTGAACGGGATAAGGATTTTGACGGTACTCCTGATATAATCAAGAAATACTAAATATCTGTCTTTTATTTTATATGAATTTCTCATTCTCATTTATAATGATGCTGCTGATTATTTTCAGCGGCATGTTTCTTTTATAAGCCTTATCTTTATTATTCCTGCTGCAATGTACAGATATACTTTTTTATTAATATTCCTCTGTTATAAAATATCCGGAAAAAAGACGGTAAACTACAGCTTTCTCTTAACTAATTAACAATTATTCTGTATAACAGGTAGAGTTATAATAATATATAAGATGAAAAAAAATTAAGTCAGGATAATATGGGTAGACGTGAAAATAATATAAAAACAGGATCCTCCGGAAGGGGTAAAACTTCCGGCGACAGTTTTAAAGGGCGCGGAAAAGGAAGCCGGAAAAATTCAGCTGCAGGGAGCAGGAATTTCAGCAAAGATGATAGAACGGATTTCGAAAATCATCAGCATCGAAATCTGCATTTTCTGACAGCAGAGGCAGTTCTGCGAGCAGAAGCAGAGCGGAATATAATGATTATGAAAAATACAGTTCCAAAAGACCTGAACGGGAATTTTCGTCATTTTCAAAGATAATTCCTCATTATGAAATTGTAGTCGGTTTTCATGCTATAGAGGAAACTCTTAAAGAAGGTTCTATTGAAGCTGTTTTATATGTTTCAGGAAAGGGGAAGCGTCATGAAAAAATTACTGCTCTTGCTGTTTCCAGAAATATAAAAGTATCAAAGGTTTCTGATGAATATCTTACAGGGAAGTCTCCTGATATTGATCCGCGAGGTGTTGTTCTTGAAGTGACCGGTAAAAAAGAGGCTGGTAAGTATACATCTGTAAAAGCTTTTCTTGATCAGATTGAAAAAACGGGACTGAAAACGCTCTTGTTTTAATCCTTGACAGTATTACAGATCCTCATAATCTCGGGGCTATACTGCGTTCCGCAGATCAGCTGAATGTTAATCTCGTTGTTCTTCCGGGAAGAAGAAGCGCTGGAGATAATGCCACTGTAAGGAAAATATCCTCAGGAGCTTCTGAATATGTTCCGCAGGCTGTTGAGAATCTTTCAAGAGCGGCAGATATGCTTAAAAATGCGGTTTCTGGATTTATGCTGCTGACATGGGAGGGGAGGAGTCCTGGAATCTGAATCTCAAAGGAAGAACTGCGCTTATACTTGGAAGTGAAGGCAGCGGTGTTTCTAAAATACTTACAGATAAAAGCGACAGTATTATAAGGATTCCTGCTTCAGGGCATGTCGATTCATTTAATGTTTCAGTTGCTGCCGGTATTTTAATGTATGAAGCTGTAAGACAGATGAATAAGCAGTAGGTTTTATACTGAGTTGTTTATTTTAATTAAAATTATTCTTAACTGTATTTTTAACTTGTCTTATGCAGATAATATTAATAAAAAAAGCGGAAAGTATGGTGCTTTCCGCTTTTTTATATAGTAATGCCAGGAAATTATTTTTCAAAGTTCTTTATAATTCTTTCAGAAAGATGAACTGCGTTTAGAACACCCTGTTTTCCTATTCCCATAGTTGCACATGGAATACCTTTTGGCAGCTGAAGTATTGATAAAAGCGCATCCATTCCTGCAAGAGCTCCTGCTACAAGCGGAATACCTATAACGGTTATGAGAAATTGATGCAACCACTCCCGGGAGTGCTGCGGAAAGACCTGCTGCAGTGATAAGTATTTTATAATTATCCTGTTCTTTTTCAAGAAATTCTGTAAGTTCCGGAAGATTTCTGTGTGCTGAGTAAACCTTAAGGTCATAGCTCATCCCTTTTTCATCCATCAGCTCAATTCCCGGAGCTATGCTTTTTTTATCTGATTCAGATCCGATAATAAAGAGAATATCCTTCATTTAATTTTCCCTCTCAAAAAATTTTTTACCAATATCATTTCTGTGAAAGCAGTCTTTAAAATAGACTTCCTCTACAGCCTGGTATGCATTGCTGTTTGCTGTAACATAGTTGTTGCCCAGTCCTACAACTGTGAAGCATCGCCCTCCGCCTGTTACAACATGGCCATCGTCATTGATTTTTGTCGCTGCATGAAAAACAACAACATATTTATCATTGAATTTCGGAATATAATCTACAGGTATTTCTTTTTCGTATTTTCCGGGATAACCACCCGCTGCAACAACAACTCCTATTGCAGAGTCTGTTGATATTTTAAGCGGAAAGGTACTAAGTTTTTCTTCTGTTATTGTTTCAATAAGATCTCCGAAATCTGATTTAATAAGCGGAAGAAGAGCCTGTGTTTCAGGATCTCCAAATCTTACATTATATTCAAGAAGTTTAGGTCCCTGCTCAGTAACCATTATTCCGAAGTATAAAACACCTTTATAACCGAGGTTTTCCTTCTGAAGTCCTTCGAAAGTAGGAACAATACATTTATTTTTAATTTTGATCGAGAAGTTCTGCTGTTACCTGAGGCACAGGACATATCGCACCCATTCCCCCTGTATTCGGACCTTCATCATTATCATATGCTTTCTTAAAGTCGGCACAGGAAGGGAGAATTACATAATCCTTACCATCTGAAAGTGTAAAGATTGTTGTTTCCCATCCAACAAGATATTCTTCAATAAGAAGCTTATCATCTTTTAGAATATCAAGTCCGAAAGCAAGAAGTTCTTCTTTGTCATCTGACTCGAGAACTCCTTTTCCTGCTGCAAGACCGCTTTTTTTAATTACAATCTTGCCGCTGCTGTTTTTGATGTAATTTTCAAATTTCAGCGCTGTTGTCAAATTCCTTTGCATCTGCAGTAGGGATATTGTATTTAATCATGAAGTCTTTGGAAAATGCTTTACTTGATTCCAGCATTGCCGCTTCTTTATGAGGCCCGATTGCTTTGATACCTGCATCATGAAGCGCATCTACGATTCCTGCTGCAAGCGGGGCTTCCGGTCCCACAAAAACTACATCAATTTTGTATTTCCTGCATGTTTCAATTACCATATCGCTGTCGCACGGATCTATTTCCGGCAGGTTGTCAGCATGTTCTGCTGTTCCCGCATTTCCCGGTGCTGCATAAAGTCCTGTAATAATATTACTTTTTGCAAAACTCCAGGTAATTTGCATGTTCTCTCGCTCCTGATCCCAGAACCAAAACCTTCAATGTAATACCTCCCTTTTGATGAAAAACTCCCTTAGATGCTGTAACTGTCCAGAAGCTTTTTAATAGTTTCCGGATAATAAGTATGTTCTATTTTATGTATCTTTTTTTCAATTTCTTCAATAGGCTCATTACCGCTGCGGGTAAAAGACTGCTGAATTATAACCGGTCCTGTATCCATTCCTTCATCAACATAATGAATTGTTATTCCCAGTTCTTTATCGCCGGAATTAAAACTTTCTTCAATCCCATGAGCTCCCGGATATTTCGGCAGAAGAGCAGGATGAATATTTACAATTCTGCTGCTGTATTTTTCAAGAAGATGGGGAGTTAAAAGCCTCATAAATCCTGCAAGAGATACCATATCAATATTTTCCCTGTCAAGAATCTCTATTATCTCTTTTTCAGCATCTTCTCTGCTTTTTTTGTAATATGAAACATAATAGCTTTTTATTCCGAGATTTTCAGCCCGTTTAAAAGAATATGCATCTTTTCTGTCGCAGATCATACAGGCAACAGTATGTTCGGTTTTCAGTATATATTCAGCAATAGCCTGAAAATTAGAACCGCTGCCTGAAGTAAATACAGCAAGTCTTGCCATTATTTTAAGTCACCGATTTTCAGGATTTCAATTCCTGATTTTTTTCCATGATTAATAACTGATTCAGCATCTTCCTTCTTTACAATAAAAGCAATACCAATACCCATATTAAATACTTTCCGCATTTCTTCTGTATCTATATTACCCTGTTCCTGGATTTTCCTGAAAATCGCAGGTACTTCCCATGAAGAGAAATCAATAAGAGGTTCAAGATGATCAGGTATTGTTCTTTTCAGGTTTCCAACAAGTCCGCCGCCGGTAATATGGGCTGCAGAAAGTATTTTCCCTGTTTTTAAGAGTTCTTTAAGATCTTTAACATATATTTTTGTAGGTTTAAGAAGTTTCTTTTCTTCCTTCTAAATCCTCTTTTTTTATTACTTTTCGTGCAAGTGAGAGGCCGTTTGAATGAATCCCGGTAGATTTAAGGGCAAGTACAGTATCTCCTGCAGAGATAAGTTCCTTTTTAGGAAGAATATTATCTTTACTTACAAGACCGACACAGAATCCTGCAAGATCAAAGTCATCCTCTGCATATACATCCGGCATTTCTGCAGTTTCTCCCCCTGCAAGAATACACTCAGACTGTTCACAGCCGTCTACTACGCCTTTTATAATTTCCTGCATCTGCTTTTCATTAAGTTTTCCGCAGGCAATATAGTCGAGAAAATTAACAGGATCTGCTCCGCATACAATAAGGTCATTTACGCACATTGCAACAAGGTCGATTCCTATTGTATCGTATTTTTCAAGCTGTCGTGCTAAAAGAAGCTTGGTTCCGACACCGTCAGTTGCTTGAAAGAAGAACAGGTTTCTTATATTTTTCAATATCAATTTCAATACCTCCTGCAAATCCTCCTATTTCTCCTGAAACAGCTTTTGATTTAAGAGATCCTATAAACTCTGCGAATCTGTCCCCCTTTTTCAATATCAACACCAGCATCAGCATATGATTTTATATCCATTGTTTAGTTCTCCTTGATTTTTACCGGATAATTGCCTGTATAGCATGCATAGCAGAAGTCCTCCGGATTAGAAATACATTCTTTAAGTTTTGGTACAGGGAGGAAAAAGCATGAATCCGCCCCGATATGCTCTGCTATCTGATCAGGAGTCATATGGTTTGAGATCAACTCCTCAGTTGTCGGAATATCAATTCCGAAATAGCAGGGATTTTTAATTTCCGGTGCTGTTAGTCTTATATGCACCTCTTTTGCTCCTGCTTCTCTCAGCATTTCAACAATCAGCCTGGCTGTTGTTCCCCTCACAAGAGAGTCATCAACAAGTATGATTTTTTTATCTTTAACAACTTCTTTTACAGGATTGAGTTTCATTCTAACCATCAGCTCCCGCTGTTCCTTGGTCGGCATGATAAATGATCTTCCTGCATAATGGTTTCTTGAAAGTCCGTATTCAAGCGGAAGACCTGATTTTTCAGCATATCCCAAAGCTGCACAGTTTCCTGAATCAGGAACCGACATTACAATATCACCTTTTACAGTTTCAACTTCAGCCAGCGCTGCTCCCATTCTTTTACGTTTTATATGAACAGATTTATTGAATATTGATGAATCGGGCCGCGCAAAATAAATGAGTTCAAAAACACACTGACTTTTTTTCTTTGATTCTGCGAATATTTCAGATTTTATTCCGGATTCATCAACAGTTATCATTTCTCCGGGGAGTACTTCTCTGTAATCTTTTATCTGAAGAATATCAAGCGCACATGTTTCTGATGCAAAAACTGTCATGTCATTTTTCTGTCCAATGTAGAGCGGTCTGAATCCCATGGATCCCTTACTCCGATCAGAGTATCATCTTTAGTCATTACAAGGCTGTATGCACCTTCAAGCTCGGAAAGAGTTTTTAAGAGTGCTTCACGGAATGTTTTTCCTGGACATTGATATCAGATGCAGAATTATTTCTGTGTCAGTTGTGCTCTGTATTATTGCACCTTCTGAAAATACCCTGTCTTTCAGTTCTGCCGCATTGGAAAGCGTTCCGTTATGGGCAAGTGAAATTTCCCCTTTATTGCAGACAACATGTATTGGCTGGGCATTTTCAATTCTGTTGCCCCCCTTTGTTGAATATCTGACATGTCCGATTCCGACATTGGACGGTCTGTCAAGCTGCAGATAGCGGGAAAGAACAGCAGGGACCATTCCTAGATCCTTATATACTGTTACGTTTCCGTTTTTACGATATGCTACACCCGCACTTTCCTGACCTCTGTGCTGCAGTGTAAAAGAGTATAGAATAGTTTTTCCGGAATATTAACAGGAGTTTTTGAGTAAATTCCTGTCACTCCGCAAAAATGACCTGGTTTTGATTGTATATCTTCCACATAGATTGTTAGCATTCATTCGGGCTTATAGTCAAGATATTAAGCAGTTCAGGGCAGGTAAAATTATTTTTATAAGGTATTTCAAACGTTTGGTATTTTTATAATTATAAAGCTTCGGTCTGATCCCGGTAAGAGTTCTTAACAGTTGTAAAAGGGGGATAATATCCTGAAAGTATTTATAAGGAAGATGTCATGAAGTCTTTGAGGACAGTTCTGTATTCATCAGGATCCTGGCAGTGGACAATTCTGTTTCTTACATTTGCTGAGCCCTCCATTCCCTTTGTGTATGCGCACAGATGTTTCTTCATTTCAGAGCATGCAATTTTTTCCCCGTTGTATTTTACAGACAGATCGAAATGTTTTAATGCTGTTTGAAGCTTTTCCTCAGGATCCATTGCTGTCCAGCTGCCTTTTTCTGCAAGTCTTTTTATATTATTAAAAATATCAGGATGTCCAACAGATCCTCTTGCAATCATAACTGCATCGCACTGTGTTTCTTTTAGCATTCTTATACCGTCTTCAGGGGAAAACAGATCTCCTGAGCCTGTTACAGGAACAGAGGAGTTTTTCTTAAGTTTCTTTGATCTTTTTTCCAGTCTGCTGTACCTGAATATCCCTGGTTGCGTGTTCTGGGATGCAGGGACAGCATTGCAGCTCCTGCCTTCTGGGCAATTTCCGCAGCTTCAAGGTAGTTAATGCTGTCCGCTGACCATCCTGATCTTATTTTAACTGTTACTGGAAGGCCTGATTCTTCTTTAACAGCTTTTACAATTTCACCTATAATTTGCGGAGTTTTCATAAGAGCAGATCCTGCACCTGATTTAATAATCTTGGGCACAGGGCATCCGCAGTTGAGGTCTATAAAAGCCGGTTTAAGAGGTACTATCTGTTTTGATGCTTTTGCTGCGCTTATAGGATTTGAAGAGAAAATCTGAACAGCATATTCTTTTTCATTATCTGCAGCTTTTGCAAGATTCAGTGTTCTTCCATTGTCCCTTACCAGGGCTTCACAGGACACCATCTCTGTGAAACACAGATCAGCCCCGTTTCAAGACATATCTGCCGGAATGACCGGTCAGTGAATCCCGCCATGGGCGCCAAAAATATTCCCGGGCAGGCATACCCGGGAATCAAGAATTATATTATGTAATAATGATTTATTTTCCATTAAGCTTCAGTGATGAGAATCTTTCTTATTCAGTAATATTAAAGAAATTAAGGCTGTTCTGATAAAGTATTTCAGCTGTTTCTTCGAGTGAAAGTCCCCTGAGTTCTGCAATAAATTCAGCAGTTGAGTGGAGATATGCCGGTTTGTTTCGTTTTCCCTTGTAGTATGAAGGAACCATGAATGGACTTTCTGACTCAATAAGCATTCTGTCCATAGGCATATTTTTGCTGTTTCATGGAGGTTCCTTGCATTTCTGTAGGTAACATTTCCTGCAAAAGATATATAAAGATTATAATCAAGAGCTCTTTTTGCATATTCCCAGTTTTCTGAATAGCAGTGCAGAACACCTCCCTTTGAAGGCACTTTCTGGGAAAGAATCTGCAGAACATCTTCTCCAGCATCCCTGTTATGTATAATTACAGGTAAATTCAGCTGCTGAGCCATCTCAAGCTGCTTAATAAATAATTCTACCTGTGAATTTTTGTCGCCGAATTTCCGATAATAATCAAGACCGATCTCGCCAATTGCAACTACACGGTCATAGGTAACACCTTCTTCGATCTTTGCTTCCCAGTCTTTGCCAGGGTGTGCTACCTCGGAAGGAGAGACTCCTATACTATGGTAGATATTGGTTGCGGTTCTCAGGTTGTCATAGACAATGAAAAAATCGTGGAGACTGTTGCATATACTTACAATATGCTCCACTTTTTCATGGCGTGCTTCCTGTGTAATAATAAGCTGTTCTATCGGGTCTTCATTTATTAGCCCGATATGAGCGTGAGTATCAAAGTATTTCATGTTTACACCGTTATTTTTGATTAAAATTATGGAATCTGTTTTTTAAAATCAGGTTAGCATGAAAGGTCTAAGTCGTCAACAATTATTTGACAAATATTGCCGTGCATGATACTCTCAGGTTAAAATAGGAGTAGATTTGTGTCCCCCGTAAATAAATATAAAAAAGTCGAAAATAAAGTAGTCGAAGTTGTCAATAAACAGCTGACATCGTTTTTCGGTAAAATATCTTCAACTTTCAATAATCTTATAAATTCAGGCAAACAGCGATTTACTGTTATGCTTATACCTCACTCTGAAAAGAAGATTTTTAACTTCAGAATTTCGGTGTTTTCTCTTATTGTTATGGTATTTCTCCTCGGATGCATGCTTACAGCATTTGTTATTTTTACAACACAGTTCAAGGGCATGTCGGGTATGCTTGCAAATCAGACAGATACTCTTGAAAAGAAGGAATCCGATCTTGAAATAATCAGGGACCAGATTGCAGAACTTAAAAGTGTTTCAAAAGTTTTCGAAGCATCTCTTTCCAGAACTCTCGGAACACTTGGTATTGAGAACAGTGATATAGGAAATGAGAAGAAAAGTTTTATAGGGTCTGACTTTAATTCAGCGGAACTTAAAACAGATACTTCTGAAATGCTCAGAGAACTTGAAGATTTTAAAAACTTTAAGTTTCATTTCTTAATGAATCTGTTGAGTCATTTGAGGAGATAACAGGCCTGCTGGTATCCCAGGGGGAACTTCTTGTTGAGCTTCCTACAATGTGGCCGCTTAAAAATGTCAGGGGAAGAATAACAAATTACTTCGGACCTTCTGTTCACCCTTTTACAAGAAAATGGTATCTTCATAAAGGAATAGACCTTGCTTATAAGAGAGGAACTCCTATAGTCTCTACTGCAAACGGTAAGGTTGTTGAAAAAGGTTATGAACCGCTTGGTTTTGGTAATTATATTGTTATCAGGCACAGATACG
>LQAH01000176.1_pt1 | contig 18573 bp, 26 predicted proteins | sample 1535791 | NCBI WGS metagenome assembly LQAH01 (sample SAMN04331585, study PRJNA305678) | bioreactor metagenome | isolation source: bioreactor_4 inoculated with Wadden Sea sediment 2nd replicate of a... | place: Germany:Bremen
CCCCTGGCTCAAAACAAATGCATTCTGGGAACCGATTGCCACAATTAACCGCCCACGCCAAAATCCCTTTAAAAAATATAAAATGTCATCCTTAAATTTTCTCCTGTTATTTTTTTCATACAACGGTCACGAACAGCCTTGATACGCTATCTGTTTTACCCGCAACTAAGAATAAAAATGATAAAAACATCAGGATCATCAAGGGCAAATGATGGAAAAAAGATAAAAAAGAAATGGTATAAAGTAAAATTAATTATTTTAATATTCAATTAATTTTGCTAATAAAAAAACATGATAGATTTTAAATTCATGGAAGCACTTGAGGCCGTTGTAAACGAAGGCGGATTTGAAAAAGCCTCAAGGGTTTTACATATAACCCAGTCAGCAGTATCCCAGCGGATCAAATATCTTGAGGAGATGAGTGGGCAGATCCTGCTTATCAGAAAAACACCACCGGTGCCCACCCGGGCCGGTGCCAAAATCCTTAAATATTTCATGCAGGCCCGCCAGCTGGAACAAGAGCTTTTTGAAAAACTCTCTCCGGCTGCGGGCAAGAAGTTCAAACCGTTGCCCCTGGGAATCAATGCGGACAGCCTGGCCACCTGGTTTCTTGATGCCGTGCTCCCCTTTTTAAGAAGGGAATCTGTAACCGTTGATATCAGGGTGGACGATCAGGAACAGACCCTTGAAATGCTGAGGAATGGTGAAGTTTTCGGATGTATCAGCGCCCATCCGGATGCAATCCAGGGCTGCAGGAGCCATTTTCTGGGAAGCATGACCTACAGAATGCTGGCAACCCCGGATTTCGCACAAAAATGGTTTTCTCCTTCAGTCTCATTTAAAACCATAGAAGAAGCACCGTTGCTGGTATTCAACAAAAAGATGAACTGCAGGCCAAAATACTCAAACGGGCAATAAAAAAACTGCCGGAGGGTATTCCCATTCACTACCTCCCGTCATCGGAAAAATTTCTGGAATTTATAACTGCGGGCATGGCCTATGGGATGCTGCCGGATATCCAGAGTAAAGAACTCCTGGCCCAGGGTACCCTTGTGGAGGTTCTGCCCGGATATCCCGCCAGGGTAAAACTCTATTGGCACTGCTGGAATATCAAATCGCAACTATTGGAAGGATTTTCAAAACACCTCATTAAAATGGGAAGAGGCCTTCTTGAACAGGACTGAATTTATAGCAAATTCTTTCATAATCATTATTGATACCCCTGTAAAAAGCCTAAGATGAAAAATTCTTCACTAATAATTTCAACATGTTATGGCTAAAAGAATGCTGAAATCGGACTTTTTATGAGACCATCATTATTCTGCTTTTGTTATTTTTTGCCGGGTAATGGATATTATTTTTCATCCTCATTTTCCCTTGTCTCCACAAATGGTCTTGTTAGCACGTTTCGTGTTCCGACAGCTTTGAACTCTGCCAGTCTCCGGCCTCTCTGTTCGGTCAGGTTCAGCTTTATATCCTGAACAATACCAAGCTGTTCGAAAACATCCATCCGTGGAATTGTGATTATTCCATTCTGATAACTTGGATAATCACTTGGCGGTTCTTCTCCGAAGACAGTGTTGGCCATCGCCAGCAAAATAAGCATAATTAATACGAAAAAGAATTTTGCAGATTTCATATTTTTTTCTCCTTTCACGACTGGCAGCTCAAACCCGGGGGAACCGAAGGCAACAGAACCGCAGAGGTCACGGTAGGGGGGGCTGCAATGAGATCTCTTCCAAAACCATGGAAACAAAACAGGTCAAAGACCTATATTTCATCGGGGAAGTCCTGGATGTCACCGGCCATTTTGGGGGGTATAATCTTCAATGGGCCTGGTCATCTGGCTTTGTTGCTGGACAATTTGTCTGAACCCGGAGTTGTGCTGACGGATAAAATAACGACCTGATTTTTTCGGAAAGAAAAAACATGATAAAAAGGCTCCTGTATCTTGCTTTTCTGATCTGTTTTGCAGTTCCTTCAGTGCACGCAGACACCCTTGCAGACCAGTTCAAAAAAAGCTTCCAACTGAAAACACCCTGGAGGTGCGTTCGGGTGTGGTGGATGCCAATGACAGCTTTCATCCGGATTCCCCGCCCTCATTTTGGATTAACCGCAGTATGACAATGGACCACAGCAGCCGGGACACAGACAAGCCGGATCTGACCGCCATTTGCCAAAGGAACCATATGGGAAATTTCTGTCATTGGGGTCATATCCTCATCTGAGACCGGGTAATTCTGAACAAAAACGAATACATCACCGGCACCACAATCAGGGTCAGGCCAGTGGCCGCAAACAGTCCGCCCATGATGGTGGCGGCCATGGCATTGAAAAAGGGATGGAAGAGCAGCGGCCCCATGCCGAGAATGGTGGTGCCGGCAGCCATTGTCACCGGCCGAAGCCTGGAGACACTGGCATCCAGAACAGCCTGGTACATAGTTTTTCCTGACCGGATCTCCTCTGCAGCCTGATCCAGAAGCACAATGGCATTTTTCACCAGCATGCCGGTGAGCCCTAAAAAGCCCAGGATGGCCATAAACCCAAAGGGCAGCCCGGTTGCCAGAAGCCCCAGGGTGACCCCTACAAAGGAAAAGGGAATGCACAAAAAAATCACAATGGCCTCCCGAAGCCCGTTGAACAGACAGACCACCAGGATAAACATGCCTAAAAGGCAGACCGGGAAGAGGGCCTTGATGGAGACCTGGCCTTTGGCGCTTTCCTCAGATTCCCCCCCCATGACAGTGAGGTGCCCGGCGGTAGATCAATTTTTCAAACAAGGGCCGGACAAGGGCCTCCAGATCCTCTGCCTGACCCCGGGCCTGATCGCATTGAACCGTTATGGTTGGCATACGGCTGCGCCGTCCTACCAGGGGCGGTTCCTCTGAGATATCCAATTTTTCCACCACCTGCTCCACCGGCAGATACCGTCCCAAAGCCGGGCTGAAGATCTGAATCTGGCGGAACTGGTCCACAGATGCCCGCTCCTTTGGCAGGGGCCTGGACACAATGGGGATCATCTCATCACTTTCCCGGTACAGCCCCACTGTCAGGCCTGAAAAATTCCAGTTAAAGGCCTGGCTGACATCAGATCGGGTGATCCCGGTCCGCCGACCCCGGGTCTCTGTGAAAACCGGTCTCAAAACCTTTACAGGCTGGCGCCAGTCATCCCTGATATTCACTGCCAGGGGGATGTCATGGAGAATATTTTTGGCCTGATCTGCCACCTGTCTAAGGGCTGTGATATCCGGCCCCTGAAACGGGCTTCCACTGCATAGGAGACCGGCGGGCCTTCTTTGAACCGCTGGGCTTTGAATTCGCTGTTGGGAAAGGTTTTGCTGATATAAGACCGAATCTCGGGCAACAGACCTGCCACTTTTTTATAATCATCCACCTGGATCAAAAGCTGGCCAAAACTGGTATTGGGGGGCTGGTAGTTATAGTTGAGCACAAACCGCAAAGACCCCTCCCCCACAAAGGCAGTAACCTGGTCTACCCCTTCCAGGGACCGGATGTGCTGGCTGATCTTCTGGATATCAGCCCCCACTTCATTGATATGGGTGCCCTGGGCCCGCCAATAATCCACAAAGAACTGATTCCGGGTGGATTCCGGGAAAAAATTCTTGGGAACGGCCTGAAACCCGGCCAACGCTGCCATAAGGATGATCATGAGCAGGGCCAGGGTCTTGACCCTGTTTTTGATGCAGAAATGAAGGAACTGCCTGAACTTGTTATAAAACCGGGTGTCATAGGGATCTTTCTGATGAGTTTTGGGCAGGTTTAAAAACCGGATGCACAGCACCGGGGTAATGGTCAGGGCAAATATCCAGCTCAACCCCAGGGAAATGGCCAAAACATAAAAAAGGCTTCTGCAGAACTCCCCTGATGCACTGGGATTCAGCCCCACAGGCACAAAGGCCAGAATGGCCACAAGGGTGGCGCCCAAAAGGGGCCAGATGGTTGAAGAGATGGCCATCCGGGCAGAGGCAAGCTTGTCATCACCCCGGGCAAGGCGGATGAGATAGACATCCGTGACCACAATGGCATTGTCCACCAGCAGTCCCAGGGCCAGTACCAAAGCCCCCAAAGAGACGAGCTGGAGGGTGATGTCCCAGACAAACATGCCCACAAAGGTGGCCAAAATGGTAAGGATCAGCACTGCGCCGATGAGAAGACCTGCCCGAAGCCCCATAAAAAACAGGAGCAGCCCGATGACAATCACAATGGCCTGGCCCAGATTCAGCATGAACTCGTCCAGGGACTGGGTAACCCGGGAGGCCTGAAAATTGATGGTCTCCACTGCCATGCCAGGTGGCTGCATGGATGACAGGGACTGGATGCGGTCCATGACAGCGGCTCCCATCCTCACCACATTTCCCCCTTTTTCCGTGGACACTCCCAGACCAATGGCAGGTTTGCCGTTAAAAAACATTTTCCTGGGTTCAGGCTCCTCATATCCCCGGCTCACCAGGGCAATATCCCCAAGGCGAAAGAGTTTGCCGCCTTTTCCGGCAATATACAGATCAGAAATAGCCTGTTCTCCTGCCAGTTCACCTGTGGGGCTGAACCGGATATAATCCGGTCCGTGCTTTACCCGGCCTGCCGGGGTGACCAGATTCTGGGAAGCCAGGGTGGCAAAAATCATCTCCGGAGAAATTCCCAGGCCGGACAATTTTGCCCTGGGAAACTCCACGTAAATCACCTCGGTCCGGTCTCCCCAGATATCAATCTTGGCCACCTCATCCACCAGGAGGAGTTCCTTTTTCAGGTATTTGGCATGGGTTTTCAGCTCCCGGCTGGAAAACCCCTCCCCTGTAACGGCAAAATAGACCCCGTATACATCCCCAAAATCATCCTTGACAATGGGGGGCCGGCTCCTGGGGGAAGGTAGGTTGACATATCACCCACCTTGCGCCTCAGCTCATCCCAGATCTGCGGGATATGATCGGATCCAAACTCAGGCTTGATTTCTGCATAGACAATGGAGAGGCCTTCCTGGGATATGGATTTTACATAATCCAGCTGGCCCAGGCTCTGGACAGCCTGCTCAATTTTGTCTGTGACCTCTTTTTCCACTTCAAGGGCAGAGGCTCCGGCATAGGGGGTCAGGACCATGGCGGTTTTAATGGTAAAATCAGGATAGGCCAGCCGCCCCAGTTTCTGGTAAGTGACCAGCCCTGCCAGGGCAATGACAGCAGACAAAAGGATGCTGATGATCCGGGAGCTAAGCACCCCTTGGGCAAATTTCATTTACTTGATGTCCCCTTTTGGTTCAACCAGCTCATAACGGACTTTCTGGCCCTGACGGACAAAGGCGGTTCCGTCAGCCACCACCAGGTCTGAAACCGACAGACCGGTTTTCACCCGCACAGCATTGCCCCTGGACAGAGTTTCAAAGATCACTGGCTGCCGAAAAATCTCACCGGATTCAGGATCCACCCGCAGGACATGGGCAGAGTTGCCCGCCACCCCCATCAGACTCTGAAGGGGAACATCCAGTCCTGGGAAAAAATCGGTTTGAGACCCTGACATCAGTCTGATTTCAGCGGTCATTCCCGGGAAAACCAGATCCTTGGGGTCAGGGGTGAGGGTAAAGACGAATTCATAGGTGCCAATGGCCTGGTCTGCCCGGCTGCTGTATTCTGTGAGACGGGCCGGATAGGTTCCATCCTCATGGGTCAGAAACCGTGCTGAATACTGGTCAGATTTTTCAGGGCTGGTGGCCTTTAGCAAGATACTCACAAGATTTTCCGGCACATCCACTGGAATCTCCAGAACACTGATATCATCCAGGGTCATCACAGGTTGTCCCTGGACTGCCATTTCATGGGCCTCTATAAACCGCTGGGTCACCACTCCTCCAAAGGGGGCATACAACCGGGTATCAGAGAGCTGATCCCGGGCAACAGCCAGTCTTGCCTCAAGTTCCCCCACAGCAGCTTGGGCTGCCATGATATCCTCTTTTCTGGCCCCCCCCGTATCCCTTGCCAGCTGTTCCTCAAGGGAATCCTTTCTAGCCCCAAGGCTTAGGACATTGGTCTTGGCCCGATCATAGGCCTGCTCAGAAACCGCCTGGTTCTGATATAGGATCTCATGGCGTTCAAGCTCTTTTTGGGCCAGGGCCAGGTCTGCCTGGGCCGCTGCAAGAGAGGATTGGATAATCCGGACATCCTCAGGCCGGGCCCCTGTCCGCAGTTTGAGCAGGGTGGCCGTTGCAGATGCCAGCTTGCTTTGAACAATGCTGACTTGGTGCTTAAAATCCCGGTCATCCAGTTCCAGAAGGAGATCCCCCTTTTCCACCCGCTCTCCGGTCCTTGCATGCACCTGGATCAGGGGGGCAGAAACCCTGAAAAAAAGGGTGGCCTGGGTGGCTGCCCTGGCCCGGCCCGGAAGGGTGATCAGGCTGCCATGGGTCACTGGCCTGGGATGGACCACCTTCATGGTTTTAACCGGTACTGTTTTGTTCTGATCAATGGCTGCTGCCACTCTATCCTGCTGAAACATGCCGGACTGCCAGATCAGAACAACGGCCAGGCAGATCACCACGACAGAGAGGGTCAGCCCCATTACTTTTTTTTCTTTCATCAACACTATCCTTAAAATTGGTCTCTTTGTTCATTCAGCCAGATACAGGTCTCTTTGGTGCCGTGGCCGGCAAGAAAGGTACCCAGAACCAGCCAGGGGGCCTGCTTGGGTGCAATCTCCCCGTTCTCCACATTTGCCCAGGCCTCAAAAATCAAGGCATCCATGGTTGAGGCCAGCCAGGCAATGGGGATCTCAGCTGCCACAGCCCCTTGTTTTTCAATTCCAGACACAGCTGTCTGGCCTGGCTCTGATGCCGCTGATACCTTTCCATCACCCTGGGGTCTTCATCCTTTACAGGATGATTGAAGTAGGCAGAGACGTTCAGGCTGGACCCCAGGGGGATGAGCCGGGTTACAATGAGCATCAGCTTTTCCCTGGCCGGGATATCCTGTTTCAACACCGGTTCCACAACCGCCTGGAGCTGCTGCCCTGCGCTGAGTTGGATGGCTGTAATCAGGTCTGCCCTGGATTTATAGTACCGGTACAGGGTGGCCCGCCCCACCCCTGCGGCCCTGGCAAACTCATCCAGTCCGGCATTTGAATTTTGGGCAAGGCATTTAATGGCCTGATTAAGGATGCGGTCCTGGGTGGTCTGGGTCATGGTACAGTCAATAATACTATTTAGATTCAAATGATATTTTTATGTCTTAAAAAGAATATAAAAATACCATTTTTTCATAAAAAGTCAATATAAGCGGGGCGCAAAAATATACAAATCCTGCTTTACATTTTTTTACTATTCACAGGGGTCAGGCAGGTTATCAGACCAAAGCCCCATGACCAAACAATTCAAAAAAATGGATGGGTGTCACCCCCAAAGGCATTTCACTGGTGCCTCCCTGTAATGGTGTCCGGCAATGCCACCGGTTTATTTTGGTTGACAAAAACAAGGGCTCTGTCCTACTGTTCCGTTATTGTTCAAATACTTCAGCCCCTGTCCTGGCCCAGGGAAAGGCATGCTGTCAAATCCAAATACTGAGTAGGCTAAAATGAAAACTGTCATATCAGCCTGCGCCACATCTTTTTGATCCTAATGGTCTGCCTGGTATGTCCCGGCAGATCAGATGCCGCCCCTCTGCCACAGACAAAAAGCAGCATGTACTGCTCCTGAACTCCTACAGCAAGGGGTACGACTGGACCGACAAAGTGGTCATGGGTGTGGAAGACATCCTGAGGTCGCACAATAATATTGTCCTGAAAACCGAATATATGGACACCAAGGTCAACAACTCAGATTTTTATCATTTGCTGCTCAAAGCACTATTTACCACCAAATACAATGGCAAGGCACTTGATGTCATCATCTCCAGTGATGATGCCCCAAAATTTTTAAAAGCATTCCGAGACAAGCCCTTTCCCGGGGTGCCGGTTGTCTTCTGCAGCTGAACAATTCCCCCCCCCAAAGAAGGTAGAAAACTTCTCTGTGTACACCGGGGTAAACAAGGCCTCTGACTTCACCACCACCCTTTCTTTGATGTTCAAACTGCACCCAACCACCAAAACCGTTTATGTGATCAACGATAAGATGACCACAGCCGATTTTTTGCCTCTCCTTTTTCAAGGACAACCAGGGCAAAACCTTCACCCCGAGGGGGGTCATTCCCCAGTTGGCCAAAGCCTCTCCTGTGCCCATATACGGGGTTGTGATATGCTAAGGGGTATTGTGGGGGGGATGCTTAAAAGCCCCAATCAATATATGTTTGACTATACTCAGCTGGCAGCAAGGTGCATCTCCCCCAAAGACCTTCCCAAGGACAGCAGCATCATCAACCCCTTTGTGGCGCCCTCCTGTTAGACTGTTTTTCCCGTAAATACAAGAGACATCACCTTTTGGGCCATGGAACAAAAGGTTAAAATTTGTACTCTAAGCCCAACCCCACTGAAATTTGCGACTCCTCTTTAACCAGGGAGCTTTCGGCCACAGGATCCAAAAGCTGCTCAAACATGACGAAATTGACCAAGTTCCAATGCTGATGCAATTGATACGACAGAAAAACGTTAGCCGCAATGGAGTGAAGCCCCTCCTCTCCTTCATACGCAGCACGTGCTGGCGTGGCATCGGATTCACGTACACCATAATAGGTGTCATTAAAATCTTTGCCGGCATAGCGGACGGCAATCCCCAGTTGATATGACAACGGCGTTTCGCCAACTGTATCCATATACGACAACCCGGCCTCGGCGATCCAACCCTTGTGGGCGTCACCCACATCGAACAGTGTTGAAAGTTCTAAGTATACATGTTCCGTGAAGGCTAAGCCGATATACGGCCCAACCTCCACCGTATCGTCAATATCGCTCATCCCATCAAGAGTGTCATCATCGTCGTTGTCTCGTCCCTTACGATAACTGCCAAGAGACCGATATCCATAAATTTAAACGGCTGGTAATTCAAAGCCAAAGCGGTGCCGTCAATGAGGATCATCAACTCTTCACTAAGCGCCAGATAACCGTCGGCATAGAACCCGGGACTGAGTTCATATTCGTCCGATCCGCTATAGGCGGGAGCCATGCTGGCATAGGCGCCGATGCTCAAGGCCCACGGGGCCTCGGCCTCTTGTCCAGCCATGGCCGTATGGGCCCCCAAAAAAGAAACCATTATCATTGCCCAAAACAAGTTTGCCCCTAAGCTTCTCACTTCGTTCATCCTTTCGTTTAGTGTTGTTTTTGATCATAAAATGGTCCATTTCCAAACCCTTTCAGCATCAGGCCAATTGTTTCATACACTTGTATGATACATTAGTTCTTTAGTCAAGCAATATTGTCACCCCCCAATCTTTGATCCACCCGTATAGGTTTTTTGGTTCATCAGAAAATCGCATACCTCATTCAAAATTCAGTTATGGATATAATTTGAAGCATGAGAAAATTTTTACTTGAAATGAAAGGGTGGACATGATCATTTTCCGATTTTTTGTGTTAGCCGCACAAAACCGGAGAATAGAACCATGTCCACCAGTTTTATATATCATGCTTTTGGCATTCGTGACTATGTTCATAAAGCCGCCCATTTTATCGGTGGGGGAATAATCTTTGATATTTCCCCAAGACCAGAGGCAATCAAATGCCCTGAATGTAATTTCAACTCCGTCATCAAAAAGGGAACAATCGTACGCAATCTCAGAACCATCCCGATTGGCTCCAGGCCAGTGACCATTAGAACGGTCATCCAGAGAGTATGGTGTTCAATGTGTAAATTTGTTCGGCAAATCAAGTTGCCTTTTTCAAAAGAAGGGAAAAGCTATACCCGAGCTTTTGAGAGGTATATTTTGGGGTTATCCAAGTTAATGACTATAAAAGATATTGCCAATCACTTATGCATCAGCTGGGATACAATCAAAGAAATTCAGAAAGCGCATTTAAAGAAACGCTATCGTATCATCCCTCTCAAAAGAATAGACAGGATTGCCATAGATGATATTTCTATCGGAAAAGGTCACCAATATGTGACCATTGTGTTGGATTTGGAATCGGGCTGAATCTACATGTTGGTGATGGAAAAGGTGGTGCTGCTCTAAAACCTTTTTGGAAGAGAGTCAAAAAGTCCAAAGCCAGGATCAAAGCTAACAGCATTGATATGTTGCCAGCATATCTAAGTGCTGTTCTTGAACGTATGCCTGATTCCACAGATGTATTCGGCATTTGATCAGCTTTTAAAGAATAGGGCAAATCAGAGTTGACCATTGTCCCGGCATTTGAAGTTGAATGCCCCGATAAAAGGTGTTATTAAGAGTCATAAGGCACAGGCCACGACCGTTAACCGATTCATGCGAAATTCAACAGGAGATCTACCCCCATGGAAAAATCAAAACGCACTCAATATTCTTAAAAATGCATTTTTGATGGAGCGTCAAGGCAAAAGCCTATATGAGACAGCCCGCGACAAAGCGGATGAGGAGGCTGTCAAACATTTTTTGACGACCTGGCAAACGAGGAAGCCCAGCACATGAACCTGTTGGAGGCCCAGTTCAAATCCATCATGCAAAGCGGTAAATTTGCAGCCGGTATGTATGAAACCGACGGGAATGGGCATACCCCGCCGGCCATTCTCACTCAGGATCTGGCAGACAAAATCAACGCCGCCGGGTTTGAAGCAACTGCCATCACTGCAGCGGTCAGTTTTGAAGAAAAAGCGGTCAAACTTTATGGGGAACGGGCTGAAACCACCTCGGATCCGGAGGAAAAAAGCTCTACCAGTGGTTGTCAAACTGGGAACAGACCCATCTGAAAAAGCTGCTGACCCTTCAGGAAAATCTGAAACAGCGGATCTGGAAACAACAGTTTCTGGCCATTTTAGTCGTCTTGCTGTCGACAATCCGGACCGCCGCCAAATGGTCTCCGATGGCATAAGGATACTGCGGAAAGCTTGCTCGATATGCTGGGCCAGCTCATCGGCGAAGACATCGACCTGGCCTGGCAGCCAAGTTTCCGTCTGTGGCCGGTGAAAATGAAACGGTTCCGGACCGAACAGATCCTTGCCAATCTGTGTATCAATCCCCGGGATGCCATCAACGGCATGGGCAAACTCACCATAAAAACCGGAACAAAGACATTTAAGGATCAGGCTGAAAAAAACCACCGGGATTTAACCCGGCATCCGGGTGCCGGAACCTGAAAAGAATCCATGACCGAAAACTTGCAGCATCTTTTTGTTTTGGGATATCATTACCGCCCAAAACTGATAATGTGCCAAGGGTACCGGAAAGGGAGGTAATCATACAGCGATTTTGACTTTGTTATGACACAGAAAACATGTTCAATGCGGATAAAATGTATCGACATTCCTGTTTCCCCATATGAAATGACATCCTGGCATGATGACCCCATCTTGTAGATCAAGGGCAACCACAATACAGATTATCCGAGGAGTCGTATGCGGGTATGTGGCTCTCATTTTATTTATGACTGCTACTGCCGGTTTTACGTTTGCACACGACGATAAGACCTCCTCCGAGCGCACGGCTCCTTTTCTGACTGCCAATGAACGTGCCTGGCTGAAGACTCATCCGGAAAACCTCACCCTGTTTTCAATACTGAATTCCCGCCCATTGAATTCATCTCCGAATCCGGTACCTTCACAGGCATGGGGGCCGATATCATCGCCCGCATCGAATCCCTGCTGGAGATTGATTTTCAAAAAGCCCCCATGGATGACTGGAACGAACACCTGATAGCGCTGAAAAACGGAGAATGTGCCATTGCGCCAACCATTGTCCGGACCGATGAACGGGAAACATACGCGTATTTCACCAGGCCTTATGCCACGGTGCCGGTGGTGATTATCACACCCCGGACCACATCGGCACAAATCTCCCTAAAGGATCTGAAGGGCCGGCGCGTGGGGGTGGTTTCCGGATATGCTACCGAAACATACCTTCGTGATAAAAGAGAGCACCACCATTTTGAGATAGTCACGGTTGCCAATGTGTCCGAAGGTTTGCGGCTTGCTGCGTTTGGTCAGATTGATGTATTTGTGGAAAACCTGGCCGTGGCAGCCTATTATATTGAACAGGAAGGCATTCCCAATCTGCGGGTCGCAGGCACGACCGATTATGAGTTTGCATGGTGTATCGGCGTCAGCCGAAAATATCCGTTGCTGTTCAATGCCGTCAGCAAGGCGCTGGAAGAGATTCCGGCGGATGAATTGACCGCCATTCGGAAAAAATGGATTGCCATGGACGTCGAACTCAAAATGGACCCGGCAACCCGGCGCAATCTGATCCTGACAGGGTTGATCAGCCTTCTGCTGCTCACCGGGCTGACCGGTGTCATCCTCTTTCTCAAAAGCCGTCTGAATCAGAATATTGCCGGGTTAAAAGAAAGTGAAGAAAAATTCCGCTTGCTTTTCGACAATGCGATGGAAGGTATTTTCCAGACCACACCGGACGGCCGGTTTCTGTCCGCCAATCCGTCACTGGCCAGAATTCTGGGATTCAATTTTACGGAAGAACTGATGGACCATTTCCTGGATATCGGAAAACAACATTACCTGAATTCTGAAGATCGTGAGACCTTCCGGCAGACGATGGAGGCCAAAGGAGAAATCAGTGATTTTGAAGTGCAACTGCAAAAACGGGACGGTTCCCCTATATGGGCCAGTATCAAGGCCAGAGCGGTCAGGGATGAGAAAGGCGGGATTCACCATTTCGAGGGACTTCTTGAAGACATCACCCAGCGCAAACATGCGGAAAAGGCGCTCCGGAAAAGTGAAGAGCGTTACAGGACGATTCTCAATGAGATGTCGGAAGGATATCACGAGGTGGATCTGGCTGGCAACTTTACCTTTTCAATGAAGCCTTTCTCAACCTTTTCGGGTACAGCAGTGAAGAAATGCTGGGCATGAATTTCAGCCGGTATGCTGCCGATGAATCGGTTGCACAAGACATTTTCCGCATCTATAACCAGACCTATCGGACAGGGGTACCGATACAAAACGGTGAATGGGACATCCTCAGAAAAGACGGTGAAAGAAGGACCCTGTCATTTTACGCTTCCCTGGTCAGGAACTCAAAAGGCGATCCATTCGGCTTTCGGGGCATTGTCCGTGACATCACCCAGCCAGGCAGGCAGAACAGGAAAGGGAAATACTCCAGATTCAGCTGACCCAGGCCCAGAAAATGGAATCCATAGGCAGACTGGCCGGTGGGGTGGCCCATGATTTCAACAACATGCTGGGGGTGATTCTGGGACATGCGGAATTTGCTCTGGTCAAGGCGAAAAGAAACCAGGATGTGCGCACAGACCTCCAGGCGATTCAGACGGCTGGAAAACGATCGGCTGATCTGACCAAACAGTTGCTGGCCTTTGCCAGAAAACAGACCATCTCCCCCAAACAGCTGGATTTGAACGATACCGTGGAAACCCTGCTGAACATGCTGCGCCGGCTTATCGGAGAAGACATCGACCTGGACTGGCAGCCGGCCGCCCAGCTGTGGCCAGTGAAAATGGACCCGTCCCAGATCGACCAGATCCTGGCGAATCTGTGTATCAACGCCAGGGATGCCATTGACGGGGTGGGAAAACTCACCATCGAAACCGGGAAAACATCTTTTGATGAGGGATACTGCCGTGAACATCCGGGATTTATCCCCGGGGATTTTGTGCTGCTGGCGGTCAGCGACAGCGGCTACGGCATGGACAAAGGCACCCTGGCCAAATTATTCGAGCCGTTTTTCACCACCAAGGAGGTGGGCAAAGGCACGGGCCTGGGACTGGCCACCGTCTATGGCATCGTGAAACAGAATAACGGATTTATCAACGTCTATAGTGAATCCGGCCAGGGATCCACTTTTAAAATATACCTGCCGCGCTTTTTCGGCGATTTTGACACTGTCCGAACCGTTTCCAAGAAAAACTGGCCGCCGGGGGCAGCGAAATTATCCTGCTGGTGGAAGATGAGCCTCCATTCTCGAGATGACCCGGCTGATGCTGGAAAATCGGGGGTATCAGGTGCTGTCCGCAGCCACCCCCTCAGAAGCCGTTAAACAGGCGAACAGTCATTCCGGTCCCATCGATCTGCTGATGACCGATGTGGTCATGCCTGAAATGAACGGCCGGGACCTGGCCGGGCAAATTTCCCTGATTTACCCCGGCATCCGGCTTTTGTTCATGTCCGGCTATACCGCTAACGTCATTGCCCATCAGGGGATGCTAGATGCTGGAGTTGCATTCATCCAAAAACCTTTTTCAATGGCGGACATGACAGCAAAGGTTCGGGCGATTTTGGACCAATCACCCGATGACACCGGAAGCATTTCATAAACAAAATTGCAAAAATCGTTCAAGCAAAGGAAGCTACCGCATAAAAAAATCCATCGGCAAGCGCATTAAATAAAAACAGAAAAGAGGAACGTCCTATGTCCGCAAAGCAGTCAAGCAGTTTTTCTCAGATTTCAACATGGAGGATCGGGTCATGGTGCTTGAAACCTCCACTGCCATGGTTGACGAAGCCGCTGCCGCCCCAAAACTGTGCGGTGTTTGCGCAAAAATATCAGCGGGCGGCTTCAACTGTATCTGGGCCGGGTTCGGGCAGTCTCAAAATAGGTCTTGATTCCTTTTTTCCGGATGATCCGATTGATCACCACCCAACTGTTGTAAAAATTTTCATCAAACCGGGTGTTACGGCAGGGGAACTCATCACACTGGTAACAAAAATCAACCCCCATTTCCTGGTGACAGGGCCGTACACCGCAGTTTTTGAAACCCGGCACTGTTCATTTCGGCAGCCATGGCAGTGTTCTGCCGCAAAATAATCGAGCATTTTTTAAACTCGGAATATTTTTAAACACAGGCTCTTCCAGCATGGATTCAAACCGGCTTGCAGAGACCTGGAAATCGCCCAGTTTCTCTTTGAGCCGAATGCTCAATTTTCTGATATCCCCGTCAACATGGGCGAAACAGGTTTCACAGCACAGGCCGCATGGGGCGATAACGGTTTTAATGGTGTCGGTTGTCATAGGGCACCTCCTTTTGACTACAGGTTTCTATGTTGTTTTTTACTTTAGCCATCGCAGGCACAAAACAAAAGTGGTATAAACGACATTTAAAGAGGTGATAACGACAAAAAGGAAACATTCAAACCCATGATACATGCCACGATTATAGGCCTTTACAACTCCATGGCAACCACTGTTTTCGGTCCCATGGACATCCTCAACCAGGCCGGACGTCTGTGGAACCGTCTTGCCGGCACCCCCCGAACCCCGCTGTTTGACGTGACCCTTGCCTCGGCAGACGGCAACCCCATCCGGTCCATGAACAGGATTGAAATTACTCCCCATTGCAGCATTGAACAGATTTCGCATACCAACCTGATTATCATTGCCTCAGCCACGTATATCGATAAAATCCTTGAACAAAATCCGGAACTACCCGGCTGGATCCGGCAACACTATGATCAGGGGGCCCATGTGGCCAGTATCTGCACCGGGGCATCTCCTGGCAGAAACAGGGCTTCTGGACGGCAGATCTGCCACACTTCACTGGGGATTTGCAGACCAGTTCAGAACCCGGTATCCCAACGTACGGCTACAACACGACCGGATCTTCATCGATCACGGCAGGCTCTACTGCTCCGCCGGAGTTACCGCCGGTATGGATCTGTCACTCTATCTGGTGGAAAATTCTGCGGCAGACAGGCTGCCACACAATCGGCAAAACCATGATTTTGCCATGGACCGGGAGAGCCAGGCCCCGTTTACCCGTTTTCCGGGAGCCACCGATCATGCGGATCTTTTGATAGCCCGTGCCCAGCAATGGCTTGAAACAAACATGGCCCGGCAAGTGAACTATGATGAACTGGCACACATCTTCAGGATGAGCCGCAGATCCCTGGAACGGCGGTTCAAGCAGGCCACCGGCATGACCCCTTTGTCGTATCTTCAGAAACTCCGTGTTGAAAAGGCCCGGCAGTATCTGGAGGAGGGCGTTGCCACCTTCAGTGAAATCACCTATGCCGTGGGGTATGAGGATATTCCCTTCTTCCGGAAACTGTTCATCCGCCTAACAGGGCTGAGACCCAAAGAATATCAGAAAAAGTTTGCCGGCTATGCCGTTAATCCCCGGGCCGCAGTGACTAAAACGTCCGATCCCTTTCCAATCGTTCCCGAGGCACTCACCCGCGGTGTTCACCCGCGGTGTTCACCCGCGGTGTTCACCCGCTGCGTCCTGAGAAGCACACCGTGGATACGTCATGGGTTGACTGCTTCCAGCCATGGTAGACCATCAGGCCGGTTAGCACGGCTGCGGCGGGGATTTGAATCCAGACCGGCACGATTTCAGCCGCCTGCCCCGCCACGGCGCTGGCGCGGATACCCATCAACTCATATACCGCATCCAGAAAGACTCCCATGGCCAGGGAGGTGACAGCGATCATAGACAGATAGATCACCAGGGTCCGGGTATTGAAAATGGTTCTCACCAGATTGATGGTGGCGGCATTGGTGGCCGGGCCGGCCAGCAGAAACACCAGGGCCGCTCCCGGATTAAGTCCCTTGAGGATCAGGGCGGCGGCAATGGGGGTTGAGGCGGTGGCGCACACATACATGGGGATCCCGGCGGCCAGCATGACCAGCATGGAGACAAAGCGGTGATCATTGGCCCAGACCGTCAGATCTTCCGGGAAAAAAAGGTGATGACGCCAGCGATGAGAATCCCGACGGCAAAAGGTTTTGAAATATCGCTCACCAGTTCGCCAAAGGCATATTTCATGCCCGTGGCAAACCGGGAGAGAAAAGAAGCAGGTTTTGCGGATACACCGGCACGGGTGTCATTGGCACACCCTCACCCACCGGGTGGTTCGGGATCCATTTTTTCAGCCGGAGGGCTGTCCTTTCCGAAAAAATTCTGAGCGATCCCTGTGGACACGGCTGTGATAAACGCGGCCACCGGCCGGATTACCGTCATGATCGGATCCAGCATGGCCCAGGACACGGCCACCGAGTCCACACCGGTTTCAGGCGTGGATATCATGAACGACAAGGCCGCCCCGCTGTTGGCCCCCTGTTTTTTCAAGCCCGTGGCCACCGGTACCACACCGCAGGAACACAACGGTAAAGGAATGCCGAAAAACGCCGCAAGGAATACCGGTTTGATCCTGCCGTTTCCCAGATAGGCCTTTATCTTCTCCGCCTTGAAAAACACATGCAACAGTCCGGCGATAAAAAACCCGAACAGCATGTACACGGCCACATCCAGATACAGATGCCACGATGCCTTCAATATATCATATACCATGGTCATTTTCGTCATGTCCTCATCAGCCGTGTGCCACATGATCCAGGCTCATCTGGATCAATGACACCACATGGTCATCGTTGATGGAATAATACATGATTTTCCCTTCTCTTCGGTTCTTCACGATTTTCATGGTCCGCAAAATCCTCAGCTGATGAGACACGGCCGAATCCGACTGGCTGCACAGCACCGCGATGTCACAGACACAGTGTTCCCTGGTCAGCAAGGCCAGAACGATTTTCAGGCGGGTCGGGTCGCTCAGGGCTTTGAAAATATCCACCATCTGACTGATCTTTTCGTCGGACGGCAACGACTGCTGTGTTTTTCTCACTTTTTCTTGATCGATGCATTTAACGCCACAGATATCCATTTAACACCTAAACATATGAACATTTTATCAAATGATAAATCAAAATATTTCTGTTGTCAACCCGGTGTTCCGGAAATTAGAGCGGCCGGAATCTGCCGCATCCACTCCGATCCCAGGAATAAACCGAAGGACCTACGGTGATTTGATTATAGCCTTCATTCTATCGATTTCAGGCCTTGAGGGCCACCAAATTCTTTTACCAAGAGGCGCAAAAAGGTCACTGAACAAATGCTTTCTGGTAACCTTCGCGGTTTTATTAAACCGGCAATTAAATAGCCGACTACCTCGTGGTAATATCTCTTGTGATTTAAAGGTGTTTCCTTTTAAAATAGGCCATCTTGATAATTACCAGATTAATGATAAAACAATCAAATCCATGCAGTTTTATGCGACATAAATGATAACCGGTTATATTTATATTCAAATCTGCCGGAAAAAAGATTGTCCTGTCCACCGCCCAAACCCGAGTTGACAGAATGGAACGAAACCTGTATCTAAGCCGTTCAACCTGTCTGAATACATAAGGAAACTGTTTCATGAAACAACGCGTCGCCCACACTCCGGCCCCTCGGATATCCGGTTCGAACTGGTCAGGTGGGCCATATTTTCCATCCTCATTCTCACCTATATCCTGGTGTATTTCCACCGCATGGCTCCGGGAGTGGTTTCGGAATATCTTATGGCGGATTTCGGCATCAGCGGGGCCCGGCTGGGATCCCTGGCTGCCGTATATTTCGCCGTGTATGCGGTCATGCAGATTCCGTCCGGTGTGATCGCCGATACTCTGGGCACCCGGACATCCATCATCTTCGGGAATCTGGTGGCCGGCACCGGCTCAATTCTGTTCGGTTTGGCGCCGGGCTTTGAATCGCTCTGGCCGGCCG
>LQAH01000177.1_pt1 | contig 18572 bp, 19 predicted proteins | sample 1535791 | NCBI WGS metagenome assembly LQAH01 (sample SAMN04331585, study PRJNA305678) | bioreactor metagenome | isolation source: bioreactor_4 inoculated with Wadden Sea sediment 2nd replicate of a... | place: Germany:Bremen
CCTGGTCCGCTCCGGAGATCCCGGTGCATAGGAAAGGACAGGTTCGTTTTGCGGAAACGGAATATTGATTGCTGAGTTATTCAGTACATTCATTGCTTTTCCCCATCTACTCTATGTTCGTTGTTTAATAGGAAGCCTTGAGGCGGTGCCCGACGCATTAATTGTATCAGGTTCTGTTGGAGAGGTTTAGCAAAGATAGTGCCAAACTGCGTTATGGTGATTGGAACGATATGCCTGGCAGGGGTTGCGCAGACCTGAAAAGGTTGTCTTTTGCGGCGTTTGTGGTGAATTTTAAAATAATGTTGTAATTTGAATAAGAGAAGCTCTGTTGGGGAAGAGCAGCTCTTTTTATTTTGTTTATTATGCGAATCTGCATAAAAAGGCTAGAGACCATGTTTTTTTAGTTTTCGTGCAATTGTTGATTGGTTGACCCCGAGAGCTGAGGCTATTTCAGTCTGATTGCTGTATTTCCGACAGGCTGATACCAGCAGGCTGCGCTCGACTTGATCGAGGGTCTGTTGCAGTGACTGGCCGGGGGGAGGTGGTCGAGTGTGAGCTGGTTTTTGTGCTGAAGGATGTGACCTGTGCGGGCAGATCGGATAGATCGATCAGTTCGGTTTCCGACATGACGACCATGCGCTCACACAGATTCATCAGCTCGCGGACATTGCCGGGGTACGGGTAAACGGTCAGGGCATCGAGGGCTGCTCTGGTCAGGCGTTTGTGGACTCCGGTCTGATGACTGAATTCGTCAATATAGTGACGAATCAGAGGGACGATACAGTCATGCCGCTCACGCAGAGCGGGAATCTGGATTGGGATAACATTGAGGCGATAGTAGAGGTCGAGTCGAAAGCGCCCCTGTTCGACCAGTTGCTCCATGTTCTGATGGGTTGCAGCGAGTACTCTGACATTGACCGTCCGGTTGCGGGTGTCTCCCAGGCGGGTGATCTGTCCATCTTCGAGAAAACGTAACAGTTTGACCTGGGACGGCAGGGGCAGCTCAGCTATCTCATCAAGGAACAGGGTGCCGCCGTCGGCCAGCTCGAAGTGTCCCGGCTTGCCGCTGGTCTGGGCACCGGTAAAAGCACCTTTTCATAGCCGAACAGTTCTGCTCGATGAGCGATTCGGGGATTGCTCCACAGTTGATTTTGATCAGCGGTTGCTCGGTTCTTGGTGAATGTTTGTGGATCATGTCCGCGATCAGGCCTTTTCCTGCTCCAGACTCACCAAGGATGAGGACCGATGAGTCAGCTTTTGAGACCTTGATCGCCTGCTCCAGTGCCCGGATCATGGCGGGGCTGCGGGCTATAATCTGCTGCGCCTCCAGCTCGGCCTGCTGCATGGCCAGCATCTGGTCGCGAAAGCCGACTTTGAACGCTTCCTGTGTTTCCAGTTGGCGCTGAAGATTGTCGATTTCAGAAATGTCGCGTTCACTGACCACTACGCGAACCAGAGCGCCTTGCTCGTCAAAGACCGGTGTGGCGATAGAGATCAGTTTGTTGCCGTTTTATTCTGAAGCATGCTGACTCTCTGTTTGCTCTGGCTGGCTTCAAGGGCGGCAGAGCGGTCGATGAAGCCGGTTTCGATCAGTTCTCGCATGTTGCGGCCGATGAGTTTGCTGGCCGGCAGGTTGTGGATCTTTTCAGATGCAGGGTTTACGCGGATGACGTTGGCATCGGCATCGCAGACAAAGAGTCCGTCGGACGATGAATCGATGATCGTATCGAGTTCGCGTGACAGGGTCTGAAAAGAGGGGAGGCAGCGGGTCATGGTGTCGAGTTGGGTGCCATCCACCAAAACGCAGACAACTCCGTTGATCTGCCCCTCTTCGATGAGGGGATTGGCGCCGACCAGATACTCTCGTTCATTGATCTGCAGGGGGATTTCGCAGTTGGCCTGTGACCCGACAAGGATTTGCGCACCTGAGCCCAGAAGCCGGGGAACTGACTTCGAGTGAAGAGTCCGGCTCGATATGAAGATGCTGGCGGGCAAGGCTGCTGATCAGGGTGATGACGCCGTCCTGATCAACAACGATGATCGCTCGCGCCGTGGCATCTGCGAGAGCTTGTAAATGTGAAGTGAATCGTTGCATGGTGATATATTATGCATACATGCATAATATATGCAAGACTGAATAAGGAGAAAGCTGTTTTAGGATCGGTTTTTATAACGATTCCCAGAATTCTGCAGCTTCTTTCCAACGTAAGGCTTCATCCATGTCCTGGGGTACGCCTTTGCCGGTGGAATACATGACCCCCAGGCAGTACTGAGCTTTTGTGTGTCCCTGGTCTGCAGCCCTGGTCAGCCATTTTTTTCCTTCCAGAGAGTCCCGTTTTACTCCTTTGCCATTGAGATGCATGACGCCCAGATTGTATTGTGCATCAGCATTGCCCCTTTTGGCTGCTTCTGTCCACCAGTGATATGCCATCTGCAGGTCTGCAGGAGTGCCGATCCCTTTGGCGAAAAGCTGGCCGAGGACGACCTGGGCGCGTTCATGGTTGCGTGTCGCCGCCTGTTTGAGCAGGACCACGGCAGAGGTCGGATCTCTGACTTCTTCACTGCCAGAACAGAGAAGTTTCCGAGATTGTAGATTGCGTCCAGATAGTTTTGCTCTGCAGCTTTTTGAAGCCAGGCTCGCGCTTCCGTGTAGCTTTGCAGGACCCCTGTACCCCGAGCGTACATCATACCAAGATGATATTGAGCGGTTGGCAATCCCTGGTCGGCAGCTTGGCGGAGCCACTGACGGGCTTTGGAATAGTTCTTTTTGACCCCCTTGCCGACCAGATACATATGACCCAGGGTGAATTGAACTTTTGGGTTTCCCTGTTCGGCGGCCATTCCCCACCAGCGCCGGGCTTCAATAAAATCTTTGGGGACTCCGTGGCCTTTGGCATACATCAGGCCGAGGTTGTATTGGGCATCTGAAAAATTCTGGTCGGCGGCTTTGCGGAACCAGTTCAGAGCCTGGTCGTAATCGGCGGGGACACCGCGACCTTTAATATAGGCCTGCCCCAGGACATTTTGTGCCCGTGCATATCCCAGTTCAGCTGCATTGAGATAGTATTTTGCCGCTTCCACCGGATTTTCAGCTGTCCCTTTACCTGTATCGTACATCCGCCCAAGCATGAAGATTGCTCTGGGATACCTGTGTTGAGCGGCGAGACGAAACCACTTCATCGCTTCCGAAAAAGATTTTTCGACACCTTTTCCCTGAAAGTAGTTCATGCCGAGGCGGTAATGTGAATGTGCCATATCTGTCATTAATATCTCTCCGTAAACATAATCTAATCTTATAAGCATACAGCAAATTATATAATTTATCGTTAAATAATGCCAAGATAGATATTGACACAGTATGATTAAGGTGATCAAATAAATAAACTTAAATCTTCTCCTGAGGACAGCTATGGAAACTTATCAGAAACAGGAAATATTGCTTGAGAGCGGAACCAATGAAATGGAAATTATCGAGTTCTATCTGGGGACTCAACCATTTGGAATCAATGTTCACAAGCTGAAGGAGATTATCCCTTTCGATCCTGAGTCAGTGACGGTTGTTCCGGGGAGTGCTGATGGAATGTTGGGGACATTGCTGCTCAGGGGAGCACAATTCCTTTGATCGATCTTAAATCGCATGTCGCTCAGAAGGAAGAAGCTTTGGACGGTGATGTGCGCCGGGTGGTTCTGGTCTGCGAGTTCAATGACCGCATCAACGGATTCAAGGTCGATGGTGTCAATCAGATCCACCGTGTTTCCTGGGAGGATGTGCAACCCATGGCCAGCTTTATTGATCAGTATCGGCCGCGTTTTACCGGCAGCGTTAATATTGATGGGCGTGAAATTCTGATCGTTGATCTTGAACACATTGTGGCTGAATTTGACGCTGAATCGACCCTTGATTACGATACTGACCTGACCCTTGAAGACAGGTCAGCGGGAACATCGAATTCACGAGACAAGATGAAATTGATGTTGGCGGAGGACTCTTCACTGATCCGTGCCGGGATTGAAAAGGTTCTTAGAGGGTCTGGTTATTCAGGTTTAACGGTCTTTGTCGATGGTCAGGATTGCTATGATAATATTTTGCAGATTAAAAGGCGGGTGGCAGAAGGAGAACCGCTTGAAGGTATGCTCAATCTGCTGATAACCGATATTGAGATGCCGCGTATGGATGGTCTGACTTTGTGCCGCTTGATCAAGGAGGATCAGATTCTCAGAGATGTGAAGGTGGTCCTGTTTTCTTCACTTATTAATGACCAGATGGCGGTTAAGTGTGATCAGGTCGGAGCCGATGGATATGCGACGAAACCTCAAATACTACCTTGTTGAGATGCTGGACAAGCATTTGAGGGTCGGGGAATAATGTCAGGAGGGGGAGTCAAAAAGGTGGCGCTTTGTCGGCTTTGTCATCCGGAGAAGCAGGATGTTGTTGGTCAAACCCGTTGTCGGTAAACGCAACGGTCACCCATGCCGATCCGGATTCCCCTTGCGCTACGTTATTTTCAGACCGTAATACCCGCTGGTTCCGCGGGTATTACGGGAATGCCCGGCTGTCGCTGAACGATATAATATGTCGTCAGTAGTCCAGATCGTTAATTACCACCACTTTTAATGTCAATGCCGTGCTTAGTGGCGTCAAATGTTCCTCCACAGTGAGGACACTTTACCATATGAGGTCTGGCACAGGCCGATAGCATAACAACCATAAAAATCAATGTTGTCCAAAGAGCAAGTTTTTTCATTTGTCGACTCCTTCTTGACGAGAGTAAGTGTGGCCTGAAATCGATGGAACTGATCTATTGCGCAACCGGGCCGTCTCACATCAATTGCCTGCCTTGGCCTCCTTACTTTTGAAGTAACAATTCTTACGGCCGGAGAATTCTCTCTGCTTCCTGTCTTCTATTTTAACGAAAAGGCCAACACCGGGAATGTAAGGTAAATTACAATTGGAGACACTTTATTGGGGAGACGGGGGTCCCGGCCCGGTCGGACCCCTTTTTTTGAGTGCATCCAAACTGGGAAGTCTCAAGCAGCCGTAAGATGTTTCGATCAGTCCTGCCCGTTTCATGGAGCTCAGTTCTTCCGCAATCGATTCACGCGTGGCACCAACAATGTAGGAAATGTCCTTTTGGGTGATCGAGAGACGTATCCATCCATCATCTTCCGAAATACCATGTTTTGAGCTAGACGCAGGAGCGTTGTTCTGAGTCTTTCTGCAACGGGTTGAAAGGTCAGATCCTGAAGGCGGGTTTCCAGCTCCCGCAGGCGGAATCCAATCAGTTTCATGATTTTGAAGGTCAGATCATGATGATTGACCAGAAACTGTTGGAATTCCTCCCTGGGGAATATGCAGACAATGCTGTCTTCTATGGCCTCGGCAAAATGGGATCTGTGGTTTTCACCGGTCACTGCCAGCTCGCCGAATATTTCCCCCGGACCTAAGACATCAAGGGTAATTTCATTTCCGGCTGAATTTATTTTGCCTAAGCGCACTCTTCCGGTCTTAACCAGATAGATGCTGTCGCTTACCTCGCTGGATAGATAAAAGTGGTGCTTACGACAGCACTTGACCATCCTGCTGATGCTGGCGAGGATTTCAGCGTCTTCATGGCTCAGAGAGGAAAAGACGCTGTCCGATTTGAAGTACCAGAACTTTTGTTCCATTCTTGACCCTTTGAATGGGGTATAGGGAAAGCATAGCAGGGGAATGTGGAAAGGCAAGAGCGGTCAAAGCCGCGGACTCATTCTGATGCTGGCGGTATAAAGAGAATCGGAAAATGGAATCGTTGCTCACGCAGCGGTGTTCTGTGATAAGACGTGGTGGCCCATATCTTGCCTTTTCAACATATGTCCTTACCTCGTTTCCACGGGGTGCCAATATAATTGAAAGAGACTCCCATTTCAGCAGCGATTTCGTCCAGAAGGTCGGTCAGGAAACTTTCACTGCTGCCATGACTGACGAAAGGTGGAAATTCTCTCGTCGCGATCGGAATCCTTGTTTCCCGGCATGGTTCAGAGATACGGCACGAAGGAGAAACAATCGGGTCAGAATAATTGTTTTAATCTCGCTCATGCCGACCTCAGACGGGATCGTTGCCTGGGCCCGTAACCTCCATGCCGGTGAGGGTCGGCTCAACCGTTATTCATTGCATGACGGAAAGATGATCGATTTTCAGCTCGGGCAGTGTGAACAGGATAGATCTCAATCGAGATCTTCAAAACGGTTTTGTTCTACGTTCTTGCGGGCCTGAAGAGGATTGAAGATCCGTCCATTCATGGCAATGTAAACGCCTGGCGGCAGAATCTGAGCCGCAGTTACCGCGCAACCGATATTAAATACCGCATCGCTGTCTCTGTATTGAGCCGGGTACATGGAACCCGTCATGACGATGGTTTTATTGCTGTTGTCGCTGAGTCCTTTGGCCGTTTCCACCATGGTATCCGTCCCGTGGGTAATGACGATTCGGTGACATGGAGACGCTTCGATCGTGTCATTGATCAGTTTGCGATCTTCGTCGGTGAAATCAAGGCTGTCTTTTCTGAGGATCGATTCAACTTCGTAATCCAGAACAGCATTGGCTCTCTCAAGGACGCCACCCGCTTGTGGATCGCCTACCTGATAATTGGATTTCTGGTCGAAGTAAATTTTATCGATTGTGCCACCGGTCGTATAGATTTTGATTTTCATATTTTTGTCTTTTCTGTTGTCAGATATTTTATTGGCTTGTCTGGATTGGTCATGCTCCTGGCATTGTAAGTGAAAAAAAGATTCCTGTGAACAGCTTTTCGCGTCATTGAAAATTGATGTTGAGACAGGAGGTTGAAGCAGATGTGTCGTCTGGTTGAGGTTGTCCGGATGCCTTGGTGGTAAATCTTTTTCGCCGGGCTATTTCGCGATCACTTCCACCTTGCCGGCATCAGAGGCAAGGTGAAAGTGATCGGTGGTTGGAGCGTTTAGAATCGAACGGCCTTAAATTGCTTCATCTGCTCGGTGATCGCTATTTCCGTGGGCAGGCGCTCCATGCTTGAAGCGCCATAGAAACCATGCACTCCCTCTGTGTTTTGCAGCACATGGGCCGCATCTTCGGGCATGGAAATCGGCCCGCCGTGACAGAGGCAGATGATGTCGGGATTAACCCTTTTGGCTGCATCGCAGAGCTGTTGGACTTTTGCCGGTGCTTCCTCAATGGTGTAGGCGGTTGAGGCACCGATGGAGCCTTTAGTCGTCAGGCCGAGGTGGGCGACAACGACATCGGCACCAGCTTCAGCCATAGCAGTGGCTTCCTCTTCATTGAAAACGTAGGGCGTTGTGAATAGATCCTGTTCGTGCGCTTTACGGATCATGTCGACTTCGAGGCCATAGCCCATACCGGTCTCTTCGAGGTTCTGGCGGAACTGACCATCGCAGAGCCCAACGGTGGGGAAATTTTGCACGCCCGAAAAGCCCGCCTCTTTAATTTGTTTTAAAAACAGGTCCATGACTCGAAACGGGTCTGTGCCGCAGACTCCCGCTAGAACAGGTGTGTTCTTGACGACCGGAAGGACTTCGTTGGCCATCTCCATAACGATGGCATTGGCATCCCCGTAAGGCATACAGCCTGCTAATGACCCTCGCCCAGCCATGCGAAAGCGACCTGAATTGTAGATGACGATCAGATCGACACCGCCGACCTCTTCAAATTTGGCTGAAATCCCTGTGCCTGCGCCTCCACCGACGATGGGGACGCCAGCAGCAATAATTTTTTTCATTCGGTCCAGAATCTGTTGTCGGGTAAATGCCATGATCGGCTCCTTTGATTAGTAGCGGGTTAAATGTGCTCTTATGCTTCAATCAGTTTCAGCAGCATGTCGACAGCTTTCTCAGCAAATGCTCTGTCATTGATATTGGCGTCAATTTTTTCCACTGTGATGTTCTGTTTGAGGTTCCTCTTGACTGCATCAAAGAGGGCCTGATCCGCCTCGGGTAGCCAGAATCGTTCGCCGGGGCTGTCAAGGATTGAAACTCCTCTCAGCGGAAACAAAAAGCTGACTGGACCAGATGCCTGATTTGCTTTCTCGGCAAATATTTCACCCATTCGAATGTTTTCGTCAACGTTGGTACGCATCAGGGTGACCAAAGGGTTCCAGGCGTAGATGTTACGTTCCTTGTAGCGTTCTGGCATGCTGTCGACTGAGCCAAAATTGGCCATATCGACACAGCCTGGAACAATCAGGTGAGGGATCCCTGCACGACCAGGGGCAGATAACCTGTCTGGTCCGGCACTGAAAACGCCATCGCAAATCTCATCGGCCCACTCTGTTGTGGTGATATCGAGAACCGCATCGACAAGGCCTTCGTCAACCAGGCTTTCCATGATTTTTCCACCGGTTCCGGTTGAATGGAAGACCAGAACTTCATAGCCTTTTTCGACCAGCATCTCGCGGCACATGTCGACACATTCTGTGGTGTTGCCAAACATGCTGGCTGCGATAACGGGCTTTTGCTTTACCGTCTGGCTGTAGTCCATTTTAACCATGCCGCAAATGGCACCGATTCCCTCTTTGTAGATTTTTTCGCTGATCGGATTGAGTCCGGCAACATCGACAACTGAAGGGATCATGGTGATGTCTTTGACACCTGTCAGGGCTGTGGTGTCGCCTGCTGCAACTGTCGAGATCAGAACCTTTGGAACTCCAATTGGAAGGGCACGCATGGCATTGGAAATAACACTGGAACCACCGCTGCCACCCATGCCGAATATGCCGTCAAACTGTTTTTCCCGGTACATCCTGTCAACAAGTACTGCTGCGCCTTCGGCCATGGCAGCCATTGCTTTGCCACGGTCGTTGTCTGCCTGCAAGAGTGCAAGCTCGGTGTTGCCGGCAGCGGCGACCTGGCTGTTTTCAATGTCGACTGAAAACAGATCGGTGGTGCCAAGGCTACCAAAGTTCATGGTGAGAACCTGACACCCTTGAGCGATAATCTGCTCACGGACAAAAGCATATTCCTCGCCTTTGACGTCAAAAGCACCCAGTAACAGAATTGTTTTGGACATGCAGTCTCCTCCTTGGGTTAGAATTTATTGTTCTATTGTTGGCGGGCCTCTGTCTCAATCCGGTACGTTCTGTGGATAAGGCCTGTGTGGTACGTCAAAATAAGGCAAAATGCAGGCCAAAAAAGTATTTTGAGGAGGGCTTCTCTGGTTGCAGCTGGTTTTGTCGGTTATTTATTAATATTTGATTGTTTATGTAATGCAAAACATTAAATTTTCAAATCGATAACTGTTACTATGGAAGCAGTATTGTATAGTGTTATCTATAAAAGTGTATTGGAAGGTAACAATGAAGGTAAGCGCAGCATCATTCAGGGTATTGCTCAACCGATCACGTGAAGAGCGTTATCCTTTGGTTTTTGTCGCACCGGGATCAGGGCAGGTTGCCGGTTCCGCCGTTGCCGGGGGTGCTCATTTTCTAATGGTTCTCAATGCCGGTGTTTATCGTTCTGCTGGTGTCAGTTCGCTCTGTTCCTTTCTGCCTTATGGTAATGCCAATCAGCAGACACTGGAATTGTTGTCGAAGCAGATTCTTCCCCGGGCTGGAGCGGTCCCCTTGGTGGCAGGCGTTATGGCTTCTGACCCAACCCTCGATCTCGACAGTCACCTGGATCAACTTGCCCGTTTAGGGGTTGTCGGCGTGACGAACTGGCCTGCTGTCGGTTTAGTCGATGGAAGTTTTCGCCAGATACTGGAAGAGCAGGGTTTAACTATCCAAGCAGAAGCCGAGATGCTGCAAAAGGCCAAACAGCGAGGTTTTGTCACCTTCGGCTTTGCGCTGTATCCAGATGATGCAGTCGCTATGGCAGCAACAGGAGCAGATGCGATGGTGCTCAATGTCGGTTGGACTCGCGAGTTGAAGGATATTCGCGAGCGTTCTGATCGTATTGAGCATGCGGCCGCGCGGATTAACAGCATGGTTGATTCGATCAGGACAGCAGGTTCGGATCCGGTTTGCTTCTTCTTTGGTGGTGCAGTTCTGCAACCTGAAGACAGCACATTGCTTTATCAGCGAACCGGTATCCATGGGTTTGGCGGTGGTAGCTCGATTGAACGCATTCCCGTTGCCAATCTCATTATCAACAATGTCCAGAAGTTCAGATCAATACCGAAAAACAAACCACAGGGTCTATCGACGCCGGGGCAAGGGGAGCTTATCGGAACAAGCCCAGGTATGACCCGCATGTATGGCATGATCGAAAGAGTGGCTCCCTTTGATGTCAGTGTCTGTATTGAAGGAGAATCGGGAGTTGGTAAGGAGTTGATTGCCAATCAGATTCATCAACTCAGCAGACGGGCATCTAAGCCGTTTATTACTCTTAATTGTGGTGCGATCCCAGATTCTTTGATTGAAAGTGAACTGTTCGGTCACGAAAAAGGTTCTTTCACCGGTGCGGTCAGTCGTCACCTCGGTAAGTTTGAACTGGCCAACGGCGGCAGTTTATTTCTGGATGAAGTCGCGGAGTTGAGTCCCAAGGCCCAGGTTAGTCTGCTGCGTGTGCTTCAACAGCGGGAGATCACCCGGATCGGTAGTGAAAAGGCATTGCCGGTCGACGCACGCATTATCACCGCAACCCACCAGAATTTGAAAGAGCTGGTGCGTCAAGGGACATTTCGGGGGATCTCTATTTTCGTTTGGCAGTCATCTCATTGCAGGCCCCTCATTGCGCAGCAGGCTCGAAGATATTCCACAACTGGTCGATTTTATCCTGGCGGCACAGGGGGATCAGTTAGGGCGCAAGGCCATTGGGGTTTCCGCCGACTTCATGGCTCGGCTGATGCGCCATAGTTGGCCCGGCAATGTTCGAGAGCTTGAGCATCTGCTCTGTCGAGCTCTTTTAATGGAGGATGGTCCTATTCTTGAGGGAGATGATTTTATCCCGCAATGGGATGATGATTTTTCTTCTGGTTGTCTGGTTGAATCAGTTGTCACTGATGGCCAGAAGAGTTTGATTGAAAAGGCCCTTAAGGAAACCGGGGGTAATAAGTCCAGAGCAGCCCGAATGCTTGGAATCAGTCGGAAAACCCTTTATGTTAAGCTTGAAAAGTATGGTTTGGCCTGATCTGTTTCTCTTGATGGTTGGGTGATGTATTTCTGCAAATAAAAAAGGGACCTGCTTTGTCAGCAAGTCCCTTGAATATTTTTGGTTGCGGGAGAGGGATTTGAACCCCCGACCTTCGGGTTATGAGCCCGACGAGCTACCAGACTGCTCCATCCCGCGACAACGGTTGCAGACACTATAGAAAAAAAACACTTGGTCAACCTTTTTTTATCATTTGTTGTGCTATCTCTTCGATTGGTGTAAAAACTGTCGCTGGATAAGCTGGTTAAACTAAACTGAAAATGGGATTATTTTGCTAACGAACCAACCGATTACACTTGAAGATGCCCTGGAGCAGCAACGGCAAGGGGCTTTGTTGATAGATGTGCGCACACCGGCGGAATTTGCCGAGACGACTATTCCGGGGCGATCAATGTCCCTGTTTTTCCAACGAAGAGCGAGCGCGGGTTGGAACCGTATTTAAGCAGCAGGGAAAACGTGATGCCCGCCGGCTGGGGGTCGAGCTGGTCTCTCCTCGAATCCCTGAACTGATCAGGCAGGTTGAGGACGCACATGATGGTTGTAAAGGGCCGGTCATTGTTTTTTGCTGGCGTGGCGGGATGCGTTCGCTGTCAATCGTTTCATTTCTGAATCTGGCCGGTGTTCCTGCCCGGCAGCTTATCGGTGGACACAAGACCTTTCGGCGGATGGTTGTCGATTATTTTGAAACGCAGAAATGGGCACCGGTTTATGTTCTGCGCGGGTTGACCGGCGTGGGCAAGACCAGGGTTCTTCACGCCCTCCAACAGCGCGACTTTCCGGTTGTCGACCTGGAAGGACTGGCCAATCATCGCGGCAGTGCATTTGGTGCCCTGGGGCTTGAACCGCAACCGTCGCAAAAAATGTTTGAAGCACTGCTTTGGAAGAGACTTGAGCAATTGAGTGGCCGGCGCTACCTGCTCACCGAAGGAGAGAGTCTGCATATTGGTCGACTGCAGGTGCCGAAGTCTTTTCATCAGGCAATGCAGGTACAAAAAAGCCTGTGGCTGACTGCGTCTCTCGATACCCGGACACAGATTATCCTTGAAGAATATCCGGCGCTGGACCAGTTACGCGATCAGTTCTCCCGTCCGTTGAACTCATTGAAGGAAAGATTGGGTAAGGTCGCTCTGGCGGGAATGACCGAATTACTCGAACGTGGGCAGTGGGGGCCATTGGTGCGTGAATTGATGGTGCGCTATTACGACCCGCTCTATATGCACACCTTGCCAGAACAACGCAAAGAGGTTTGTGTCGACGATTTTGACAAGGGGGTTGAAGAAATTGCCGATTTTCTGGATCGCTTAACCTTTTCTACCTGCCGGAGCTGAGAGATTCAGAGGCCTGGAAAACCCGCTACAGGTGACATCCCGTTTTCGGCAGGAGCTATCTTTTTCCTTCTTCTGGCTGAAAAGGGGCGTTCTTTTATCGGTGGGTTTGCTTCGGTTGTGATCCGCTTCCGTCGATGTTTGAGCCGGGAAGAGATGTGACGGGAGCGACCTGTCGGTCATCATTTTGCGGTTTTTTGCTGCCCGCTATCTCTTTCTCGAAAGCATATTCCTGCTGCGACTTGCCCCGTCAGACACATAGCGTTATCCTTCTCATGAAAGGATGAAACGTCATGCCTGATCCTTATAAATCGACAGTAAGATTTTCCCCGTTGTTCCTCAACCGCTTTCAGGTGGACGCAAAAGCTCCATTTAAACGTCATCTCAACCGTTTGGAAGTTGAAATTGCCCGGGAAGATTATCGGCAGATGAAGCAGGTTGAGTTGGTAGATCCCTGTCCTGGTGACGACTTTTATCACGGTCTGATCGATTTGACTGAACGGCTGCTGCGGATGTCACAAAATCAGTACAACTGCCAGTTGCTGCGTGACAAGAGGATCAGGGTTTATCTCGATCGCGATCGTTACCGGGTCTATTATCGCTTGCCCGAGCGCTGTATCTGTTTTATCCCTTCCTGGCGCAATGAGCTGCTGCAAAGATTTTTTGGTGAAATCCCTGTGGCAGACACCGGTTGGATCGACTGTGATCGAATTTTGCAGGGCTATCAATGTAAATATCTGGCGGACAATGCCGGTGGGGCTGTATTGTTGCAGAATGTTGATAATGATCCGGACCTGCCCTTGCTGACGGTCAGTCATGGACCTTATGACCCGCACACTCTTGAAGTTGCACTGTATTTTCTGCGCTATGGTAAGGGTCGTGCGGCAATGATCAACCTTGGTTTCTCCGGTCGAGAGCCGCTGACCGACGAAAACCTGAAAAAATTGAAATGCTGGGGAGTGCCACTCAATCCAAGCAATATCGATGTCATTTATCCTTACGTTGATGACAAGGGACATCCTAACTGCTACAAGCATGAGGAGAGCCTGTGTCGTTATATCGGTTTGCTCAGTGGCCCCGAGCCGGAGTTGATTGTTGACGTTCATGGTTATGTCGGGACGCATGCCAGGGACGACCGCGTTCTGGTGGGCATGGGGGGGCTGCCTCCCTATCCCCAGTTGGCAGACCTTGGGCGGGTAGAAACACGGGCTGAGCTGGTCCACCTGCTACCTGAACAGCGCTTTCGCCGGGGACTGGCAATGATTCGCGAGTTATCCGAGCGGATTTATGTTCAACTTTGTGTTGACTCGCACCAGTGTGGCCACTTCTCCCTGTTGGGCGGTCTGCAGCTGGTTGGGCGAATGTTTGATCCTCGAGCGGAGGTGAGCAGTATGCTTCCCGGTGAAGAGCGTGGTATCCTCGCCCGCGAAGACATTCGTTGGTTGCCAAGTGCTGGGGCGAACGCTCTGCAGCGAATCCAGGCCTGTAAACTGGGAACCAAAGCTCTCTGTCTGCATGTTGAAATACCGACCGATATCCGCAGGCGGATTGCATTGAAAATCAAGCAGCAGGCGATTGATGATTCCTTCTTGTCAAGTGGTCTCTGATCCGCCTCATTGCGTTAGTTGAAATAAACTATGGGAAAGAAAGGTTGATAGATGAAATTATTGGTTAAACAAGGATCTGCACTGGAGCAGAAAAGTGCATGTCTGGTGTTGGGGGCATTTGAAGGTCGGCTCAAAGAGGAAGTTTTTATCCAGATTGATGGCCTGACAGCTGGGGCTTTTACCCGGGCCGTAAAAAGTAAGGAATTTCTGGGAAAAAAAGGTCAGACATTGCTGTTGCACGTTGCTGCCGATGCGTCAATTGAGCGGGTTCTGCTGATGGGAATGGGCAAGGAGAGCGCCTGCGACCTGTCGGTATTGCGTCAGACAGCCAGCAGTGCGGTGAAATTTCTGACAGCCCGGCAGGTGACGAGCTTCAGCGTGGCCATGGCTCAGCTGGCACTGAAAAAAACGACGTCTGAACAGCGGCTGCAGGCGCTTGCCGAGGGTATTTTGCTGGCGGATTACCGATATGATCGTTACCTGCCTGAAACGCGGGCAGCGGAAGTTGCTGCACTGGACCGAGTCAGTCTGGTGATCAGTGACTCTGATGAGCTTGGAGAGGCAAAAAAGCGGCAGCCAATGGTGAAGCTATCTGTGCCGGAGTCTGTTTCGCCCGTGACCTGGTTAACGCTCCGGGCAACCTCAAGTCGCCCAAGTATCTTGCTTATCAGGCTGTCGCGATGGCGGAACAGGTTCATGGAATCAAGGCCAGCCTTCTTGATCAACGTGAACTCGAACGTCAGGGTTTTGGTGCCATGCTTGGCGTTGCCCAGGGAAGTGAACGCCCCCCTTATCTGATTGTCCTTGAATATCAAGGGGGAACAGCTGACGAAAAGCCGATTGCACTGGTTGGTAAGGGGGTTGTCTTTGATTCCGGCGGGATCTCTTTGAAACCGGGCGAGAAGATGGATGAAATGAAGATGGACATGGGCGGTGCGGCAGCTGTTCTCGGCGCCATGCAGGCTGCAGCAGCAATGAAACTGCCCGTCAACCTGGTCGCTGTTGTGCCGGCGGTTGAAAATATGCCGTCGGGAACGGCCATACGCCCTGGAGATATTCTGACCTCGCTATCGGGGCGGACGATCGAAGTTCTCAATACCGATGCGGAAGGGCGCTTGATTCTGGCTGATGCTTTAACCTATGTCGAACGCTTTAAACCGCGTGCGGTAATTGATCTGGCAACCTTGACGGGGGCTTGTATCGTTGCACTGGGTGATCAGGCCGCTGCTGTCCTGGGTAACAATGATGGTTTGATAAAGAAATTGCTGAAGGCGGGGGAGAATAGTGGTGAGCGATTGTGGCAATTACCGTTGTGGGACGGTTACGCCGCTCAGATCAAAAGTGATTTTGCCGATGTCAAAAATACCGGAGGGCGACCGGCTGGAACGATTACCGCTGCTGCATTTTTGCAACAGTTTGCCGATCAGTACACCTGGCTCATCTCGATATCGCCGGGATGGCCTGGGCAGGACAGGCGAAAGCCGGTCAGCCCAAAGGGGGAACCGGGTTTGGCGTCCGTGTCCTGATTGAATATCTGCGCGCTGAACATGGATGAATGAAGATAAAGTGAGGCGCGGTTGCGGCTGTCGCCTCGCTTGACATAACAGGGGAACTGTTGCTAAATTGCTGCGTTCGGCCGGACTTGATCCGGTCACTTTGATTGCTTATGAACTTGTGTTGCCGCCCGGCAGCAGGATGGAGATAGATCAGATGCGTTTTTCCGATTCATCGCTGGAAACCGACCTGCCCAAAGGGGTCAGGGATTTTCTGCCGTTGAAGGCTGCCAAGGCTGAGTATCTGCTGCAGCGCCTGCAAGAAGTTTATTCGGCCTGGGGCTTCCGCCCGGTCATTACTCCTCAGTTGGAATTTCTGGATGTTCTTGAGCGTGGTCTTGGCGAAGGGCTTCAAGAGCGGACTTTTCGCTTTGATGACCGTCAGAGTGGCCGTTTATTGGCGTTTCCTCCCGATATTACCCCCCAGATTGCCCGTATTGTTGCAACCCGGATGAGCGAGCTTCCTCTGCCTTTAAGGTTGAGCTACAGCGGTCGGGTTTTACGTCATACCGAACAACAGGCTGGTAAGGATCGGGACATCATCCAGTCCGGGGTCGAACTGATCGGCCTTGACAGTCCGGAAGCGGACGCCGAGATGATCGCGATGGCGATTGAAGCCTCGCAGCCGTTGGCGCAAAGGAGTACACTGTCGATATTGGGCAGGTTGAATTTTTCCGTGGTGTTATGGACGGGTTGGCGCTTGACGCCGCTGTGGCCAACCGCGTCGCAGATGCAATTTTGCGTAAGGATAGCTCTGAGCTGATGCTTCTGTTGAATCAGACCGAGCTGGACGATGCGACCAGAGAAGAAATTCAGGCCCTGCCGCGCTTATTCGGTGGGCGGGACGTCCTTGAACGGGCAGAAAAGACCGTTCGCAATGAGCGTTCTCGCAAAGCGTTGGACAGCCTGGCTCAGGTTCTGGATGTGCTTGAAGTTTACGGCGTCCTTGAACATGTGACGATCGATCTTGGTGAATTACGTGGTCTGCATTATCATACCGGGATAACTTTTCAAGGATTTCTTCCCGGAATCGGCCGGACCGTCTGTAGCGGCGGTCGCTACAATAATCTGACCGAAAGTACGGGTTCCCGGCGCCGGCGACAGGCTTTACCTTCAGTCTTCTGAATCTGCTTTTTGCTCTTGATAAAATTCTGGACGAGACCGTGGCTCCGGTCTGTGACCTGTTGGTTTTTTCTACTGGAGAGAACCTGCGGACAGCCCAGGAACTGGCTTGCAAACTCCGGCAAAAAGGCTATTCGGTGACCCGTGATATTCTTGATCGCAGTCGAGACGATGCTTTCGACTATGCTTCCCGGATGAACTACCGCTACCTTGCGGTTGTTGCCGGTAATGATCAGGATATCGAACTGGTGAATATAAAGAGTGGACAGAAAGAACTTCTGTCGACCGATCAACTGTTGGCAAAGAAGCAGCTGGGATAATTATTTGTAACCTGCAAAATGGCTGGCCAAAGACATTGTCTCTGGTGCTAACAGGCCTCAATCTAACCAACGGCGGCAGACATGCTTGCCGGCATAAAGGGAGTAGAGCGAAACAATGGCCAATGTAATTATTGTCGGAGCCCAATGGGGTGACGAAGGCAAGGGGAAAGTTGTCGATATTTATACCGAATACGTACAGGATGTCGTACGTTTTCAGGGCGGTAACAACGCTGGGCACACCCTGGTCGTTGGTGATGAGAAAACGGTTCTCCACCTCATCCCATCTGGAATTCTGCATGAAGGAAAGCGTTGCCTGATCGGTAATGGTGTTGTTCTGGATCCCAAGGTCTTCCTTGAGGAGATCGACGGATTAAAGAAAAAAGGATATCTGAAAGACGACAACCAGTTGATGGTCGATGGCGCCGTCAACCTGATCATGCCTTACCATAAGCTTATTGATATTGCTCGTGAACGCAAGTCCGGCGCGAAGAAGATCGGTACCACCGGTCGCGGCATCGGACCGACTTACGAAGATAAGGTCGGTCGTCGTGGTATCCGTTTTGCCGATCTGCTCAAACCGGAAACCTTCAAGCGTAAATTGCGTGATGTCTTGCCGGAGAAAAACTTCTATCTGGAACAGTATCTGGGTGAGAAACCGCTGATTGAAGAAGAGATTATTGAAGAATACCTCGGCTATGCGGAGCGTCTGCGCGTTTACCTCGGGCGCACATCGACCACCCTTGATAAGGCGATGAAGGCTGGTCACAACATATTGTTTGAAGGTGCTCAGGGCAGCCTGCTCGATATCGATCACGGGACCTATCCCTATGTCACCTCATCCTCAACCATTGCTGCAGGAGCCTGTACGGGCACCGGCCTCGGTCCACATATCATTGATGATGTTATCGGTATTTCCAAAGCTTATGTGACCCGTGTTGGAGAGGGACCATTCCCGACTGAGCTGCATGATGATATGGGGGAGACTCTGCGTGCCGCCGGTAATGAATTTGGTGCAACGACGGGGCGTCCGCGTCGGACCGGTTGGCTTGACATCGTTGCTTTGCGTGAAACCGTCAGAACCAATGGGCTGACCGGTATTGCTCTGACCAAGATGGATGTGCTGAATGAGCTGGAAACCATCAAGGTATGTACCGCATACCGCTATGGTGAAGAGATTATCGAGGAATTCCCACAGGATTACGATGTGCTGAAAGAATGCACTCCAATTTACGAAGAAATTCCGGGCTGGCAGAGCGACATCAATTCTTTGAGTTCATACGATGATCTGCCGATCCAGGTGAAAAGTTACGTTGACAAGATCGAGGCCTGGACCGGCTGTCCGGTTGTTCTGGTCTCTGTTGGGCCACGTCGCGACGAGACTCTGATGCGGACCAATCCTTTTGAGAAAAAAAGCTAAAAAAAAGTTGACCTGCTAAAGTGATTCGCGTATAAACGTCTCCGTTGTGAGGGCCGGTAGCTCAGCTGGTAGAGCATCTGACTTTTAATCAGATGGTCACAGGTTCGAT
>LQAH01000178.1_pt1 | contig 18571 bp, 22 predicted proteins | sample 1535791 | NCBI WGS metagenome assembly LQAH01 (sample SAMN04331585, study PRJNA305678) | bioreactor metagenome | isolation source: bioreactor_4 inoculated with Wadden Sea sediment 2nd replicate of a... | place: Germany:Bremen
TGCGAAGGCGGGACTCGAAAAAATTGTCCATCTACGCGTTATCAATAGGAAAAATTGGCTGCTATTGACGAGAATACCCCAAAATCTACCCCGAAACTTTAGTCGGAGTAATACAAGCGCTTATTTTGAACCGTACTCTCAATCCTCGAAGAGCTGGCCCACCGTACTCATCGGCATAAACATTCTGGTCCTGCCGTTGTTGTCGCACAAAATCTCAAACCCGAATTTTGTGTAAAATCCTGGGCCGCCTGGTTTAGGCAATCGACAACCACTGCATAAGCTCTCATGTGGGCATGGATGCTCCAGAGATGCTCCAGTGCTTTAATCAGTGTGATCTTGCCCAGACCTTGCCCTTTGATTTCTGCATGCACAGCAAGTTGGGCGATCAGGAAGACCGGAATAGGGTAGTGCGGAAGTTTTTTGGAAACTGCTGCCGGGATGGTCTGTCTTTCATTCTGGCTCGGAGCAATCGAATAAAAGCTGCAGATGGGGTATTTGCCATCAGGTAAAGGAGAGGCGGCTGGTAGCACCATTGTTCTGCTAATTCCAGCCGCCATATGCTTTGCTGCTTTGGGTTTGATGAAATCATTCAGCTCATCCTCGCCGCTGTCAAATGAACTGCGGTCATGGACTTTTTTGTCAAGCTCAACGAATTCCTTTGCCCAGCTCACTTGATGCCTTGCTTTCGGGTGAAGGTCAGGGCTTCGCGCAGGGCTTTGTTGGGCTGTTTCGCGTTCTCGCAGGCGTGCATGAAGCGATCAAAGACATCGTCGCTTACAGTGATACTTTCATGTTGTGCAATAACTTTGGAAGCATCTTCATTCATGAGGTGCACGACATACTCTGTGAGACTGCGCATTCCGAGCAGGGCAGAAGCTTTCTCTGCCTTTTGCTTGACTTCCAGATCAAGTTTCATGTCAAGACGTGCGGTAGCCATGTGAGTTCTCCTTTGTGCTTGTACGGATTGTTTCCGTACTCTTAGGTGAACTGTAGTTGTCTTCCAGGGAGATGTCAAGCGGTACGGGTTCTTTCCGTACATGCGTAATATATCGGAGTAAGGGCGGATTGCCAAACTGTCTTTTCCAACCTCTTCGATCATGTCCAGCATTCATGGTTTCAGTGTTCATAACGGCTCCAAAAGCTGGTTTTGCGGCCGTGCTGCTGGCGTAGCTGTTCGACATAAACATTGTGTGGCTCGATGTCGCGCCAGTCGCTGACGGTTTTGCCAGCAGATCGAGTTTACGCAGGTAGCGCGAACCATGACTGTAGGTTGTGGTCTTGGCTCGGCGCAGGATTGAATCGAGCAGGGCGCGGTAGAGCAGGCTGGCGGTCAGCGGACGGGCGAGAGAGGCGAAGGTTTCCGCCAGCGGTAGCAGGGCGTAATAATGATCACCATTGAGCTGCTCGGCGCGGGCCTGTAGGTAGCTTTCGGCGGTGTCCCACTGCTCCATGGCGGTCAGAAAGGCGGCATCGGTCAGTGAGAGGAGAGGGGCATCAAGGATAATCCGTATCTCCTGGTTGAGCAGGTCAGCGCGCTGATCCTCGCCGACGATCGAAATCCAGCGCTCGAAGCCCGATTGGCTGCGCTGCCGGCGTAAACTGCGCCGTGCAACCTCGGCCTGCCGCTGTTTGTCTCCCTGCCGATCGTATATGGCGAGTAGCAGTTCGTCCCGCTCCTGCTGTTGAAAGCTTTCACCGGCCGGAATTCGTTCCAGCCAGTCGAGGGCGGTCTGCTCCTCACTGCATTCCAGATAGACTCGGGCGATGTCGACGCAGCCGGCGGTGCCGGGTTCATCCCCCCAGGCGGCACGGCGGGTCTGTTCGAACAGCGGCGCATCCTTCAGCTGTCGGGCCAGCGATTCGATCTGGTACAGCCAGTGACGGCGCGGAAACTCGTCCGTTCCCTTCTCCGCCACCTGCTGGTATTGGTCGATCAGCCAGCGCAGCTGCGCTGCTGGCAGAAAATCTTCAGCACTATTCACCAGTGCATCGCGCACGCCGTAATTGTCCTTCAGGCTGGTCTTGAGGATCAGCTTGGTGAGCCAGGGCTTGTCGACACAATGTTTCGCGTAGTCGACAAACAGCTCACAGGCGTCATAGCGGTAGACATCCCCGACATGACCGCTCGAATCATCGCAACGTCCAAAGACACTGTGGTCGGTGGTGTAGAAGTCGGCCACGAGCTTGCAGCCGAGTTGTGCATCCTCGACCTGATCTTCGATCTGCTGCAGCAGATCGCGCAGCTCCCGAGCCAGCCCGGCCGATTCGCCCCAGCGGACGAAGCGTCGACTGCGTTTCAGGGTTGAAAGGCGGGATTTGAGTTCTTTGTCAACAGGCATTCGTGGTTGCTCAATTCAGATAGTTTCGAACAATGCAGTATGAGTCAGTCTATCGGTTTCTCTGCTGACAATATCAGGCTGTTTTGCCAGTTCATCCTCCGGCACGAAAACCTTCCGCATTCCCCAGCCAGAAACTTCTAGCGCCGAACTCCTCATGGGTGAACTCCTGGTAGTCAATTTTAATGACCGCTCTGCGTCCGTCCTCGTCATGGATGACGCAATACAACACGTCACCGCGCGGCACTCACTGATCGCAGCGCTTGGAATATTCCACCTGCGTCTGACGACGGGGAGACTGCGGAGAAAAGCATCAATGTTATGGTACTGAAATGCGTTAGTGACTTCCTGGCCCTCTACACTTAAGTTTTGTCGCAATTCAGATGCCAGCTCATCAGCCAAATTTTTAAATACATTCAGCCGGTTTATTCGATCCTCAAGCAGTTTTCGTTGTCTCTCATCAGTTCCGCTCTCATTTGCAAGTTCGCCTTCAGCAGTGACGAATCGAATAACGGGGAATTCTATTCTATCTTCTAACCCGTTAGCTTCGGTAAGCTTTACCCATTCTTGAGATTTATCAAGAGCATCTTGAGATGCTTGCTCCAAACAGTATCGAATAAGTAGTTTGGCCGAATAATCCAAACCATCTGCAAGTTCAAGCCATTTTCTGCACTCTGGGCTCTCTTCAGTTTTGTCGATTGGATCTCTTACTGCTCGAAAATATCTGGGAGTATCGTTATCAGGGTCAAGGCTCTCAATGGCTCTGAATATCGGCTCAAAGTCCTCAAACGGCCTTTTGCCATTGGGTAACTCATGTCGATGCTTCCAAAGGGCCAGAACCATCTCAGCGCACTTCGCCAGTTTTTGGGACGATCTTCTGCAGTTGCGGTTTCCGCATCCTCAATCAACTCAGCAATGTAGTGAGCCATCCAGCGACATAAAGTGTTATCTCCTGGTTCAAGGCCCAACTCTTTAATCAATAACTTACCAATTTCCAATATGCCTTTTGGCATCGGAGATGGAACCATCGGATCGGAGCAGGATGATTTTGTTGTGCTTTTTTTTCTTTCTCGGCTGATTCATGTGCCCGCCCATATTCTTTTCGGAGTTCGCGCTCAATCTGTACTTCACAGATCAAATCATATCGACTGGTTGCAAGGAAAGTCTGTATTTTGTCAATCCTTGCCCAAAGCCGCCAGCCACTTGAACGATTCCTTCTCGGGTAATAGTCATCATCAGGGGACGGCTCGTCACACCATGCTTCGTAGCTGAAAGTAGCTTCACCTGTGTCACTGCAAATCCAGGTTTGATGGTTACCGGCTTCTTGCGCTAGCATAAATGCTTTTGTCAGCTTACGCCCAGGAATAACACGCATTTGACCTACTTCATACCTGAATGAATCGTTATCATCAAAACGGAGATCGCCATCTAAATGAGAAAGCCAACCTTGTAACCGAAATGATTTTGAATTGATCTGATGGTCACTGTTTTCATACGGCAGGCGAAGTCCCCAAACATCATCTTCATTTTGAAGTGCACGAACGAGGGCGGATGCCGTCTCAGGGGACACCAAGGCTGAATTAATCCGGACATTCTCTTCCCGTTTGGCGTAACGCGTAGTGTAACTCCCACTAACAACAACCATCCCTCTTGGTTGGCGTAGAGAAGCCAAATTCTGATAAAAGTTCAGCACGGTTGATATTTTGTAACCACCCCTTGTCGGTTCTTGGATCGTCTTTCCAAAATCGAAGTTCTAGGGGCGTGGGTCTGCGATGATCAGAAAGCCAAGCCGGGTCATCAGTCAGTAGTACATGGGAAAGCCAATAACTGAAGCTTCCATACTGGCCTTCTTCTTCATCTATAACAGGATGAGACTTCAATAATTCTCCAACAATACAATACATTGCATTCCACTCAAGGTGAGTTCCATAACGTTCAATGGTTGGACGGGAATGGTGGCTATGAGACCATAAATTATATTTTCGATCATCGTAACGGGATTTCCTCGGTTCCTTATCCCAATAATTAGCTTTGTCGATGGCTTCCCATTTATCGATAATCCATTGTTCGCCTATTGTAAGGACCTGCTCCTGTGACGCGGTAGGGAACATACGGAGAATATCCTCGTACCAGTAGCGAAGAGTGTCCATTTCATCAAACCTGAATCTACGCTTACCGTCCTGGACGTGTCCAAATGTCCGGAAAGAATCCCTTCCTTTGTTTGTTTTCCCCTTGATAGTGGTATTAACCTTATCAAGTTGATCTTTTTCGAAATCAGTCAGGGCAATCACCCCAGAAGCTGCCAATTGGTGCAAGGTTCTCTTCGCATATTCCTGAATCGCGACATGCGGCAATTCTGACGAAGTCGCAATGTAAAAAATCTGATCTTTATGTAAATTCAACGATCCAGGTGCTTCGGCGCTAATACGATGAAGGGAAATCATCAACCAAAGTTTGGCAGCCAAGAAGTAGAATGGGGCCGTAGGGTCACGAAAGGATTTATCAACAAGTCGGTTTGATTGATCGATAGTAGCTTTAACGATATCCAAGCAACCATGTTGAGCCAACCGACGTAATGTGTGGGCCGCCTTCCAACGGACTCGCGTATCAATATCGCTCATAAGGGCGAACAGGAAACGTGCAATCGCTTCTGTCGTGTCATCTGGGATGTCATCAGGCACAAGAATGGCGTGGCTCTCAGCAGGAAGCCGATTCCTCAGTCGCTCGGAGTACCAAACCAACAAGTTGCCAGCTTCGTTTCATCAAGAGCACGAGCAATTTCTTCGGCTATGGCGAACAGCGTACGGCTGCTCAGCCCTTCACCGGCTGTCGCAACACCTGCAAGAATTGTTTTGAGGCGGTCCTTGGCGTCAAATCCGGTATGATCCAAAAGGCTATGAAGGGCAGATTCGCCTTCTTTGAGATAGCGCGCTGCACCACAAAAATGTGCAACCAAAATAGACGGTAACGTCTCCTTACACCAATGATTAACGGCGGGCGTACCTTTCCATGCATCAATAGTCTCTCGTAACATATCGATACGGGTATGTTCCCAAAGGGTCTCGTCGGGGACATTGGCAAGAGCGTTCAAAAATGAAATTCTGTCCCGAAGATAGGTTGCTTCTCTCATTTTCCGGAGAAGTTCTCTATCATCATGCCGCAAGTCGGAGGCCTTAGCAGTTTGTAGAATCTCTGCTATGGATTCAGGTGTACTGAATAATTTGCCTTGTGGGTCAAAATCGAATTTGGGTGGTGGTTGGTAATCGCTATCCCTATATGTTGTATTTGTATACTGAATTGCAGACTCGTCTGTGATGCCAATATTTGCACTTTTCAAAAAATCAACCGCGTTCTTTAAATGCGTATACCATTTACCCGTAAGCATGCTCTCTTTGGAAATACGGTCTACGATTTCGCTTCCCAATTTAAGTCGGGATTCTTGAGCTTCAAGCAGTAAAATCTCCTTTGCCAGCCCTTCGATCACTTCTTTGTTATGAAATGGTTTTGCAACGGCCCGACGTACAACTTCTTGCCAGAGATTCCCGCCAGAACCTCCGATTAGCAGCGCAAGGGAACTCGCTACTTCAAGACTGATATTGTCACGTTTCAAATCTGTCAAAAGGTGATGATCCAACGTTTCGCAGAGTGAAACAGTCCCTTCGTCAGCCCAACGACATATGGCAGCCAATGCTGCTTTGTTGTCCACGCAAGTAAGCGCCTGTACAGCTGATTTCCATGGAAAATGATCGTACCCAGATAGACGCTCAGCAGCCCCAGTAATAAAAGTAAATATATCGCCCACAATATTTCTTCTATCATGTTGCACTGGTATGTCTGCTCGATCAGCCAAGACAGCTAAGAAGTCAATTTGATCAAAAGCTTCTCGATCTATTTCCTTTGCGATCATAACGGCGTCGTTAAAAAGTACCGCTGCATCGTCCCTGCTAATCGCCAGAATAAGCCGGCAAAAACGAATAAGTGCCTCCACCTTTGAAGATGAAGCCTCTCTCAGTTTTTTGACATCCTCCGCAGCGTCTGATACCAGATTGATCAGTGTTTCTGCTTCTGGACTCCGCAATCTCATCCGAGACCAAAGTAATAGACGACTGCTCGCGAAAGAATCACCGTAACGGCCTTTGGATAGAGCGCTCGCTCTTTTCACAAGTTCAGCTGCCTTGATATCTTCAACTATCAACAAGCCCATAACGCTTTGTGCGGCAACATTACGAAGTTTCGAACTTTCGTGATCGTGATCAAAATCGTATGAATGCGAGGCAACATTTTGAAAATTATCCAGCTGTTTTTCTTCTATTTGATGGCCTTCTTTTGCGCATGAGAGTATTCGAGGCGGCCACAATAGATGGGGTACAGAGCTTTAAGCTTCTTGTTGATCTTTTCAATGTCCCGGTTATCAGTACGCTGTTTTCCCTCTCTTATTTTTACTCTTTTTCCCTTTTGTCGTTTTACTGGTTCAGGCTCAGGGTTGAGAGAAGTTGTATAAGCAATAAAATCCTCGGCCTTTGTAGTTCGTCCGCAGACGAATTCTCTAAGAAGCCAGCATCGGAAAAGACCGTCAATCCGATATACGTCAAATAGGTAGAGATGCCTCTTCTTTTCCCCCTCTAAAGCTGACAAAAGCAGGTTTACGGCGGAGAGTACAATTGGCCCATCCAAGCCCATCTTGTAAGCAAGTTCGCATGCGGTGATAAGAGTGTCGAGAAGGGTTTGTTGCCAGCCTTCGTCGCTGTGCGAAGCACTTGTGCTATTGATGTTTGGAATAAATCGGAGGTGAAGTCGTGTAAGCGACCTTTCGATTGCTGCCCTGTCGATTGATTCACCCGCCATTGCCAGTGGCACCCACAAGAGTAAGTCCCACGGGCTGTGAGGCCGACAATTCTTTAGAAGCATTTTAATGTGATCGGTTTTCCAGCGGCAATAAGTTGGGGCACAAGAATGACAGCGACGCGAATCGCGATATCACGTGGTGTCCATCGAAGTAGTTCGTGAATGGCAGCTTTCGGTCCACCAAGTTCCAGTATGGTTTCAACGCGGGCCGAAACATCATAATCTGTAACCTTCCAGCTATCCATTTCCTTGTTCTGAACTGCGCGGCGGCGATTCAGCCACGCGTCGTGGAAGAAAAGTTGCTCTCTAGCAGTAGCACGATCTCCTGAGCGAATCGCTCGTACCGCATCTTGAGCGAGAAACGACCCCTGCGATTCAATGCGTTCAGGGTCCAGCAGGATTGTTCGCCGCAACGATGAACCGGCGAATTCCACAGACAGGTCTAGCTCTTTTTCGAGAACTTCGTTTAGTGTGCTGTCGTCACGTTCAGCTTCGGCACTGATCAACACAGTCTTGAGAGCATCTGTAGAGGACCCTGCCTCTCGGCATGCCGATAGAGAAAGTTTAAGTCTTCTAACTTGAACCTGACGGCGCACAATCGGATCTGATATCGCAGCCACTTGTGGGTCACACTCTATGACTGACAAGACATCATGGGCACGACCCGCTGCAATAAGTGCGTCTGCGGCATGAAGTGAACTATAGTGATCGACATAAAGTGTTTTGTAGAAGTCAGCCGCTATGCTGGCAGTAACTGCATCCCGATTAGCAGACCCCTTGCCCGTGATGAAAGCTTCAAAATCCTCATCGGCAATAGTAATTTCGTTCTCTTTAAGACGTAAGCCAGGCCACAAGTCAGTTGCAAAATCACGAACAATATCCTCGGAAGTGTCAGTTATGCGCGCAAGTGCGGATACGTTGATGGGAGCAGGTAAAAATGCCAGCGTATCAATAAGATCATCATATTTTTGGGATGCCCAAGTTTCTGAAGTGCAATCTTAAATTGCTCTTTGAGAACATCCGATAAAGATTTTCCTCCGGGTAGTAGTGCCGCAAGGAGTCGTGAGACTTCGCCTTCAGCCGCTGCTATAGCATAAGCTTGAACGCGAGGGTTTCCATCGGATAGTTGATGAAACTGTTCAACCAGATTATCTGGCAAATTGGAAAACGTAGCACCCAAATGCAGTTTGGTCTCCTGCAGCGTAAAGGAGGAACAAATGACCTCAGGCGTCCCTGATGGCAGTCGAACAGAATCACGCCGTGCGGGGTCAGTACGACAGGATGTTATAAAGCGAATATTTTGGGGTAGACTCTCCAAATCAGCTCCGAAAATTTCATGAACGAATGATGTTTCAGAAGGGTTGGCGTTGTGGGCAGCTGCAACAGAATTGTCCGCAGCGTCGATAATAATTAACAGAATCCCCTGCGGAGCAAGTTTTTCAAGAGCTTCTCCTGATGAACGGAGTTTTGCATAAACTGCTTGATGTTTGCGGGATTTTTAGGCTTCGTGGGATAAACAAAGGGAGATGGAGCGTTGTCGCAAGATCATTTGCCAGCTGGAGAAAAGCATTTTCCGGAAGATGTCTTTTATCGTCGGTCTGAATGTAACGACCACCACCGAAACAGTCGAAAAACACCGTCGCCGATCCACCGGGCAAGAGGTCAACAATCTGTCGCATGAGAGTGGTTTTCCCGCAACCGCCAGCACCATGGATCAAAACAAGGCGATCACCCTTAACCAGCAAGCTAACTGCTTCATCGGCTGCTTTACGTTCCACTATCTTTGCGGGTGCTCGGACATCAGGTGGACATGGGAATAAGCCGTCACGACCGCCCACATTGAACCAGTACAATATTTCTTTTTCAGTAACGATTTCACCAGCGCGTTCTGCCATCATCAGCTTGCGGGCATTAATTTGTAGCTCACGGACCTCTGAAGACACATCATCACCAAGAAGAGAAGTAGCAATAGACACGACCTTTTCTTCTACTGCAAACGGGAATGAGAGCCGCAGTCCTTGATATCCAGTGCTGCAAGAAAGCTTTGAAACTTATTTTCAACTATGCCAGCAGCCTTAGCAAGATTTTGAAGGTTGTTCTTTATTGCTGGATCAATGGTGGCATTTTTTAGTGAGCCAGACCATCGAGTATCAATCGTCTCTATTAGATCGGCTGAGACATTTTGATTACTGACGAGCCGAATTTTTAGTGGAGCCCCTTGTCTCATTCGTGCTTTAGCATCTTTATAGTCATCAGCCATTCTGCGGATGACAGAGTTATTCCCTTTCTTTGCAGTGTTTTCGCTCAAGCGAGCAACTGACCAAACCTTCTCAGGATTAGCAGCAGAATATTTAAGCTGAGCAAATTCGACACGATCAGCAGTTTCAAGCGATGTTCCACCATAATAAAGCGCGCAATCGACACCGTCCCAAGTGGGATTGTCGGCAGTCTGCACAGATACTTCAGTTCTAACCCCTTCAACCCCTACAGCTTTCAGTTCAGTATTTGGACTCAAGAGTTCGAGTATCTGCTGTAACGCCCATAGTTCGTGAAACTGGTCGCCAGCGTTTGAACCGCGAGCACCACCATAATCGACAGATGATGTAACAATGCTCAATGTGTATTCTCCAAGGCTATTGTAAATCTCCCATACGAATTGTGTTTCCCCTGGAACGCACAAAACATAACAGTTACAGGGATATCACAAACGGAGGCCTACCCACCCCGCCGATTATCCTCAAACATCTCCACCGGCATCGGGTGTCGCAACTGCCAGACCGATCTTGATCGGCCGCTCGCTCTCGTAACTCACCCGAACCCCAGGCCCAAAGTAAATGAACGGCAAGGTCCCTTCATTACGCTTTTTCGGAGATTGGTGTCAGCGAGATTGCTATTTTGCTATTTGAAATTCCTGCCCGGCTGTTTGCTTTTGGGAAGTAACTCTGAAATAAAAGATTCCCCACAGACGATTTCCCAACGACCGCCATACACCCGATTCGTCCCCCTAAATCTCAATAACCGGTCGAATCATCGTCGCCACGGGATTATAAATGTCCATTGTAGTTTCGGGGGTTTTGATCGTCACCACAAGCGAATAACGCGCCATTCTTCCCCATCGCCCGAGCTGATGCCGTTCCTTCCACCAGCCGATCACCGGGTAAACTCCAACAAACCCACGTTCGGCCAGATCTGCGGCCGTTCCTTCCCAGCAGTCACTGTGAATCGACCCAAGACTCCTTATGTCAGGCCCGAGGAGCCAGTTTGCGGCGTCACTGGAGGTGAGATTTCCGAGTTCCTCGTCCCGCGCCGCCTGATTGATTCTGAGTCTGAACTGGTCGAGAGTCTCCGTCGGCGTCTTAACGTCGAAGCGGAGTCCGTGTGACATGTAGCGATGTTTCTTGGTCCAGCCTCGGCGTGCCGGGTTGGGTTCGATAAAATAAGAGAGAGTGACCCTCATTTCCACGGGAGTTTCTCCCAGTTGCTGTAAGACCTCACGAGGCCAGGGGATGGTGTGGATATGCATGTCCCTGGTTTTAACCGCCTTATCGATCCTGTCATAAGGCTGAAGTGACTCTTGGGCAATGAGCGTCAGGGAATTTTGAGCGCTCCAAAGAAGGGACTGCAGGTGCGGAACGCCGAAACCATAACAGCGCAACAGATATTCGGTAGCCCGTCTCCTCGAAAGCCCTGCAGCGGCAACTCGCTGCTGCATCGCTGGTGTCCAGTTGGCTGAATGCACCAGCAGGGCACGCAAGGTTTCCGGCCAGAAATCGGGATACTGGGCCTGAAGAATGGCAGCCATGCGGGAGGCCTGGGCCGTGGCGGCGCTGGTCTCCCTGGAGGTGATCAAAAGCTTCTCCAGAGGACGGTAGTAGGTCGACAACAATTCGAGACTATCCACGTAGTCGGCTCTGCCCGTTCCAGGATCGAGCCCCATATTGCCGCCTTCAAGAACAATATCCGGCTTCACTGGCCAAGGACGTTGCCAGATGACGGAGGTGGTACTTGAGGGGCTGAGGTCACCCTGCTGGGCAACGGGTGTCCAGTCGGGATAGGTCGCCGGATCGATTGAGATTTTCCGTGAAGGCGCCGACCGTCAAGGCATTCCAGGACTGGCCAGGATCATGGATGCCGTCCGTCAGGTTGCTCTCCGGGTACTGATGCCTTTCTGCTGGATCGGTATTCCCCGCAGAGATAATCACCAGCCGCCTTTGATCGTCGTCGGCTCCGGAGGTGAGCGAATCGATGGTGGCAGACCATTCCGACGGCTGGCCTCGGTCGCGGAAATCGGTGGTCGTCACGGCCATGGAGATGACCCTCTGCCGCTCTGGTGCCTGAATTTCCGCCCGAGCAACACCCTCTTTGGTAATGGCCCCGTAAAGATGGGCAGGATTTTGGCCTGTGGGCGGAAGGATTTTCACCGATTCCAACCGGTGCCTGAGGGTGATTGGTGCTGTGGTGCCCAGGATTTCCGTCAAGTCACCGTATAAAGCCAGTCCGGCCATTTCGGTGCCGTGACCGTGGTGGTCGGCGACATTCCAGTCTGGATGGCAGGAATGAAGATCTTCTTCAGCTAGAGCCGACGTGATCAAGGGATGTTGCCGGTTGATGCCAGTGTCCAGAACGCACACAGCGGGAGCCTGGATCGGGGGAGGGACGAGGTTTCCAGGGCAGCCTGTACCCATTCCTCTTGTTCTGCGGGGCGCATTTCACTGAAAAATTCGGCGGTGTCTTTGGCCTTGCGAAGCTCGGCGACGCAATTAAGCAGGTTGATCGACCGCGCCATTTGCGACTTTGTTCCGCGCGCCAGAATAACCGTGCGGTCGGGGAATCTGGACGTCTCCTCGCCAACCTCCAATCCTATTTTACTGCATGGGTCGTGAAAAAGTCCCTGATCTCATTCCGGCTATCACCTGTGCGGAGCCAGACCTCCCACCAGATCGGTTCTTCGGTTGTTGGCAGAACATCCTGGCTATCCGTCCAAAAGGCATCGAGGACCGCCAGATGGATATCCGAGATGCTTTCGACTAGATCTCTGTTTTTCGGTTTTCCCTTGGCAGTTTCCCGATCACGGTAGGCGGAGAGCAGCTTTTCAAAATGGACCAGTTTACCCTCAGGGATAAATACGGTTGCGAGCGTTTTTGCCCCTTCTTTTTTGATGCTGAGCAGTTCGATGCCCTGCGTTGAATTCTCAAGGCTCTCGCATTTCAGGTCGAAATCCGGTTCGCTCTCAAATTCCAGATAGATACCGGTTTGGGCATCGACGCCAAAAGCTGTCCGTTGTTGTTTCAGCGCCTCGGATTCCTCCCGCACACGGGTGATTTTTTCAAAAGGATTTGGGCGTGCTGTTGTCGATTGCGGGCGGGAATCTTGAGAGTGGGCCCTCTGCCGGGCTTGGGCGTGGCGTAGAGTTCCGTTGTGGCCGTCCTGGATACTAATAAATGTGGTAATCCCCCTCGGATTTCCGGCATGGCATTACAGTCCTTTTCAGACAGGAAAATTTATTTTCGGTGGATAGATTGACGTTCCTGGAGCGGTTTTAGGAGGTCATCCGTCGAGACTGCCTCGCGGTCGTGGATAATCGTATCCTTTATGGCATCCTCGCAGGCTTTGGTGATGTCGGCATAACTGAGACCTTCGGCCTTTTCTGCGAGAAGCTTCCAATCCAGATTCTTATTTTTGAAGCGAAGCAGTTTGTTAGTTATGGTTTGCTCGATCAGCTCCCTGGGCGGTATCTCGAACTCGATGACATCGTCAAAACGTCGGAAAAGTGCATGGTCAAGGATCTCGGGGTGGTTCGTCGCCGCCAAGATGAGGCTGTCCGAGGTGTCCTGTTCGATCATCTGCAGGAAGCTGTTCAGGATACGCCTGATTTCCCCGACATCATTGAGAAGACCTCGTTGGGAACCGATTGCATCGAATTCATCAAACAGGTAAACGCCTCGGGTATGGGTCAAAGACTCGAAAATGAGGCGGAGTTTGGCCGCTGACTCTCCCATGTATTTGGTCATCAGGCTGTCGAGACGGACGGTGAAAAGAGGCAACCCAACTCACCGGCCAGGACCGCAGCCGGACATGGTTTTCCCGGTTCCAGGCTGTCCGATGAGAAGCAGTTTTTTCTCGGCGTCAACCCGTAGGAGCGGATTTTGCTGATTTGGCGTTGTTCTTTGATCAGACGCTTGAGGCGCTCGGACACAGTCTCCAGAAGAACCATGTCTGAAATCCGTAGTTTAGGATAGGTAACCGAGAGCAGGGAGGAAAGCTCCCCACGGGGGGTCGTGATCGGTATCGGCTGAGAAGAAGCGGGTGCGTTTTTGCTTTGGCTGCATCGATCAGGCTCTGATCTCCTGAGCCAGTTTGCCGTGACCGCGTTTTGCCTCGGACGCAGCCATCTGCATCGCAACGGCGAAGAAATGAGAATCATCTCCCTCTATGTGCGACTTTAGCAACGCTTTGAGTTGGTCTGCATTAGCCATGATTAAATCTTCCGTGCGCCAGATAGATGAGCGCTTTCAAGAATACCGCTTCTCTTATTTTCAAATTTAGCAAATATGTACATCCTCGAAGGGATATAGACCTGACTTTATTGTGCCATGGATGGGTTATCGCCAACCATGAGTGATCAAGAGAAAGTAATAATTTGGCATCGTAACCTATAACGTCGTGTTTTTCCATAAAATAAGCCCTCTCTCATTTCATCAAATACCACATGTCAGTGACAGAATATGCCGCGACGCATGGTGGATGTAAACATCGGTCGAATAGACTGGGTGGACTACTCAAGGTGCCCCCGATGTCATTTCCAACTTTCAAGATCGTTGCCCTTGGCAAAATCCAGAGAAGCATTCCAGTTTTCCCAAAGATAATAACCACCTTTATTAGTTGCCGGTTTTCCAGAAACTCCACACAGCGATTTCCAGAAATTCGGCGTTGGTTTTCCAGACAAACGACCCTCCTTACGGGTTGAGCCGTCGGCCGCGTCGGATCTCGTAGGCCATGGCGCGGATTCGGTGAACCTGTCTCGTGCTGACGGGGGCATTGAGGTAATGTTTAACTCGGGCGATAATGTCGCGGGCCTGGATGCGTTCACCTTCTCTGGCGTTGAGGTAGCAGGTCAGCACATAGCGTTCGACCCGGTTTAGTTCCGGTTTCCGAATCAGTTCCTCCCTCCGTGTCTGGGAGAATTCGGCCAGCGCCATGCGCAGAAACCATTCTCTGCGCCAGACTTGACTGATCATTGCCAGGCCACGCAAATCCATGTCAGCAACCGGGTCGCAGATAATCCCCTCGCGGCACAGCCTCCACAGCAGTTTTGGCGGCAGGTTGGTGAGTTCTGCGGCGGCTTTCACATCTACTTCGTCTTCAATTCTGTTGTCCATCGTCTCCTCCTTAATAGCTGAATGACTTTCCTCGAATTTCGTTAAAAGGGCCTCCACTGGTTACTGCAATAACTGCAAAAAAGGTTTTTGCGGTTTTGCAGGGCCTTCCCTGGGACTTTTTTCAAGTTGTTGCAGTTTTTGCAGTTCCCAGGGTAAGGGGTTTTTGTGGCGGTGATCGGGTGTGGATCGTCATATTGTCCTCCCTGTTACAGCCGGATGGGCATGGTATCGGGTCGATGGTCGACCTCCGGTGGCCCTTGCGCTTTGCCGTTCGGCGAGCAGCCAGCCGTATTCGACCAGCAGATCGAGGGCGTCCTGCACCACCGGCCGATTATCGAGACCGGACCAGCCGGGTCGCCAGACCTGCCAGCCGCTGAAGGGTGATGTCAGATCGCCTTTGCGGATGCGCTGGAGAATCGCTTTGGCGGCCGCCACTTCTGGCAGGGTGACGGCGGCGTAAACCCGCCGGGCATGACTTTCCAGATAGTCCGCCCAGCCCAGAGCGCGGTGGAGCGACTTTTTTCCGATCGGCCCCTGTCTGCTGTCGACCAGATGATCGAGCAGCGCTAGGGCAGGCACCAGCTTGCGGTATTTAGCCAGATGGCTCTCCATGGCCGGATGCAGTTCGCCACCGCGCAGGCGACGTTCCAGTTGACAGCGCCAGTGGCGAAAGTTGTCGAGAGCGTCGGGATCAAACCGCAGCAGGGGTGGTCCATCCTCCTGCAGGGTTGCGCCGACCGCTGCAGGGTCGAGCTGGGAGAGGCGACGGAAGATCTGCCTTGCCTGTTGCCGGGCCAGCTCGTGGGGCGGCCGGTCGATCTCCCGCCAGTTGACGCTGACATCCGGCCAAACCAGCAAGCCGAAGCGTTGCAACAGGCCATCGTCACCGGCACCACCCTGCAGAGCGGTGCGCACATAACCAGCCAGTCGCCCCGGCTGGGTTGAGCCGAGCAGCGACAGACATAGCGCCGGGATGTGCAGATTGAGTCCGCGCCCGATGCGGTCGAAGGTGTAACCGCTGTCACCGTTCCAGGCGGTGAGATAGAAACCCCGGGCGGCAGCGTTGTCCTCGCGGTCGAGCCATTTCAGCAGCGACATGATTTCATCGCGATGCACCAGCAGCCCATCCGGGTTCTGGCGCAAGAGCTCGCCAAGGGCCTCGACACTGCTATCGCTGCTGATATAACGCTTCAATTGCGGTGGTTCCGGTGGCGGCAGCAACAGCTCCTTACAGATGTCGGCGGTAGGATCTTTCGCTAGTTTCTGTCGTGCGGCCTTTTCCACTGCCTCACGGCGCAGTTTGTGCGCCAACAAGGCAGCTTCATGTTCAGCTTGGGTGGCTACAAAAGAATCCGCCTCCTCCTGCGCCAGGCGTTTGAGTGGTGTCAGCATCGCGTCCATGGCGGGAGATTTCAGCAGCCCCGGCCGACCGACCAGCAGTCCCCATAGGTTGGGCACCACCAGCCAGTCGGTTTCCGCTTGCGGACCGACGGCGATCTGACGCCCTACAATCCCGGCCAGGGCGACCATGGCGGCGACCGCCGGGTAATCAGGCGGGCACTGCATCCGCTCCCAGGTATCCATGACCCAGGGAGCCAATGCCTGCGGTAGCAGAGCTTCAGAGAAGGGCATGACCGGCGGCAGTTCCTCGGGCAGGGTCCTGGGTGGAGGTGGTGAATCCCCGTAAAGTTGAGCTGCGGCTGAACAGGAGAGGCCTCAGTTTCATCGGACCACTCCAGACCGAACCTGTCTGCCGCTGATGCAACTCCGCAGAACCTCGCTCCCCGTGGACGGCTTGACGGCGTTGCCGACCCGCCCACCGGGAGGTTCGTTGCGCTCAGGCGCGTCTGCTCTTGGGGTGGTCCAACCGTCGGAAAGCCGATTGCTGGCGCATCTTTTAAGTGCATAAAAATCTCAAAAACAATGAAGTGCCGGATCGATTCGAGATTGCTGTTGGGGCTGTTAGTCATTGCCGAACTCAGGCTGCCAAGTGCCGTTGATCAGAGCGCGGATCTCTTCGACCCGCCAGACTGTGGTGCGGGTGCCGATACGCACCGGAGCCGGGTAACGTTTGTCTTTGCAACCCTGCCACCAGGAACTGCGTGAGACTGGAATGATTGGTGGTACAGGTGGATTCGCCTTGGGATCGCCGATGATCTGCTTGAGTCGCAGGTAGCCGGTTTCGGGGAGGGGGTTGTTAGCCATGAACTTTCTCCTTTCCGTGTTTATAGTGAACAAAGTGGACGTTCTGCGTCCTTGTTGAACTAATAGGGAAGGGGGGAAGTTGAACCGGGTCGAATGTATACAAATAGATGGAAATGACGTCTTTTTCGTCCATTGCGGACAGGAGGATCGTCAGTCGAGCTTTGACAGGGATGGGAGCGAAATCACCAGAGAGTTGTTGGTGGAATTCCCGGAGACAATATCAACCTTTATTAGTTGTCGGTTTTCCAGAGACAGGGTGCCCGGTTTTCCGGACAAATGTGCGGCCGGAATGGTGCAGAAAAGGTGGTAAGGGGAGGGTGCATTTTTTTTTTACGATAGGCCGAAAAAAGTGAATCAGGGCGGCATTTGTCAGTCGGAGCCAGTGCGTTTGACCAGAGAGATCACCTTGTTCGCGCTCTTCAGACTGTCAAGATAGCTACCCCAGCGGTTCATCAGATCACGGCGTTCCTTGAGAAAACTGGTGCGATTGTAGGCCCTACCCAAGGCGTCTTTGACCTGGTGAGCCAGTTGGGCCTCAACAATATCGATTCGTTCCTGAAGTACTTCGTCGGCCAGGGTGCGAAAAACGGCCCGCCATCCGTGGCTAACAATTTCTTCCTTGGAATAACCCAGGCGTCGCAGACCGGCATTCATGGTGTTGTCGCTGATCGGCTTGGCCGTTGATCGAATTGATGGGAAAAGATAGGTTCTCTGGCCGGAGACTTTATGCAGTTCACGCAGGACAGCCAACGCCTGCGGCGAGAGCGGCACGATGTGCGGGTTCTTCATCTTCATGCGGCCAGCCGGAATCGACCAGGTTGCCGTGTCGAAATCAATTTCCGACCATTCGGCATGGCGCAGCTCGCCGGGACGTGTCGCCACCAACGGGTGCAGGCGCAGGGCGCATTTTACCACGACCGAACCGTCGAAACCGTCGATGGCCCGCAGCAGGGCTCCGACTTTGATGGGATCGGTGGTTCCGCCGGCATCGAGGGCCGCATGGTGTTTGCGGGGAATCGGTTTCAACGCGCCGCGCAAATCGGAGGTCAGATCCCTGTCGCACAGTCCGCAGGCAACTCCGTAACGCAGGATCTGAGAGAGGACGCTGCGGATACGGTGCGATAAGTCGATGGCGGTCCGGTCTTCAATGGGGCGCAGAACATTTTCGAGAATCAATCGGGAGGAGAGATCGACCAGCGGAGTGTCCCCGATGACCGGAAACACATCGCGCTTCAGGCGTCGCATGATCATTTACGGGTGCGCTCGGCAAGGTGGTCTACCTGACGCTCGTGCCATTCAAGGGCCAGTTTCTTAAAGGTGTTGGCGCGCTGTTCTTTCTCAGCTTCTTTGACCGCCTTTTTGACTTCTCCTGGATCGGTCCCGTTGGCGAGCAATCGCCGTGCTTCTTCACGGTGCTTCCGTGCGTCACTCAGACTGATTTCGGGGTAGGAGCCAATGGCAAGGAGTTTTTCCTTGTCGGCAAACCGATACTTGAACCGCCAGAGTTTACCCCGGCGGTTGTGACGAGCAGATACAAACCACCGCCGTCAGCCACCTTGAAGTCGCGTTCTTTAGGCTTCGCTTTATTGACCTGGATATCAGTTAAAGGAGGGACTCGTTTCGGCATGACAGCCTCTTTTCGGGGTATCCTGATTTTGAGTGCATGAAGGATTACCCAAAAATACCCCGAAAACATCTGGCTGTCAACGGATTGAAGTGGACAGGAAAGTGCATTAGATACAGAAAAACCCGCTATTTCTAGCGGGCTAACTGGTTATCTTTGGACTGCTTTGGATTTACCGTTGG
>LQAH01000179.1_pt1 | contig 18543 bp, 25 predicted proteins | sample 1535791 | NCBI WGS metagenome assembly LQAH01 (sample SAMN04331585, study PRJNA305678) | bioreactor metagenome | isolation source: bioreactor_4 inoculated with Wadden Sea sediment 2nd replicate of a... | place: Germany:Bremen
GCCAGTGAAAGCTTCTGTATCCCAGAACCGGAAGTATCATAAAAAAGTATAAAATACAAAAGAACTGAGAGTATAAAGTATTCTCTTGATCTAAGAAGTATACCAAGAATGAAGTTATAAAAAAATAATGAAAGTATAAATCCTGTTATTACAAAAAAAAGAATATTCTTATTTATAATATTACTTTCAAAACTATCAGGATTCCAGAGATTTAATGAAAATCCTATTGATCCTTCAGATCTTATTCGGAGAGAACAGAATACTGTTTCTCCTTTAAAACGGGAAAGATCCCATGCAAATGTTCTGACCGAAATATCTCTGCTCTGTTCACCCCTGTATATCCCTGTTGCTGAATGACTGATAATCTGCCCGCTTTCATCGGAAAGGTAAAGATCAATTTCCGATATATATTCATTTGCAAGTTCAAGGATTTTGTTTCCGGAATCTGTAAGATCAAGAGAAAAGCGCATCCAGACAGGATAAGATGTATAACCGATATTGAATGAATTTCCGGAAGCTGAAAAATTGCTGTTCCATTTTCCTTTTATAATATCTGCAATTACCGCTTTATCTTCTCTGTCTATGAAATATTCTGTATAGGGGATTAAAATCTTTTTACTGTTTTTAATTTCTGCTATAAAAGTATCAGCTTTTAAAATAGATATAAGTAACATAAAAATGATAAAGAATAAGCTCAATTTTAATTTCATATACTACCCGGTTCTTAAATTTATAAATACATAAGAAGTCTTCTGTTCCAGTATTTGCTGTTTATAAATCATATAACTTTAATTCAGTATAACATGGTGTTTTAAAAGATTAACAGTATTTAAAAACGGTATAAAAGTAAAAGCAAAGCATATAAAATTGATATTACTTTTCTTTTTCTACAGAAAAATTAACCCCTTTTATGCTGTTCTTTTTAGCAAGGTCGAGTATTTTTATAACTGCGCTGAAATCTGTCTCCCTGTCGCTTCTGACAGTTATTACAGGGGATTCTTTCAGGGCTTCCCTCTCAACTTCTTTTCCTACTTTTTCAAAATCAGCCTGTTCCCCGTCAATATAGTAGGAGTTTGTTTTATCAATTTCTATTACAAGTTCATTATTGATTATTTCATCGGAGGATTCGGATGAATCAGGAAGATCAATTTCCAGTATTTATCCTGTATTGTTGATGTAAGGAGAAAGAATACTAAAAGAATAAAAATAACATCAATAAGGGGGTGAGATCAGGAGGATCAGGTTTTGTATCTATCTGAAGGTTATCATCCATATTTTTTTCCGTTTACCAGTTTGAAACTATCATAGTCAAAGTGTTAATCATTGTTTCTGAAAATAAAAACAGCATCGCATAATGATTTTGTTTTTAGCCGAATAACTGTTTATGAGGTTTTTTAGTATATGGCTTGCAGCAAGAGCGGGAATAGCAATTAACAGACCTGTTATCGTTGTTATCATTGCCTCCCAGATACCGCCTGCAAGAATTACAGGATCTGCACTAACACCGGTAGATGATACTGCCTGAAATGTTTTGGCAAGACCGATTACTGTGCCTGTAAGTCCTATCATCGGTGATATTCTTGCAATAAGATCAAGATAATGTATTCGCTCTGAATATTTTTATTACAACAACACCGATAAGCATTTTATATTCATCTGAGCTTTTTTATTAAACCGTTAATAATATCTGAAATAAACTGCATTGCCGGAGGATTACCTCCGTTATTATACTTAGTAATAAGTTTATTTAATTTATTGAAATTTCCTTTTTTCTGCAAGGGAAAGAATTTCACCGTAAACTGAGCTTTTAATTCTGAGCTTTGTGAGCATTATTGATTTTTCCAGAATCAGCGCAATTGAAAAAAACAGAGCACAGAAGAAGAGGGTACATGAGAAGTCCCCCTTTAAAAAAAACTGAACCAGTCATCGATTTCCCCCTGTCTCTAATCTAATATAAAAATCTGCAAGACATTCTGCATATAAGGCATTAAATTATTATAATCAAATCATCAGATAAAATGAATAATAATTTTTATTTTTTTAGTGACTGATAGATGAGTGTATAAAAATATCCCTGATAAAATTATCAGGGATAAAGGTTATAAAATTAAGAAGTATTTAGTTCAAAATATCTGTTATTTTACTTTCAGTATTTTTAAAAGATTATCACCGCCGTTCTGGAAATTAATTGATGTTGTTCTGTACGGGAATCCTACAATGATACTTAAGCCGCTGTTCACTGAATCATGAATAAAGTTACTTAGAAGCTTTATATATGCCTGCTTGTTAATTGAGTTGTCACTGTTTACAAGTCTTGTTTTTTTAAGATCAAAACTTACAGCTATTTCCTCAATTGAATTAAGAACAGGTGTATTAAAGTATTTAAGAAGTGTAAGAAAATCTTTCTGATACTTGTCATTTTTTTCAACTAGATTGTGAATTTGTTTGTTTCTGTTTCTTATTTTTTCATTTTCTGGAATTCTTTTTGTCGGGAATAAATTTCATGAGTTTATCCTGAAACTTTTTTCTGTTTGATAATTTTGAATACTGCAAGATAAAAAATAAGTACTCCGGAAAGTCTTGCAATTTCCTCTCTGTCTATTGAATTATCAAATTTCAGACAAAAGTTTTGCAAGTTCCCTGTTTATATTCTGGCTGTTGTCGGATGTTATATCTGAGTAAAAAAGCCTCCCAGAGCTTTCAAGTTCATCTGTTGTTTTATCGATCAGGATAGTAAGTTTTCTGATAATAGAAAGCACTTTATCAGTTTTGATATTTTCAAGGCATGTTTCAATATTTTTTTTCTCTTCTTCACCGAGGAGATGTGAAAGACTCAGACTTACAGTTCCAGTGCTTCCTTTTCTGTTGATGAAAATCCCCAGGTAAATAAAAAGATCATCGATATAAATAGAGCTGCTTTTAATATCCTTATTATGTGATATATAATTAGTTATAAGGCTTGTTAGCTTTTTCCCTGTTTTGAGTTTTTCGACATAGGATAATGTTATCTCTGTAAAAATGAGTTCAAGTACTACATTGATATTTCTCAAAAGACCTGCATTTATTGATGCATCAGCATGCAGGAGGTCAAGTGAGCTGTCTTTCGGTATTTTAGCAGCAGAAAGTATTTTATCACTGTAATCTGAAGAAATACGTTCAGCTTCCGGCATGTTTCTGTTATAGTTTCCAAATACATCATCAGGATCAAAATCAGGTATAATATTTTTTCATATCGGTTGTGCCATAAATATACAGGAATATTTTTACTGCTCTTTATTATTTTATTAACATATCCTCCAGCAGCTACATGGGCGGCCGGTTCCGGATTCGTTACAACCACAAGAATATCTGCAAAATCGAGAAATGCAATATTTTCATTTTCATTCAGATCCTGCCGGAAGGTCGAGAATGATTATATTATAGTCATTCTGCATATCGAAATAGCTGTTGTCTTTTAATCCTTTATAAACATCTTCAGACTTTTTTTTCACCGGCATTTGCAAATGGGGTAAAATATCAAGTGAGTCAAAAATTTTTTCAGGTTCTGTATTTGATAATGTATTTTCAATATCTATAATTGTTTTTATATCTGAAAGTGGATCCAGATCTATAAGCAGTGTCCTGTATCCTGATCTGGCATAATAAATTGAAAGATTAACAGAACTTGTACTTTTTCCGACTCCTCCCTTGCCTGAACCGATTGCAATGCATTTAGTGATATCTGCCATATTATTTTCCCGCTGTGTTTTGTTGTTGAAATAATTATCCTGTCTGTAAAAAAATATGCTGTAGAGAGCACTATGATTAACAAACCGGTATAATTCATTATTATTTTCGGAAAAAAACAGCCCCGGTTTATTGTTTTGCGCTGTCAGGCATTATAATTCAGAATAAGTGGAGAATATTGATGATTTTAGCTGGTATTTAACTAAAGCAAAAGTCATCTATAGCGTTTTAAAGTACTTTTGCCTTATTTTACGAGACTTCCAAAAAAGCTGCTTTTCTATATATCAGAACAGTAGGCAGTAAGCGGATCTTTTTATCAGATATAAAAAAAGGCAGATATTACTATCTGCGTAGCAATTATAATTATTTTTCCAGAAAGCCGGAATAAAAAGAACAAGAACTGTATAGATTTCAAGCCTTCCTGCAAGCATTGCAAAACTTAGAAACCATTTTATATAATCCTGGAAATGGCTGTAGTTATCTGCAGCTCCTATCATTCCGAAACCCGGTCCTATATTCCCGACAGTTGCAAGTGCTGTTGTAAGAGATGTGAGAATATCATATCCGCCTGATGCAACAACAAAGCTAGTAAAAAGAATCATAAAAAAGTAAAGAAGTACAAAGCCTGATACAGCATAAACAAGTTTTTTTCTAACAACCTTACCGTCAAGCCTGATACTGAAAATACCTCTCGGTCTTATCAGCAGTTTCATTTCATTAATTCCCTGTTTAAACAGGGTTGCAATTCTGATTACCTTAATTCCGCCGCCTGTAGATCCGGAGCAACCGCCTATAAACATGACTATAAAAAGTACAGTCTGCGAAAGAAGCGGCCATTGTTCAAAGTTATCAGTTGCATATCCTGTTGTTGTCAGGATAGATGCCACCTGAAAAGCTGCATATCTTAAGCTGTCTGCTGCTGTATTGAAAGTATCTCCGTGAAGATTTAAGGCAATAACTATTGTTGCCACAGCAAAAATTGCTATGTATGATCTGAATTCCGTATTTCTTGTTATGCTTGAAATCTGTCCTGTAATAAGTTTAAAATAAAGTGCAAAGTTTATACCTGCCATTACCATGAAAATTGTTATAACCCAGTCAATATAAGCAGAATTATAATATCCGACAGAACTGTTTTTAGGTGAAAATCCCCCTGTTGCAAGTGTTCCGAATGTGTGAGTCAGAGAATCAAAAAGATCCATTCCTCCGAGCATAAGAAGCACTGTTTCAATTACAGTAAGCGACAGATAAATTATCCACAGTATTTTAGCTGTTCCTGCAATTTTCGGTGTGAGTTTATCTACTGTAGGTCCAGGAGCTTCTGCTTTAATAAGCTGAAGTCCTCCTATTCCAAGCAGCGGAAATACAGCAACTGTAAGTACAACAATTCCCATACCGCCTAGCCAGTGCGTAAGAGATCTCCAGAAAAGAAGCCCTTTCGGCAGTGATTCTATAGCTGTAAGAATTGATGCCCCTGTTGTTGTAAATCCGGACATTGTTTCAAAATATGCATCTGCAATTGTGGGGATATAACCGGAAAGATAGAACGGCATAGCTCCCATAAGCGATGCTGTTATCCAGCTGAATGCAACAAGAAGAAAACCGTCTTTTGAAGACATTGATTTATCTTTCAGTTTTCCTGTGAGTATGCGGATTATAAGAAAAAGAGCTATAACAGCAGCAATAGGCAGAGCAAAAGATTTTAAAAGGAAATACTCTCCGTAATATACTGCATACATCATTGGAAAAAGCATGAATCCTGCAATGATAAGCAGGAGTATTGATATAACTTTAATTTAGAAGTATTACATTCATTATTTCTAACTTGTGAATATTGTTTTCGATTTTTTCAACCGATTTCTTTTCTTGCAATCATAATTACAGTATCATTAGCTACAACTACATGATTTCCATTAGGAAGAATATCCCTGTTTCCGTTTTTCACAGACAGAATAAGTGAATGATGAGGAAATTTGATTTCGCTGATCTTTTTTCCTGCAATTCGGCTTTCCTGAGCAACTTTAAGCTGAATAACTTCTATATTGCTGCTTGAAATTGAATGAAATGACTGTATTTTATCTCTTTTGATGAATTTTAATATACCGACAATCATACTGTTATTAAGACTGATAGGTACATCAATTCCCAGGTTTGATGCTACATTCAGATAACTTGTTTTATTTACAAGTGAAATTGAACGCTTAATTCCAAGTGATTTTGCATATACCGAAGTAACAATATTTAGCTCCTGATTATATGTGGTTGAAATAATCAGGTCGGCATCTGTAAGACCTTCCTCTTCAAAAATACCTTCATCCGAAATATCTGCCTGGATTACATTGAGATCAGGAAATTTTTCAGAAAGTATTTTACAAACTTCATAATCTCTATCGACAATAGTTATGTTTTTTTTCTTTTTAAGTATTTTTGAAAAAAGGCCTGTGAATTTATTGAATACATTATTGTCATCAGCATTTTCTCCCAGAAAATGTTTTATGACAAACTGTCCAATATCACTTCCGCCGATAATTACTATTTTATTAAAATCAATTCTTACTTTTCCTACTTTGGAGAAAATACTGTCAAGTATATCCTCCGTCCCTACAAGATAAAGGTTATCCATTTCCCTGATAACAGTATCGCCGGAAGGAATAATATACTGATTATTTCTAAGTATTACTGAGATCAGGAACTTTTCATCGAAAAGACCCGGAATTTCAGATACTTTTTTGTTTTCAAATACAGATCCGGCAGCTACTGCAAGATTTCTCATCTGGAATCCGGTATTTTCAAACAGCATTATGTCGCTTATTGCTCCATGCTCAATACTTGATATAATGTTTTTTCCAGCTTCCATAGAAGGATTAACTATATAGTCAATTCCGAGAAATGATTTTTCAAGAAGATTTGTATTTGATAAGTTGATATTCTGCACTCTTGCAATTTTGTGGGGAATATTGAATTCCCTTTCTGCAATACCGCATGCAATCATATTTCTTTCATCTGATCCTGTGACACTCATAAAATAATCAGCTTTTGCAATACCTGATTTTTTTAAGGTCATCAAGATTAGTGCCGTCTCCATGTACTACCAGTCCGTCCAGTGTATTGGCAGCAGCAGCGGCTTTCTCGCTGTCTTTTTCCAATACAATTACATCCTGGTTCTGCTCAATCAGCTTTTTTGCAAGCTGAGTACCGACTCTGTCGGCACCGACAATACCTATTAGCATAATAACGAGTATTGTATTTTACGATTTTTTTTGTCAATTATAATAAAAACTGCTTCAAATTATGATATAATTAAATAAAATTGGGTTTCGGATACAGTATGAATATATCTAATTTACTGCTGTATAACGATTTAAACTGTGAGCAGCCTGTATAGATTATTTCTATACAGGCTCTTGATTTATATAAAAAATATTAATAAAGGATAATTATGAAAAATAGATTTTTGTCATCCGGGCTGGAAAACTTTGATAAACTCAAGCATTCCGGTTAACAGAGGTCCGAAAAAGCAGGCCGGCGTATCGCTTCTTAAAACAAGAGTTTTAACAGAAGGCGAAATCAGTGTTCTTGAAAGCAGAGGAAACAGCAGCGATGACTGGTCGCAGATCTATGTAAAGGAACCTTTTGATCCTTATCTGATTAAGGGGTGTGAGTTTCGCGGATATATAAGAATTGGAAGGCTTGAAAAGGCAGTTCTTAATGACGGAAGGCGGAATTACTACTGCGGTCTCAAAAACAGCGTAATTATTTCTTCAGATATCGGAGATTATTGCTGTATAGAAAACAATGATTTTATTTCACATGTAATTATCGGAAACTATGCTGTAATAAGCGGAAATAGGGAAATCTATACAAGTGAAAATGCAAAATTCGGCAACTCTATTGCAAGGGAAGGCGAGTCTGAGGACAGCATTCCTTCTATTGAAGTTATTAATGAAAGGGGAGGCAGGGGTGTAAAAGCATTCAGCGGAATAAGTGCTGCGGATTTTTTTTCTTGCTTCCCGTTACAGGGACAGAAAGCTTTTAATGTCCAGGCTTGATGAATTTACAGCTTCGAAGTTTGAAAAACAGGGCGGATACTACAGCTTTATAGATGATAACTGTGTAATTAAAACTGCAGAACTGTATATGATATAGTTGCCGGGCGGTGCACTTATATAGCGGGGCTGCAAAGCGGAAACATTACTCTTAATTCAAGATCTGGAAATCCAGTAAAGATACTTGAAAACTGTATTGTGCTTAACGGGATAACAGGAGAAGGCTGCAGTATTGAATCCTCTGCAGTTCTGGAAAACTTCGTACTCGGCGATTTCTGTACAGTTAAATTAGGCGCACGGTTTATCCACTCGTATCTTGGCAACTACTCAACTGTAGCATGCTGTGAAGTTCTTAACAGTCTTATATTCCCATGCCATGAACAGCATCATAATTCTTCATTTTTAATTGCATCAGCTGTTATGGGGCAGAGCAACATCGCATCCGGAGCTACAATTGGATCAAATCATAACAGCCGTATGAATGACTGCGAACTCTGGGCAAACAGAGGCTTCTGGCCCGGACTCTGCGCATCTTTAAAGCACAATTCAAGATTTGCATCATTCTGTTATTATCAAATCCGCCTTTCCATATGAGCTGGATATAAAATTTCCGTTTTCACTGGTTAATAACGATGAAAAAAGTAATTCCCTTGAGATAATTCCGGCATACTGGTGGCTGTACAATATGTATGCTCTTATAAGAAATTATTTTAAATATCAGGAAAGGAGCAGCCGGGGTAATAAGGATTTAAAACCTGAGTTTAATTTTACAGCTCCGGATACAATAGAGGAAATACTTGATGCTCTTAAGCTTATAGATAAGAAAAGAGGTGATGCAATAGATATTGAAACTGAATCAAAATCTATTAACTTTGAAGTATCTTCTGAGCATATTGAACATTCTCAGCGTGATGTAAGGCTTCTTAAAATATATAAATCTGTAAAAGGCTACAGGGAAATGCTTCTTTTCTACTGCGGTTCTGTGATTTTTCAATGGATTAATTCAGAAAAAGGTTCAGTCGAAGCATCTGATTGAATCAGAATTTCCAAAGGAAGAATTAAGAACTGGATTAATTTCGGAGGATATATTATTCCTGAAAAAGCAGTGGAAGAACTTATCTCCGGGATAGAAAACGGCTCAATAATTTCATGGGATGAAATTCATCAGTTTACAGAGAAGCAGGTTTTTCTCTACCCGGATGAAAAACTTAAGCATGCTGTTTCTGTGCTGCTTTATTTCTACGATGAAGAAGCTGTTTCTGAGAGACTTTTTGAGCAGTTTGAAACCGACTATATAGAGCTTCTTGATGATATTGTTTTTCAGATTAAAAAAAGCAGGAAGAAAGATTATGATGATGAGTTTCGAAATGCTGTCTACAGAAACAATGATGAACTTGAAAGCGTAATCGGAAAGTTTGAAGATGATAATGTTGCAGATAAATTTAAAGCTTATTTTATTGACACTCTTAATCCTGATATTACGATTGATTTATGATATATAACGACTGCTACACAGTAACTACTTATCAGGTTGATATAAACGGACGGGTAACTGTTCCTGTAATATGCTCAATGATGCAGGAATCTGCCTCCCGTTACTGCTATGAAAACAAAATAAGTCTTGAATATTTAAATCCTAAGAATCTTACATGGATGATAATAAAGCAGTATGTTGAATTTGAAAGCTATCCCCGATGGCTTGATAAAATAAATGTTTCAACCTGGCCAAGGTCTCTTAGCGGATTAAGAGCGTTAAGAGATTATTCAGTAAGTGATGAAAAAGGCTCTGTTATTGCAAGATCCACAACAAACTGGGTAATGCTTAATACAGAGACCAGGCGTCCTGTAAAGGTTGATAGTGAGGTTCAGCATCTTACAGCTGTTGATAAATCTGTATTTGGAAAAGACATAAAATAAGTGTTGATTTACCGGAAGCAGAATATGATAAAAACTCTTCCATGTCAGATACAGTGATCTTGATGTAAACGGTCATGTAAACAATATCAAGTACATTGAATGGTGCCTTGATTCTGTTCCTTCCGATTATCAGAAAACCCATATTGTAAAAATCTTTCAATTGAATTTATACAGGAAACCTATGCTGATGATGAGGTAAAGGTCCGTACAGCTTTTGAAGGATGCAGGTCGTTTTTTGAGCTTGTGAATCTTAGTACCGGGAATGTTGTCTGTAAAGCAGTCATGGAGTGGAAGGACTTCCGATAAGGTTTAAATAATTCTGTAATAATAGAAAATACCCCGACAATTTTCAAGCTGAATCAATGTGTAAAATTTATGCTCTTTGTTGACATTAATAAATATAAAAAGTAATAATCAATCTACATTACTATCGTTAAGTGGGGAAGTCCTGTGAGAATCAGGCACAGTCGCGCTGCGGTATTGAGAAGTATTTAATACATGCTCTAAGTCCGGATACCATGATAGTAAGAAGCAATATTTGTCGCGTAAACAAATGGAGATTAAAATGACAAAAAAGACTCTTATCACCGGCTTTCCCAGAATCGGGGAGCATCGGGAGCTGAAAAAGGCTGTCGAAAACTACTGGGCAGGCAAATCAACCCTGCAGGACCTTGAATCAACTGCTAACGAAATAAGAAAAAGAACTGGCTTAAACAAAGTAATGAAGGTATCGATTTATCAGTTCGAATGACTTCAGCTTCTATGACGGTATGCTTGATACTGCTGTTATGCTTAATGCAGTCCCAGAAAGATTCCGTAATATTAAAGATAAAACTGAAAAGTATTTTCAATGGCAAGAGGGACAGAATCTTATCATGCTATGGAAATGACAAAATGGTTTAATACTAATTATCACTTTATTGTTCCTGAACTTGATGACAGTATTGATTTTAAACTTGATGCTTCTAAAATATTAAAAGAATACAATGAAGCTCTTGCTCTTGGAATTAAAACAAAATTAATATAATAGGACCATTGACATTTCTTTCACTGTCGAAACTAAATAATGGAAAAGATCCTTTTTATTATTTAAAAGATCTTGTTCCTCTGTATAGGCAGCTTATTGAAGTTTTATCAAGTCTTGATGATACAGTTTATATTCAGATAGAAGAGCCTTTATTTGTAAAAGATCCTGATAAAAAATTACTTCCGATGATAAAAGATGTATATACGGAACTCGCCTCTATAAGCAGAAGAGTTAAGATAATAGTTTCAACATATTTTGATCATGCATCAGAAGCAGTTAATGAGCTTGCAGAGACAGCTGTATGGGGGATTGCTCTTGATTTTGTTAACGGACCTGATAATTTTAAATGCCTTGAAAAAAATAAAAGATAAACAGCTTATAGCAGGAGTTGTAAACGGTAGAAATATCTGGATATCAGATTATAAAAAAAATAATTTGATCTGCTCGAGGATATATCCACTATAATTCCTAAAAATAACATCACCGTTGCAACCAGCTGTTCTCTTCTTCATACTCCTTTTACAGTTGAAAATGAAAAAGAAAGTGACATAAAAAAGTGGATGGCATTCTGCTGTGAAAAGATAAAAGAATTAGCATTTATAGGAAGTTACTTTCATTCTGATATTCCGGAAGAGAGTTTTAAAAAGCAGCTTAAAAAAAATACTGAAATATTGAAACTGAAAAGTGAATCATCTTTAATATCAAATCCTTTAGTATCTAAGCGGCTGATAAAAAACGAAAAGTTATGAACGGTGCGGTACTTTTAATGAAAGAATTAATATCCAGAAGTCTCAGTTTAATCTTCCACAGCTTACAACTACAACAATTGGAAGTTTTCCCCAGACAGCGGAACTGAGAAAACTCAGAAAAGAATATAAAAAAGGTTTGATTTGTTCAGGAAAATATGAGAGCTGTATAAGCACTTATATAGATGAATGCATCAGCATACAGGAAAAAATCGGGCTAGATGTACTTGTACATGGAGAACCAGAAAGAAATGATATGGTTGAGTACTTCGGGGAACTTCTTGACGGTTTTCATTTTACCCAAAACGGGTGGGTTCAGAGCTACGGCAGCCGATGTGTAAACCTCCTGTAATTTACGGAGATATAAGCAGACCGGATCCCATGACAGTAAAATGGATTAAGTATGCCCAGAGCAGAACTGTGAAACCGGTAAAAGGAATGCTTACAGGACCGGTTACAATAATAAACTGGTCATTTGTAAGAAATGATGTACCAAAAAAAACAGTTGCAAAGCAGATTGCTCTCTGTCTTGCAGATGAGATATCTGACCTTCAAAATGCCGGAATAAAAATTATTCAGGTCGACGAAGCAGCCTTTAAAGAGGGATATCCCCTTCGAAAGAAAAACAGGAAGGATTATGAAAAATGGGCAGTTGAAAATTTTAAAACATCAGTCAGCTCTGCATTTAAAGAAACCCAGATTCATACTCATATGTGCTACAGCGAGTTCAATGATATAATTAAAACAATAGATGCTATGGATGCTGATGTTATATCAATAGAAACTTCAAGAAGCGGAAGCCGTCTTTTGAATATCTTCAACAGTACCGGGTATGAGAAAGAGATAGGCCCCGGTGTATATGATATTCATTCTCCAAGGATACCTGCTTTTAAAGAGATATATGATGATATTCTTGAAAGGCTTAAAGTTGTTGACAAGTCTAAAATGTGGGTAAATCCTGACTGCGGTCTTAAGACAAGGAAGTGGGACGAAGTAAAGCCTGCTCTTGAAAATATGGTAAAAGCTGCCATTGAGGTTCGTAAATCAATTTAATTCTTATATTATAAATAACAAATCCCCTGATTTAAATTTATGTTTCGGATGGGAACTTATTTTGCAGGGGATTGTTTATAATTATGATATATTAAACTACTCTAGTTTTTTTTAGTATACTGAACTGTATAACTTTTCTTGCCGGTAGAGATGTATCAACTTTTATTGCAAGAGCTACTCTTCTAAATTCCGCAATAATATTTAGTGATCGAAAACGTAGTCCTTCTGCAATATTATCTGAAACAAAATCAATAGACCATTTCTCATTCAAAGTAGAGAGTTCATCCGGCTTTTATCTTCCTTCATATATGATACGTCTTTTTACTTTTACGTCTTAAACTTGATTCCTCTTCCAGGTATATTCTTTCATTTATTAACACCACTTACCTTTATACCGCAATATTAACTTTTCCAGTTATCTCTGAAAAAGAGTTTACGCAAAAAAAATTACAAGTTCAAATTATATTGTTCAATTTTGCGGTATAAAGTTGAAACCGAAGTATTAAGCTTCTCTGCAGCAATTTTCTTCCCTTCAGTTGTTTTTCCATAAATAGAAAGTGCTTTTTCTATTTCTGATTTTTCCAGGTCTTTAAGCGAACGGACAGGTGTATTTGAATTATTATCATGTATTTTAAAAACTGTTTTATGAAGAATACTTTCCGGAAGTGTTTCATCATTTAAAATACCATCATCATCCATCATATTTATCATGTATTCCAGGGCATTTTCCAGTTCCCGAATATTTCCGGGCCATTCGTTATGCATTAAAAGATTCATAGTATTATCTTCAATCCTATAAAAATATTTATTGAATTTTTTTACATATTTTTGAATAAAAAAGTTTACTAATTCTGTTATATCTTCTTTTCTTTCTCTTAATGGGCTTATTTTTATCGGAATAACATTTAACCGGTAATATAAATCCTCACGGAATTTATTTTCACGAATTAATTCCAGTATATTTTTGTTTGTAGCCGCTATAATCCGGACATCTATTTTAATTTGATTATTGGAACCTATACGGGTGACTTTTTGTTCCTGTAATACTCTAAGAAGTTTTGCCTGCAGATAGATCGGCATATCCCCAATTTCATCCAGAAAAAGTACTCCGTTATTTGCTAATTCAAATTTTCCGATTCTTCCATTTGGATTAGCACCTGTAAATGCACCTTTAACATATCCGAACAGTTCGCTTTCAAGAAGGTATCGGAATAGCTGCACAGTTAATAGGAACAATGTTTCCTTTCTCCTTTGCTCTGTTTCCAGATAGCAGATGCAACAGTTCTTTTCCTGTCCCGCTTTCACCAGTTATTAGAACAGTCGACATTGATTTGCAATACGGCCTATATCATGTTTTAATTTCATTGTTGAATCGGAATTTCCGATAATAGAATCTATATCAAGTATTTCAAAATTGCTGCTTAAGTCATAGGAGTTGGAAGCTAACTGCTTGTATTCCCGGAAAATGAGTATCTGAACTGAACTTTGTGTGCCGACAAACATTTTATGAAGTTGGCCGACAATATAATATCTATTCCCGTCTATTCTCATTTTGTATTCATTTTCTCCGTGTATTCCGTCACCAGTTGATTTTAAAACAATAAAATCTCCTATACACTTGTTACTAAGTTTTAAATATTTTTTTGCGCTCGAGTTGAAACTGCGTATTGACCTGTTTTCATTGAGTACAATTACACATTGTTCAATCTTGTCAACAATGCTTGCAAGTGTATCTGTATACATTTTATTAATCTGTTCCGCATTACACTCTTTTGCTTTTATGCTGATAAAATCTGCAATTTGTTCGATAAAATTCTGATATACATTCAGTTTTTCAAGAAGCCTGGACTCTTCTTTTTCAGTAATTGCAAATAATGAAATTGCCCCTTCAATACCACCGTTAAATTTGATCGGTGAAGCAATAATAAGTTTTTCATTGCAGTTGTTGAGGTTTGGACAATTGATGCATGCAGGATGTTTTCTGGGATTATTAACAATAATGCTTTCAGATGTCTGCAAAATCTGCTGGCAGATTTGGGAAGACTGTTTCATCCCTTCTCCTATTTTAGCTGAATAGGAACCTGTTCCTGCTATTCTGATATAATTCTTATCCATTATTTCAACCTGGGCCTGAGTTATCTGGGAAATTATATTGGCATATTGTATTATTGTTGTCTGAATATCCATAAGAATGCTTTTTGTCATCATCATATCTCCTCTTGCATGAACACAATAATTCCTATTATGATAAAAAAATTCCCATAATGACAATCATAATTCTCAATATGAGAATTAAAACCAATTATTTACTGTGAAATCCGGAACTGAAAATAATTTGATGATCCAGTTTAGAAATAAACAATGAAAAAAAGTTCTATATTTATATAAAAACTGTCTAGTGAACTCTCTTATATTATAAAAAAACAGTTTTTAATAACTGTTATATGTCTTTTTGATTTTAAAAAGCTGAAATCTAATAATTGGCATGTTATTTGCATTATAAAGTGTAGTACCTGATTTTTTTATTAAAGGAATTTAGTTCGGGTAAAAATGCAGCTTAAGAAGGAGCTTGAATGTCTAAAAATATAAAAATAACACTAAACAGAAATAATGAAAGAAATTCATCAGTACTTGATGATTTTAATTTGGAAGTTGCTGAGAAAGCCAGACGTTTCCATGAAAGCTTTGATCAGTATAAACCGACTCCTCTTGTTGAACTTGATAATCTTGCGGAGGAAATTGGAATAAAAAAGCTGATGGTTAAAGATGAATCATTTAGATTTAATCTTAATGCTTTCAAGGTACTCGGCGGATCCTATGCAATAGGAACTTATCTTGCAAAACTTCTCGGGATGGATATTGATGATCTACCTTATAAAAAATGATATCTGAAGAGATAAGGGAAAAGCTTGGAGAAATAACTTTTATAACAGCTACTGACGGGAATCATGGAAAAGGAATTGCCTGGACCGTAAATCAGCTTAAGCAGAAAGCAGTTGTTTATATGCCGAAAGGTTCTGTTCAGTACCGACTGGATCAGATAAAGGCTTTAGGAGCTGAAGCTGAAATTACTGACTGTTTTTTTGATGATACTGCTCGGCTTGCATATAAAGATGCAGATAAAAACGGATGGGCACTGATTCAGGATACTACATTTGAAGGATACTCTGAAATCCCTAAGAAGTGTATGCAGGGATATACAACAATGGCATATGAAGCTTTTCAGCAGATGGAGAAATTAGGGGAAAAACCCACTCATATTTTTATTCAGGCAGGAGCAGGTTCACTTGCAGGGGGCTTCTTGGTTTCTTTTCTTCTGTTTACGGCAAGGATAAGCCTTTTTCAACAGTTGTTGAAGCAGGTAACTCTGATTGTATAAGACGTACTGCAGACGCAAATGACGGAAAGATGCATTTTATTACAGATGATATCAGTACAATAATGGCAGGTCTTTCAGTCGGAGAACCCTGCAGTGTCGGTTGGGAAATATTAAAAGATTATGCAGATGCTTTTGCTGCATGTGATGACAGTCTTTCCGCAAAAGGTATGCGTGTACTTGGTAATCCAAAAGGGGATGATTCCAGGGTTATATCAGGAGAATCAGGATCTGTCGGAGTAGGAATGCTTGTAGAGATTATGAAGAATCCTGATTTCAGCGATCTTAGAGAAAAGCTCAAACTGGATGAAAATTCAAAAGTACTGTGTTTTAACACTGAAGGGGATACAGACCCTGAAACTATAGAAGCATAGTATGGGACGGTAAATATCCCAGTAATTAAAGTATAACAATTATTTTTTAGTAATCAAAAAATAAAGATGTTTTATAGAAACAAAATTTAAAAATTCAACATGGATTTTTAAAATATTTCAGGTTTTAAAATATGCAACTAAATGTACATATTTAATTTTATAGGAGAAGTAAATGTCAGACAAAGGTAAAGGTTTTGAATCCCGGTGGGGACTTGTTTGGTCTCTTGTCGGAGGAGCTGTAGGTCTGGGAAATATTTGGAGATTTCCCAGAATGGCAGCTACTAATGGAGGTGGATCATTTGTATTTGCCTGGATAATTTTTATGGTTATAGTTTCTATTCCGATTATAATTGCTGAAGCTGTTCTTGGACGAGCTACAAGGCATGGCGGACCTGGGGCTTTTAAGGATTTTATCGGCAGAAAATACACATGGATGGGTGCATTTTTAATACTTATTACAACATTTATCATAAGTTATTATATGGTAATTATGGGATGGGTACTTCATTATTCATTTCTTTCTTTCAAGGGATTTGAAGGTGTTGATACAAGTGCTTTATTTGATTCAGTTTCCAATGGCCCTAAATCAATTATATTTTTCTATTTAACACTCGTGTTATGTGTCTGGATAATTTCCAAAAAGGTCAGCAGCGGTATTGAAAAGGTCAATAAAATAATTGCTCCATCTATATACTTTATACTCTTTGCACTGGCAATTAGAGCATTAACACTCCCTGGAGGAATTGAAGGTCTGAGTTTCTATTTTAAAGTACGACCTGAAACACTTTTTGATGCAAATACCTGGATACAGGCTCTTATTCAGTCTGCTTGGTCAATTTGTGCAGGTTATGGTGTTTATATTTCCATGTATGTATATACAAGAGCTAAATCAGATCTTGCGCTCAATGAATTTATGCAGGGATTTGGTGATAACCTTGTTGGTCTTATGGCAGGATTTGTAATTATTCCTCTTGTTTTGCCTTAGCTCCAACTACAGAAAGCGCACTTGAAATGTGCGGTTCAGGGAATTACGGTTTTACATTTATTGCTTTAACACAGCTGTTTTCAGAGATCCCGGGCGGTAATATAGTATCATTTCTGTTTTTCTTTTCACTCTTCCTGGCTGCTTTTAAGTTCATGTGTTGTTTTTCTTGCAGCAATGGTTACCCCTTTAATGGATGCGAAGATTAATCGTAAAAAGCAAGTTGATTATTTTAATAGTATGCGGTGTATTGGGTACTCCTTCTGCATGGAATATTAATTTCCTCAATAATCAGGACTGGGTTTGGGGATTTGCTTTGAGTTAGGTATGCTGATAATCTGTTTTGCTATGATAAAGTATGGTGCTGAAAAAGTAAGAACTAAATATATCAATATTCCGGAAACAGAACTTTATATAGGAAAATGGTGGAATGTCTGTATTAAATATGTATCTCCTATTTCAATTGTAATTATGTGTATCTGGTGGATTGTTCAGTCAATCGGCTGGTATCCTGATTCCTGGTGGAATCCGTTTATCGATTACAGCGTTATGACAGTTGTAATGCAGGTTGGTATAGCCATTACTGTACTTATTCTGTTAAATGATAAAATTGCTGACAGAGTTGAAAACAAGTATATTACTACAGTTGCTGATGGTTATCCGGAAATACCGGATGAACATGATGAATAACATGATGAATGGAATAACAAAGGAGTAATTATAAATGGATATTGGAACTATATTTACAATGATATTATTAACTGGAATAAACGTCGGCGGATTTGTGTTTTGTGCTGTAAAAAATCCAGAAATCTGTAAACAATGAAAAAAAATGAAGCATCTAATGAAATATCAGGCAGTTAGAAACCAGTTCTGCCGGAAATTTCTATAGAGATAATGAGGTTATCAATGGAAAAGCTTAAATGCATGTGCAAAGAATATGAAAAAAGAGATAACAGATTTTTTGAGAAAAATTTATTTCTATTCAAAGTTATACAGGCCAGGAAAAAGAACTTGCTGTGTTTATAAAACAAACAATGAAAGATTTAGGCTATGACGATATAATTGAAACAGAGTACGGCGATATAATAGGTGTGCTTGGAGATGGAGATACAGTAATTCAATTTTGATTCCCACATGGACACTGTTGATGTAAACGATGCTGAGCTTTGGAAATATGACCCATTTGGCGGTGAAGTAGTTGACGGTAAAATGTATGGCCGCGGAACATCAGATATGAAAAGCGCAATTGCTGCTACTGTATATGCAGGATATTTTAGCAAAAAAACTTGGCAT
>LQAH01000180.1_pt1 | contig 18337 bp, 19 predicted proteins | sample 1535791 | NCBI WGS metagenome assembly LQAH01 (sample SAMN04331585, study PRJNA305678) | bioreactor metagenome | isolation source: bioreactor_4 inoculated with Wadden Sea sediment 2nd replicate of a... | place: Germany:Bremen
CTCCGCCCATGGTGTTGGGACCATAAAGGACCGAAGACGCGCCTTTGATCACTTTGATTTTGGCAATGGCATCCACGGGAATCTGGGACAGGTCCAGAGAGCCGTCATAGGTCGGGTTGGCCGGCACCCCGTCGATGAGCACCTTGATGTCTTTCTGGTTAAATCCCCGAAGGGTGACATAGGATTGCCCTTTGCCGCCGGTCTGAACATCGATGCCCGGGATCAGCTCCAGGGTTTCCGCCACGGTCTGGCTTCCCAGCATCTCAATGTCATAGCTGGACAAGGTGTCGATGCTGGTGATGGCATTGATCTCGTCGCCTTTTTCCATGATGAGCACATCACCCAGATCATACACCTCCCCCGAGCTTGCCGGGTTCTGGGCAAAGGCCGGCAGGATCGAGACTGCCGAAAACACACACATCGCCGCCAGGATATACTGGACTTTTTTCATTTTTTTCTCCGTTCAACTACATAAAATTTTTACCACGACCCTGATGCCCATCCTGACGAAACAGGTTGATGCACCCCTGTTTATTAAACCAGGGCTTTATGTAATGGGTTTCTATTGTTATTGTCAATGATTTGTTGTGGTTTTTAATCAGTAATCGATAATTATCAATTATTGATTACTGCTAATAACTTATAATAACAAAAACGGGGAAAGGTGGGTGTTGAGATGAAAGGGGGTCCATACAGAAAACCGTGTGCCCGCAAGCAGCCACACGGTTTCATAACCTGGTTTCCAAAATTTCCTATTCCTTCGGGTATGGCTGTTCTTTGAGCCCGACATAAATCTGGCAGGGGCGGTTGATCTGCCAGTCCGGATCATGGGTGCTTTCCAGCCACTGGGCGATCCAGCCGGGCAGCCGGCCGATGGCGAATATGACCGGGAACATCTATTTGGGGATGCTGATGGCCCGCAGCGTGATGCCTGAATAAAATCGATGTTCGGTCAAAAAGATGGCAGGGATGAAAATGTCACCCTTTAGCATGGCCTGTTCCATCCTCCCGGGATGGTCGGTGATTAACCGCCGTCGATATCCGGCAGCAGTGTCAGGGTGTCTCCCGGTTCAAGGCGGGAGGACATGTCCTCCCGCCGGCCGTTACGAAGTACGGTGATATGAAGGGTGTCGGGGATGCCCAGGCGGGCGACCACATCGGTGACCGTTGCATACGGTGCCACCCGGAGGCGGAACAGGTATGTCCGTCCGGAGCATACCGGTTCAGCCCGCCATACAGCCTGAGTTCAATCTCCATGGGGGAGGGCCTGTCATGCCAGGCTGAGGCGTTCAAGGGTTTTCGTTTCCGGGATTCCGTTCTGGTTCCAGCCACGGACCTCATAATAGTCGTCAAGCATCTCATCCAGATGGCAGACCAGGCCTTTGGCCGGACCGTCCGGCATGGGAACCTTTGTCAACCGGTCAGGCAGGCTGTCATCCTTTCTTGAAAATCCGGCATGGTTCAAAAAGACCCGTTCCGCATTGATGATCCGTTCTCCAGCTTGCATGAGCTCTTCCAGGGTATAGTCGATGCCGGTGGCGGCGTTCAGGTATTCCAGAATTCCGGTGGGGGCCACGCCCAGGTCCTTTGCCGCCAGGTTTCGGACGGCAAAGAAAATACACAGTCCCGCGGCATCAATGATGGCGGATAGATCCTGGAACGCTGTGGTGACCCTGGCTTTGCCTTCCCAGATATGGGGATCCATGGGCTGGGGTACGCTGAACAGTTCAAAATAGGCTGGATCGCCGCGCATGTGGGACCCCCCGATGGGGGAAGTGGCATAAGCCAGCCCCATGGCCTGGGCTCCCCTGGGTTCATATCCGGGGAACTCCTGTTTTTCGAAACCGGCGCCAGTTCCGGATGGCCATATTTTTCTGCCAAGCGGAAGCTGCCAAGGGCCAGTTCATTCCCGAAACCTTCCCGCGTGGCGGTCATCCGGGTCAGTTCCACCAGGGCTTCGGCATCTCCCCATTGAAGAGACCGGCCCACCCGGTCTTCACTGAGGTACCCGCGGTCTACCATTTCCATGGCACAGGCGATGGTGGCACCCATGGTGATGGTGTCCATGCCCATTTCATTGCAGATATAGTTGGCTTTGGTGATGGCGCCCAGATTGTCGATCATGCAGTTGGAACCCATGGCGTAAAGGGTTTCATATTCCGGGCCTTCACCTTCACCCTCAAAACCAGGGTCTGCCACCCGGGTCAGGCGGCCGCACCCGATGGGGCATCCATAGCAGGCGGCATTTTTTTTCAGATACCGTCGGGTCAGCTCCTGGCCGTCAATTTTTCCCATCCGTCAAACGTGCCCTGCTGCCAGTTTTTGGTGGGCAGCACACCAAAGTTCTGAGTGGCCATGACCACACCGGCGGTACCGTTGACGGTCAGTCCCAGCGGATTTTTTTGAACCCCTTCCCGGAACGTGTCCAGCACCTGTTTGTTGATCTGTTTGAACCGGTCCGGATCTGCCAGAGGAATCCGGCCTTTTCCTTTGATCACCACTGCCTTGAGTCGTTTGCTTCCCATGACCGCCCCAACGCCGGACCGGCCCGCGGCCCGGTTTTTGTCGTTCATGATGGATGCAAACAGGACCTGTTTTTCACCGGCCGGGCCGATACACGCCACCCGGGCCTGGGCATGGGTTTCAGCCAGGAGCAGATCCGTGGTCAGATGGGTGTCTTTCCCCCATAAATGGCCCGCGGATTTCAGTTGGGGGTTGCCGTGATCGATCCACAAATAGACCGGATTTTCGGATTTTCCCGTGAAGATGATCGCATCAAACCCGGTCCGTTTGAACTCGGTGGGAAACATGCCCCCGGAATTGGAACAGGTGACCGCCCCGGTCAGGGGCGACTTTGTCATCACCATGTACCGCGCTCCGGTGGGAGCCCCGGTTCCGGTCAAAGGACCGGTGGCCATGATCATCGAATTGTCGGCCGCCAGCGGATCCGCCTGGGGGTTTCCTTCTTTGTTCAAAAAATAAGCCCCCAGGCCCCGGCCGCCGATATAATCTTTGAGGATTTTCAGGTCCAGGGTTTCCGTGCTGCATCGTTGAGTTGTCAAGTCAACTCTGAGTATTTTTCCCATCCAGCCGTGCATGGTATCCGCCTCCGTTATCGGTAAAAAGCCATATTTCTGATTAAAAATAAAATTAAATTTATGATTAAATAATTGGATTCCCCGGCGATGTCAAGGAAAAAAAGATTCGGACAGGATCTTAAATTTTGAGCATGGACCTGAAACACGGCTGTTTTCAGGGGGTAAGACCGGTCAGGCCGGGGAGGAGGGGGGGGGCGAATCTGTTTGGGCATGGGCAAGAAAGCTGTTTCTTGCCCGTTTCAGAAGACGTCTTAGGTGCTGACGGAGTGATGGCCGACCCTTACATGTTCAGCATTTTCTTACCCATGGCCAGACGTTCCAGGGTTTGGCCATCTTCCAGGTCCGCCACCGCCTGTTCGAGCATGTCCGGTATGGCGATTCCCTGGGGGCATTTGTCCAGGCATTCCCCGCACTGGATACACTGGGAGGCATACCCCATCTGTCCGCCGCTGAAAATATCTCCGCACCGGATGGCATACATGAACCGGGCTTCAGGTTCGTTTTTAAACAGGTGCAGCTTGTTCAGAATCTCAAACGCCCCGGAAATATTGACCCCCGCCGGACAGGGTTTGCAGTACTCACATCCTGTACAGTTCACGGCCATCAGGCGCCGGTAGGTGTCGGCCGCCTGTCTCACCAGGTCTTTTTCTTCAGAAGTCAGGGAGTTAGGATATGCGGTGGCTGCGATGTCCAGGTTTTCCTGTACATGGGCCTCCACATTCATACCGGACAGCACCACAGTGACTTCCGGATGGTCCCAGACCCAGCGCAGGGCCCATTCCACCGGGGTTCGGGATGCCGGCGCGCTCTCCCAGATCCGGGCCACTTCCGGCGGGGGCTGGGGAATGCCTAAATTACCGCCCCGCAGCGGTTCCATCACGATGACACCCAGGCCTTTTCCGGCGGCATATGTCAGCCCTTCGGTTCCGGCCTGGTGAAATTCATCCAGATAGTTGTACTGGATCTGGCAGAAATCCCAGTCATAGGCATCCACAATGGTCTTGAAATCATCGATCCGGCCGTGGAACGAAAATCCGGCATACCGGATCCGCCCGCTTTGTCTGGCCTGGTCGATGAAATCCAGCACATCCATTTTTTTGAGCCGTTCCCACATGGGCCCGGCCAGGTTGTGGATCAGGTAGAAATCAATGGGATCGATTCCCAGGTTCCGGCACTGCTGATCCAGGAACTCATCCATGTGGTCCCGGTGTCTCACCATCCAGGACGGCAGCTTGGTGGCAACGAACGCCTTGTCCCGGTATCCGTCCTTGAGGACTTCTCCCACCAGGGGTTCACTGTCCCCGCCGTGATAAGGCCAGGCTGTGTCCAGATAATTGACCCCGTTGTCAATGGCATGGCGGATCTGGGCAATGGCCCGGGGCCGGTCGATGTTTCCGTTTTTTTGAACAGGCAGGCGCATGCACCCGAATCCCAGGATGGACAATGGTTCCTTGACTTTTGGCATGGTTCTGTAAAGCATGGGTGGTTATATCTCCTTGTTTGGTTGAGAAACGTTATTAACACGTTATCATCATTTCTGATCCGGCTGCTTCGTCATCCATCTCTCACTTGGTATCTCAGGTGGTTCATACATTTTGACAAAATATTCGGCCCACAAGTGTTATATGAGAAATGACATCCTTAAGTCTGTGATTCGGTTGAAGATGGAGGAATCAAAGGTGCAAGGCAAAAACAGATTGTCGAAATTTTTCATGATGCGGTACAAAATGCCCATGGTCAAATCGTTTCTGCCGCAAGGTGTCAAATCAATATCAGAAGTGGCCTTGTAGTTTTGCATGGCATGTGAACCATGTCAAGTCGGTAAAGTTCACCATATTGTAACAATAATCACCACTTTGCTTGGCAATGACGATTTTTCTTGGGGCCGTAAAGGGGGAACTTGCGGCAGAGGTCTTGAACCGCTTTTTTGACTGTGGTCTCTTTTTTCTTGTCATCCGGAGATTTGAGCAGGTCTACGATGAATCCGGCAATGATCTCAGCCTGTGCCGGCTTCATCCCCCGGGTCGTAACAGCAGGGGTACCAATGCGGATGCCGCTGGTGACAAAGGGACTCCGGGTTTCAAAGGGGATGGAATTTTTATTCACCGTAATATGAACGCGTTCCAGAAGTTCCTCGGCAGCTTTACCCGTAATATTCAGCCGGGTCAGGTCTAACAGGAGCAGGTGATTATCCGTACCCCCTGAGACCAGATCCACTTTGTTGTCACAAAAGACCTTTGCCATGGCCCTGGCATTTTCTACCACGGTTTTCTGGTATTCGATGAATTCAGGTTCCATAGCCTCTTTCAGGGCTACTGCCTTGGCAGCGATCACATGCATGAGCGGACCTCCTTGGATACCGGGAAAAATGGCGGCATTAAATGCTTTGCCCGGATCGGTGCCGGATAATCGAGCAGCCCCGGCCAAAATCATTCCTCCCCTGGGGCCCTCAGAGTTTTATGGGTAGTCGTGGTCACAATGTCTGAAACCGGTACAGGTGAGGGATGAAGCCCCACTGCTACAAGACCGGCAATATGGGCCATATCGCTCATGAGCAAGGATCCTGCGGACCGGGCGATATCTGAAAACCGCTGGAAATCGATGATTCTGGGATATGCACTGGCCCCGGCAATGATGACCCGTGGACGGTGTTTTCGGGCAAGGTCTTCCACAAGATCGTAATCAATGATGCCGGTTTCTCTATATACCCCGTAATGGATGAAGTGGTAGAGTTTCCCGGAAAAGTTCACCGGACTGCCGTGGGTCAGGTGACCACCGTGGGACAGGTTCATGCCCAGGATGGTATCCCCGGGTTTGGCCATAGCCGTGAGGGCCGCCATGTTGGCCTGGGAACCGGAGTGGGGCTGCACATTGACGTACTCTGCCTTGAACAGCTTCCTGGCCCGGTCAATGGCAAGATTTTCGACAGCATCGGCCTGGTTGCAGCCCCCGTAATACCGTTTGCCCGGATATCCTTCGGCATATTTGTTGGTCAGAATGCTGCCTTGGGCCCTGAGCACGGTCGAACTGACTACGTTCTCGGATGCAATCAGCTCCAGATTGTTTTCCTGGCGAAAAATTTCTGCCTCCAGGATTTCTTCAATTTCCGGGTCGGTTTTGATTGTTTTCATCTTTTTCTTCCTCCGTTTAGATCAGTCCAACCCGCTCATTGAAATCGGTAATGAGCCTGTCGATATCTCCAACCTGTCCAAAGATGCTGTTCCAATATTCATCGTGGTCGTACCACTGGGCATTGAGTTCGTTCATATCTTTGGCCTGCTGTTCGATCCAGGTATAGTACTTCAGATTGTGGACGGCCTTTTTATGGTAATAATTGAGTTCTTTGACATGGTCAATACCGATGCTGTTCAGCCTTTCAATATCCCGCTGGACATCATTTGCACTGTAAGCACCGCGCTCTTTGGCCAGTTCCTCTATCCTGGATCCATAGAGCTGCATGGAGTCAGTGGCAATGCTAACCAGGTAATCATCTTCGCTCAGTTCATTGTATTTGGCGAATTTGATGGCTGCGATCATGTTGGCCACGCCGGAAATACCTAAAAGATCCAGGTCGTTGACCAGTTCCGGGTTAACCTTCAGATCTATGAGGGCCTTTCTGCCCAGGGGTTCGTTGAACAGGCGGATCAGCCGCATCGAGGTCTCGTCATCCACGGCCACGGCAAAATCCGTTTCCTTGCAATCATGGACCCAAGGAATGTGTTTGTCCCCGATTCCCTCGATCCGGTGACCGCCAAAACCATTTCTAAAATGGTGGGGCATTGCAGGGCTTCGGCAACGGCTATTTTGAGTCTGGGGAATATCTTTTTAAGATAATAGCCCGCAGCCAGGGTGCCACCCGAGCCGGAAGCGGAGATATAGCCGGAGAATTTTTGTTGCCAGTAAGGTATTTGGCCATGAGTTCTTCAATGGCTGTCCCGGTCACGGTATAGTGCCACAGGGGATTGCCCATTTCGTCAAACTGGTTGAAGATTTGAAGATCCTGGCCTGAATTTTTCAGTTCCCAACACTTGTCGAATATTTCTTTGACATTGGATTCACAGCCCGGCGTGGCAATGACCTCACCGGCGATTTTGCTCAGCCATTCAAACCGTTCTTTGGACATTTCCTCAGGGAGAATGGCAATGGCCTGACAGGCCAGAAGCGCTGAAATATAGGCACCGCCCCTACAGTAATTTCCGGTGGAGGGCCAGACCGCCCGGGTCCTTGCGGGGTCAAACTGGCCGGTAACCAGTCCGGGAGCCAGACACCCATAAGTGGCCCCGACCTTATGGGCACCAGTGGGAAACCACCGGCCAGCCAGCATGATGATGTTGGCCCTGCATCCAGTCAGTTCAGGAGGTAGGATAAAGTGGTTGACCGGACCATAAAGCCCGCCACTTTGTTTGGGCTCATTGTGCCACGTGATTCTGAACAGGTTGGCTGAATGCACGTCCCACAGACCGATGCCCGTGAGTTTGTCCCGGATGACTTCGGGCACCAGAGAGGGATCCTTCATCATGGCAAAGGAGGGCAGGATAATTTTTTGTCCCGGCAGAAAGCAATATTCTTTTCCAGTGTTTCGGGATGAATCGTCAAATCAATCATGGTCTTTTCCTTTATCATTTTTGAATATTGGATGCGATATATCGGTTTTGAGAAGAGCCGTTTTCGAGTCCCGGAGATAATCTTCCGGGAAAAGAGTTCTCACTTAGTCTTCGGTCAATCCTTTCGACACCAGGCAGTTGACCTTTTCCAGACTGTTTTGCCAATTGGTTCTCAGGGCCTTGAGCGCTTCGGGCAAGTTTTTTACCTTTAGGGCTGCGAGGATCGCCTCATGCTCTTCAACGCTGTGGCTGTCAGAGGTGTTGTCTTCAAAAAAAGTATTTCAAGCCGGCGGTACATGATCTTAAGGTCCTTAAGAATTTTGAGCAGGTGGTGGTTTTTTTGATTTTTCGATCATGATTTCGTGAAAATGCTCGTCGGCTTTGGTGGATGCCACGGGATCGCCTTTGCTCAAGGCGAATGCCAGCTGGGCATTGGCAGTTTCCATTTGTGTGTAATCGGTTGAGGTGAGATGAGGTGCCGCCAGGGTCAGGGCCAGATCTTCCAGAGTCCAGATGATGGGGTAGATCATTTGGGGTTCATCGCTGGAAATCTTGGACACTCGGGTCCATCGGCTGGCGGAAGATTCCACGAATCCTTTGTCTTCCAGCCGTCTGAACGCTTCTCGGACCGGTGTGCGGCTGACGCCCAGGTTTTCAGCCAAGTCCTTGTCCACCAGTTTTTCCCCGGGCCGGAACACACCTTTCATGATCCAGTTCAGGATCTTGGAATAGACCTCTTCCCGTATGGGGAAGCGGCTGATGGGCTGGTTTTGTTCAGGCATGGGCATGACGAATCTCCTTTAGTGGTTCTGATATTCAAAATTCGGCCAGGGCATGGGCTGCAATTGCCCTGTACCCGATTCGTGCCTTTTGCAGTTGATCAATCTCAACAAATTCATCTGCCACATGGGCAAGATTTTCTCTGGATGGGCCGAACCCCAGAGTGGGAATTCCTCTGAATCCGGCGCTTTGGCTGCCATTGGTGCAAAAGCTGTAAAAGAGATCCCCGTGGGGATCCCTGCGGCTTTCAGGGCGGACAGGGCGTTTTGTACAAATGGGGTTTCCACCTCAAACCGCCATGCCGGGAAAAATCGTTTGGCCTCAATCGAGTCACCTGTGTAGCACATCTGCTTTGCCTGGGCAAGATAGACCTTACTGGAAAACTCGGGATCCTGGGCAGTCAGATCGTTGATGATTTTCTGGATGGAAGCCAACACCGTCTCCTCGGTTTCACCTGGTAGGGTCCTGCGATCCAGAGTAGCCCGGCAGTATGAGGGGATGACCGACGTACCGGGGTAAGGTTCGGAACGGATGTCCGTGACCTCAATAATGGCTGCTCCCAGAGAGGCATCCTCCGACAGTATCATTGATTCGATGGCCGATAGCAGCTGTGTCATTTTCTTTACTGCGTTGATGCCAGCTGACGGATTGGAGGAATGAGCGCTTCGACCATAGGTCTCGACCACCACTTCAGCCCGCCCCCGCTGCCCGATCTTCACCGTGAGTTCACTGGCTTCTCCGATGATTACAAGATCCGGCGAGAATCTGTCCAGAATATGGCCCTGGGCCACCCCTTCGAACTCTTCTTCGCAAACGGTGCCGGCCACCAACACCCTGCCGCCCAGCACCTCTTTCTGGGGAATCAGGTCTGCAGCGCCATAAACCATGGCCATGAGGGCACATTTCATGTCGGAGGTACCCCGGCCGTAAATACGGCCTTTGTCCATGGTTCCACAGAAAGGATCAACGGTCCAGGCAGTGGTATCACCCACACCCACGGTATCCATGTGGCCATCCAGCATGATGGTCCGGTCTCCTTTCCCTTCAATGAGGCCCAGCACATTGCCCTTTTCATCAATCCAGGCCTGATCGTATCCTAATGATTTCATGCGGGCCTGGATCAATTCGGCTACGGCTTTTTCCTGGCCGGAGATACTGGGAATCCGGACGATTTCTTGGCAGTATTTTATAAAATCGTTCATTGCATATTTCCTTTACACGTCATTAAACATTTCAGTTTACAATGGATTTGCCCTAAACCAATCCTAAAAGCCTGGGCACGCACATGGAGATGGGCGGCAAAAAAGTGATGAGAAAGAGTACGAGAATTTCCATAATGATAAAAGGGAATATTTCACGGCTTACCTGTTCGATTGTCAGGTTGGTGATACCGCAGACCACAAAGAGACAGGCCCCTAAGGGTGGGGTCATCAGCCCCAGATTCAGGGTCACTACCATGATGATGGCAAAATGGAGAGGATCAATGCCCATAGACACGGCAATGGGATGGAAAATCGGAGCCAGGATGAGCAGGGCCGCAGTAATATCCATAAACATGCCCACGATGAGCAGAATCACGTTGATCATGAACAAAATGACCAGGGGGTTTTTGGAAATCCCCATCATGGCTGATGCCAGAAGCTCCGGAATCCGTTCACTGGCAAGAAAAAAACTTAAGATGGAAGCTGCGGACATGAGTAGAAAAATCACTCCCGTACTTTTGGCGCAATCGAGAAAGATCTCGGGCAGGTCTGCCAGTTTCAGGGTCCGGGTCACGAAGAATCCAATGAAAAAGGCATAGAATACTGCCACGGCTGCTGCCTCTGTCGGAGTAAAAAATCCGCCCAGAATTCCCCCTAGAATGATGAAAGGCAGGACCAGGGCCAAAAGGCTTTTTTTGAAAACCCTGAAAATTTCGGCTGCTCCTGCCCGGCGCTCCCGCTTGGGATAATTTCGTTTTACCGCGATCACATATGTCATGGCCATGAGAAAAAGACCGATGAGGATACCCGGAATAATGCCGGCGGCAAACAGGCCGGCAATGGAGACCCCCATGATGGATCCATAGATGACCATGATGGTGCTCGGCGGGATGATGGGGCCGATCACCGAGGAAGCTGCCGTAATTGCTGCACTGAAATCTTCATCATACCCGTCTTTTTCATGGCCGGGATCAGGGTGGATCCGAGGGCGGCTGAATCGGCAACAGCCGCGCCGGTGATGCCTGCAAAAAGATGGAGGCCAGGATATTGGAATGAGCCAACCCCCCCGGATATGCCCGACCAGCACGTTAGAGAATTCAATCAGGCTTTCGGTGATTTTACATCGGTTCATCAGGTCGCCGGCAATCATGAAAAAGGGCATGGCCATGATAGGGAACATGTCGATACCGGCAAAAAACCGCTGGGGCAGAATGTTCAGCAATACGGTCATGCCGGATTTATAGATGGCGGCCAGGGAGGTCACTCCCAAAGAAAACCCAATGGGCAGGCCGGTGATCAGGAGAACAGCAAAGGTCAGGCCGATGAACAGAGCCATTATTCCTTCTTTCCGGCCACGTCCATGACCGTAATCAAAACCAGTTGAAGCAGAGAAAACAGGCCGCACAGAGGAACTGCCGCCAATACTAAAACCATGGGGACTTGTAGGGCCGGCATGGTCTGGTGCATACCGCTCATGGCCATTTTTGTGCCGAACACCATCAGGATGTACAAAAATATTCCGGTGAGGATTCGGCTGATCCCCTTTAAAAAGATCCGGACCGGCCGGGGCAGCTGTTTGACCAACAGGCTCAGGCCCAGGTGGGTCTCCCGCTTTACCCCCATACTGACGGCCAGCAGTCCCATCCAGATCATGGAATACCGGGCCAGTTCTTCGGTCCAAGGCAAGGGGTTGGTCATCACATATCGGAACAGGATACCGATGAGGGTGGACAAGGTCATGACCATGCCGAAAATAATGCAGGACCAGCCCATCATCTTGTCTAAGCCGTTGCTCAAAGCATCAATGCGAATTCTGAAATTCATTTCTTCTCTCCCTGTGAATGGGACGGGAAATTACAATGCCAGAAACCCCGGGATGTCCGGCTGCTGTTCACATCAGGATACCCCGGGGCTGGGACGTTATCGGGCTTCCGCTTCTGACACTGCTTTTAAGAATTTGTCGATCCAGGTTTTGTCCACCTCCTTTGACAGCCAGTCGATATAACTCTGCTGAACCCGATCTTTAAAGGCATTTCGCTCCGTTTCGGTGGGAGCATAGATTTCAGGCCAGCGGCCTTGAGATCGCCCATCGCTCTTGAATCCAGGAGCCGCTGGGCGCCTCTGTCCGCTACATTGGCCACTTCGGCTGCATCTCTGACCACCTGTTTCAAGCCTTCGGGCAGTGACTGGAACCAGGTTTCGTTGACCATGAACCAGTCTGTTCCATACAGGTGATTGGTCAGGGTCACGTATTTTGGACCTCCTCGAGCTTGGCAATGAGGATCGTGGGCAATGGATTCATCTGGCCGTCAATGACACCGGTCTGAAGAGAGGTGTAGAGTTCAAGCCATGCAATTGGCACAGCAGAACTGCCCAGAAGGGAGATCATCTTAATGTGGCCGGGGTTTTCCATGGTCCTGAACTTCAAGCCAGCCATATCTTCCGGCGATTTCACCTCTTTTTTGTTGTTGGTAAAGGCAAAGAAGCCCCCGGTTTCAGTGGTTTCAAGGCATCGGATGCCGGTTTTGGCCAGGATGTCGGCCCGGATCTCTTCCCCGAACCAGCCGTCATAGACCCGCCAGGCCACATTGTGGTTTTTAAAGGCAAAAGGAATGTCCACCACGGAGATAGTTTTGTAGAACTGAGCAATACCGCCCACAGAAGAGAGGGTGGCCTGGATTACGTTATTCTGCACGTTGACGAAATTTTCCCTTTCCTTGCCCAGGACGCCACCAGGGTAGAGTTCCACTTTGATTCTGCCGTTGGAAGCCGATTCCACTTGGGTCTTAAAGACATTGGCAAAACTGGCCTCATTGGACTCGAAGAGTTTGTCCGGAAACTGAAAGGCAAATTTCATGGTGTAGGTTTCTTTGGCAGAGACAGATCCTGCCATGCACAGCCCCAGAAGGAGCACCAAAAATAACTTTACACATTTTTCCATTACAATATCCTTAACTTAGTGGGTTATTAAGATACGGCGAACCGGCCCCGTTATCATGGGGCTGGCATGCCGCTATAACGCAATAGGCGGCGATCCAGGGTGTCTGAGTACCTTTCCGGGCAGAGATCTGTTCTGCTGTCCATCTTCAAGAACCAGCCGGCCATTGACCATGACATGAGAGATACCGGCCGGAAACTGATCAGGTTCCTGGTAGGTTCCCCTGTCACAGACCGTATCCGGATTAAACACAACAATATCGGCAAAATTTCCGGGTTTTAGGATACCACGATCCCTGATGGCAAATACCTCAGCAGGCTTGCCCGTCATTTTATGTACAGCTTGCTCCAGGGTCAGTATTTTTTCTTGCCGGACATATTGGGCTAAAACCCGTGGAAATGCCCCGAAAACCCCGGGGATGGGGTTTGCCCCCCAACAGCCCGTCTGTGCAGACGTTCATTTCAGGCCGCTTAAGAAATTGAATCAAATGATCTTCTTTGCCATAGAAATCCAACATGCCTACGGCATTTTCCTCTTCAAGGAGCAGGTCGAGCACGGCTTCGTATGGATCTTTGCCGGTGAGCTTCCCCAGTTGGATCAAATTTTTCCCAATGAACTGTCGGTTCTTAAGGTTCGGGCACTGGTAATGTAAATACCATCCAATCCGGCAAAGGTTACAAAATTGTCCCAGTCCCCGGTATCGGATTGAATATCGCGGATCATATCCCGGCGCAGGGCTTTGTCTTGAAGCCTTTCCAGGAGCCTCTCCGTGCCCCCGTCATGGGCCCAAGGGGGAGGATTGCACCAAGCATGGTGGATCCGGCCACATAGGGGTATTGGTCAAAGGAGACCAAAATTCCCTCTTTCGCAGCCCGGTCCAGCATCTCAAATATCTGGGGAAGCTTGTCCCAGTTTTTCCGTCCACAGATTTTCATATGGGAAAAATGAATTTTGACGTCGGACTCCCGGCCGATGTGGAACACCTCTTCCATGGAAGGCAATATCCCATCGGCTTCGCTGCGCTGGTGGATGACAAAGACACCATTCCGTCGGGCTACCACATGGCAGAGCTCGATAAGTTCTCTGGTATCGGCATAGGCGCAGGGTATATAGATCAAGCCAGTGGACAATCCTAATGCACCGGCATCCATCTCCCGTTCCAGGATGGTGACCATGGCCTTGAGATCTTTTTTCCCGGCAGTTCTGTCTGCCAGTCCCATGGCTTCCATTCGGATGTTGCCGTGTGGCACAAGGTAACCGGCATTCGGTGCTATGCCCTTGCTCTCCATGAGGCTGAGGTATCCTCTGGTGGTTTTGTAAGTCCAGTCAATGCCGTCGCTATCTCCGCTGAGACCCGCCAGGTTCTTCCGCCAGGGCACGATATATGAAATGGGAAGAGGCGCCATGGCAATGCCATCCTGGCCCAGGATTTCAGTGGTGATCCCCTGTCGGATCTTGGCCGGCACAAAAGGATCCACAAGCAGGGCCAGGTCAGAGTGACTGTGGGTATCGATAAAACCCGGGCAGATCACCCCTCCCTGGGCATCAATGACCTTTGGGGCGCCTCCTGTGGCATCCAGGTTGCCAATGGCCGCGATTTTTTCCTTCTGGATACTGACATCCGCTGCCATTCCCTTTCGTCCTGTGCCGTCCACAACAATTCCGTTCTTTATGATCACATCCATATTCTTGTCCTTGTCAGGAAGTGTTTTTGTCTTATCCCTTCATCATTCGATCCAGGATACGATCCGGATCCAGGTCCGGATCCACCGCCTCGGGCAGCCCTGTGATTTTTTTGGCGGCATCCACATCCTTGAGGCCGTTGCCCGTGGCAATGACCACCACTTTTTCCCAAGGGGCAAAGGCTCCGGTTTGTGCCAGGAGTCGTGCGCCCCCAACCCCGGCAGCCCCCGAAGGCTCAGCAAATATGCCTTCGGTGCGGGCAAGAAGCAAAACGCTGTCGAGAATGGCTGTATCTGTCAGGGTTACAAAGGTTCCACCGGAAGTCCGGACCGCTTCCAGAGCAGCCTGGCCGTCGCTGGGATATCCGGCGGAGATGGAATCGGCAATGGTATGTGCCTGAATCCTTTGGATGGGTTTGCCGGTGCGGAATGCATCGGCAATAGCGGCGCTCCCCCGGGCCTGAACCCCGATGATCCTAGGAATGTGGGGATAAGACCGGCCTGGTGGAGATCAGAGAATCCTTTATATACGCCTGAGATAATATTGCCGTCCCCTACGGTAACGATCACGGCGTCAGGGCATTGGTAGCCCATCTGCTCCCAGATTTCAAAGGAAACCGTCTTTTTCCCTCGCGGGTATAGGGATTGGTTCCAGTGTTTCGATTGAACCAACCCTGGCACCTGGAAAGAGTCTCACAAAGCGTGAATGCCCGGCTGTAATCTCCTTTAACCAGACAGACCCGGGCACCGTAAATCATGAGCTGGACAATTTTTGCCATAGGTGCAGTTTCCGGCACAAAAATCATGGCATCAAGTCCTGCCGCTGCTGCCAGGCATGCCATGGATGTCCCGGCATTGCCTGTGGATGCGGTGGAAACCGTATGGATATTATTTTCTCGGCAATGGGCCAAAATCATGAGACTGGCCCGATCCTTAAATGAACCGGAAGGATTTAGCGTGTCATTTTTGATCCACAACCGATCCAGTTTCAATTCATTGCCCAGACGATTTGCCCTGGTCAGGGGAGTCATGCCTACGGCCAGGTCCAAGGGAGAGTTATCTATACTGTTAGGATAAAACGGCGCATAACGCCATAAAGAAGTGTCCCGATTTTGAGCCAGTGCTTCGGGGTCATCAATGGCCGGATCTTGTTGTAGTCATAACGGGCATCCAGGTTGCCGCTACAGTCAGGACAGGTATATAGAATTTCCCCGGGTGGGAAGGATTTACCGCAGGAGATGCAGATCCAGTTAAGCAGGTGGTTGGCAGCCATGTCGTGCTCCATAATTAAAGCTTCTGGCACAGTATCACTATATATTGTATCCAATATATCGGATGCAATATATAAAGTCAAACTTTGAAAAACAGAGAACAGTGAAAATTTTTGTCCTAAGGCTGCCGCCACCCTCCGTCGTTGGCAACACCAGCAAGCAAGCTGTTGAAACAGTTCAGGGGAACTCCTTCCGGCCTGAGGCAGACACCTCCGGGAGGGATTCTTGCCGATTGGTCCAACATGGCTTTTCATTGGCAGCTGGACATCAGTTATCTGACAGGAGTCCCGGTACCGACCGCCCTGATTTTCACGACCACAGCCGCGGCAGCCGCTGGAAAAATTTAGGAAACATGGCCGTTGATGCTACTGAAAAAACTTTGACCGCCCCGCTTTTTCGGGATGCCGTCCGTGTCAAGGTGTGATAGAATCTGTTCCGGAAAGTTTACGAGAAAAGGAGAAATGCCGATGCGGCGCAAGGAAAAGCAGATCACAGATACCGAACGGATAAAACAGCTCCTGGAACAGGCACAGGTCTGCCGCCTGGCCATGGTGGACCAGGGGCATCCCTATGTGGTGCCGTTGAATTTCGGGTACCGGGATGGGTCCCTGTATTTTCACAGTGCACTGGAGGGCCGGAAAATCAATGTGCTTAAGGCGAATCCCCATGTCTGCTTTGAGGTGGATGAGCTGGAGAAAATCAACAGGGCGGCTCAGGCCTGTGACTGGGGGGTGTCATTCAGAAGCGTCATCGGCACGGGCACGGCCCGGATTCTGGAGACGTTGGTGGAAAAAAAGACCGGCCTGGATATCATCATGGCCCACTATTCAGGCCGGTCTTTTAACTATCCGGAAGAGATGCTGGAAAAAACCGCCGTGATCCGGGTGACCATCCATGAAATGACCGGCAAGCAGGGGTGATGGGTGATGCATGATCGACTCTGACCGGTCAGGAACAGCTCAGAAATTGATCTGCCACTTGATGCTGTAATGGGTGGTTTCGGCATCATTGGTTTCCACACCGCCGAACCGGTTGATTTGCGGTACAAAAAGATACCTGGCACCGGCGTGACCATGATATTGGCATAATAACTCCAGACGTCGTCATCAACGGCCAGGGTGTCGCTGACCCGGACTTTGGCATCGATTCGGGCGTTGCTGTGCAAAGATTGTTTGTCCTGTGAATGCTGTTCTGATGACCGGTTCCGGGTGTGCCGGGACAAAAAAAGGCATGCTCTCATGATTGCTCTGGAGAAAGCCCATGTGCCTGTTGACAGAAATGACAGACCATGATAGCTCATGTGGGCAATTTGAACCATAGTCGAGCCGGAAACCGTGGATAAAGAAAAAACCAGATCCGAAAATGAAGATCTGACCCTGAGGGCCATCAACGGCATTAAAAACATGCTGTTCAGCAACGAGATCACCTCAGCGCTCCGGCTCAATGCAAGAGATTTGTCAAAACGGCTGGACATGAGCCCCACCCCAGTGATTCAAGCCTTGAAGCTGCTGCACTTCCAGGGGATACTGGGGCATGTTCCCAACAAGGGATATTTTCTGGAAACCAATACCCCGCAGATGATCCAGGACATCTTTCACCTTCGCATGGCCCTGGAAATTGCCGGTCTCGAAACCCTTCCGGACCGGATCACATCAAACGGCTGGCGGGAACTGGAAACTGCCGTGGCCACCCACCTGGATGCCCTGGAAAAGGATTCGGCCAGGCATGTGCTTCTGGCGGATATGACATTTCATACGACCCTGGCCAGGATATCCAGCGGTTCGGCCGGGGAGCGGCTGATGCGAAACCTGTTTGAAATGCTGTACCTGAAAAATCGCGGGGTGGTGCTGTATATTTCCCCCCGGCAGCGGTTCGGCACGCACCACCAGGTGATCCTGGGTCATCTGAAAAAAAGCGATGTCAAAGCGGCCCGGGAATCGCTGCGGCATCACCTGACCGCCGTCCGGGATGCGGTCCTGTCCAGCATGGAATCCCAGACAGGCCCGGACCTGGACCTGAAATGGTGACGTTCATTTCATCTGAATCACGACCGGTTTTCATTGACAAACAAGGGTGAAAAACGCGGATCAGCCACTTGACACATGGGGATATTTTGGTAACGAATTTGCAATTGCATTTGTAATTGTATTTTTTTGCCGTGCATTTCCCAGGAATTAACAAAAGAAAAAAAGGAGTATTGTTCTTATGAAAAATCGATTCTTTTCTGTCTGGCCATTGTCTTTCTGGTCACCCTGTCTTCTTCGGCAGGGGCCGAAACCGTTTTGAAAGTGGCCAATGCCGGTCCGGAAAATCCGGACAACCGGACCGTCAAGGCCCTGAAAATTTTCGAATACCAGGTGGAAAAAGGTACGGATGGTGCCGTGGATGTCCAGGTGTTCCACGCCCGGAAACTGGGCGATGAAAGAGAAGCCCTTGAGGGAATCCGCATGGGGACCATTCAGATGGGCACTCTGTCTTCAGGACCGGTGCCCGGATTTTTGAACGCGGTCATGCTTTATGATATTCCCTTTTTGTTTTCCAGCGCCCCGGCGGCCTGGGAGTTTTTTGAAGGCGAAACCGCTGCCCGGTTCAATCAGGCGTTTCTGGACAAGACCGGGGTGCGGATCCTGGCGACCACGGAAAACGGATACCGTCATTTCACAAACAACGTCCGTCTGGTAAAGGCACCGGCGGACATGGCCGGGCTCAAGGTCCGCACCATGCAGAATCCGGCCCATATGGCCCTGGTCAAGGCCCTGGGA
>LQAH01000181.1_pt1 | contig 18330 bp, 27 predicted proteins | sample 1535791 | NCBI WGS metagenome assembly LQAH01 (sample SAMN04331585, study PRJNA305678) | bioreactor metagenome | isolation source: bioreactor_4 inoculated with Wadden Sea sediment 2nd replicate of a... | place: Germany:Bremen
TTTCACCCTGATTGAGCTGCTGATTGTTGTTGCGATCATCGGTATTCTGGCTGCGATTGCCATTCCTCAATTTGCTACATATCGTCAAAAAGCCTATAACAGTGCTGCACAAAGCGATTTAAAGACAATGAAGACGGAGCTTGAAGGTTACTATACTGATTTTTTCCAGTACCCAACGCCTTAATGGAGGATATATTAATATGAAAAAAATAATTATAATGTTGGCAATTGCAGCAATCCTTCCTTCTGCCGTATTTGCAGCTACTGGTGATAATGGTACTGCCGGCTCACGGTTAGAACTTGATGGGAGTGCAAATAATCTTGTTATCGCAGCATCTCCAGGTGTTTTTACATATTATGGCGATGACGGAACAACGGCTCCTCAGTGGTATGTTGTAGGAACTGTCCATCAGGGTGGTAGTAGATTTTTTGCAACTGCTCAAAATTCCACTTCGGTTTTTTACCAGGATACTGATAGCCCCAATGTAATTGGGGACCTAACTGGTTTGACTTGGCCCACGGGAACTGCCGACACCGCGTCTGAGACTTGGTGGTCAAACTCTGGCTGGACACGCTAAGTGAATTGAAGCTTATTTTTCCTCCCTTACTCTAAGTAAGGGAGGAGTGGATTGTTTCGTGAGGGACAGAAGATATCTCATATATTGTTTGATCATATCAGTGCAGTTTTTCATGCTGCCTGTTTTTTTATGATTTTGATATTGTTGCTAAATATTTTTTGATAGCTGTTTCTTTACCGTTTCTTTTATTTTTACTCCTCAAATCTTCGTCTTCCTAAGCAAATATTTTATTTTTAGTTTTATCTTTGTGTTATGGGGTATACTATCCAGTTTTTTTTTCAGATCACCCGCCGACTGCTTTTTCAGCGTTAGGTATCGTTCTTGTTCTTGTTCTCTATTTTCCCGTTTTGCGGATGAATTCCCACGAGGATTGACAAAGGATTTTTACTCTTTTTTCTTGTTTTTATATTGATAGTCTCTTCATTGGGATTATACCAGTATGTATCTTTTCTAAGTTTAGGTAGAACCACTTATCCACTAATTAACTATGTATTGCCACCGAACAGTGGAATGCGTGTGTCTGGTATATATGGCCAGCCAAATCTATTTTCACTAATTTTAAATTTTGGTTATTTTCTCCTGTGTTTATATTTATATTCATGGGCATAAATTTTTGGTTTCTGATAGATATTTTTATAAATTCCTGTATTACTTGCCCTTGTTTTTTAATTTGTTACGTATTTTTTTTGACAAAGTCTAGGGCTGGTTTGGTCGCATTTTTTAATTTTCTTCTTTTTCTATAATTTATTATTTTTATATAAGAGGCTATTTTAAAAGAAGATCAATTGTGTGTGTGAATTTATTTAAAATATTTATCGTGATTCTTGTGGCTTATATTTTATCTGCCTATATTGATAGTCAATTTTCTGGTTATTCTATAAGGTCGTTTACTGACCCCGGTATGTCGCTTGATGCTAGATTGGTTTTTTGGCTGTCTTCGATTTTGATGTTTCTGGATAATCCTTTTTTTGGGGATAGGTCTTGATAATTTTTAAATATTTTTTTACCTAAATATGTCAATCAGGCACATGACTTACTTGGATTTGTCGAATATGAAGCAATGGGGTATACGAGGTGGGCGCATAATGAAATTTTACAATTAATTTGCGAAACTGGAATGGCTGGCATTCTGGTTTTGTTAGTCTTATTTTTTATTTTGTCTATGATTTCTGGAAATTACTAACAGGACGAAAACGTGGTGGCTTTCGTTTATTTGTTCTCATATATATATGTGTGTTTATTTATTGTACAGGCCATGTTTCATGGCCGCTTAGACATCCATCGGTTTTATTTCTTTTTGCTTTCGTTGCAATTACTTTTATCACTTTAGTGTATCATCAAGATAACTCTTTTCTTTCAGGCCATTACTATTAAATTATATCCGCGTGTTTTGTTCTTTTTTCTGTTGTATGGATTGGATATAGTGAGTTTAAAATGGGAGCTTTGTTTCGTGATTATGATTACAGTAACTTAAATCAAAGTTTTGAAGGTTTTGAGAGGCTTGCTCAAAATCCGTATCTTGAGCATTCGTTGTTACTTAATGCTGTTCCCAGCTATGTTCAGAAGGTTGTAGATGACCATGACTCCGATTTTGGACAAAAGCTGTTACCTTATGTCGAAAAATTAGTTTTTATGCATGGTGCGCATTGGCAGTGGTATAATGTGAGTTTATTATATCTTGAACTGGGTCGAAACAGTGATGCGATGCTGTCAATAGATAATGCAATAGAGCTGCGTCCTACTGAAAATAGATATTGGATATTCAAACATTATTTAAATATGTTGAATGCATCACAGAAAACTGGTCGTCCCCTTAGAGAATTTTTGCCAATTCCGCCCGCCGGTACAGCAAAAGATTTAGAAGGAATATTTGATATAGATGGTCGAATTAAAATCAATATGTAAATCATATAAGCCTGGTCTATTCAAAACTAAGGTGCGTGCAGTCTCAGATCTTAATTTGACTGTTTGCGATGGTGAGGTTTTTGGTTTGATAGGCCCGAATGGTGCGGGGAAAAGTACGACAATTCGAATGATGTTGGGGTTGCTTTACCCGGATTTTGGAGAAATCACCTATCGAGGCCGTAGAGATATTCTTTCTGTTTTGAGTGATATAGGCTATTTACCAGAAAATCCATATTTTTATGATCATCTGACTCTTTTAGAATTATTAGACTTTTGTGGTTATACATCAGGTTTTACTCGAAGAGATATTGTTGCTCGTGGTGATAATTTAATGTCTAAGTTGGGTCTTCTACCTTTCAAAAACAGATCACTGAGAACGTTTTCAAAAGGAATGCTTCAGCGAGCAGGACTCTGTTTTGCCCTGTTGCATGATCCTGAGATTGTGGTTCTTGATGAGCCGATGTCGGGGTTGGACCCGATCGGTCGGAAGATGGTGTTCGACCTGGTGATGGAACTCAAACAGCAGGGGAAGACGATTTTCTTCTGTTCGCATATTCTGAACGATGTTGAGCGACTCTGTGATCGCATCGGCCTGATCCATCAAGGGCGCCTGATCAGGGAATTTGATCGTCAGGACTTTCTGCAAAAAACAGGTGAGATGGTTTTCTCAAAACAAAGATCTTGCCCCTGGAACAACAGGAACAGCTTGAAGCCCTGGGAGCGACGCTTCGTGATGAAAATGACGGCCATCTTCTGGCGATCCCAGAAGGCAGGTATTTTGAGATTAACAGCTACCTTGAACAGGCGAAGATTGATATCACCGGCTGTCGCTCGGAATGGATGACCCTGGAAGATGTTTTTATGAAAACCATTGAGGAACAGTCATGATGAAGAGTGTTTTGGCCCTTTCGCAGATTACTTTTAAGGAGGGTATCCGTAACCGCGCTCTGTTCGGGATTGCCTTGTTGGCCCTGTTTCTGTTCGGTTTGAATATTTCAGTGGCTGGTTTCTTTATGCGTGATATCGGTAAGGTTACAGTTGATATGAATCTGTCAGCGCTGACTTTTGCCGGACTGTTGTTGGTGTTTTTTGTTGGCGTTAATCTGATGGCTAAGGATATCGATCGCAAAACAATCCACCTGGTGCTGTCCAAACCTGTTTCGCGGACGCAGTATATTTTTGGCAAATATCTTGGCATTGTGCTGTTTGTCGGTCTCTCCCTCTTACTGCTGCTGATTCTTTCCAGTCTGACGATTTTATTACTGCTGTCTTTGTATCCGAATTATTTTATCGGTTTTTCATGGTCGATATTTTATACCGCCTGCTTCTTTATTCTGATCAAATTTTGCGTTCTGTCGGCAATTGTGGTTTTTTTCAGTGCGATTACCAGCAGTTCATTGATTACCCTGATTTTTTCATTGAGCAGTTATCTTGCCGGGGTGACTATTGAGGAAGTTGTCTTTTATTTACGCACTGAACTGGCGGCTCAGGAGAGACTGGTATCGGAATCGTTGAAAGGCTTTATTGACGTTATCTCTTATCTGCTTCCGAATTTCGCAGTTTTCGATTTCACTTTGGAGGCAGCACACGGTTTGACGATTGCGGGGAGCCGCTTGGCACTTTCATTGGGATATGGGTTATGTACACAGTGATTCTGCTGTTGATCGCCTCTTTTATTTTCAAACGGCGGGAATTTAACTGATGCGTCTCGGTTTACTGCTGCTTGCTTTGTGTTTGTCCCTGACCGGGTATGGTCTGCTGCTGCCGGTGCTCTGGGACAGTCGTGAACAAGCACGCGCTGAAGTTCCCGCCGGTTATGTCATTCCTTCGAAGTTCAGCCGTATTTTGGCGATGGGGCAACAGGGACTGTTGTCTGATTTTCTTTTTCTGAAAACAACAACCTTTATCGGCGGGCGCAGTGTTGCCGGAATGCAGATGGTCGATCAGGATTGGGATTTCGTCCAGCAAAGCCTTGATGTGATCACCGATCTCGATCCTTATTTTGTTGACCCCTATTTTCTGGCAGAGGGGTTGCTTGCCTGGGATGCGCAAAAGCCGGAGCTTGCAAATCAACTTCTGATCAAAGGAGCTGAATACCGTGATTGGGACTGGCGCTTGCCCTTTTTATCGGATTCAATAACTTTTATTTTTTGAAAAACTATGAAGAAGCTGCGGGACACATTATGCGGGCTGCTGAGTTGCCTGGTAGTCCAGCTTATCTGAAAACCCTGGGAGCACGTCTGGCGTACTATGGAGGAAAGTCACAAACGGCACTTCTTTTCCTGCAGCAAATGCTGGCGGAAACGAATGATCCATTGCTCAAGTCACGCCTTCAAATGCGCAAACTTGCTTTGGAGCGTGCTGTGTTGATAGAGAACGCTTTAGCAGAATTCAAACAACGGGAAGGCCGATTGCCAGATGGTTTAGTCGAATTAGTCACATCTGGAGATCTGGTGATGTTGCCTGAGGATCCCTACGGAGGACGTTGGGGTATTCTGAAAAATGGTCGAGTATTCAGTACGAGCAAATTTACGGACAAACCCTCCTCAAACAAAAACAACAAAAAAGAATCCAAGAACAAGTTAATCCCCTAGGAGAGTCTTTTGCCACTCGAATATTACCTTTTTTTATTTTTTGCTTTTCTTCTTGGAAGTATTGTCGGTTCCTTTCTTAACGTTTGTATTTACCGCATTCCCGCCGGGATGTCGGTTGTTTTTCCTCCATCATCATGCCCCCACTGTCAACATCAGATTCGTTGGTATCAGAATATTCCAATTTTCAGTTATCTTTTTTTGGGAGGGCGTTGCTCTTCTTGTCGGGCGCATATCTCTTTTCGTTATCCTACAATCGAGAGCTTAACAGGTTTTCTTTTTTTGCTAGTGCTCTATTATTTTGGTTTTTAGCTTGGCGACACTTGTCTATTGGGTCTTTTGTTGCAGCTCTTGTTGTGATTACCTTTATCGACCTGGATCATCAGATTATTCCGGATATTATTAGTTTGCCCGGTATCATTGTCGGGTTTGCTGGTTCCTTTTTTTATCCCATGGTTGTCTTGGGCCGATTCTTTGTTGGGGATTCTTCTTGGTGGGGGGACCTTGTTCGCCGTCGCTTGGCTTTATGAGAAAATAGCCAAACGCGAAGGGATGGGTGGTGGAGATATCAAATTGCTCGGGATGCTTGGTGCATTTCTGGGCTGGCAGGCAGTTCTGCCGATCGTTTTTCTTTCCTCTTTTGCCGGGACGGTTGTCGGTGTTCCTTTGATGTTGTTGCAGAAGGGCGATCGAAGGCTGGCTATCCCATTTGGTCCCTTTCTGGCGATGGCGGCCGTAATTTATCTATTCTGGGGAGAGCGTCTTGTTCAATGGTATTTTTCTTTAGTTTGGCCGTAACCACTCTTGGTCGGTTTGTTTCTGCCTTATTTTGGATTTAATTGATGAAGGGTAACCTCCCGACATAAAACAAACATTAATTTATCTACCTATTTAATACGAAGACTGTGGACAAAATTGTTATTTTTCTTTTGATTTTATTTTATTGGTTTGTTTTAAAATTTCTTGACAATAAGGCTTATTGACCTATAATTATGCTCAATTTGATATCTAGTATTATATTATGAGGTCAGTCCTGATGGTACAAAACCATGTGAAAGATATTCGCGAGTCATTACTGATGAGCAAGGCAGAACTTGCACGCAAAGCGGATGTCTCACCTTTAACTATTACGCGAATCGAACGTGGTTATCCATGTCGTATGGAAACCATGCGAAAGATTATTTTAGCCCTTGGTTACAATCTGTCTGATAAGGTTAAGGTCTTCCCAAAATTATAGCCGGTATATCTGCTATCCTGACCTGACTCAATAAATCATGAACTCTTTGGACTGGATGAGACATGTTCGCATCAAAAAAAGATATTGTTGGTATTGATATCGGTTCAAGCTCGGTCAAAGTTGTGCGGTTGCGTGAATCACGTGGAACTTATCAGTTAGAGAACCTCGGAATTATGCCGCTCGGGTCAGAAACCATCGTCGATAATACTATTATGGATTCTCCTGCAATTATTGATACCGTCAGTAATTTGTTGGCCTCCATGAAGATTAAAACAAAAAGAGTGGCTACGTCTGTGTCTGGCCATTCGGTAATTATCCGTAAAATAAGTTTACCGGTAATGACCGAGGCTGAGCTCGAAGCTTCAATTCAGTGGGAAGCTGAACAATATATTCCCTTCGACATTTCCGAAGTTAACATCGATTTTCAAATCATTGGGCCTGATGCTAAAGATCCTGCGCAAATGAATGTTATGTTGGTTGCAGCAAAAAAGATTTTGTCGACGATTACACCGCTGTGTTTACTGATGCCGGGCTTGAGCCTGTTGTTATGGATATCGACTGTTTTGCCGTTGAGAATATGTTTGATTACAATTACGGTTTTGTTGACGGGGAGGTTGTTGCTTTAATTGATCTCGGTGCCAGCGCCACGAGTGTTAATGTTTTGAAGGGGGAAACCTCTGTTTTCACGAGAGATATTCAGGCTGGTGGTAATCTGCTTAATGAAGAGCTCCAAAAACGTCTGGGGGTTAGTAGTGAGGAAGCAGAGCGGGTTAAGTTAGGAGATCGGAATCTGGCTGATGTTGATTCCGATTCAGTCGAAGAGGTTCTTTCCAATGCGATTGAAAACCTTGTACAGGAAATCCAACGCTCTCTGGACTTCTTCACGGCGACATCCAACGAAGATCGGGTGACGAAGCTTTACCTCGCAGGTGGTGTCTCCGGTTCAGAGCAAGTCAGAGCCACGCTTGAGGAAAGACTGGGGTTGCCTGCTGAGCGTGTTGATCCTTTCCGTAACGTCAACATTAATGAAAAACAATTTGATACAGAGTATCTTGAGGCCATCGGACCAATGTTTTCGGTTGCTGCCGGTCTGGCAATGAGGAAGGTGGGAGACAAATGATTCGAATAAACCTGCTACCTGTCAGAGCTGCACAGAAAAAAGAGAAAATCCGTTCACAGTTATCGATCCTTATTTTGTGTCTGATCTTGGTCTTTTTAGGGTGTGGGGCGCTCTATGCACAAAAAATGTCTGAAATTAGTCAAACTGAAAATGAAATAGTTGAAATTAATCAAAAAAATAATGCCCTTCGCAAGAAAATTGGCCAGGTTCGTGATTTTGAGAAGAAAAAAGCTGATCTAGAGCAAAAGTTGAAAGTTTTAGGGTCCTTGAAAGAAAATAAGTCAGGTCCTGTTCACCTTCTGGATGAATTGAGTGCTGCTTTGCCGGATAAATTGTGGCTCACAAAGTTTCAGGAATCTGGGGGGACAATCTCTCTATCAGGTGTTGCTGACAGTGAAAATACCGTAGCGAATTTTATGCGAAAGCTTGATGCCTCTCCTTATTATCAGAATATTGAACTCACAGTGACAGAGCAGAAAAAAGTTGGTGACAACAAATGCAGAATTTTACACTGAGCTGTAAAGTTCAAATGCCCTCATCTAAATGAATAGGGATAATTAAGTAATGAATCCACGCATTGAAAGGGTAATGAGTCTGCCGGGTTATCAGCGAGGCCTGATCCTTCTGGTTATGATGGTAGTTGTGGTTGCAGGTTTCTATTTTATGTTTTATCAGGATCAACTGGTTCAACACGATAATCTGATAAAACAAAGGGATGCTGCTTCGGTGACTTTGCAGAAAAATCAAAAAATAGCCAATAATTTTGCAGTCTATAAAGCTGAATATGAAAAAATGCAGGTCAAGTTGGATGAGGCTCTGAACGAGTTGCCCCTTGAAAGAGAAATTCCCAGTCTATTGACGAGTGTCGGCGAATTGGCCAAAGAGAAGGGGCTGGAAATTGTTCGGTTTAAGCCGGCTAAAGAAGTTGTTAAAGGGTTTTATGCAGAAGTGCCGGTTGAGCTGAAGCTATCGGGATCTTACCATCAAGCAGGTGCTTTTTTTGATGCGGTCAGTAAAATGGAGAGGATTGTCAATATCCAGGGGCTGAGTCTTGGTGGGGCAAAAGAAATTGATGGCAGAACCGGTTTGAATATCGATTGTCGTGCAATTACATTCCGATTTGTTGAGAACCCACCTACTGATAACGGCAAGAAAGGTGGTGGCAGAAAATGAAAACTTGGCTTGGTGGTTTGATGCGGTTTTCAGGTTTCTTAATCATTTTGGTGGTCGTTGTCGTGGCTGCAGATGCTGCACAGCAACAGCCCGCTAAAGAGTCCAACTCTCCGAGTGTCGCAGCCGATGATGGTTTTTCTTATAGTCCGCTGGGACGCAGAGATCCCTTCAAAGCACTGATCGAAAAAAAAGAAACAATTAGTAAACAGGTTAATACCCGCCCCGAAAAAATTAAAGGGCCACTCGAAAAATATGAACTGGCTCAGTTCCGATTAATGGCGATTATGATTGTTAAGGGAACTCCAAGGGCAATGGTGAAGGCTCCTGATGGAAGAAGCTATACAGTCAAGGTCAGTGATTATATCGGGATGAATGAGGGGCGAGTGAAGAGGATTGAAACAAAAGTCATTGAGATTGACTCTACTGGCATGCGAGTTGAGAAAAGTCCCGATCGAATTGTTGTCGAAGAGTCGGGCATTGACAGCTATAGCGGTAAAACGATTAAAGAAAGCCGCTATATCGTAATGTAGTTTTAACCAAGATATTCCAAGCGAAGTTGTACTCGAATGATATTAGGGGAATCGATATGAGAAGAAGCGTTTTGCTCCTCAGCACTTTGTTCACGCTATTCACGGTTGCGTTGACAGCGCCGCTTTATGCGGCAGATTCATATTCAGAAGTTTCCGTGGCAACTCAGAAAGTTGAATTGTCCGCAGCCATGGGGATTGATCAGGTCAGGTATTTTACCCTGGATTCTCCTAAGCGATTGGTCGTTGATCTTTATGGTGTCAAGCCTGGCGATCACGATCTTTCTTTCCCTTTGGAAGAAGGCTTTTCGCTGCTTCGTGTCGGACCACTGGAAAACAAAACGCGTTTTCGTTTTTGATGTGACCGGTTCTGTTTTTCCGACCTTTAACGTTCAGACCGGGATGAATGACGTGATTGTCACATGGACTCATTCTCAGGATTCTGTTGAAAATGCACTGGCTGAACCCTCAACCGCCGGGAGCGCAAAAGTTTCATCGATCGATTTTTCTTCAGCGGTTGATAAATCTGTCTTTTCCATCAGTCTCGTCGGGGCTGCGGCAGCAACCGATGTTGTTCGTGAAGGGAATAAAATTAAGTTTGCGCTGAAAAATACAACTTTACCTCAGTCGTTGCGAAGGACATTTGATACGTTGGCATTTCCCAGCGCAATACATTCTTTGACTCCTTACCTTGTCAATGTCGCTGGTAAGCCTGAGGTCCGTTTTGCCGTACTTTTAAAAGGGAATGTTCCGTACCGCCTAAACAAAACCGCAACCGGTTATTCTTTTAGTGTCGATGATGGTCAATATGCTCGGGATTTCAAGTCTGCAACTGGAAAACAGGCTGTGTCAGCTTATGGTGAAAGATCGATTGAAACGGGTAAATCTCTCGAACAGAGATCTGTCCCTGTAAATGGTTCTGGAACGTTGCCCGTTTCTGTCATAGAGCAAATCGAAGCACAACCTGGTAAATACTCTGGCGAAAAGACGTCTCTGGTTTTTGATAATGCTGATGTGCGTGACATCTTGCGCTTAATTGCGGAAATAAGTGAGCTGAATATTATTGCCTCTGATGCGGTTAAGGGAAATGTTTCCCTCCGCTTGATCGATGTCCCATGGGACCAGGCGCTCGATCTTATTCTTGATGTGACTGGTCTGGGGATGATCCAGGAAGGTAATGTGGTTCGAGTTTACCCAAAGAGCAGATTCGGTCGATGCGCGAAGCGGAATTGACAGCCGTGCGCACAGAGGAAAATTGGAGCCGCTGGTCACAGAGGTGGTAACGGTAAGTTATGCCGATCTGGGCAGCGTTGCGGGTCCTGCTAAAGATTTATTGAGTGATCGTGGTAATATTACTGCAGACAGTCGCAATAAACTATTGATTATTACTGACGTGACACAGAGAATCCAGAAGGCTAAGGAATTGATCACAATTCTGGATACCCCAGAGCGGCAGGTCATGATTGAAGCAAGAATCGTTCAGGTCAATTCGAACTATTCACGTGATTTAGGGGTTAATTGGGCCCTGTTTGAAACGGATAATAGTGATTTTAAAAATATCACAGGTGCCGGAGGCGGATTTCTCGTCAATACTGCCCAACCGGGTGTCGGCACAATCCCTGCGACCCCTGGACTTGGAACGCAATTTGAAATAGGAATAGGAAGTACCATCCTTGACCTGCAGATTTCAGCTCTGGAGACCGATGGTAAAGGAAAAGTCATTTCCACGCCACGTGTTACGACCTTGAATGGAGAAACGGCGACGATCAGTCAGGGAACAACAATACCCTATCAGTCTTCGGGAGCAGATGGACCTAAGACTGAGTTTGTGAATGCTGTGCTGAAGTTAGAAGTAACGCCGGTGATCAATCCCGATGATTCGATTATTCTGGAAATTTTGGCAACGAACGATTCTCCTTCACAAACAGGGGAACGGAAACAGCCCCCAGATCGATACGAAAAAGGCAGAGACAAAAGTTTTGATTCATGATGGCGAGACGACCGTTATCGGTGGGATCTTTGTCGAAAATACGACAGAAAACGAAAGCGGTGTCCCCGGCTTGATGAGTGTTCCCGTTGTCGGAAATCTTTTTAAAAGTCAGAAAAAACAAGTGACAAAAGATGAGCTTCTGATTTTCATCACGCCTCGAATTATGGTACGGAATTAACTTTTGACCACATTTTGAAGAAGGGCAGGGAGACCTGCCCTTTTTTTTTAGAAAAAGGTTTTCTTTTGGATACATTAACAGTCCCTCTTGGTGATCGAACCTATCCAATCTTTATTGGTAAGGATATTCTGACCAGACTTGGAAATGAACTCAAGGCGAGGTCATTTCCTAAGAGAGTTGCGGTTATTTCCAACCCGAATATTGATGGTCTTTATGGGCAACGGATGTGGCAGTCTCTGGAAAATGCCGGTTTCCAGCCATATCGATGTAATATTCCTGATGGTGAAGAGTTTAAAAATTCAGCTAATCTCGAGCTGATTTACGATGCTTTGATTTCTCAGGGTTTTGATCGCGGCAGTGGGCTCATTGCTCTTGGTGGTGGCGTTATTGGAGATATGGCCGGATATGCTGCCGCTACTTTTCTGCGGGGTATTCCCTATGTTCAGGTGCCGACAACCTTGTTATCACAGGTAGACAGCTCTGTCGGTGGTAAACCGCGATTAATCACCCTCTGGGGAAAATCTGATTGGTGCTTTTTATCAGCCTGAGCTGTTTATATCGATATCTCAACGCTGGACACGTTGGAACCACGTGAAGTCTCGGCCGGACTGGCTGAAGTTGTTAAGTACGGAATGATTTCCGACCATGAGTTTTTCTGTTGGCTCGAAGAAAATTCTGAAGACTTACGTCAGCGCAGCCCAGAAGCATTAATCCATGCCGTCAAAAGATCCTGTCAAATCAAGGCCGATATTGTTCGCAAGGATGAAAAGGAAGGCTCGATCCGAGCGTTTTTGAATTACGGACACACGTTTGGTCATGCCATCGAGAACCTTTCTGGTTATGGGCAGTGGAAACATGGTGAGGCCGTTGCTGTAGGGATGGTGGTTGCTGCAAAGATTGCACTGCAGAATAATCTCTGTCAACAGGCCGATGTTGAGCGCCTGATTCGCTTGCTAGAATCATTGGAGTTACCGATTGAGCCGCCATCTTTCAGTCTTGAAGACTATGTGAATGCCATGCAGCGTGATAAAAAAGTGAACAGCGGGACCTTGTCTTTGGTTCTCAACCGGGGGATCGGTGATGTTGTATTGAAAAAGGTAAATGATATCAGTTCTGTGTTTTCATCTGTTTTAAACATTTGAGAGGTTGGGTATGAGTGAGCAGAACCAGCATGTGACATTGCTAGGAAAAATAGCTGCCTATACTGAAATTCTGGTAAAAGATCCAAGATCGACTATTTTGTGTCACTCGCAGAAACCTATCGTAAGATGGGGATGTTTGATGATGCGCGTCAGATTATATCAAAAGGGTTGGAATTACATCCCGACTTTGCCCCGGCACACATTGTTATGGCTCGTGTCCTCTGCCAGGTGGACGATTACACAGGCTCGGAAGAGTTTTCGAGCGTGCCCTTGAGCTTGACCCTGACAGTCTCGCAGCTTTTGTTGGCTTTGCTCGGGTTAAGATTCTGTTGGGAAAAGAAGATGAAGCTCGCGTCCTTCTTTTGAAAGCGCGTGAGCAAAGTCCGGCTGATCCTGTGATCAATAAGCTGCTGCTGACTTTGCCGCAAGAGCCGGAACCCGTTGTTGAGACCCAAATTGACAGTACCGGGTCCGGAAAGGTCCCGCTTGTCAGTGTGACACTGGCCGAACTCTACCTTAGGCAGGGGTTGAAAGATGAAGCGTTAAAGGTCTATCGTGACCTGCTCGTCGATTCGCCTGATGATCTCGATTTACGGCGTAAAATTAAAGAGCTCGAAAATGGGGTTGATGAGGTAAAGGACAATGAAATACCGACCCCCGAAAGTACTTCTGAACCTGATGACGTGACATCTGAGGACGTCGAAGAGGACTGGGGGGCTGATTTTGAACATAACGGTATGACTGATGATGTCATGTCGCCGGTCGACTCAATGGTGCAGGAGTCCGCAGAGGATATCGTTCTGGAGACTCTTTCGCAGTGGCTGGAAAATATCAAGCAGAGGAGAGAGCATGTTTAGATCGATGCTGGAAAAGATTGTTGTTAACTGTTCTGGTGGCATTGGTGCCGTTTTGATGGGCTATGACGGGATCGGTATCGATCAGTACAGCGTAGATGAAAATACGCTTGATTTGAATCTCATTGGTATTGAATATTCCAATGTGATAAAAGAAATTCGCAATGCTGCTGAGGTCCTTCGTGTCGGCAACCTGCAGGAAGTTTCAATTAAAACGGAATACTATTATGTCATCATCCACTCATTGACCGATGATTACTTTGTTGCTCTGATGCTTGATCGTTCAGGTAATTTTGGTCAGGGGCGCTATTTATTGATGCGAGAAGCGGCTGAATTGCGTCAGGCTCTGGAGTAGTAAAAACAATGAAAATCCTGATATTGAACGGCCCCAATCTTAATTTGCTTGGTACGCGTGAGCCGGAAATCTACGGCCATGAAACGCTGGATCAGGCAATGGAAAGCGTCAAACTGGAGGCAGAGGCAAGTAAGTGCGAGCTGGAAACCTATCAGTCCAATCACGAAGGCGCTTTGGTTGATCGGATACAACAGGCCCGTCTGGATGGTGTCGATGGCATTATCATTAATCCTGCCGCCTATACACACACCAGTGTCGCCCTGCGGGACGCTCTTGCGGGGGTCGCTATCCCGACTATTGAAATTCATCTGTCCAACATTCATTCGCGTGAACCCTTTCGCCATCACTCCTATATTGCACCAATAGCGATTGGTCAGATTTGTGGTTGCGGAACCCTCGGGTATTCTCTGGCTCTTAAGGCTTTATTGACGCATTTGAATAAGCAGGTTGGTTAATGACCGGGGTAAGTAGAAAAAATATAAACGAAATTTTAACGACGGAAGGGCTTGATGCCCTTCTTGTTTTTGGTCTTCCCAATATACGCTATCTGTGCGGGTTTACCGGCACGGATGGCGTTTTGTGCATCTGCGGAAATGAAACTGTTTTCTTAACCGATTCACGTTACCTAGAACAAGCGCAAGAACAGGTTAACGCCGATCGGGTTGTGTGTTATAAAAACAAGCTTCATGGAATTTCAGCACTGACAAAGGAGCTTGCTCTGCAGCGTACAGGCTTTGAAGCCGGGGCGGTTAACGTGCCCTTCTATCAGGAGCTTCTGGGAATATCAGAAACCCTGACATGGTTTCCTTTAAATAAGCAGCTGGAATCATTGCGTGCGATAAAAACAGAGGAAGAACTGGTTTATCTGAAGCAGGCAGCGGCCTTGAATGAACAGGCTTTTCGTCAGCTTTTGCCGCAAGTTAAAGTTGGAATGACCGAGCGAGAGCTCGCTCTCGAATTGGAATTTGAACTGAAGCGTCTCGGAGGCGAAGAGAATGCTTTTGATTTCATCGTCGCCTCCGGCGTTCGAGGTGCGTTGCCTCACGGCGTTGCCAGCGATAAACAGCTGACCAGTGGTGAATTGGTGACAATTGACTTCGGAACCCGTGTCAACGGTTATCACTCAGACGAGACTGTGACATTTGCCTTAGGGATTGTTGACAGAAACTTCGACAAATCTTTGATATTGTGTTAGAAGCTCATGATTCGGCAATTAAAGCCGTCAAGGCCGGAATTTCCATTGCCGATCTGGATGCTGTCGCCAGGGATCTGATTGGCCGAAAGGGCTACGGAGACTGTTTCGGTCATGGGCTCGGACACGGAGTCGGCCTGGAAATTCACGAATATCCCGGGGTTTCGTCCCGCTCGGAGGCGAGCTTGCAGGAAGGGATGGTTATCACCATTGAACCGGGCATTTATCTTCCCGGAACAGGTGGGGTCAGAATTGAGGATACCATCGTCGTAACGGCTGAAGGTTGCGATATTCTGACGTCGATTCCCAAACAATATCAACAAATTTAAGTAATTCGATAAGAAACAATGACGCAAATACGGACACAGATAATTTAGAGTTGTTCAGGAGGAAAAAATGGAACTTAAAGATTTAAAAAGCTTGATCAAACTGGTCACCGATACCGATATTACCGAATTCAGCGTTGAGAACGAAGAAGAACGTATCTTCATCAAGCGTGGACCGGATAAAGAAATTGTCCAGGTTGCCGCTCCCGCTGCAGCATCGATGACTGCCGCTCCCGTCGCTGCTCCCGCACCAGCCGCTGTCCCTGCTTCTGAGGCCCCGGCTGCTCCTGTCGTTGATGACAAATATGACGCGATTCCTTCCCCGATTGTTGGCACGTTCTATCGCAAGCCTTCCCCGGATGCGGAACTGTTCGTTGAAGTCGGTGACATTGTTGAGCCCGGTCAAACCTTGTGTCTGGTTGAGGCAATGAAACTGTTCAATGAAATAGAAGCAGAGTTCAAGTGCAGGATTGTGGAAGTCGTCAAGGATGATGCGTCTCCGGTCGAATATGGCGAGACTCTTTTCCTCGTTGAGCGCGTGTGATCGGCAGAACCTGCTGATCAACGCTGATGTTGATCATCAATGTTGTTTCACGATGATTTAAACGGGAGAATCGATCATGTTTCATAAAATATTAATAGCAAACCGCGGCGAAATCGCTTTGCGGATTATTCGTGCCTGCAAGGAAATGGGCATTAAGAGCGTTGCTGTTCACTCTGAAGCAGACAGTGAAGCTCTGCATGTCAGTCTGGCCGACGAAAGTATCTGTATCGGACCAACAGCAAGCGCCGACAGTTACCTCAATATGAAGGCAATCATCAGTGCCGCGGAGATTGCCGATGCTGATGCCATTCATCCCGGCTACGGCTTTTTATCTGAAAATGCAGAATTTGCTGAAATCTGCGAACAGTGCGGTATCGTCTTTATCGGTCCGACTGCTGAGAACATGCGCCTGATGGGCGACAAAATCTCTGCCCGACAGACCGTAACCGCAGCTGGCGTGCCTATTCTGCCAGGGACGAACGAAAGTATCGAGTCGACAGAAGAAGCACAAAAAATAGCTGATAGTATCGGCTATCCGGTGATCATTAAGGCTTCTGCCGGTGGTGGTGGTCGTGGAATGAAGATTGTTCATTCACCGGCATCGGTGGCCAATGCTCTGGCTACAGCAAGGGCGGAAGCGCAGGCTGGTTTCGGCAAGGCCGACGTCTATATTGAAAAATTCTGTGAGCATCCCCGGCATGTAGAAATTCAAGTTCTTGGGGACAAGCATGGTAATGTCATTCATCTGGGAGAGCGTGACTGTTCAATTCAGCGTCGACATCAAAAACTCATAGAAGAATCTCCCTGTCCGGTGCTTTCACCGGAATTGCGCGAAGAAATGGGAGCCTGCGCTGTTGCCGCAGCAAAGGCGGTTAATTATTCAAGTGCCGGAACCGTTGAGTATCTGCTCGATACTGATGGAAGTTTCTATTTCATGGAAATGAATACCAGGGTTCAGGTTGAGCATCCCGTCACTGAAATGGTCACAGGGTTGATATCATTAAGGAGCAGATCAACTCGGCTGCTGGAATCCCCTTGCGCTATAAGCAGGAAGATATTCAAATCAAGGGACATGCGATAGAATGTCGTATCAATGCTGAAGATCCGGTGAAATTTACGCCATTCCCGGGCAAGATAACAGCCTATCACACTCCTGGCGGTATGGGTGTGCGGGTGGAGAGCGCCATGTATGATCAATATACGGTTCTCCCTCATTATGATTCCATGATCGGTAAGTTGATCGTTCATGCTGAGACGCGTGAAGATGCGATCAGGCGGATGGCTTGCGCTCTTGATGAGTACATTATCGAAGGAATCAAGACCACCATTCCGTTTCATCAGAAAATGATGCAAAACAAGGACTTTATCGATGGCAACTTCGACACAAACTTTTTGTCCAGGATAAAAATTGGTTGAATGTTGTGACATAAATTAAAAAACAGGCGAGATTCTTTCTCGCCTGTTTTATTGGCTAACGCTGGTTATCTTATGCAATCTGAACTGCAAATCACCCTTGGATACATCTCCTTCATAAATTGCGTACCATTTTTTGCCCGTCTCAAAGAAGCCGGATTTCAGGGGCGACTGGCAGGCGGTGTCCCTTCTGAGCTTAATCAGATGCTTCAGGATGGAGAGATCGATGTCAGCCCTTCATCATCGTTTGAGTATGCCCGTAATTGGCACGATTACGTTATCCTGCCCGATCATTCCATTTCATCCCGGGGAGCCGTCAAGAGTGTCCTGCTTTTCTCTCCTGTAGAGCTTGACGCTCTGGATGGGAAAACTATTTTTATAACCGGAGAGTCGGCGACCTCAATCAATCTGATGCGGGTTTTACTGCGCGAATTTTGCGGACTTGACCATGTTACCGACCGCGTTCCCGGTGAACGGATAGAGGGCCTTATTGAGCATGAAAAGCCGGCCCTGCTTATCGGTGACCGGGCTTTGCGGATGGCACAGAATCTTCCCGAAGGAGTCAAGGTTTTCGACCTCGGTGAACTCTGGACCCGCTTTACTGGTTTACCTTTTGTTTTTGCCCTGTGGATGATCCGCAGGGATATCCTTGGTAAGTTTGAAACTCAACTGAGTCAACTGGGGCATCAACTCATGCAATCGCGACAGCAGGTGTTGACGCAACCGGATTTTTTGCTCAACAGATTGCCAGCGATACGGACATCGCTGCAGAGACAATCGTAAATTATTGGAACACAATCGATTATCGTCTTGATGCCGAACATCAGCAAGGTCTGGAATTGTTCTTTAAGCTTTGCACCAGGCATAATCTGTTGACGCAGATGCCTGAACTGCACTTTTTAAACTGATGATTCGTTCAGAAATGCATGATTTACAGTTGACAGAAGTAAAAGAATCACTAATATAGAACCCCGCGCCCGGGTGGCGGAATTGGTAGACGCAAGGGACTTAAAATCCCTCGGGCTTCGGCCTGTACGAGTTCAAGTCTCGTCCCGGGTACCATAGATAGGTCTCAGCTAGTCTGAGTTAGTAGATTGAGCCCCGTATTTCGGGGCTTTTTCTTTGCCTACAAGTCCAATTAAGCCCAACGTGGTTTGTAAAGCTCCCTCTTTTAGGGCCACCGATTCATAGAGTTTTCCCGCGCC
>LQAH01000182.1_pt1 | contig 18278 bp, 24 predicted proteins | sample 1535791 | NCBI WGS metagenome assembly LQAH01 (sample SAMN04331585, study PRJNA305678) | bioreactor metagenome | isolation source: bioreactor_4 inoculated with Wadden Sea sediment 2nd replicate of a... | place: Germany:Bremen
TGGTACTTAAATGATCATCGTGATTTACCGTGGCGAAATACTACTGACCCATATAAAAATTTGGATTTCTGAAATTATGCTTCAGCAAACCCAAGTTAATACAGTCATAGATTACTTTAATAGGTTCATATCGTATTTACCAACTGTTGAATCATTAGCAAGCGTTGATGACGAAACCCTCATAAAACTCTGGGAGGGGCTTGGGTATTATAGACGTGCGCGCAACTTAAAAAAAGCAGCTCAGATGATTGTGTATAATTTCGGAGGCGCTTTACCTCAAGATTATAAATCCATATTGTCTCTCTCAGGCATTGGTCCTTATACTGCTGGTGCTGTTTTAAGTATTGCCTACAACTTACCTTATGCTGCAATAGACGGCAATGTCATACGTGTATATTCTCGACTTTTTAAAATTGAAGAAGAAGTCGACAGAAATGATATTAAAAAGGACATTGATACATTAGGAGAACAACTCGTCTCTGAAAATAATCCATCTGCATATAATCAAGGATTAATGGAACTAGGTGCCTTGGTTTGTACTCCACAAAATCCGAAATGTGAAGTGTGTCCTTTAAAAGCCTATTGCGAAAGCAATAAAACAGACATTCAAAAATCAACTACCACGTAAAAAACCTAAAAAGAAAGCCTCAGCTTTTATTTATGATTTGTGTCTTATCGAAAATGATGGTCATTTACTCGTAGTTAAACGACCTGAAAAAGGTATACTCGGAGGATTATGGAGCTTGCCGCAGGTAGAAAGACAAAAGAATCAAAAAGACATTATTAATTGGATTTTTAAAACTTATAAGTTATCGGTTAAGCCCAAATGCGCTTTTCAGAAAGAAACCCATATTTTTACCCACCAAAAGTGGAATATGCGATACAAGCGATTTGAGGCTGAAGAAAATACGATTAAAACTAATTTAGAGTATAGATGGATTCCCATTAACGACCTTGATCAATTGGCTTTTCCGACTGCTTACCTGAAGATCATCAAAAAAGTTTATCCTTCGGAGTAAACTTTTTCATGATCAATGTAGAATTGACAATTGATAATTGACAATGAGAGCCTAATACAAGAAAACACGCTTTTGCGTGTTTTTCTTGTTGGGTTACTTTATCAGAACTTTAGAATGCAATTTCGTGACTGGCAGGTCATTAGGAAGTGTACATTTTAAAGTTCATTTTTATCTTTATTAAATCCTTTTAGGGTGAGATCAGGAGCCTTTCCACGGGATACTGCACTCAACCTTAAGGTTTTAATCAAATAACTACGCTGCTTTTTGCAGGCTCTTTTGTTTTTCTTTTTTCGATCCATGTTTCTGTAATGCTATAGAATACTGGTATAACAACCATTGTTAAGAAGGTTGAAACAACGAGTCCAGCCATTAATGATATAGCCATTGGAGCAAAAAGACTGCTACCAGATATAGCTAATGGTACAAGGCCAAGTACAGTTGTCATGGCGCTTAGAATAATAGCATTAAAACGTTATCTACTGCATCTATACACGCTTCGTCAATGCTGTGCCCTTCTTTACGCGCATCATTGATGTATTCGATTAACAAGATTCCATTTTTAACAACCAATCCAATTAAGGCTATAACACCTAAAAAGGCTGTCAAGGAGAACGGTTGGTTAAAAGCAAAGAGTCCTACAACAGATCCAATCAAGGAGAGTGGTACTGTTAATAATATAACCACTGGTTGCATAAACGAGTTGAACTGAACCAATAAGATAATGTAAATAATGAATATTGCAGCAAGTGCTAAATACCCTACAACACTAAAATTATCTTGAATAGATTCTCTTTCGCCATCAAATGTAATTCGTACACCTGATGTGTCCATGGATGGAATAATTTCGTTTTCTATTTGCATTGCTATTTCTGTTGGGTTGTATCCAGGTAATTCATTGGCTAATAATTCTACTGTTTGCGCTTCGTCGTATTGAATAATTTTATCTTGTTTCGAACTGAATCCAATTTCTGCAAATTGTTTCAGTGGAATCTTTTGGTCTGTTAAAGATGACTTGATCATTAAGTTTTCGAGCTCATCCTTCGTTTCTATAGTCGACTGTAGCTTGACGTTGTATTCGTTACCTTCGCGTCGGAAAACTGTTGTGTCTGATCCGTAGAGTGCAACATTAATTTGTTTCTGTACATCGTATTTCGTTACACCTAGACTTGTCATAACTTCGTCATCTACATTTTACATTCATTTTGATATACTTCATCGTTCATGTCATATCTAACATTGGTTGTACCGGGTACTTCTGCTATACGATCTCTAAATTCGGTTGAAAACTCTCTTAATCGGTCATAGTCTGTACTTGATACACGTATACGTACTTTTGCTTCCATAGGTTCTGCATTCTGAAGCATTTGCACCGTACATTTACCAGCACTAATTTTTAGCATCTAATTTACTTTGAAGATAAGATGCAAATGCTTTACGGTCTTCAAATCCATTATCACCTAAATTTAAATCAAACTTACAAACCATTTGTGCATAAGCACTAGAAGGTGTCGCTGGCTCCATAGTAATATAGAATTTTGGCATACCATCACCAATGGCTACGGTTAAACTCGTAATTTCCTCAACGTCTGATAATGCATCTACAACTTCATCAGTAAGGTCTTCTGTTGCATCATAGTCGCCTGATTGTTCTGTATCAATGTCGATATAAATAATGTCTTTATCAACATACGGGAAGAACTCTTGAGGTAACATTGGTGTTATAAAGTTGAGTACTAAGAATAAAATAGCAAAGGTACCTATAGCTGTTTTATAGCGTTGACTTAGAGCAAGCTTCAGTGTTTTATCAAAGAAGCCTCTAAGGTCAATGCCTTTGAACTTCTTCTTTTTAGGCTTAGACTTACTAAAAAACGTAGCTGCTAAAGCAGGTGTTACAAACATGGCTACTATATAGGCCGCAACAATAGAGATAATTAGCACATAGGAATAGCATACATAAATTGACCTGCGGCTCCTGGTAAGCCTAACAGTGGTGAAAATGCTGCTACCGTTGTCAAAGTCGCTGCAAATATTGGAACGGATGACACCTTAGTTGCCATAAAGGCCGCTTCTTCAACGGCTTCGCCTTTATCAATTCTAACTTGTACCGTATCACTAATAACAATCGCATTATCAACAAGAACACCAAGAGAGATAATGAGTGCTGTAAGTGACATTTGGTGAATCTGCATACCTGTAAGGTACATAACACCAAAGGTCATTAGGATTGATAATGGAATAGCTGCTGAAACAACAATGGCGTTTCTGAATCCCATCCCTAAGAAAACAACTAGCATAACAAGGATGATCCCTTGAATTAAACTACTCATAAATTCATTGGTAGACTTACTCACGTCATCTGGCTGATACGTTACTTCCTCTACAATTAAGTCTTCTGGTAAATTTGCCTTAACTTGATCTATTTTTTCACGCACTTCTTTACCAATAAGTACGATGTTCTTACCTTCTTTAAAATATCCATTAAGCAGTACTGCGTTGTTACCATTTTGTTTGAATTTGGCAACACCATCTTCAACATCCATATAAACATCTGCTACATCAGATAATCTTGCAACAACACCTGTTTCAGTTGATACACTTATAATTAAATCACGAATATCTTCAACAGATTCAAAGATACCTGGTGTTTTCACTTTTACTTTTCCATAGTTCGTTTCTAATGAACCCGACGGAATTTCAATATTTTGAGCTTGAAGCAATTGCTCTATGTCTGCTAATGACAAGCCATATTGATTCAATTTAGCAAAGTCTACATCAACTTTAACCTCTTTATCTAGTTCGCCTTCGATATTAAATTTCGTAACTCCATCAACATCTTGTAAGGCTTCTTTAAACTGTTCTCCAAATGAGGCTAATTGCTCATAACTATATTTTTCTCCAGATAAACTGATGATCATACCAGCTGTCGATATAATATCGGTGTCTACTTCACTGGCAAAAGCACCACTGGGTAAGTCTGACTGAACATCACTTACTGCATTACGTACATCTTGCATAGCTGTTTCGTAATCTGTATTGGAGTCAAACATAGCAACTACAATAGAAACACTCTCTTCAGATACTGCTTTGGTATAGTCTATACCATCTAGCTCGGCCAATTCTTCTTCTATTTTGCTAGAAACAAGGTCATTAACATCTGTTGGCGATGCACCTGGATAGGGTGTAATAACCATAGCAACAGGCATAGATACATCAGGACTTTCTTGTCTTGGTAAGAAGTAATATCCGACGCACCCTGCAAAGGCAATAACAATCGCTAAAAATATAGTCACACGACGTTCGCGTATAACTGCTCTAATTAAACTCTCCATGTGGTCCCTCCTATTCTGTAATGGTTACTTTGAACCCATCACTGATGTTCTTGGTTCCACTCGTAACAACAAATTCGCCTTGTTCTAATCCTTTTACTTCCATGAGACCATCGTTTATGAAAACAGGATCCACTGTACGCTTAAACGCTCTTTCATTTTCAACAATATATACAAAACTTTCTCCATCGGATAAGACAGATTTAACCGGAATCCAGATCCCTTTTGACTGGCCTACATCAAACTTAACTTTTGCGATAGATCCTAACCTAAAAGACGAGTTGTTTACAATAACTTCTGCATTATAGGTACGCGTTGCTGCATCTGGTGCTTCAGAGATGCTATTTATATAGCCTTTTGCTTCTTGTCCATTTACGTCAATTGTTGCTAGGGTACCCTCTGCAATTTCATCAAGATCATCTTGTGCAATACCAACGTTTATAACTTGTACTTCACTACGTAATGTCACAACCGGTGTATAAGCTCCTATTTGCTCACCCTCTTGGAAATGAGTACTTACTACCATGCCATCAGCATCTGCTTTTAGTACAGAGTTACTCATTAAGTAATTTTTATAATCAAGATCGACTTTCGCTGCATTAGATTGTTGTATTGCCTGATTATAAGATGAATCTGATGCTACCTTTTTGAGTTCTATTTGTTCAAGTGTATCTTTCGATATAGCCTGAGCATCATATAGTTTTTCCATTCTTTCAAATGTATCCTGGTCGTAAGAAAGTGCTTCCTTTGCTTTAGTTACACTGTGATTAGCTGTTTGATATGTTGCTCTTGCAGCATCTAATTGAAACTTTAACTCTTGTGTGTCTAATTCTGCAAGGATATCGCCAGCTTTCACGACGTCTCCATTATCTACAAGTACTTTTGCAATTTTACCAGGTGACTTAAAACTGTATGATACGATATCTTTGGAATTAACGGTTCCTATATAAGGTAAGTACACATCATATGCTTCTTGCTTTACTTCCATTACTTCAACAGCTCTTGCACGTTCTACATATGTCTCTTCTGCATCACTGCATCCAGCCATTAAACCCATACTTAATACCAATAATCCAACTGCCAGTCTTTTTTTATACATTCTATTCTTCCTCTCTCATTTCAGATTAATAAATGAATATTTATTCATTAATGGTTAAAACGAAAGGCTTTTTTATCCGTTTAGGATAAAGCCTTAGTTATCATATCTGTTATTTTGTCTGCTTTCTTTCGTTTTTAGATTCCTTCAGAATTAAATGCTTTTATTCAATCGCATATTCACATAATTCAGTGGCATCTCAATAAAAAAACAGTACAAAATCTACAATATCCATGTCTTGCCTTAGTTCACCCGTCTTCGTTCGATTACTAATGACACGACTCGCCATTTCTCTAATTTTTGCATTCGCATCGGTTTCGAGTCTCGACTTATGAAATGAATGATCTGACATAAGCGAACCTAAAAACTTAATTGGCACAGGATCTTCATTAGCCATTTCAATAAGGGTTGTTGTGTACAAATGTACAATTTCTTTAAAAGATGATGATTCCGATAAAGAATGACCAAGTTGACGATTAAAAAGTTCGAAGTATTCATCAACCAAATGACTAATTAAATCGTCCTTCCCTTCAAAGTGTCTATATAAGTAACCTGCAGATACACCTGATTTTTTGCAATTTTTGATACTGTCATGTCTTTGTAACCACTTTCAGACATAATCTCCATAGTTACACGTTTAATCATTTCAAGTTTTTGTGGATCTGTTACTCTTGCCAACTCATCACCTACTTTTTAAATGAACGTTTATTCATTATCTATTTTACTCTTTTTTTTGCAAGAGTCAAGACTTTTTGACGATTCTTTTTTATGAACACTTTGTGAACACCATGTTAGTCCTCTTATTTCAACACATCCATCATTTAATAGAATTCAATTAATTACTTCATTGAAGGGCATTAATGATTATTCTTGATAACTTGCTTACATCTTTTGAACAAATTGAACCATACTTATTAGCATATAAAAACCTCAGATTCAAATAAATTGAGAGGTAATCGAATCATAATAGCAACAAATTCGAGTACATCGATATGTTGCCCAATTTCTAAATTATTATGCCCACATTCTAAAAGGGCAATTATATATTCCTCTATGCCTAAGTCACTGTCATTTTTAATACGCTTATGAAAATAAGCATGATCATCCATGAGAGCTGTTACAAATTGAACAAGTAATGGATCTGTCGTAGTAAAGTCAACCATACCTTGTATATAGATCTTTACAAACTCTCGGATAGAAGTAAGTTCTACAACAACACTTTTCATATATTCTACAAATGCTTCGAAAGTTGTATCTAACAACTCTTCTATTAGATCATTTACACTTGCATAATGACTATACAAGTAACCTGGAGACACATTTGCACGTTTGGCAATACGTGAAACAGTCATGGATTTATATCCGCTTTCAACCATGAGTTCCATGGTTGCATTTTTTACTTGATCTAGTTTTTTCATATCCATGGGTTTTGCCATATGTACCTCCTAATCGTTTAAATGAATGTTTATTCATTATTATATCCAAAATCTATTCCATGTCAAGAAAAAAGTAGGTGGCTTTTAACCACCTACTTTTTTAACTAACCACCATATCTCTGCTTAATGGTCTCAAACAAAGATTTATACTCAAAAAATTTATTAACAACATCCGGATCAAAATGTGTTCCAATGCCTTCTTTAATAATTTCTTCAGCTTTATTTTCAGTAAATGCTGGTTTGTAAATCCTTTTTGTTGTCAGCGCATCATAAACATCCACTAAGGTTACGATACGAGCTTCTAAAGGTATTTCTTTCCCTTTGAGTTCTACGTTATAGCCTGTACCATCATACTTACAGTGATGATAATGAATGATATTACGGGCCATCTCATCAATATCCGTGTCTTGTAACATTTCAACACCTATTGTCACGTGTTCTTTCATTGCCTCACGTTCTTCAAATGTATAGGTCCCTGGTTTTTTTAATAAATCATCAGGCATGCCAACTTTACCTATGTCATGAAGGGATGCATAGAGTCTAATCTTATTGATATAATCATAATCGCATCCCAGTTTTTCTGCTAATAGTGCAGCGTATTCACTAACTCGTTTTATGTGATTTCCTGTATCGGTATCATTGTAACGATTAGCATTCTCTAAAGCAGCTACAATAGACAAGGTCATTTTTTTTTATTTTATCTGTTTGCTGATCAACCAAATTCTGCAAAAACTCTTTTTGATTGTTTAAAAAGCGATTTTTTTTCTTCAAGTTCAGCTTTTAGTTGCTCGGTCTCCGTCATATCATCTACGATTACTAGGCCCATATCTTCACCCTTATATTGAATGTATTTGGTTGAGAATACAAGGTGCATCATTTTTTGTCGTCACCTTGATAAAACTCACGCATGAGCCTTTTCCTTTCAACAGGTTCTTTGCTTTTTTATGGTCTGATTGATAGCCTTGCGTATATTACATTTACCACAGAATGAAGTCTTGCCACAATCCTTCTCTTCTTCGACTGCGTAAACACACCCTAAACAGTTTCCACATAGTTCACCTTCACAATCTGTACTTGCATAAGGAAAAACATCATTAAAAGCATCATTTGCTTTAACGACCTGTACATTATTATCTATAATAAATACGGCTGATGGAATATTACTAATAAGTGTACTTAAAAACTCCAAAGACTCCTGAATATTTGAGAGTTCTAATTTCATATTGGCCTCCTAAAAATATTAAGCACATGGTTCAAATTTACTATATCCATTTATTATTTATGCCCCTAATGATTCTAAAATAAACACAGTATTCAGTACGTTTTAATTAACTATACATATACTTAAAGCCCAATCATAAGAGTATGATCGGGCTTTATTAGTTTTGAAGCAATGCATTAGATTTAATTTTTGTACTTACTCAGATAAATAATCTCATAATAAATAGTATGTTTTATAGTGATGTGTGTGATTAATTAATACATTAGGGGTAAAACAATCCTATTAATCATGTGGGGGTGTGCACGCTTCAAAAACAAAATCAAAATTTTTTACTCGTAAGCTACCCACTTACAACCATTATCAGCTGACTCAACACACTTTTCTATAAGTCTAACACCTTCAATACCTGCATGAACATCTGGATACCAAAGGTCTTTCAATGTTACTTCATCGTCATTATTTTTAGCTTCCATTGCTAGTGCAAATCGATGATAAAGATTAGCCCATGATTCAAATAAACCTACTGAATGACCAGCGCCGATTCTATTAGCACTCACTGCAGGATCTTCATTGTAAAGATACCCATGACCACGGTCTAAAAGTTGCTTAGGTTTTCCTTGAACTTCGTAAGAAAGTTGGTTTGGATGCTCATCCCACCATTCAATAGAAGCCTTAGAGCCTACAATACGGATTTTTTGCTCATGGATAGCTCCAGCATTAACGCAACTTGCCCAAAGATTACCCACTGCTCCACCTTTAAAATGAATCATTACATGTGCATTGTCTTCTAAGGGAGACCGGCTTTTAATAAAGCTTTGGCGACTACACATTAACTCTTCTATTTCTAAATCTGGTACCATAACCTCTGCTAAATAAAAGGCATGGGTTCCTACATCTCCAAGTACATACGAAGGTCCAGCAACTTCAGGCTTACACGCCATTTTGTGCCTGGATCATTGGCTTCAACTTCTTCAGAGTGCCATCCATGTGCAAATTGCATATTAATAATTCTAATATCGCCTAAGTCACCATTCTCGATCATTTTACGAGCCTGATGTACCATTGATGTCCTGTATAACCGTACATAACACCAATAATTTTACCTTTTGCTTCGGCTAGTTCTTTTAACTCTTCAGCTTCTGCAACAGTAAAACACAAAGGTTTTCACATATTAACATGTAAGTTTGCCTCTAAGGCAGCTTTGCACATTTCATAGTGGAACTTATTTGGTGTTGCAATAGATACCGCTTCTATACCATCTTCACGTTTGCCTTCTTCTTCTAACATGACCTTGTAGTCTGAATAACATCTTGATGTATCTAAACCTAGATTTTTACCAAAATCAATACATCTTTCAGCATTAATATCAAATGCACCAGCTACAAGCTGAAACAATCCATCACGAGCAGCAGCAGTACGATGAATGTACCCTATTTGACTTCCACGACCGCCACCAATCATTGCCCAACGAATAGGCTGTTCAAATCTTCGTTCTTCATTAAACATGGTTTGATTCCTCCTAGTATCCAATTTTAGCTAAATAAGCTCTACTGTCTTTTACGTCTTTCAAACTACCTTCAACATCTCTAGGATCACGTTCTTGCTCGAGCATAATCCAACCTTGATAATTTATTTTTCCAAGGCATTTTTAACACGCTTATAGTCAACTACACCTTTCCGATTGGACACATAACACCGTCTAAGCATGCATCGAAAAATCTTGTTGATTTTTACTGCATTTTCGAACACAGGTTTGTTGATGTCTTTAAAATGAATGTAATCTAAACGGTCAGCACATTTCTCTAACCAGTCGGCAGGATTTAAGCCTGCATAATATAGATGACCTGTATCTAGACATAGTCCTGCAATTTCTGAAGGCATATCATTTAATAATTGAATTGTCTCATCACCAAACTCTATGAAACCGCCTGCATGAGGGTGAACAACAGACCTAATACCATAGATCTCCCAAGTAATGCGACTAATTTCTTTAATGTGACTCATCATCTGCTTCCATTCTGCAAGACCTAACCTAGGTGCAGTTTCTGCTTGTCCTGCAAATTTACCTCTTAGCTCATTGACCTGATCAATAATGACATAATAGGGTGTCTCAAAGCCTTGTCCCGCTACTTTTTCTGCTTTAGGTAACTTAGACATAAGTGCACATGTTTCATGTGTTTTTTACGAGTTGATCAAGGTTTTTAGGGTTCACTAAATCGTCGTATAGTGTACCTGCTACAATACACAATTCCCTTTGATTTAATGCTTCCTGTAATACCTTTGCATCTTGAGGTAAATATCCGTAAGGGCCTAATTCAATACCTTTATAACCCGCTTTTTGCCTCATCAAATACTTTTTCATAAGGTGGGTTATAAGGATTTTGTGGATCTTCTACTCCCCACGAATTTGGCGCAATACCTATTTTAAGTGACATATAGACTCCTTATTAGTCTTCTTTTGGAAGCCAAATTTTTGCATCAGGTTGTTCTGCCCAAACATGTTCTTCTACGAATGTAGGACGAATATATGGGTTTCCTTCAAGATGTCTTATAACCCATAAGAAGTACATACCGTATCCTGGTGCAGCAACTTGAGGATGATCAAAGTTAGGCGGAATAAGGACCGTATCATTTTGTTCCATAAGTACACCTTCATCACCTAATTTCATAAGTCCGAAACCTTGTTCTGGGAAGAACTTATAGTAATAGATCTCTGGTTGCTCATGGTGGTGAGAAGGGAAACCTGCCCAACGACCAGGGTAATGCATGTCTTCTCCTAACATTAAATTAGAATCAGGATTCATTCCATAATCTATAATTGTACGGACAAGACGCTCTCCAGTACCTTGCATTACGCCAGCTCCACGTCTTTCTATACGACAATCAGCTGGTTTAAGAAGTTTAGCTTTAAATTGTTTTTCATTTTCTGTTTGGTGTACTGTTAATTCTGAGTCTGTCGAAACACCTGTTATTTTAACCTCTACACCTGCAGGAACATGAAGCGTAAATGGATCATCATCATAAAATGTTGGTCTGTCTACAGTTTCAGCTTGACCATTCCATTCAAAAGTTACATTTCCATAAATCAAAAGAAAAGCACGTTCTTGATCTAATGTACATTCATATTCTTGTCCAGCTTCTAGTTTGAGCATAGCAAAGTCCATTAAATACTCAGCATATGGACCATCTTGTGCAACAATATTGTTAAACCCAGGTTTAAACCTTGGGGTTGTTTTATTTTTACTGCCATATTTATAACCTCCGTTTTATGTTGTATGTGACACGTAACACGTTCTTAAAAACACTTAACCTACAAAATGAAGAACGGTTTTTACATGTCACATTGCACATGTTACGTAGCACATTTACTATTTCCAAAGTTGTCTTATCTTATCTTCCGCTCTTACACGTGCTGCTTCCATAGCTTCTTCCATAAATGTCATGCGATCATATACATCGGGATGGTTTATATAGCCATCACGGATGGTGTATCCCATGGCTTGACGAATGATGGTACCTATATTGACTTTACCAATACGGCATCTTTTCAGTTGAATCACATCTTCATCTTTTACACCAGAAAAACCATGTATCACTAAGGGAAGTTCAGTAGCCAGTTCAATTTCTGCTATACGATCATATTGGATTTCGGCCTCAGGAATATCAAGTTTATGAACAGTCCCTATTGCTACTGCCATCATATCTACACCTGTTTTAGATGCGAATATTCCAGCTTCATCGGGGTCTGTGTATTTACTTTTATACATGTTCTCAGGCAAATCGCTATACCCTACAGAGCCAATTTCTCCTTCAATCAGGATTCCGCGACTATGTGCATATTTAACCATTTCCAATGTACTGCGTACATTTTCTTCTAACGGTAACTGCGACCCATCATACATAACAGAATCGTAACCTGCCTTAATTGCTCTTGCTATTAATTCTGCTTCTTGACTGTGATCCAAATGGACGCATACAGGTACTTTAGCATCATCCGCTATTTTTCTGAGTAAAAGCCCCCAGTATTCTACTGGCATATGATTTACTGCAAATTTATTGGTCATCAACATAACCGGTGCATTAACTTTCTCTGCCGCCCTTACAATTGCTATAGCATCTTCGTATCCAAATACATTAAAACCAGAAACAATACGATTATCTCGGGATGCTTCATTTATAATACGTTTAAAATTATTCACTAATCGATGTAATCCAGTAATTTTTTTAATTCTTCAACAGTTGGCATGGACTCTGTACAGGTATCTCCCGAGATATTTATGGAAGCTGCTGCGCTCCCAATACCCAACGACTCGACCAACGTGTAATTCTCTAACATGCCATAAATAAAACCAGATGCAAATGCGTCGCCTGCACCATATGTTTTCTTAAGTTTTGCAGGGAAAATACCATGCCTAACAGGCTCAGTATCCTGTGTAAATGCATGTGAACCATTTTCACCATGCTTTATAATGACAATATCCGCTCCTTTTCCCAACCACTTATGAGCGATTTCGGTGTCTGATAAAGCGGCTATGCCTGTATAACATTCCATAACTTCAAACTCTTCACGGGTACCAATGATAACATGGCATTTTTCTGCTGCCATATGGTAAGTGATGCTTGCAATTTCTTCAGATTGCCAAGTATATGGTCGGTAATCAATATCAAAGAAGACAACCAATCCATTTTTACGAGCCAATTCAACAGCCTTAAAGGTGGCTTCACGTGAAGGCGATTTTGATAGTGCCGTCCCAGTTATAACAAGTGCTTTTGCTTGTTTAATAAAACGTTCATCTATGAGTTCTGCTTCCAAGTTTAAGTCTGCACAATTCTCGCGATACATGATAACACCACAGTTTTCGGGGCTCTTAACCTCTGTCATCGTTAAACTGTTAAGCGCTCCTTTGTCGTCTATCTGCACACCTTCAGTAGCAATGCCTTTACGTTCAAGGTATTGAATAACAAAACGACCCAAAGCATCATCTGATACACGACTGATCATACCTGTCTTCTTACCTAAGTGCGTTAAACCAACAGCAATATTTGCTGATGATCCACCAACATGCTTGGCATAGGTCTGTACTTGTTCCATGATGCGGTTAGGTTCACGCGGATATAGATCAATACCAGCACGTCCAACGGTAATAACATCAATTTCACGATCTTCAATAAACTTGATCATCATATTACTCCTTCATATGAGCTAAAAAGCTGATAGAATTAAAACCAATTTTTTTTGCCACTAAATACACTAAAGACGCTAAAAGGGTTAAATCTTTTTTTATTCATTATATCAGCTGGCGGCCGCAAGACCCGCCACTACGTTTGGTGTGTGAAACTTACATTCAATTTGCACTAGGATTACTTTAAAACCAATTAAGAATTGTCGCTAGGTTTTTAAGCTTTGTTTCTATAATGCTCTGCAAGGAATCAAATACTTTAATTTAAAGCACTCGGATTATATGATTCGTTTTAGAAATGCTTAACAAGGAATCTGCTACTTTAATCAGTGAGCGCAGGATGTAACCGTGCAAACAGCAGGACGCTGTTTGAAGCCGATGCCGACATGGACGTCGGCTAGAGGTTGTTAGGTTGCATTTGAGCATCATTCCACCAATTAGCTGATGGTGTTCGCATTTCTTTAACGATTCCTATAATCCAGTTTTGTCAGCTATAAACTTACGCGCCATAATAGCATACTCTAAGGGGTCTGCTATAGCCGGATCTTGTTCTGCTTCAATAACAATCCAACCTTTATAGTCGCTTGCTGCTATAATTTCAAATATACTATCCCATTCAACCATGTCACCATCGCCAGGTACTGTGTAAATACCTTCTTTAACTGCTTGAAGGAAACTTAATTTTTCATCTTTAACACGTTGAAGTACATCGCTTCTTACGTCTTTAAAATGAATGTGAACCACTCTGTCTATCCACTTTTTAAGAACAGCAACAGCATCTTCTCCAGCAAAGGTTGCATGGCCTGTATCGTATAGCACACCTACTAACTCAGGATCACATCGGTCCATTAGTTTATCAAATTCTTCTTGTGATTGAACACCTGTACCCATGTGATAATGGTAACCAATTTGCATTCCTTTTTTCTTTGCAATCTCGCCCATTTTATTAAGGCCAGCTGCAATTTTATCAAAATCGTCATCTGATAAGACAGGTGAATCATCAAACATTTTTTAGTAATGTCACCTTGGATAGTAACAGATGTATCACAAACACCAACGACTTTTGCTCCTAAAGTATTAAGTCTATCAGTAAGTTCTTCAAAACGTGCAAGGGTTTCCTCTTGTGGTTTAATTAAAAACTCGCAACTGAACCATTGGTTACATATTTGCATACCGCGAAGATCAAGAGCTCTTGCAAGTTCTTTTACGTCTTCTGGATATTTGTTACCAACTTCTGAGCCCGTGAAACCTGCAAGCGCCATTTCACTAATACATTGTTCAAATGTTAGTTCTCCACCAAGCTCTGGAAGGTCATCATTTGTCCAGTTGATAGGTGCACAACCAAGTTTAATGTAATGCTTGCTTAAGTCCATTTTGCTAAACGTATCTCTCATAATTTTTCCTTTCGTATATACTGTCTCTACAGCATAATCTCGTAATATGTTAATTTAATAACAAACTGGTTATAATATGAATCACAAGCTGTTTCACTACTCTACTTCACCTTGTGATTCATATTCATTTACTATATAACTCTTGCTTTTTACGTCCTTCTTCTGTTTCTTCAAAAGCCTTATTAACCTCTTCAAGTTCAGAAACTGCTGGTGTTCCAACTCTCCACCATGTGTCGTAGTGGTGGGTCATGGTTCCTGCTAAAACTTTAATATCTATGAGTGTTGAAACAGTATCTGCCTCTGTGGATCTAAAGGCTGCTTTTAACTCATCTATCTTATTTACCCGATATGCCTTCATGCCAAACGACTCAGCGTTCATAGCAAAATCTATGGGTACATTTCCATCGCATAGATGGCCTGTTTTCTCATCTCTAAACTGGAATACAGTTCCGAATGTTGGTATTCCCTGTCCTCTTTGAAGATTATGAATACACTGGAAGCCACTGTTATCTAACAAGACAACATTGACTTTGAGTCGTTCTTGCATAGCCGTTACGAGCTCAGTATGCAACATTAAGTAACTACCATCACCGACCATTGCATATACTTCTCTGTCTGGTTCAGCTATTTTTTGCTCCAAGTGCACCAGCTATTTCGTACCCCATACAAGAGAAACCAAATTCCATATGATAAGCCCCTGGTGTACGCGTTCTCCAAACACGTTGTAAACAAGCCGGCAAACTTCCTGCCGCACCAACTACGATGGCATCTTGAGCCATGAGTTTTTCGTTAAGCTCTCCTAGCACACGTGTTTGAGAAATACCCTCTTTAGGATCTTGAGCAAACAATGCATCTACTTCTTTATTCCATAGGTCTATTTCTTCTTTTATCTCGTTAGAATAAGCTGATTTATAATTGACTTTCTCTAACTCGTTCTGTAACTGTGTCAGTGCAGTTCCTGCATCAGCTATAAATGGTTCTGCATTCATTTTATATGCATCATACTCATTTATATTTATTGTCATAAGCGGCGTTACGTCTCCAAAGCCACTCTTAGATCCTGTTACAAAATCATTTAAGCGTGTACCAACACCAATGATTAGATCTGCATCCAAGGCTAATCTATTAGCCGCTTGTGCGCCTGTTACACCAGCACCACCCATGTTATGTGGATGATCCCAAACAATCGTACCTTTACCACCTTGTGTTTCACCAAAAGGTATATTAAACTTTTCTGCAAATGCTTTGAGCTGTTCTCCTGCTTCAGAAAAACGCACGCCTCCACCACTCACAATGAAAGGTTTTTTACTCTTCCTAATCATTTGTGCTGCACGTTTTAATGCCGGCTCTGTTAGAGGAGTTCGTTCTATATAATGAACTCGTTTTGGAAAAAGCTTTCCGGATAATCATATGCTTCTCCTTGAACATCTTGAGGTAGACAAATTGTAACTGCACCTGTGTCTCTCGGATTTGTAAGAACACGCATTGCATTAATACATGCTGACATTAACTGTTCTGGTCTATCAACACGGTCCCAATATGCACTGACAGGTTTAAATGCATCATTTACAGAAGTAGCTAAACTTGATGGATCTTCGATTTGCTGTAAAACAGGGCTAGGTTGACGATCTGCATAAACATCACCTGGTAAGAAAAGAACAGGTATCCTATTAACCGTTGCAGTACCAGCAGCAGTAACCATGTTAAGTGCACCTGGTCCTATGGAACTTGTAACCGCCATTATGCTACGTCTATTCTTTTGCTTAGCATAACCCATTGCAATATGACCCATGGATTGCTCATTTTTCCCTTGGTAATACTTTAGTTTTCCATTGTTATTGTAAAGCGCCTCGCCTAGGCCCACAACATTTCCATGTCCGAAAATGCCGATAACACCATGAACAAATTTACTCTCTTCACCATCAAAGGACACATACTGATTATTTAAAAATTCTACCAATGCTTGTCCAACTGTTAAGCGTCGTGTGCTCATTTCTGCCTCCTCAAGTATAAAATGTTATTTTTAGTTCTTTTATATTCTTTTTATTTTACGTTTTGATTTATATTTATTTTATTTTTGCCTTGTCTTATAGTTTTAATTGCTTTTTGTTTTGCTATGTTTCAGACCACATAATTACGATGTTCATCTCCCTGTTCTAATCCCTATATTCTTACTCCAATCATTTTCTAATAAAAATTTAGACAATCTAGATTAATTATTGAGCATAGTTTCATCCAATTTAAAGGCTTATACAAAAAACAGCTAAACATATGAATATGCTTAGCTGTTTTATATAGTAATCTATACTGTTCTCATTTTTATGCTATTACGATTTCTTTATTCTCTTCTTTGAAATATGCATCGTATTTTGGTACCATTTCGTTGGTAATAAAACATCAGGATCATTGACCTTAGCAACCTGATACATGGCAACTCGATCATATTTCATAGATTCCGCCATAAGATACCATTTTTTTGTTATACTCTTTATTTCTTTATAAATAAATGTACTCAGTTCTCTTGTTACTGTAATTCCACATTCAAAATCAACAGCAGTTGCACTTGTAAAAGCTTTATTAACAAATATATTTCTAAAGTACTCTTCTACTTTTTCGCTCGATGTAAATAGCAAGTTCTCATGACTTGATATTTCCCCACCAATTAGAATAACATTTTGTGCATTTTTGCTTTAAAAAGCTGCTGCTGACACATTATTTGTCACGACCGAAAGCTTATCTTCCTTACGCACCATTTGTGCTAACAAAAGCACGTCACACCAGAACCAATAAATATACTGTCACCCTTTTCAATTTGTTCGTACGCTTTCTTGGCAATTTGCTTTTTAAGAGGTAAATGATCCGTCTCGAACTTAACTTGATCCGTTTTTTTTCTTAGAATCACTTTTTAGCAAGCATTGCTCCACCATGGGTTTTTACAATGAATCCTTCTTTACGAAGTTTTTCTAGGTCTTTACGGATGGTCACATCACTTACATCTAATGTTTTAGATAAAGATTGAACATCTACCCGTTCTTTCTCTAATAAATCTCTTTAATACGATCTAGTCTCTGCAATGCAAACATATTGTCTCCTTATAGAATAGAATGAAACATTAATTGTATAAAATTAATGCTTGTCTTATTTTGTTATTTGTTTTGTTTACTTATTTTTTTTTATTTTATCATTCTGTTTGTAAAAGACAAATTAATTGTATATATATGTATACAAACTTAAGCTTGAGCAATAATCCAATCTATAGCTTCTTTACGTGTTGTAAACAAATTAAATTTCGATCGATTAAATCCCCAACACCTTTGATGAGCATCATCTGATTTTGGTTAACACCATATATGGCACTGGCTTTTTATATGTATTTTTATTTTTTTTCCGCAATATATGTGAAATGTTCAGATGCATTTACATCAAATTGAACACCTTCTACATTTGTAATAACCCTAACAGAATAAGGCGGCTCTTTTGAAATGAGATCATTAGCCTTTGTTAGCAAATGTACAATTTCATTTTTATCGGCATTAGAAAAATCAAAATCTAATATTTTCTTGCCATCATGTTCTATGAATTTTAAATGATCCCATAAACGCCCT
>LQAH01000183.1_pt1 | contig 18252 bp, 25 predicted proteins | sample 1535791 | NCBI WGS metagenome assembly LQAH01 (sample SAMN04331585, study PRJNA305678) | bioreactor metagenome | isolation source: bioreactor_4 inoculated with Wadden Sea sediment 2nd replicate of a... | place: Germany:Bremen
GGGTGATGTGATGTGGATAGTTTGGAATAACCAGACGTGCAAAACGTGCCATTGAATCCCCCCCCCGGGTCAGCAGCATTTCATGTGATTGGTCAGTAAACAACAGGCTAACAAGTTCTCTTTTTTACTGCAAGCTCTTTAATGTCCCCGAATAACCTGGAAAACGGTATGCCATCTTCAACAGGATTTTTTCTATCAGCAGCGATAAGATAATCATCAGAGGTAATGAAACCAGCAGACGGACTGCAGTAAAGCGGACCCCAATAATCGTCGCTCCATAATACTCATCGGCACCATCACCAGAGAGGCAGCGGAAACATAAGTCATGATTATCGAGATCCGTGCACCTTTATGATATAGGGCATGCGCTACGGGAAAAGCGACAAAAGTTCCTCCAACGGTCGTTGCAGCCAAAAGAATCGACCAGAGGTGGCCTTTCAGGCCGGACTCTTGGCCGAAATGCTTCTCAATCACCTCTCTTTTTGCCCAGACATCAAACAATCCGATAAGAATAAAAGCCGGAGGCAGGATTATGAGCATATCCGTGGAAAAAAGGATGAAATTTTCTCCCATTCTCACCCCCGGCTCAAACTGAAGAACGAATGATCCTACAAGAAACACGGTGAACAGGAGTAAAACCATGTAGTTTTGATAGGTCTTAGTGATCGTCATAAAAATTCTCCGTAACTCAGACCAATCGCCAAGGAAATGATGACTGCAACCACCAGGCCGGCGCCATTGCGAATCAAGGTTGCTGTTTTCCCGAGGTATTCCTTTTCAATTGGATAGGTTAAAATCCCAACCATCATCAGGGTGGTCACAAATGACGCGACAACCATGTAGGAAACACCCTTTTCAATCAGAACACCAGCGAGCGGGTAAGCGATGAAGCCGGGCATCATCGTCACTGAGCCGAGCGATAATCCGGTCAGCAAGCCCCAGAACCAATTGTCCTGCCCGAGATATTCGGCAATCAGTTGTTCGCTGAAATACAGAATCACAGCGACCAGAATCAACAATTTCAAATAATTCGGCAGAATTTTCCGAAATTTCTTGATCCCGACGATCATCCCTTTCGGGTTTTGTCTTTGTCGGCGACAAAAGAGATGACCACCAAAATGGCCGTGACTAAATACAATCCAAGCATTTTACGGCTCCTTGAACGAGTATATTAGGTATTCATGGTCAAATGTTATAAAGCGGAATCCGTAAAAGAGATATGATTCAAATCATAGTTTTGAGCAATATGGCGGTATGGTGTTTAATCAGAAGAGCTCAAGGAGAGGAGAAATGTCGTCTTATCCAGACGCCTGATACTTCCCTCTTCTTCCAGAGAGGAAAGAGTGCGGTAGAGTGTTTCGTGCGCCAGACCGAGTTCTCCGGCAAGATCAACCAAGGATCCCGACAGTGAAACACGACGGTTGTGATCAGCGCGTAAGCGGAATGATTGTAGCACACGGTCACTTGCCGATCGGATGCTGCGGAGTTCGACAGCCAGCCGCAGATGGCGTACCTGAGCGGCCAAAAGTGCGTAAAACTGCTCCATACAAACAGCATCTTCATGAATTTTCTTAAGGACTGCAAGTCGTGGATAACACCAAGCTTCCGTCTGTTTTGTCGCTTCGCCATTACAGTGATATTCTTCAGTAAATAGCGCAGCCTCCGCAAAAGAGGCCCCTGCTCGGGCCGTGTGCAGACAAACCGAGTGACCATCAGCAGTATAACGGATCAGCTGCAATTCACCGGCTATGACAGAATAAACGAAGGAGGCCGGATCACTTTGGCGGAAAAGACATTCTCCACGCGCAAAAGACCGTCTTGAAACGCCCTTTACGTCAGCAAACAAGCTGTGAAAATCAGTTTGATTCTTCACCGCAAAAACCTTTACATTGCCCGACGTTCACAGTCAAAACCCGCCCGTTCAACAGAGTTATTTTTCATCTTATACAGCCTCCCTGTGTCGGTTGAAAATGACATGCCAAGCAAGCTTGTTTGTTCAACCTGACGCCTCAGTACGCTGCCCTTTTAGTTTGGAACTACCTAAATAATCCCTTACCATAAACGGGCTGAGATAATAGCCCCCTTACGTACATTCCTCCCTGTAACCAGCAGGGCTTCTGATTAAATTTGATCTGCTTTGAGATGGGCAGGAGTCAGTCTGCCATCCGACCCCACATAGCGCACTTCACAATCAAGTTCGAAACCGATCCTCTGCCGTATGGTCTGACGGATATGAGCGATCAGCTGCAACACCTCGGCCGCTTTCGCTCCACCACGATTAACGATGAAATTGGCGTGCTGGGTTGAAACCTCAGCCTGGCCGATTCGGGTGCCTTTCAGGCCGGCATCTTCAATAATTTTACCTGGTGGACCAACGCTGGCGTGCATTTCTGTGGTACTCAGGAATACCGAGCCGCAGTTCGGCAACTTCCGTGGAAACTTGCCGCGTCGGGTGCGTAAATCGTTGAGCATCTCGCTTCGTACGGCATTCTGATCGGCCAGTGGACAGAGAAGCTCGGCTTCTACTACAATAGCGCCGCTGTCCTGCAAGGCGCTTCGGCGGTAGGAAAAACAGCAATCGGTCTGCGAGAGGTGTTGGATTTCACCTGCACGGGTCACAACGGTGACAGAGACGACATTTTCACCGATCCCTTTTCGTTGGCTACCGCCGTTCATGGCGATAAGGCCGCCGACAGTGCCGGGAATACCGATACAATGTTCAAGGCCGCTTAGGCCCTTGGCCATCACCTTGCGAGCCAGTTGCGGCACCCAGCAACCACCCTGAACGATAATGGAACCGGTGCTGATCTTCAGATCCGCCATTCTGGCACCGATCTTGACAACAACACCGCGGATGCCGTCATCATCGAACAACAGATTAGTCCCCTGACCGATAACCACGCAGGGAATATCAGAGCCATCCAAGGCGCGCATCAACTCTGCCACCTGAGCGGGAGTTTCAGGTTCGACAAACAGATCGGCATGACCGCCGATTTTCCAGCTGTTATGTACGGACAAGGGTTCATCAAAACAGACTGCACCGATATTAAGCGCAGCCAGATCTTTTAATTTATTTTTCAGAGTCTCCATCGTCATTTTCATCTATTCCGATGTAACAAAATCGACAATCTGCAGTTGCAGCGCTCTGTTTCCGCGCCATTCGTTGACGCCCGGCTTGTAAAGGATATCGATGCAACCATTCAACCGGTCGTGGTGTTCCGCCTGACCAAAGGCGATGCAGTCGATCCGCTTGCCGTTCTGCTCAACTTCAAACTTGAGATGTTTTCAGCCAGGACTCTGGGATTATAAACCTGACAGCCCCTGCTGACAAATGCCGGCTGCGGATTGCCCATCCCGAAGGGGTTGAGCTGCTCCATCTGCTCGATCAGGGGTAAGGACAACTGAGCCAGAGCGATCTCGCCATCATGATGACTGGTGGGGATCAACTCCTCTTTAGCTATCCGAGCGCGAGCTTCCTGCTCAAACTGGTCGCGAAAGGCGGCAATGTTATCCTCCCTGATCGACAGCCCAGCAGCCATGGCATGCCCTCCAAAGCCACAGAAGTAATCGGCACAGGCGGTGAAGGCGTTAAACAGGTGAAACCCGGAAATCGACCGAGCCGATCCCCTGCCCGGCTTGCCCTCTTCAAGGGCGATTAGAACCGTTGGTCGGTTATAGCGCTCAACCAGACGGCTGGCAACAATACCGATAACCCCTGAATGCCAGTCGTCACTGGCCAGTACGATGGTGAAACGATTATCGGCTTCAGTGTCCAGCATGGCGATGGCCTGATCCAGGGTCTGCTGTTCAATCTTCTGGCGGTCACGGTTAAACTCATCAAGTAAGCCCGCCAGAGCAATCGTATCCTCGCCATCAGCACCCAGCAACAGCTTAACCCCCAGGGTTGCATCTTCCAACCTGCCGGCGGCATTTAAACGTGGTGCCAGACGGAAACCGACCGAACTGCTGGTCACCTTCTTCACATCGGCAACTTTTTTGAGTGCTGAAATGCCCGGTCTGTAACCGTTTTCCAACAATTCAAGTCCGGTCCGGACCAGGATACGATTGACACCTCCAAGGGGAACAATATCGGCGATAGTGCCCAGAGCAACCAGATCGAGGCCGTGACGCAGATCGGGTTCGGCCTGTTGAACAAAGAAACCGTTATCCCGCAAGCAACGCAGTAATCCGATCAACAGAAAAAAAGCCACCCCGACCCCGGACAGTTCTTTCCAGGGAAAATCGCTCCCCGGAAGATGTGGATTGATCAGCGCCAGACAGTGCGGCAGAACATCAGGAGGTTGATGATGATCGGTGATAATCAGATCAAGACCAAGCGCCCTGGCCAGATCGGCCTCGACTACGGCTGAGACACCGCAATCGACCGAAATGGCCAAGCGGCAACCAGCCTTGGCCGACTGGCGCATGGCATCGGCCGACAGTCCGTAACCGTCCCTCATCCGTAACGGGATATGATAATCAACCTCTGCTCCCAGCGCCCGCAAAACTTCAACCAACAGAGTGCACCCGCTAATGCCGTCAACATCGTAATCGCCGTGGACGGCAATCCGCTCTTGGTTTTGCAGGGCCTGATAAATACGCTGACAGGCGATATCCATATCGGGCAGCAGTGATGGATCGGGGAGCGAGGAGAGTCGTGCCGACAGGAAGTCGCGCGCCTTGTCAACGCTATCGATATTACGCAGAAGAAGCAGTTGGGCAATTAATGGGTCAACATCAAGAGCCTGAGCTAAATTCTCCTTGAGAACTTCAAGCTGCGGAAGCTCTCTGCGCAGACCCCATTTACGAGTTGAGACTGGTTTCATGACAAGTCTTTTACAGCAATAGAAAAAACAGGCCGGGAAAAATCCCGGCCTGTCGTTGGTCGTTTCATTCTGGACTGGGCGTCTCAGGCGTTGGCTGCTGCGGCATATTCTGATGGTTTTTCAGAAACTCCAACTCGGCCCTGATATTATCAACCCCGCTCCAGATGGGTTGAGAGCGAGAAAGCGGCTCCATGCATCGATCGCTTTGTCGAAATCCTGCAGATCATAGCGATAAACAACACCGAGATTATAAAGGCTCTGTTGATGCCCCGGCTTGAGCTTATTGGCCTCTTCAAAATTGGCAATCGCTTTATCATACCAGCCGACCCGACGGTACATAACTCCCTGATCGGTCAGGATATCAGGATCATCCGGCCCAAGCTCAAGCGCCTTTGCATAAGCTTCGATAGCTTTCATCGGTTCGTTGGCATCAAAAAATTATGCCCCAACTGGACCCAGGCATTGCGATTGTCGGGCTCACGCGCGACAATCCCTTCAAGCATGGTAATCTGCTGCTGATGATTCACCACGGGTGCCTGAACCGGGGCTCCGGTCTGCGCCGGAGCAGGTGGCGATGTATCCCGTTTCCAGTTGGAATAGATCACTCCCACCAGGACACCGGCAACAAGCGCAAGCACGACAAAAAAGATCGTCTCTTTTTTCATCCAGCCCCTTTTCTACCGCTGTTATCAGGCGGTGCTCTTTTTCCTTTGCTGCCACAAGATCAGAACCGGGCTGGCAACAAAGATTGACGAGTAAGTACCGATCATAACACCGATCAGCATTGCGAAAGCAAAATTATGAATCACGCCGCCCCCAAGAACAAACAGAGCGAGGACAACCAGCAACGTCGTTCCTGATGTCAGCAGTGTTCTGGAAAGCGTTTCATTTATACTGCGGTTGACAATAAACGGAAAGGACTCCTTGTTATGCTTGCCGAGGTTCTCCCGGATACGATCATACACGATGATTGTATCATTTAACGAATACCCGATGATAGCCAGGAAAGCGGCAATAATCGGCAGGTCAATTTCCTTGCCAAAGAGACTGAAAGCACCGAGAGTGATCACGACGTCATGAACCAGCGCAACGATGGCACCGATGGCAAAACGAAACTCAAACCGCCAGGAGATATAAACCAGAATGCCGAGCATGGCGTAGAAAATTGCTTTCAACCCTTTGCTCCGCAGATCCTTGCCGACCTGAGGACCGACCATTTCGACCCGGCGGATGTCGACATTTCCTTTTTCATAAGTCGTTTCCAAAGCATTCTGGATGACCTGAGACAACCCTTTAAGCTCACTCGAAGCCTGCTCAACGCGAATCAGAAATTCGTTCTGGTTATCACCAAAGCGCTGAACCACCGGGTTTCCCAGTTCCAGCCCATCCATCGCCTTTTTGATTGATGTCGCGTCGTCGGCTGGGCGAACTGGACCTGCACAAGGGTCCCTCCCGCAAAGTCGATACCATAGTTCGGACCTCCATTCACCAGTAGAGACCCCAATCCGACCAGGATCAGCACCATGGACACAACAAAGGCCAGCTTACGTTTTCCAACAAAATCGATATTTACGTCCGGCTTGATCAGCTGCATGCCGTAAGCCTCCTTATATGCTCAGCCGCTTGATATCGCGGCCCTTCAGGAAAAGATCAAAAATAACCCGTGATACGAAAATCGCGGTAAACAGCGACGCAATAATACCGATCGACAGGGTTACGGCGAAGCCACGAACCGGACCGGTACCGAACTGAAACAGAACCAGAGCCGCCAGCAGTGTTGTCAGGTTAGCGTCGATAATGGTCAAAAAGGCTTTGCTGTAGCCTGACTCCAGCGCCAGTTTTGGAGCTCTGCCAAGCCTGATTTCTTCACGGATTCGTTCAAAGATCAGCACGTTGGCATCAACAGCCATTCCGATGGTCAGAACGATACCGGCCAGACCGGGCAGGGTCAGAGTTGCCCCGAACATCGACAGCATGGCAGAAATGAACAGAATGTTGAGAACCAGTGCGATAACGGCAACGATACCCGACAACTGGTAATAGACGATCATCGCCAGCACAACCAGCACGGCACCGACCCAGATCGACTTGATTCCCTTAGCGATGGAATCATGTCCCAGAGAGGGACCTACCGTCCTGTTTTCAAGGATTTTAACCGGTGCGGGCAGAGACCCCGCGCGCAGAACAATGGCCAGATCGGTCGCTTCCTGAGAGGTAAAGGAGCCCGAAATCTGAGCGCTGCCGCCTGCGATCCGCTCACGGATGACAGGGGCGGAGTAGACATTGTCATCGAGAACGATGGCCATACGCTTACCAACATTTGCCGCGGTGATCTGATCGAAGCGCTTGGCGCCAACGGCGTTAAAATCGATCGCGACATAAGGCTCGTTAAAACGGGTATCGATGCGAACATTGGCATCCGACAGCAGATCACCCGTTAAACCGTCTTGTTGATCACCACCAGCGGTGTCTCAGATTCGGCACCGGTCTGACGATTGACATTGCGCTCATAGAGTAACTGCCGTCCGGCAGGTAATTTACCGGCGACGGCATCCTGCACGTTGGCAGCCTCATCGACAATCTTGAATTCAAGACGGGCGGTCTTACCAAGCAACTTGATCGCCCGGTCAGGGTCCTCGACACCCGGAAGCTGAATCAGAATGCGGTTACCGCTCTGACGCTGCAGGGTCGGTTCACTGACACCAAACTGGTCTACCCGGTTACGCAAGGTCTCCAAAGCTTGTCGCACAGCATAGTCTTTGATATTCTCGATCTCATTATCACCCAGGCGAAAGTGTTTTTCGATATATCCGCCTTGCCCGGTGAAGGTTTCCGCTTCGAGGGAGGGGTAGTCGTCGGCCATGAAAGCATCAACCTTTGCACCCTCTTCCTTGTCATAGACCAGTACGACTAAACGGTCGCCTTGACGCCGCTCGACGCGCTTGAAGATGATATCTTTCTCGCGTAACTGGGTTTCAGTTTGATCGATAATCGTATCAACACGACTCTCGACGGCCTTATCGACATCAACGCCAAGAACAAGGTGCATGCCCCCCTGAAGGTCTAACCCCAACTGGATCGGTCCGAACGTATCAAGCCACCATTGAGGCAAATTACCCTTGGTTAATGTCGGAGCAATGGCTAAAACAGACAGGATCAGGCAGAGTACGACCAGCAACCCCCTGAATTTAAGACTATTGGACATCTGCTTTGTATCTCCCTTTAAGCAAGAAAACAGATCGGGCAGCCAGGCTGCCCGCATAAAAACACAATGATTTTATTGTTTGACTTCAGTAATCGCAGACCGGTTCATGGTGATTTTGACGCCGGTAGCAACTTCGATGGTAATGGTCGCTTCTTCAACAGAAACAATTTTACCGTGAATACCACCGGCGGTCACGATGCTGTCGCCCTGCTTCAGGTTGTTGACCAGCTCTTTATGCTGCTTGGCCCGCTTCTGTTGCGGACGGATGAGCAGAAAATAGAAAATTGCGAACATCGCCACCAGCATGATAATCCCCTGATAGCCGCCCTGCTGTCCCTGAGCTGCTGCGTTTCCTGCCATTGCGAAAGCTTCTGTTGCCATGATGTATCCTCCTTAATAGTGTTCAACAATAATGTTGAAAAATTTGTTTTTGATTAATGGGACAGGTCCCGTTTGTGATAAAAGTTTTTACGGAAAGAGGTAAACGTTCCCTCTTCCAGCGACCGCCTGACAGCGGCCATCAACTGCTGATAATAATAAAGATTGTGATGCGTGTTAAGTACCGACGCCAGAATTTCACCACTCCGATACAGATGGCGCAGGTAAGCCCTGCTGTAGTTACGGCAAACATAACAGTCGCAATCTGCATCGATGGGCCGATCGTCGTCGCGATACTGAGCTTGCTTGATACTGATTTTACCGAAAGTCGTAAAGAGCACGCCGTTTCTGGCATTGCGTGTCGGCATGACGCAGTCAAACATATCACACCCCCGGGCCACTCCTTCAACAAGATTTTCCGGTGTCCCGACGCCCATGACATAACGCGGCCGATTTTCGGGCAGCAACGGCAAACTGTATTCCATCATGTCATACATCAACGCGGTTTCCTCGCCAACCGACAAACCACCCAGAGCGTAGCCCTCGAAACCGATTTCCTGCAATTGTTCGGCACTCTGTTGACGCAGGTCGGTCTCCATTCCCCCCTGAACAATGCCGAACAGGGCTGAACCTGAACCCGATGGGATAACATCACGACACCGCCTGGCCCAGCGGGCAGAGCGATTGGTCGAATCGACCACATACTTGCGCTCGGCCGGATGGGGGATACATTCATCAAAAACCATGACAATATCGGACCCCAGAGCCAGTTGAATGTCCATCGACAACTCGGGAGTCAGCAGGTGCCTGCTGCCGTCAAGATGAGACTGAAATGCAGCCCCCTCTTCGGTAATCCTGCGCAGCTCACCAAGGCTGAAAACCTGAAACCCGCCGCTATCGGTCAGGATGGGGCGATCCCAGTTCATAAACCGATGCAACCCGCCCATCTGTTTGACCAGATCGTGTCCGGGACGTAGATAGAGATGATAGGTGTTCGCCAGGATAATCTGGGCACCAATATCCTTGAGCGCCTCCGGCAACATGGCTTTGACCGTTCCCTGAGTACCAACCGGCATGAACACCGGTGTCTGTATCTCGCCCCGTGTTGTCGTAATGCAGCCACGGCGGGCTTGTGAATCCGGGTCCCGATGTAAAAGATCATAATTGAAAGCGGTCAAAAGTACCTACACAATCATCATGCAGTCACCATAGCTGAAAAAACGAAAACGCTTCTCCACCGCCTGGCGGTATGCAGAAAGAATAAATTCGCGGCCGGCAAAAGCCGATACCAGCATCAGCAGGGTCGATTTTGGCAAATGAAAATTTGTCACCAAAGCATCAACCGATTTAAAACGATAGCCGGGGTAGATAAAAATTTCGCTGCTTCCCGGCCCGGCATGCAGGATGCCATCGTCCGTTGTCGCCGTTTCCAGAGTCCTGGCACTGGTCGTTCCCAGGGCGACGACTCTACGGCCATCGGCATGGGCTCTGTTCACAGTCTCGGCAGTCGCAGCCGGAACATGGTAGAGCTCTTCATGCATCTTGTGTTCGCGGATATCATCAACCCGAACCGGCAGAAAAGTTCCCAATCCGACATGAAGAGTCAAACCGCAAAGTTCAACCCCCTTGGCCTGCAACGCCTGCAGAATTTCATCCGTAAAGTGCAGACCGGCCGTTGGTGCGGCAACGGCACCTTTTTCCCTGGCGAAAACGGTCTGGTAGCGCTCCTTGTCTTCTAAACTGTCATCGCGCTTTATGTAAGGCGGCAACGGCAGGTGACCGAGCGACTCAACCAGCTCCATAAAATCGCCATTACAGAAAACCGAACCAGACGGTACGGCGACTCGACAACCCCAAGGAATTCCGCCTCAAGATTCGGGTCGAACCGCACCCTTGTTCCTGGCTTCAAAGAGCGTGAACTTTTCGTCAGGCAAAGCCAGTCTTCACAGTCCGGCTGCTCCCCATGCGGACGGACCAGAAAGATCTCAACCTTCCCGCCGCTCGGCTTATGCCCCAGCAAGCGCGCCGGGATCACCCTGGTATCGTTATAAGCCAGAACATCTCCGGCCTGAAAACAGTCGAGAATATCGGTAAACATCCCCGCTTCGACGGTGCCGGCACCGCGGTTGAGACGGAGCAGGCGCGATGCGTCTCGCTGCGCTGTCGGCGTCTGTGCAATCAACTCCTCGGGGAGTGAAAAATCGTAATCATTCAGCAGCATTTAATCGGTCCAAACTATCCTTAAACAGCGCTCTAGAGAATCATAGAAAGGTGCCAAAGTCAAATTCTTTTCAGCGGTAAAGGCGACCCCGGCAGCGGCAAATATCAGCGGCCAACAACCAGTGAATGCCGGGCGGCTGAAGAAAGAAAAAAATTGACACGTTGAGCGCAAAAACATGTCGACAGCTGACGACATTGCCTTATCGCCACACAGGCGTCTGCCCCGTCCGGCGGTAGAGCGGTTTATTAAAGCAGTCCCGTTGCTCACTGAAATACTGAACGCCCTCCGGCATATAACGATGATGATCAGGAAACAAGCGGGCAAATTCAATTCGACAGGGAGCGCGAAAATCCTCAAGCGTCAGTCCGGGCCAATGAGCAAGACAGAGAGAGGCAAGGCGATCAAAAAAATGATGCCCCATGAATTTGTCGTAAGCGATACTGTGAAAAAGGCCATTTTCCATCCGGTTATAGGTATTCAACCTTTCCTCGGACAAGCCCAACTCACGACGCCGGCGCATATCGATACCAACGCTGAGATCGCGATGAACCACCCTGCGGACAATGTCGTCATCATCAATTTCAAAAAGGACATTCTGAGCATGCGGCTCCAGCAGATAGCCAAAAGTCAGAAAACACCCGATCCACTGTCTGATAATCGGCAACATGATATTCTCGAGGACGTACCTCAGAGGATCAGCCCCTCCGATCAGCTGCACCAGTAGAGGTCGGGCATTCCGCAACAGGTCATGGCCAAACAGGGCAAATCCCGGGACCAGCCGCACATGTCCATCCAGCGACGGCCATGGTTGCATATCGCGAACCAGAAAGCCCCAGTTTTCGCTCCGGCTGAGCTCCGGGTTCAGATCACGCAGACTCATACCGATGACTTCTCGTAAAAAGGCGAAACGGCCACCAAGCTGTGCCGCTTCCTGCTCCATTTCCCGCGACACGTTGATCGCCTGCTCAATCACTTCATCCCGCATTTTACGGCCGTAGCGCGATACCTGAAAAGGAAAATGAACCTTAAGTGCATGTTCAGGGAGCAGATCCAAAACTGACAGCGTCCGGGTTGACGCTGTGGGGGAAACGTTGCGTTTCGCTCTGGCGACGGCGGATTTCTGGAGAGTATCAAGATAGGGGTCGACTAAATCAACATCAAAGAGCTGTGGGTGAACACAGAATTCGACATGATCATCCTTCAGATAATGCTGTGTCAGTGACTCAGACGGATTAGCCAGGTAGAGGTTGATATCTTTGCGTGGTATCAGAAAGGTCGGTAGAGCGAATGAGGGAGCTTCTGACTCCGGCCGATAGGACGACAGAGCCTCAGTGTAAGCAGCATGCGGGCTGTAATCTTTTGTCCCGCCGTTGCAGTAACGCTCAAGATAAGATAATTCTGCAATGTCAATCATTGAGGTACACTTTCAAACAGCGCGGCTTATTTTGCCGGCCCCATAACCCCCGAAAGGAGGTTTCTGCTTAATCCTGAAAAAACATTGACGAAGCCACAACATCTCTAAATCCTCCAGAAGAGGACCAATCTTTAAATCAGCTGCTCTGGCACTCCCCGTACTTTGGCGGCAAGCGACATCGGTTTTGGTGATCGATCAGTATTTTGCTGATTTTATCAGTGACCTGCCACCAGATTCCATTTAAAATAGGTGCAACGGATTCACAGTTCAGCTCAATCACACTCTTCCAGGATAAAAGATCTGTCAAGTTGAAAACCGCACCCCACCAAACGATCCACCCGGAAATGCTCCTGCTCGACATGCTCAGCCTCTACCCCGACACTGAGCCGATCATAAAATCGTATGATGCCCGGGTTGGAGAATGCATCTGTTGTGAAATGCTGTTCAATGAGATAAGGGATATCTGCGCCCGCTATCATCTGGATCTGGATGCCCTGCTCATCAAGTTGAATAACGTCGCGGGGAACGGCGCTTAAGATTACTGTCGGCCTTCGTACAGAATGCGCCACTCACTGTCTTCTTTCACCATGTAAAGACGTTTACGCATCTGACCGTTAAAATTGTTTGAGCGGTAATCCTGGGCAAAGTTCGCCACAACCATCGGCTGACGACCGCTATCGGCAGGATAGGCAAACAAAGAAATGTCACTTAAGTCTACTTTCTGATAGGTCTTGCCGCGGAAGACCTGTTTTTTGTAAGCTCCCCAACTCCCATTGTCGTACCCCTGGGTCCAGAAATCATTTGAGTACATCTGCAAGTAGGCCTGCAGGTCAGCCTGCTCCCAGTTTATACGCCAGGCTTCCAGAACGGACTGAAGTTCGACAGTGCGATCGAGCCACTCACGCGTTGAAATCCACTGAACCTGTTCGCTGATAATAACCGGCGTCCGGCCGATCTCGACATAATCTTCGATCAGGGAAAACTCATCGTTGGTCAACACGACACAACCTTCACTGTCAAGTGGTGGGCGACTGTAAAGCTCCCTGTCTGTCCCATGGAGCCAGATGCCGCTGCCTGTTTTTTTAAGCCGTCGGTCGAGCTCGTTAGGGTAATTGACAGGGAAAGCCCCTCTACCATAGAGGGGGGCAACTTTTCATCAGGCAGGTACGAGGTGATGAAATAGACCCCGTTCGGAGTTTTCAGATCCCCTTCGTATTCCTTGTCACCGGTTTTTTTACCAAGCACGATATAAAAATCCTCGACCGCTTTTGGTGGCTGCCCGGGCCCGGTGTTTTTAAATACATAAAGACGATTCTTTCCCTTGTCGACAACCAGTGCATAGTCAGTCCGGTGCCCCAGGGACATCAATGCCGCCGGGACCCTGCGCTCGTCTGCCAGAGACAGATAACCCAACAGTCGAGCTCTGGCTTCATTCTGGAGTTGCACAACCCGATCCCTCTCAGCTCGCTGCCCACCTTCAATCGCCGATGAACCGATGGCATCAAGCGGCGCAAAGCGGGCAGTCAGAAGATCACCGAGGACCAGATGAGCCAGTTGGAATTTAGGTGCGCGCGAAGTCAGTTCACGCAACTCGGAAATCGCATCGTTCAACGCCCCGGACTGGAACAGCAGCAACCCTTTGAGCAGACTGGCTTCAAAATCATTGACGTTTCTCTGCAGACGTCTATTCAGGCGTTCCATCAAAGCCGGACTTTGCTCCGACAGTTGCGGTTGCCACTCGACCTGGCTCCGCTGGACCGGGGCAACTTTCATATTTCCTTGAGCAGGGGGCTCTGATTCAACCTGCCACAAGGCCCCGACCCGAGCTCCCGTTACACCGAACAGGATCACGATAACAACGCTTATCACAAGCCGTATCATCAGCGGACACTCCCTAAGGACCGTTCACGCTGAATATACCAACGACCATCGACCTGGGTCAGATCAAACAGTTTGCGCGTCCGGTCGGAGAAACGGTCGCTTTTATAATCCTGAACAGCTTCGACGCGGACGAGGGCTCTGCCCTCAGTGTCCATACTGAGTCTCAAACTGAGGTCACTCAGGCGGACATCAATATTCCGGGGACTTGTGATTCGCCTGGCACGTTGACTTTCCCACTCACTGCGTGGCTTTCCTCCCGGAGGAAGAAATGAACTTGAGTAAAAACCCAAGTAGGAGTCAACATCCTGGGAAGACCAGGCTTCAGCCCAGCGTTGTATGAATTTCTGCGGGGTTTCTTCTCCGGCTGCAAGCACCGCCTCCATCTCTGCCTGTGGCGCAGCGGCAGAGGATTCCTCAACCACGGGAACATCGTTCTTTGCAACAACAGCCATTTCAACCGACCTCTGTTCCCCAGACGGCTCAGCTCGCACGACCTCCCCATCCCCCGGACCAGCGTCCGCCTCCCTGTCTCCGTCACTGTCGGCGTCAACCATGGTCCCTATCCCGGCTTCCATATTCTCCGGGCCGGCAGTCATGGCATCTGCTGGAGCAGGGCTGTCTTCCTGGGAAACAGTCTGCGACAGGGTTGGATTCACAGTAGCCCCCCGGCTTGACAGAGCTGTCAGCTGTATCGCACCAGCGGAGGAGTCAAACTGCAATGCCTTGCCGTAAGTATCGCGTGCCATTTCTGCATAAACAGTCGCCAGATTATTATAGACGGTTGCATAGGCGCTGTCGGTCTTAAGCGCACCCTCCAGATAGTCCCGCGCGCGCTCGTAATCGCCACCAGCTGCAGAAATTGCAGCCAGATTATTCAGCGCCCGCGGATCATCAGGGTGAGCCAGGGCAAGGGCTTCTAAAGTTTCAATCGCATCCTCAACCTGTCCTTCCTGCCACATCAACAACGCCCTGTCGAGCTCATCCCCGGCCATCCGGCCACGATCAACGGCAGCACCGACATCAACAACTGTGCGGGCGGGAGGAGAGCTCAGAAAAAGAAAATAAAACCCGGACCCGAGCAGAATACCCACAACCAGAATCAACAGATAACGCCAGCCTCTATTTTTTTCAGGTCTGTATATATGCTCCAAAGCTTCCGTTGCGGCGGCAGGGTCAGCAGGTGGATTCTCTTCGAGCGTGGCTGGCACAACAAAACTGCGCTCTTTGAGCCTCGCTTCAATGCGGGCGGTGAAATCCAACTGTTCTTCCCGCTTGGGTGATTCGACAACATTACCGTCAACAGCTGAGCCTGAAGCCCCGGACACATGTTCATCAACTTCGACAGCGGCCGCAACGACCGCTAACCGGTCAATGTCATCTCCAGCCAGCAACGCATCGATCTCGGTCAGAACACCTTCTATGCTCGGGCGCTCATCGATACTGCTCAGCGTCATCAACTCCAGAAGGTCTCGACAACAATGATCTTCAGATAACACCGGGAAAGCATCCTGCATATGCTGCACAGCAACAGCGAAGGCATCTTCACCGCTGAAGGGGGCTTTGCCCTGTAACAGCGAATAGAGGACACAACCTAAATTGTAAATGTCGGAAGCGATGCCTGGGAATTCCCCCCGAACCTGTTCCGGCTGGTATAAGCCGGGTCCAATCCAGAACTGAAATCAAGTTTGATCAATTGAGCAAAGTTGAACTCACCAAGGAAAGGATGATCGTTATCAAAAAAGATTGTCGCGGGGGACAAGTTACCATGGGCCAGGCCGATCTCGTGTGGAGCGACCAGAAGACGCGCCACAGCACCAAGCCGTTCCAGCGCTTGCCGAGCGGACATTTTACCATGGCTGCAGATATCGGCCAGAGACTCGCCCGGTTCCAGCGGGTAGAGACAGGCCAGACCCGAGTCGATTATTTCGACCTGTTCAGGCAATCCAAGTGCGGGGAAACGATAATCCGCCAGACTTTCCACTTTGGAAATAAAGCGTTGCCTCTGCGCCTCTTGCTCGGGAAGATCATGACAGATCAACAACTTGGACTGGCTCTGCCCATCACAACGCATAAGATAACGCTGAAAGAGCTTATCCTCTGACAACAGGCTTATAATTTCGCAACCAAAAACGCGGCAACCGGGTTCCAACATAGACTCCCCTGAACAGTTCAGCACCAACAGTCGAGATTAACACTTAACAATAAAGACAAGAGTCTAAAAATGCTAGGGAAAAATTGGGACGATCTTTAATCCTTGGTTCTCCGCGAAGCCGCAGGCGACGTTCATATTCTGTACCGCCTGACCGGCTGCCCCCTTAACCAGATTGTCAATAGCTGAAACGACAATGACTCGTCCGGTTTTCTGATCGCTGACCAATCCTACATCGCAAAAATTTGTACCACGCACGAAAGCAACATTCGGCAGATCGTTTCCCGGCATCACCCTGACGAAGACCTCGTCAGCATAAAAATCGTAATACAACTCAAGCAGTTCAGCGGTCGTTTTTTTCTGCATCAGGCCGGCATAACAGGTTGACAGGATTCCGCGATTAATCGGCAATAGATGGGGGGTGAAACTCAGGGAAATGTCCTCCTCAGTCAAATTCGCCAGCTCCTGTTCGATTTCCGGTGTATGCCTGTGACTGGCAATGCCATAAGCCTTGAATCCCTCATTGACTTCGCAATAGAGAGTCCCCTGCTTCACGCCGCGCCCAGCTCCGCTGGTACCTGACTTACTGTCGACAATCAAACTGCCGGGATCGATCAAACCAGCCTTGAGCAGTGGCGCAAGGGCAAGAATGATACTGGTCGGATAACAACCCGGATTGGCGATAAGACGAGCGTCCGTCAGCTGGTCGCGGTACAGCTCAGGCAGGCCGTAAACAGCCTCAGCAAAAAGTTCCGGGCTGCTGTGTGCCTGATACCAATGCTCATAAACAGCCTGATCTTTAAGCCGATAGTCTGCCGACAGATCAATAACCTTGCAGCCGGCCGCCAGAAATCCCGGCACAACCTCCATCGCTGACTTATGTGGTAAAGCGGTAAAAACGACATCGACCCTGGCAGCGATGGAAGCAACGTCCAGAACTTCACAGACAAGATCACAAAAACCATGCAGAGAAGGAAACACCTCAGATATCGGCAGACCTTCATGTTGACGGGAGGTCACACAACAGATCTCGACCTCAGGGTGATTGACGAGAATACGCAACAACTCAACGCCAGTGTAGCCACTGGCACCTACAACCGCGACTTTAATCATAGTCCTCAACTCCACAAAAATTTTCTATCGAACAGTGACCCTGTATCATAAAAAAGGGAAACCCGGTAGGGTTTCCCTTAATTGTTGTCCAGCTACGAATTGCTGTAAAGCAATTAACGCTTGGAGAACTGGAAGCTCCTACGTGCAGCAGCGCGGCCGTACTTCTTACGTTCTTTAACGCGGCTGTCGCGGGTAATGAAACCAGCTTTTTTCAGAACCGCACGCAGCTCCGGATCGACTTCGAGGAGGGCTTTGGTGATTCCGTGCTTGATAGCACCAGCCTGACCTGAGATTCCACCACCACAAACATTGATGGCGATATCAAATTTACCCATATTGTCGGTCAGCTCAAGAGGTTGACGAACAACCATCTTGGAAGTTTCACGACCAAAGAAAACATCCAGAGGACGTTTATTGACTGTGATTTCACCAGTGCCGGGCTTCATCCAGACACGAGCGATTGAGCTTTTTCTCTTGCCAGTTGCATAAAACTTCTGCTCAGCCATCTAGCTATCTCCCGTATTATAACTTAAGTTCTTGAGGTTGCTGGGCGGCATGTGGATGTTCGCCACCGGCATAAACCTTTAGTTTAGTAAACATTTTGCGGCCCAGTTTGTTCTTGGGAAGCATACCTTTGACTGCGGCCTGAACCAGCATCTCAGGCTTTTTGGCAAGCAGTTTTTCTGCGTTGATCTCTTTAATACCGCCCGGATAGCCTGTGTGGTGGTAGTACATTTTGTCCGCCATTTTGTTACCGGTCAGCTTGATCTTGTCCGCATTCAGGACAATAACAAAATCGCCGGTGTCTACACTGGGAGTGTAAATCGGCTTGTGCTTTCCGCGCAAAACGCGAGCTATCTCAGTGGCAGCACGACCGAGGACAACATCCTCCAGATCGACGACAAACCAATCTCTCTTAATATCCTGCTCTTTAGCGATTTCTGTGCTCATCGCATTCCTCTCCAGAAACTTTTCTTTTATAAAGGGTTGTGGGGCTCACAAAGCGCTGAATCTTATCCAACAAATCCCCATCTGTCAAGCTAAATATAATAGCGGATTTTCTTT
>LQAH01000184.1_pt1 | contig 18158 bp, 20 predicted proteins | sample 1535791 | NCBI WGS metagenome assembly LQAH01 (sample SAMN04331585, study PRJNA305678) | bioreactor metagenome | isolation source: bioreactor_4 inoculated with Wadden Sea sediment 2nd replicate of a... | place: Germany:Bremen
TGGAACCATTTTGGCCTTTGCCAGGAGCCTGGGGGAGTTCGGCGCCACCATCACCTTTGTCTCCAACATCCGAGGTGAAACCCAGACCCTGCCCCTGGCCCTGTATTCCCTTACCCAGGTGCCGGACGGCGAGGCCGGTGCACTTCGGTTGTGCATTATCTCCGTAGTCTTGGCCATGACCGCCCTGGTGCTGTCGGAATGGATGGCCAGACGGTTTGACACGCTCATGAAAGGATGACGATGACGGCAGCGAACGCACTGACATATGGCGGTAAAAACAGCAGGATCACTAACAACAAGGTGGATGTCCGGGTGCAGAAACAGCAGGGCGGCTTTTTCCTGGATGTTTCATTTACCGCAGAAAACGCCGGGATCACAGCCCTGTTTGGGCCGTCCGGTGCCGGCAAAACGTCTGTGGTAAACATGGTGGCCGGGCTTTCACGGCCGGACCGGGGACGAATCACCATTGGGAACCGCTGCTGTTTTGACGGCGAAAAAGGAATTCATCTTCTCCCGGAAAAACGCCGGATCGGGTATGTGTTCCAGGAGGCCCGGCTGTTTCCCCACCTCACGGTCCGGGCCAATCTGACCTTTGGCATGAATCGGTTGAAGCCGTCGGACCGGTTTGTGGGGCTTGATCCGGTGGTGTCGCTTCTGGGGATCGAATCATTGCTGACACGCAGGCCAGCCAGATTGTCCGGCGGAGAAAAGCAGCGGGTGGCCGTCGGCCGAGCCCTGCTGTGCAGCCCAGATCTACTGCTCATGGACGAACCTTTGGCTTCCTTGGACCAGGCACGCACACACGAACTGCTCCCGTTCATCCGGACCCTGAGCATCCGTTTTCAGATTCCCATTCTTACGTGTCCCACCAGATGGGGAGATCTCGTGTGTGGCTGATTCCCTGGTCCGTCTGGAAACGGCAGGGTTACTTCACATACGCCGGTGCTACGGCCCATCACTTGAGGGAAAAAAGGTGACCATGGAAAAATATCCCGGGTTGATACCGATGGCCATTGTCATCAGCCTGGCTCTGTCCTGGGCGCTTTCAACGCCGGCCACGGCCCGGGAAATTGTGGATATGGCCGGACGAAGGGTCGAGATTCCGGATACCATTGCCAGTGTCTACAGTGCCTCCCCCCTGCCACCTATATGTTGTACGCCATTGCCCCGGATCTCATCGCCGGGCTGAACTATGCCTTTCACCCGGCGGAACTGGATTATCTGATTCCGGCCATGGCAACCCTGCCGGTGGTCGGGGGCTGGTTTGGCCAGGGAAGGGCCCCGAATCAGGAAACACTGTTAGAGGTCCGGCCTGACATCATGTTGGTGTGGAAGTGGAAGACATCCGCCATGAACGAAAAGATTGAACAGGTCGCCGACCGGTTGAAACTGCCCCTGGTCTATATTTGTATTGATCGTCTTGAAGACTGGGGTCGGGCGTTGGCATTCATGGGCCGTCTGCTCCAGCAAGAAGATCGGGCCGATAAACTGCAGGCCTATGCCGACAGAACCATGAAATCGGTTTGGAAATCCGTTGCCGCCATCCCTGAAAACAGGCGGGTGTCCGTATATTATGCCCAGGGGACGGACGGGCTGATGACCGACTGTGACGTATCCGTCCATGCGGAACTGATCCCGCTTGCCGGAGGCAGAAACGTATTCCACTGCCAACCGCAAAATGATTTCGGCATGGAACGGGTCACCATCGAACAGGTAATGCTGTTCCATCCGGATGTGATCATTGCCCATGAAAAACAGTTTGTGGATCAGGTGTACGGCAATCCCATCTGGGAGAGTATACCGGCAGTAAGGGGCCGGCGTGTGCATTCCATCCCCCGGCTGCCTTTCAGCTGGTTCGACCGTCCCCATCATTTATGCGCCTGTTGGGCATCCAGTGGCTGACCCATCTGCTGTATCCGGACCGGTATGCCTTTGATCCGGTGGCAGACACCCGGTTGTTTTACCGGCTTTTTCTCGGGGTGGAACTGGATGACGAATTACTGGCAGAGGTCCTGGCGCGATGAAGGGACGGCCTGTTATTCTGGCAGTGCTTTCCGGTTTATTGATCGCTTCTGTGACCGTTTCCCTTGCGCTTGGAAGATATCCGGTCAGCCCAGTGGAGATGGCTTGTTTCCTGTTCCAGAAACTGACGGGGATTTCCTGTATGGAACCGCAGCGGCAGGATATTCTGGGAACGGTGTTAATCCATATCCGGATGCCCCGAATCCTGGGGGCGGTGATTGTGGGTGGGGCGTTGTCGGTATCCGGGGCCGTGCTCCAGGCCATTTTCATCAACCTTTGGTGTCGCCGGGAATACTGGGTATTTTGTCCGGCGCTTCCTTTGGCGCGGCGATGGGGATGGTGGTTTTTTCCAGCTGGATCATGGTCCAGGTCAATGCCGTGGTGTTCGGTGTGGCAGCGGTGGGCTTGCTGTGGGACTCAGCCGTTTCTACCGGGGAGACCGGATTCTCATGCTGGTGCTGGGGGGATTATCAGCACCGGTCTTTTCAATTCCCTATTTCTGCTGATGAAATACCTGGCTGATCCCTATAACCAACTGCCGGCCATCGTTTACTGGCTCATGGGCGGATTCGCCCTGGCGGACGGCAGAACCGCCCTGGTGCTTTCCGGGCCCATTGCCGTCGGGATGCTGGTGTTGTGCCTGCTGTCTCCCCATCTCAACATTCTGACCATGGGAGAGGAAGAAGCCAGATCCCTTGGGGTGAACGCCCGGGGATGGCGCCTGGTGTTTATCGTCATCGTGGCCCTGATCAGCAGTTTGACCGTGGCGCTGTGCGGCACCATCGGTTGGGTCGGACTGGTCATTCCCCACATGTGCCGGGTTTTTACAGGGCCTGACAATCGGATTCTTTTGCCGGCTGCGGTCCTGTCGGGGGCGGTTTTTCTGTTGATGGCCGATACCATGTCCAGGCTCCTGTTTCCGGTGGAGATTCCTTTGGGCATCATTACGTCCTTTCTGGGAATTCCGGTGTTTGCCGTGATTCTGGGCAATGCGGGAAAGGGGTGGTCCAGATGGAGCTGATCCGGGCGACGGATGTCACCTTTTCCTATGCTGACCGTCCGGTGCTGGCCAATGTCAATCTGTCGGTGGAACCGGGGGAAATCGTTTCCCTGCTGGGACCCAACGGGAGCGGCAAAACTACACTTCTCAAGCTTATATTGGGGATTTTTTCACCGGACAGCGGCGCGGTCCTGTTCAACGGCCGGCCGTTAAAAGAGATCACTCCCAGGCAACTGGCTAGAAAAGTGGCCTATGTCCCCCAGTTTCACCGGATGGCGTTTGCCTACCGGGTCACGGATGTGGTGCTGATGGGAAGGATGCCCCACAAGCCGTTGTTGTCCCGATACAACGCCGCCGACAAAGAGGCGGCCTGCCATGCCATGGAAAAGATGTCCCTGACGGCGCTCAAGGATAAAAACTATACGGAAATCAGCGGGGGGGAGCGGCAGCGCGTGTTGATCGCCCGGGCATTGGCCCAAGGGGCGGATATTCTGATCATGGATGAACCGGCAGCCAGCCTGGATTTCGGAAACCAGATCAGGCTGTTGGAACAGATCAGGCTGTTGGCCGCCGAAGGATACACCTTTGTCAAAGCCACCCATTTCCCGGATCATGCGTTGTGGATAGCGGACCGGGTGGTGATGCTTCAGAACGGAAAGGTTCTTGCCGACGGCCGGCCCGGTGACGTCTTGATAGAAGAGCGGGTGTGCGGGCTGTACGACACAAAGGTAACGATTGCCAATATCGCTCCGGGAATAAAAACCTGCATCCCGCGTTTTTTTTCTGAGAAAGGGCAGAGAAATCAGGAGCGATTGTCCATAGAAAAGGGATAAGACCTTGCTTTTTATTAAAAAAGTATCGAAACTCCCCAAAATTAAAAATATTAATGCTCCTCTGACACACAAGCGGATCGACTTCATAAATTTTCTGAATCGGGCGTGCCCAGTTCTGACGGGATTTTTCATCTTTTGATGTGTCAACCACTTTGGCGACACCATCTGTTGAGTTCTCAGCCGGAACATAGACCCTCCGCTCTTGGGAGAAGCAGGCCCGGATAATATAGCGGGCCAGGTTGCCAAGCCCGGTTTTGTCGGAGGGTGTTATTCTGTCACTGATATAAACATGGAAACCACTGTGGAGCCATGAAAGCATATTTCTATGACGGCATCATTAATTATTCCCTCGTCTTGAGCATTTTCAGCACCTCATACTGGAAAATTTCTTCCAGATCTTCCAGCATAAAGTCTGGAGCAGTTTTAAAACTGCCATCAATTAAGAAAACAGCCGTCGGAGGTGATAGCATGCAGGTGAGGATTGAAATTGAGAAAATCACTGTAAGTTTGTACCGCAATGCTGGCACCGGGAACAGCATCAGTGTCGGAAACAACAGATTTTAGATATGCATTCATCACCTTCCAGGCGCAGATCGACAATTTTGCCAACCGTTTCCGGTCATAAAGATAATAGATCCGAAGCCGTTTAGGAATACTGAAAACCCACTATATCTGTAAATCACCGTCATGACGTATGTCCGCTAGAAGCCGTACCGGGATGCATACATGTCGTCCCAGGCCCGCTCCAACTCTTTAAAATGATTTTCGACACACCGATAATATGCGCTTGCCTCAGGATTGCGCGGCTGATAGACATTATAGTTGTATGTTGTCGACAGGTGCGGCTTGGCATAACTGCTCAAAGCTCCCTGACTTCTGCGGCATTGTCATAGCCATGTCCCTTAAAGGTTTTTACAAATTCGTCTATGGTCAGGTAAGAAAATCCCTCCCGCCTGTTTTCAGGATTGGCAGGGATATAATCGTGGTTGCCGGCAATGACAAAGTAGGGATACTCCAGCGTATCCAGAATCGATTTCATCTGTGTTGCATTTTCCACCTCGCCGTCGAGCAGAAGATCCCCTGTCACAAGGACAAATCACAGGTCCTCTTCCATGTTCAGTCCCTGAAACGTCTTCCTGACGCAATTCACACTTTTCGCACTCATTTTCATCCCCTTGATATCCAGGTGGGGATCCGAGATAACACCGAATTTAACAGCGCCGAAATCCCGGGCAGCCGACTTTTTTGAACCAATCCCTTATAAGGCATTGCGCTGTTGAATTGGGGGTATGATTTTTATTACAGAAAAATAGTATTGACACCATATCGAACGATTGATATGTAATCAGAAACTTGACATGAATGGGAGATAATTTGTGAGTGAGCATCAGAAAAATAAAGAAATGCTGATACAGGTTGCGATTGAACTTTTTCCACCAAAGGGTTTAGCGGAACATCCATCCGGGACATAGCCAGGGCCATGAACATGAGTATTTCCAATATTTATCATTATTTTGGAAATAAAGAGGGCCTGCTTTTGGCGGTGATGGAATTTGCCTCCACAGGGCTTATGGACAAACTGTACAAGGTTGTACAGACAGACATGCCGCCGTTGGAACGGTTTAAAAAGCTTGTCAGAACCCATATTGAATCATCTGATTACTATAAAAAGGAAGTTAAGATTTTTTTTCTGGATGAAGAACATCTTTCGGAAAAGGGAGATGAAATCAATTACCGGATTCAACAAAAGATTTTGCAAATATACCGCAAAGAACTCGGCATATTAAAGGCATCAGGCCTTCTGAATTCCGGAAACATCACCATCGCAGCCTTTAATATTCTGGGGACTATCAACTGGTATCTTCGCTGGTATCGGCCTGAAGGCCCCCTGTCCATGGAAGCGGTGGCCGATGAGATTGTCTCCTTTATATTGCATGGCATTCTGGCTGGCAAAGGATCTGATTCCGAGTTTAAAGAAACACCGGACTGAATAAAAATTCCTGATTTACCAACTGAACCAAAAATAGTTAAGGAGGTAAGAAGTCATGGGTTACACGATTGATATTGATACAGGCGGCACGTTTACCGACGGCTTTTTCGTATTCAATGATCAGGTGGAAACGGTTAAGGTTCCCACAACGCCTCACGATCTCACAGTCTGCTTTCTGGAATGCATTAAGGCAGGGGCGGTACGCTTTGGGGTGAAGACTGAGGATCTTCTTTATGAAACCGATATCATCCGGTTTCCAACACAATCGGCACGAATACGATCATTCAGAGAGACGGCAGTATTGTCGGGCTGCTGGTAAGTTCAGGAAGTGAGGATCTTGCCCCGACAGACAGCACAGACCATAAATCCGCCCTGATTCTGCCGGGAATGGTGGCTGCCCTGGGTGAGGAGGTGGACCGGTCAGGAAAAATTCATAAGACACCGGATGAAAGGTCTGTCATGGTTGCGGCACAGAATTTGATAGACCGGGGCGCCCGCTGCATTGTGGTTGCTTTTACAAATTCAGAATGCAATCCAGGGAATGAGAGATTCGTACGCAAACCATTAAAAACGAATATCCCCGGGACTTCCTGGGTTCCGTACCCGTCTTTTTATCTTCCGATATTTCCCAGCGGTCCGGCAACAGGGAAAGAATCAACGCAGCCGTTCTCAATGCATATATCCATGACAAACTGGCCAGGCTTTTGTATAAGGCCAGCGAAAATCTCCGTCAGCATTCCTATCATAACAACCTGTTCATCGTACACAACAACGGCGCGGTTGCACGAGTTGCCAAAACAAGGGCGATCAATACCTATAATTCAGGCCCTGTTGCCGGGCTTTCAGGCGCCCGCCTCATCGGCAGGCTTTACAATGCAGAGAGCCTTATTTCCGCGGACATGGGCGGCACATCCTGCGATGTCGGCTTTGTCAACAACAACCAGGAAAGCTATACTCTTCTTCCCGACGTGGAGGGGTTTACCATAAATGTCCCCATGATGATCATCCGTGCCATTGGTGCGGGCGGCGGCTCCATTGCCAGTGTGAAAGACGGCCGGCTCCGGGTGGGACCGCAATCCGCAGGGGCCTTGCCAGGACCGGTATGTTTTGACCTTGGCGGGTATGAACCGACCGTGACCGATGCCGATCTGGTGCTGGGTATTTTAGATCCCGGATTTTTTCTGGGCGGCACTATGGCACTCAATATTGGGAAGGCAAGAGAAGTCATTGCCCAAAAAGTGGCAGGCCCTCTGGGGATTTCTGTAGAAGAAGCCGCTCTCCGGATCAGGGCCAGAATTGATCAGACAATGGGTATGGAAGTCCGGGAGATCAAGAAAAAGCTCAATAACGATCAAGACCCCTTGCTGGTTGTGTACGGCGGTGCCGGGGCGTCCCACTGTTGTGACATCGCGCACATCGCCGGCCTGAAAAGAATCGTTATCACACCTTTCTCAGCAGTCTTTTCTGCATTTTCCTCATCAAGCATGGATGTGGGGCATTTGTATTCCAGCAGAACAGATATGCCTTTTTCGGAAAACAGCGATTTTAATCCCACGAAGGATATTCTGGCCGCCATGGAAAAGGAGGCCAGGAGGGATATGCGCGGAGAAGGGTTTCCATGGAAAATACTGATCTTTTCCTGGATCTGTTCATAAAAAACAAGGATCACGACCGTGAAATCAAGATGGAACTGGCTTATGATTTTTTTAATAGTCCGGATGAGCTTAAAAAGGCCGTCCAGACTGCACGGGAAATTCTAGAAAAAGAAACCGGGAGCAGCTCTGATGAATTGATTGTCACCATGATCAGCCTTACTGCCAAGGCAGCCGTCCCCCATTATGAGATTAAAGAGATTCCCAGGGCTTCCTGGAGCGTCGATACGGCCCAAAAAGGCGGCAGGAGTATTTTTTCCAGCCAAGGGTTGCGTGAGATGCCGGTTTACGACAGATCCCTTCTGACGAACGGACACAGTCTCACCGGTCCGGTGCTGGTGGAATCCGAACAGACCAGTCTCTTTGTTCCCGAGGGTTGGGAATTAGATGTGGATCAGTATAATAATATGATTTTAGAGGAGGTACTTTGACATGAAAATCCGAATCACTGAATCCCTGGAAATTGATCTGAAAAATGAAAACTGGCTTTGTCAGCGTTGTGGCCGGGTTCTGATAAATGCCCGCCAGAACTATAAAGAGGGCTGCCTTGTGGCGGAAAAACCCCTGGAACAGGTGCATCCGCCGATGGTGAACGGCTCTGTTTACAGTTTCTGCCCGGATAAGAACTATTGCAGGCTTCTGGAATTTTACTGCCCTCAATGCGGTGTGATGATTGAAAACGAGTACCTTCCCCCTGGCCATCCCATCACCCACGATATCCAGATCGATATTGACGAATTGAAGAAGCGCCAAGGGGCATAACATGAAAACAGGCAGGGAGTTATTTAATGAGCTTTTAGATCGGTCACCGCTTTCCCGCCCTGTTTTTCTGCCCCATATCCGGGGGTTGCTGTCCCGGGTTGAAAACAGATCCATGGAAATTTTAACTTCCGACCCGGGATTGTGGACGAACAGCCTTTTAAAGACCACCCGCCTATTTGGTTTTGACGGTGTTGTGGCAGGATTTGAAGCAAGCGTCATTGCCCAGGCATGCGGCTGCGGCATGTCCTGGGAGGCAGACAGGCCGGTGGGAATAATGCTTCAGGGAGATCTGACCGCATCACCCGGACAAAGCCCTTTCCTGGAGCTGGGATTGGAAATGGGCCGGAGGCTGTTTGAAGTCAGCCGGCAGAATTCTGCCTGCGTTGCCCTGTTGCCCGGTCCTTATACCCTGGCCGATCAGGTTTTCGGGTATTGGCAAGGGGAGGATCACATGGCCGACATAAAGCCGGTAATGGTTGAAATCACCGAAGCTTTCTGCAAAATATCTCCGGACATATTGATATTCTCAGAGGGGAAATCATTGCCCCTGAATGATATCGGGGCTTCCCACCGCAGGGTGTTTAATACATTAAGAAACATTGCAGCCTATTATAATATCCCGGTCGGGCTTTTCCTTCAGGATTACCAGGCAGCGCATGTCGTCAATTGTGTCAAGCTCGGCCTGGATATCTATATTCCGGGGCCTGATTCAAACGGGTTTCTCCCCCTTCCCTCCAAGGTATGGGATCTGGGCAAAAATGCATTGGGCCTGGGGCTGAGCCTTCCACTGCATGATCTTGATGCATCCAGGAAGATTATTATTGAGGCAATGGCTCTCTACAGGAATAAGCCGGATCATGGGATATTCTTTACCGGTCAGGGGCCTGTCACCCGTGAGATTGCCATGGATAACCTTCATATATTGGTTAATGAAATTTCTAATTTATAATTAACTCATTTTCAAAAAAGGAGATGCTTTATGAGTATGACTGTGAATGTTGATATTGGCGGCACCTTTACGGATTTTTTGTCAGCCGGGATACAGGAAACACGCATTTCACCAAATCTCCAACAACCCATTATGATCTGTCCGTCGGCTTTTTAAAGGGGATTAAAGATCTGGCTCAAATGAATCGCCTTTCTCTCAGGGAGTTTTTGAACAATACAGATGCAATCCGTTACAGCACAACCATTGGAACCAATGCGCTCATAGAGAGATCCGGACCCAAGCTGGGCATGATCACCACAGCCGGGTTCGAAGACACTATTTTACTGGGCAGGGCCCGAAGCTGGGCAGATGGTGTTTCCTCAAAAGAAAACAAGGACATGTCCCGTATCTGCAAACCAGATCCCCTGATATCCAGGGATATGATCGTCGGCGTCCGGGAACGGGTTGACTCTTTGGGCAATGTTATCTGCCCCCTCAACCGGGAGGAAATCCTTGAGAAACTTCAAATTCTGGTGGACCGGGGGGCCATGGGATTTGTGGTCTGCCTTCTGTGGTCCTTTATGAATCCCGTTCATGAACAAATGATCAAGGACATTATTGAAGAAGAATACCCCGAAGATTTTCTGGGGTCCATGCCCGTGAACCTGTCAAGCGATATTTCTCCCAAATCCGCTGAGTACACCAGGTTCATGACCACCATTGTCAATGCCTATATTCATGGCGTTATGGCGGACGAACTCAATAAACTCATGGTTGAACTCAGGGAAAACGGTTACAGAAAACCACTGATTCTGGTGCATAACACCGGCGGCATGAAAAAGGTATCCCGCACGCGTGCGGTACTGACCCACAATGCCGGTCCTGTGGCCGGGCTTCACGGCGCACTCACCATCGGGTCACATTACAAGGCCGGCAATGTCATTTTTTCAGATATGGGGGGCACCTCTTTTGATATCGGCGTAATCACGGGTGGCCGGTTGAAAACCTATGATTTTATACCGGTTATTGACCGATGGCGAACCAATATCCCTGCCATAGAAGTCAAATCCATCGGTGCCGGGGGCGGTTCCATTGCCTGGGTCAACAAACTCATGGGCAACAGCCTGGATATCGGGCCCCAGTCCGCAGGATCCATGCCCGGGCCGGCCTGTTACGACCAGGGGGGAAAACAGCCCACAGTAACGGACGCAGACCTGGTGCTGGGTTATTTGAACCCGGACAATTACCTCGGGGGTAAAATACTGCTGGACCCGGACCTGAGCCATCGGGCCATTAAAGAATATATTGCCGACCCACTGGGGATTGATACGATTGAGGCCGCCTTTGGCATCCGCAGGATTGTCGATGCCAAAATGGGCCAGGAAGTCTTTAATGAAGTCGCCCTCAAAGGGCACGATCTCAGGGATTTTGTCCTGTTTGCCTGTGGCGGGGCAGGAGCCACCCATGCCTGCGGATTTGCTCCCTACCTGCAGGTGGACAGGGTTATCGTATCAACCTATTCGCCAATATTCGGTGCTTTTGGCGCTTCCACGGTGAACTGTCAGCAGGTCTGGGAAAAATCACGGACCCTTAAAATATTCCAATGGCATAATCAGTCCTATTCCGAGGATATCGCCGGTTTCAATGAAGTGGTTGATTCCCTTAAGGATCTGGCTGTCAGGGATTTGATCTTGGAAGGCTTTGAGAAGAACCAGGTCCGGTTCCGGCTGGAGCTGGACATGCGGTATGGGATGCAGTACAACTTGACAAGGATTCTGTCTCCACATCTAAATGTCACGCATAGCCACGAGTTTAAAGACATTTGCGATACATTCACAGACCAGTATTCCAGGATATACACACCTGAAGCCACTTTTCCCATGGGCGGCATCAATGTTGAATGCTTTTTTCTGACCGCGTATGTGGAAATGCCGGTTCCGCCCATACAGAAATTTGAACTTCATGATGAAGCACCTGCTGAATCTGCCCGCCTCCCATTCCGCAAGGCATACTGGAAAGACAGATCCGAGGTTGAAGAAACACCTGTTTTTGAATTCAATGAACTTAAAGCCGGGAACGTCATCATCGGGCCGGCGCTGATTGAGTCAAAGGAAACAACCTATGTGATCGAACCGGGCTGGAAGTTTACACTGGATGCTTATCACAACTCCATTCTGGAAAAGTATCAGGGTTAATCTGTCTTTAGAAACAAGGAGAATAACAATGACTGGAATAATGTATGGTAGAGATGAAGAGGTTGTTCAGCGGCTTAAACCGGAACCCATGACATCTGAAGAAGCAGGCGCGCAGGACGACATCAGCGACTTGGAGTTCAAAATTTTTCAACATAAAATGAATATGATTGCCCAGGAAGGCAAGGAAACCACCATGAAACTCGGGGCATCCTCGGGCATGCGATGGGGGGATGTGGCGTTCGGAATTTACACCGGCCTTGGCGATCTGTCCGTGGTGGCCACCGGCATATGGTTCCACGCGGTTCTCGGTCAGATCCCGGTAAAATACATTACAAAACACTGGATTGACGACCCTTCCGTGGGGGTTCGGGAAGGGGACTCATTTTTCTGGAATGACCCGTTTTACGGCGGGGTACACGGTGCTGACATGGGATTGTGCGTCCCTGTGTTTTACAAAGGGAAACTGGTCTGTTTTACCGGGGCTGTTGTCCATACCGGCGAAAGCGGGGGCAGTGAACCCGGCGGAATGGTGGGCAGCGCAAAATCCAAATATGACGAGGGCCTGTTGGCCCCTCCCATTAAAATCGGGGAAAATTATATATTAAAGGAAGATCTGCTGAACATGTTTTCCTCCATGAACCGGGACCCGAGAACAATGATCCTTGATATCAAGGCAAGACTGGCGGCCTGCAGGATAGCACAGCGCAGAATCGTTGAGCTGATTGATCAAAAAGGGGTTGCCTTTTTTTTGGGAGGGTTGAGGCGGATATTGACGGTCACGGGTGAGGCAGCCAAGAAGAAGGTCAGTGCTCTAAACGACGGCATCTACCGCCAGCCCAGGTTCATGGACACTGTGGGGCCTGAAACCGCCCTGACAAAAATCAATATTGTCATGACCAAAAAGCAGGACAAGATCAAACTCAGCTTTGAAGGCACAAGCCCCATGCTTCCGGACAAACCCCTGAATACATTTTTTCAGGGCATCATCGGGCTTTCAATGGTTTATTTCTGTGGATGGTTTTTCTATGACCTCCCAGCCAACAACGGTCTTCTGGAGGTGCTGGAATGGGATTTTCCGGAAAATACCCTTGTCAATGCCAAAGGAGATGTGCCCACTTCCATATCCCCTTTTACCCAGACCTGTTTTGCCCACGGCATGTTCCTGGCCGGGGCCCGCATGTCATACAGCCTGGATCCTCTGAGGGCTGTCGCTGCCTGGTACCAGGGTTTTGGCGTACCCATATACGGCGGGGTAAATCAGTGGAATGAGCCTATTGCCGATATCACACCGGAAATTAATGCCACCGGTGCCGGCGCCAGGCCTGATATGGACGGAGTGGACGGAGCCGGTGCCTATTTTGCAACCATGAGTGACTGCTCTGATGTTGAAACAACCGAATCTGACCGGCCCCTTCTGTATCTGTTCAGAAATTATTTTAAAAATTCCCACGGGTACGGCAAATTCCGGGGTGGCGCCGGCGTTGGTTTCGGCTTGATGATTCATCATGTTCCCTGGCTTGCCATGGGATCGTTTGGTTATGGATCCAAATTTCCGTCCACCATGGGCATTTTCGGCGGATATGCTGTGCCGCCGGTATTCATCAGGACCGTTGGCAACAGCAATATCAAAACACTTTTGGCTGAAAGCAACACATCGCTTCCCCATGCCATGGATAAAGTTTATGAAGACGGCAATCCGGAAACGGGTGCGGATTCACACCATCACGTCACCATGACCATCCGGCCGATGATGAATGGGGACACTTTTTATCTGCCGGTCGGCGGAGGGGCCGGATATGGAGACTGTCTTGAACGTGATCCAGAAAATGTGCTCAGGGATGTAAATGACAATATCACCAGTCACTGGTTGCCGGAATATTTATAAAGTCTCCTATGATGAACAGACCTTACGTCTGGATATTGAAAAGACCGAAGAGCTCAGGTTGGCGGCGAGGCAGGCGCGGCTGAAAAATGCAAGGCCGTTTGACGAATTTGAAATGGATTGGTTAAAACTCAGGCCATTGGAAGAAGCCTGAAATATTATGGCGCTATCCAGATCCGGCCATGGGAAAACCGTGCTTCCTCCCGGAATGTAAGGCATTTGCATGGATTGTGCCGGTTTGCACCCAAGCCGGTGTCTGAAACTGTATTATATGAAGGATATACTCATGACATCTCAGCAATCTGCCCATAAAATGAATATTCACAGCATGTTGAAAGAAAAGGTAAGAACATGCGGAGAGCGGGAATTCTTTTATTTTGAAGAACAGTCCTTTACCTATGGCGACCTTGACCGGGAATCGGACAAAGTCGCTTCAGGCCTGCAGTCCCTGGGCATTGGCAAAGGTGATAAGGTGGCCATTCTCATGGATAACCGGCCTGAATTTCTTTTTCTCTGGTTCGGGCTGAGTAAATTAGGGGCTGTGGAGGTTCCGGTAAACACAGCCCACAAAGGGGATCTGCTCATCCACATGATGACGCTGGCCGACTGCCGGTGGCTGGTATCTGAATCCGGATACCTCGACAGGATAATACCGGTGTTGGAAAATCTCCCCGGGCTGGAAGGCATTCTGGTCCTTCCCGGCCCGGACGGCACCATTCCGGAGATGGGAAGACCTGCCCTGGATTATACGGAAATAGTTAAAAACAAGGGGGTGTATCAAACCGGTGACGTATATCTGTCCGATCCCTTTGCGATTATCTTTACTTCCGGGACAACAGGCCCTTCCAAAGGGTCTTTGATGCCCCAAAACTATGCCTTGTTTATGGGTAAGGTCTGCATGGAATGTTGCGAGTATACTGAAAAAGACTGTCTTTACAATGCATTGCCGCTTTTCCACGGGAATGCCCAGATTTTGTCAACCATGCCGGCACTGATGAGCGGTGCTAAAATGGTCCTCTCCAAAAGGTTCTCAGCCAGTCGCTTCTGGCCGAACATCAGGAAATACGGGTGTACTGAATTCAACTATATCGGGGGCATCCTGCCGATCCTGCTTAAGGCAGAACCAAAAGCAGACGATGCGGATAATCCCCTGCGCATTATGTTTGGCGGAGGATGTCCGCCAGACCTTTTTGATGAAGTGGAGAAACGTTTCGGTGTCACCCTGCTCGAAGGGTACGGCATGAGTGAAATCGGGCTGCCGCTGCTTAATACCATGAAGTCGCGGAAAAAAGGGACTTGCGGCAGACCAGTGTATGGCTGTCAGGTTAAGCTGGTGGACGATTATGGAGGGGAAGTGGCCCAGGGGATACCCGGAGAACTGGTCCTGCGAAACCAGGAACCCTACACCATGCTTCTGGAGTATTATAAAATGCCGGAAAAAACGGTCGAGGCCTGGAAGGATCTCTGGTTTCATACCGGGGACTATCTGGTGAAGGACAAGGACGGGTATTTTAATTTTGTGGACCGGAAAAAAGACGCCCTTCGCAGGAGGGGGAGAACATCAGTTCCCATGAGGTGGAAAAGGTGGTCAACTCCCACCCGGCAGTGCTTGAATCTGCCGCCATTGGTGTAAAAAGCGATCTGGCAGAGGATGAAGTCATGGTCTGTCTGTCTCTGAAAGAAGGGAAACATCTGACACCTGAGGCCCTTCTGGATTATTGCCAGGATCGCATGGCCTATTTTATGGTGCCCCGTTATATCCGGGTTATGGATACGTTGCCGAAAACCCGGACACAGAAAATCATAAAGGCGGAGTTGCGCAGGGAAGGGGCAACAGACACAACCTGGGACAGGGAAGCACAGGGTTACAAACTCAAGCGGTAGCACGGCCGGTGATCCTGGTTTTGTATTTTTCAATCCAATTATTTTACAAACGGAGCGTTATCATAAAATGAATGCTGAAGCCAATATAAACATGATGCCTTTTCCACCGGATATTTTCACCGGGCCCTCTTGTGATGATCCACCGGTTTTGCTGGGAGGATTCTGTTCAGAGTGCAATGACTACTTTTTTCCTGTGCCCCGGTATTGTCCCGGATGTCTCGGCAGGGTTCAAAAAACCAGGATCGGTTCAAAGGGAAGCATCTACAGCTTCACAGTAGTGAGAACTCCCCCGCTTTTCGGCCTGCCCAGCCCTTACAGCATTGGGTATGTGGATCTTTTAAACAGGACTGCGGGTCATCGGGCTTTTAGACCCTGAGAACATTGAAAACTCACCATCGGGGCCAGGGTCGTCTTATCTGTTTCGCCTCTGGGCCATGACGGAAACGGCATACCGTGTCTCCGGCCCAGTTTTGTCCTTGAAAAAACACATATAGAGGAATTTTGATATGGCGTTAGCATCTGTTGCGGGTGTGGGGATCATCCCCTTTGGCAAACATCCCGATAAAAACCTGATAACCATGGGAGCCCAAGCCGGATACCTGGCTTTAAAGGATGCCGGTATAAACCCTTTGAAAATCAATGCTGCTTTTTTTGCAAACGGCCTGGCAGCCAGACTTTTTGGAGATTCAACCATTGGCCAGAATGTCTTTTGGGAGCTTGGTATCAATAAAATACCGGTTGTCAATGTGGAGAATGCCTGCACATCCGGATCCACAGCATTTTTTCTTGCATATAACATGGTGGCGGCCGGTCAGGCCGACACCGTAATGGTGATCGGTGCGGAAAAATGTGCGTACCCGGCTTCGGGTTAATCAATTCTGGAGAAACGGAACTGGACACCCAACTGGGTCTTATAGCCCCGGCCGGGTTTGCCATGCGGGCAAATCGGTATATGGAAGAATACAACGCCACTCCTGAACAACTGGCACAGGTGGCGGTTAAAAACCGGATGCATGCGGGGTTGAACCCGAATGCCCAGTTCCGGGAGGCCATCACTGTGGAAGAGGTCATGGCCTCTCCCATGATTGTGGATCCGTTAACCCGCTTCCAGTGTTGTCCCATTGCGGATGGCGCGGCAGCCGTTATCATCTGTTCTTCTGAATCAGCCAAGCCGCTGGCCCGGTCCGTTAATATAGAGTCAGCTATTTTATGTACCGGCAGCTATGGGAATCACCAGGATATGGTGGTGTGGGAAACAGATGCCAGGGGGTGCAGTCTTGCTTATGAAGCGGCCGGGATCGGTCCCGCAGATATTGATGTGGTCGAATGTCATGATGCATTCACCATTTCAGAGATTCTTCATTATGAGGCGCTGGGGCTTTGCGGACCGGGAGAAGGCGTGCGTATGGTTGAGCAAGGCCATACCCGCCTGGGCGGAAAGACTCCGGTAAATGTTTCAGGCGGTCTGTTGAGCCGGGGTCATCCGGTGGGTGCCACAGGGGTTGCACAAATTGTTGAGATTGTAACACAGCTCCGCAGAGAAAGCGGACCCCGGCAGGTGGAAAGTGCTAAAACAGGCCTGGCTCACTGTATGGGCGGCGATAAGTCCGGTGATACCAAATCCTGTACAGTTGCAATTTTTACCGTCTGATTTTTTTAGATTAGGAGACCCATTATCATGGAAATTCATCATATCTCAATTTTTGTAGCGGACATGAACCGGGCTCTTTACCTGTTTAATAATATCCTGGGATTTGAACTGGCCTGGCATATTGAAGAAGCAAAAGGAAAAACATTATCAGATTTGTTGGGGATAAAAACATGGTGGCGGAAATAGCTTACCTGTCAAGCAAAACGAACCGGGTATCCATTGAGCTATCCCGAATGATTCATCCGGTTCTGGAGACTTCAAACAGCGGTTTCGGCCACCCCGGCACTGTGGGGTTAAGCGTTTCGGTCCATGATCTGGACAGCCTTCATGAACGCCTGGGACTGGAAGGCTGGACCCCGTTGAGCCGATGCCTGGATCTTAAGCCGCCGGGCGGCCCTGAAAGCAGGGGCTTTTGTATTAAGATTGAAGACAGCCTTCTACTTGAATTTATCGAAAAAAATAAGCAGAGACGGCATTGCGGTGCTTCATTGGTGCAGGAAAACAGTGCGCCATAAAATATTTCTTGATGGGATCTTACGACACCCCGAAGGCCTTGAGGGAGTGTAATCGTTAACAGGGGGTAAAATGGGTCGGAAGCAGTTTTTTCATCTGCTGATTAAGCCATTGATCCGCTTTACTCTGCTGACAGTTGGGACAATGGCGGTTACCACAGAAACGGTGAATAAGATGCAGGCTATGACAGTCACCGCACTCATGACAACACCCCCTGCATGACTTTGGAAACTTTGTCATTGGAATCAACTTGAGCCTGTGTGGTCACATGCAGGTAAATCATAGTGCTCTGAAGCGTTTTATGCCCTGATATCTTTTGAACTCACATTTCACACCCCATAAGATGAAAATGAGACTATTTTCAAAAGTAAGTTATCGATCATGAAATTCGATAGTTACCATGATGGGGAATTTTTGAATTAAATTCATTAATTGAATTATGTTTAGCCAAAATTTTTCTAGCATATTGCACTATGATCCACTCTCAATGAAAATTTATTGAGGTGAGCATGAAAAAGAAATTGACGGATTTACGGTGCAGCATTTACCGATCATCACTGCATATGCGAAAAAAATTGGCGTTAAAGAAATCATCAACACCTTGATCCCACCCAGATGGCAATCGAACCAGGGGCAGTTATTCTCGGAATGATACTTGATACTTTAACCGGCTGAATCCCCTTATATAGGCTGAATGAGTTTTTGAGAATCAAGATACAGAGCTTTTGCTTGGCAAAGAAACAGATCCGTCTTTGTTTTCTGATTATACTGTAGGCCGTGTGTCGGATCGGATCTATGACTTTGGCTCAATGAAAATTTTCTCAGAGATTGCGGGACGAGCTTTAT
>LQAH01000185.1_pt1 | contig 18114 bp, 22 predicted proteins | sample 1535791 | NCBI WGS metagenome assembly LQAH01 (sample SAMN04331585, study PRJNA305678) | bioreactor metagenome | isolation source: bioreactor_4 inoculated with Wadden Sea sediment 2nd replicate of a... | place: Germany:Bremen
TATATGAAAGCCTATGCCCGGGCCGCCCATGACGATGCCGCCTACCAGGATTTTATGGCGGAGATGGTGTTTCAGCATCAGACCCATACCGACCTGCTGGACCATGTGGGCCGGCACCGCCTGGAATCGATTCTGGCGGCCGCAACTGTGGATATGCCAAAAACCTGGACCGGAAATAAGGAGTCTGTGACCATGGATTATACGTTAAAAGAGCTGATGACCATCTGTGCGGCCCGGGAAATTAAGAACGGCGATATCGTGTTCTGCGGCACCGGCATCTCCATGCTGGCCGCCATGGCTGCTAAGAACATCAACGCGCCGCAGAGCGTGATTTTTTTTGAAACTGGGGCCATCGATTCCGAGCTGGCTCATATTCCCTTGGCAGTGGCCGACCCTCGGATCATGTACCATACGTCTGCCAACGGGGGCTTGATGGATGCGTTCTGCACCATGCAGAATCCGTTTGTGGGGCAGCGGGTGGTGGGAATCCTGGGCGCGGCCCAGATCGATATCTATGGCAACCTCAACTCCACGGTAATCGGGGAATATACCGCACCGGATGTGCGGTTTTCCGGCAGCGGCGGGGCCTGTGACGTGGCCTCATTTGTTTCACGCAGCATCATTTTCATGAAAATGGAAAAGCGCAAATTCAAGAAAAAATTGGATTATCTCACCAGCCCGGGATACATAGACGGGCCGGACGGCCGCAAAAAAGCGGGCCTGCCACCCGGTGGCCCTGACAAGGTGATCACAGACATGGGGGTCATGGGGTTTGATCCGGACACCAAACAGATGATCCTGCTCGGCTGTTTTCCCGGGATCACCCCGGAACAGGTCCTGGACCACATGGAGTTCGAGATCCGGACTGACCGGGCCGAGGGAGTTCCTGTGCCCACGGAAACTGAACTGACCCTTTTGCGGGAAAAATGCGATCCTCACGGCTTGATCCTCTGACCAGCCGGGACAAAATCGCCAAAATAGAAAGCCGCACTCAAACAGGGGGGATTTCTCGGCAGCTGCCGGACGGGATCATGCTCCCTGGTTGGAAAGGATGGTCATGCCTGTGTGTTTTCATTGATCGGCCTTCCCAGTTTCAGGTCAGATTGAGAATACCTGGCGGGACCACAACACCGCTTCGTTATAGGCTTCTGCGGTGGACCGGCCGGGAATACCGATCTGTTTTCCAGGTGAGCAATCAGATTCCAGTCCACCCGCTCGAAAGCTATCGCAAGACGGTAAACGGGAGAAAGCGAAGTTTCCATGCCGGACAGGGTTTTTCCAATCTCCCAGGGAAGGGCCAGCTCCCTGATCAGTTCTTCTATGGGACGTCCCAGCACGGCATCAATTGCGGAAAACATGCCTGTGAGAAACAGGTCGAGTTCCCGGTCCACCATATGAGCTTTTTGGCCTATTGATTCGCAGAATCGGGCCCTTTGCAGGCAGGTGGCCAGCAGTTCGGTTGGTTTGTCATCACCCAGGGTCATGAACGCGATGAGGTTCGCCCATTTTTTCAAAGGACGTTCACCTAGTAGAACCAGTGCATGTCTGATGGAGGTGATTTTGTGGCGGAGCCCCATCGCTGCCGAATTAAGCATTCGGAGCAGTTTCATAGAGAGGGAGATTTCCTGTTTGATGATCGATTCAATTTCATCAAGATTAAGGTCCGGACGACTCAGCTCCTGAAGAAATCGGATGTAGTTGACTTTGTATTCCGGAAGAGATTGACATTTTACAATCTCCGGTTTGCAGAAAAAATATCCCTGGAATAGTGAATAACCCGCGGTTCTGCCGTCCTGAACGTCTTCAGGGCTTTCTACTTTTTCAGCAAGCAGCCGAATCCCTCGGGAGAGCATCTGTTTGGCATAAAGTTGACGTTCCTTTTGGTTCGATTGCATGAAGTCCACCTTCACGAAATCAGTCAGCGCCAGTAGTGGTTCAAAAGAAGGCTTGTTGATGAAATCATCCAGAGCGATCCGGTATCCGCAGCGTTTGATTTCCTGGCATGCCTTGATAACTTTTTCGTCCGGTTCAACGGTTTCCAGCACCTCGATGACGCATTTGTCTCTGGGCAGAAGAAACACAAGTTGGCTCAGCAATGCAGATCGAGTCATGTTTATGAAGGCTAACCGGTCCGAGACCAGTTTTTCCAGTCCCATAATAAAAAGACTGTTGTCAATGAGTTTTGACGTAGCCATGTCCGGATCGACATTTGGGAAGAAATTTTCGGGTCCCGAACGAAAGAGCAGTTCATATCCGTAAACGTGATTGTTTAGATCTAGGATGGGTTGCCGGGCCACATAAATATCCAAAACAGCTCCCTTGGGGATATATCCTTAAAAAATGGATTATTAGATTATGATTATAGTGAATTGGTGTTGATGTCAAGCCCATCCGCACTCCGGATGAAGGCCTGAAACATATTCTGAGATAGTCTGCCTTGAAACCACCAGAAGTTCTGGTCTGAGAACAAGCACTCCGGCAGCTTCATCGGATGGCTTGCCCGTTTCCGCGACAATCTTTTAATCACCGGGCTTTATTTGTGTGTATCCCGATATGTAATTGATCCTCACAGCCCAAAGCTGAAAAATGTTACTTGAAAGGAACGGGACATGTTTCTGACCGGAAGGTGCCTGCGAAAAAAGAATTCGTTGCCTGGAAACAAGCCTGCATCCATCTGATGACCACAGTTTTTCCAGGGGGGCCGTTTTTGAGGTGCTCAACGTCCATGACACGTCAGACTGAGGTCCTTGCGTGTTCAGGCTGGATGCCCCAATAAAACGACTGGTTGGCAGTGTAAAAAGCTTTGGACGTGGGCCGGATCATGACCTCGGTTTTGGGAACGGTTATAGATAGTATCGCCCGCAGCAGTGTGATCACCCTGGCAACGATCCTGGTGATCCAGCTATCAGCCGGCTGTCTGAACAGGATGAAGGCCGCTTGATTTTTTCTTGACAACAGAGACGAAATCTGGTTCCGTATAAAAGACTGACTTTTAAAAGACTGACTTTTATCAGGAGATAGGTTTATGTCTGAATTACTTCAGGAAGCGGTGATCCGAAAGGAACGGGTGTCCGATCAAATCCGGGCCGTGCTGAAGCAGGCGATTCTGGACGGGCATTTCAAACCGGGAGACAAATTTCCTCCGGAAGTGGAGATCGCGGCCAAATACCGGGTGAGCAAATCATCGGCCAGGGAAGCACTTCGGGAAATGGAGGCCGAAGGCCTGATTCAGAAGAAAAGGGGGGTGTTCGGCGGCAGTTTTGTGGCAGCCCGGGGCCGGAAAAGATCATGGATGTGATCACCAATGCCTATCTGTTCGGGGAAGTCACCGCATCGGATTTGGCGGAACTACGTCGGATTCTGGAACCGGGCCTGGCGGCCCTGGCCGCGGATCGACGTACCCAAACGGACCTGGATGCCATGGCCGACTGCATCGAACAGGTGGCCCGGTCCATTGACAAAGGCACCCCGGACCAGACCCTGGCCATCTCTTTTCACACGCTCATTGCCGATGCCTGCCACAACCCGTTTATTTCCGCGCTCATGGCTTCTCTGGTTCACGTGTTCCAACAAGTGCTAGCCAAAATCCCGGACCTGGAAACCGCAAAACAGGACCTGGTGTATAACCGTCTGTTCTATGAATGTATCCGGGATCGCGATAAGGCTCGGGCTGCCCGGGTGATGGCAGATCATTTCGACACCCTGGATGCGATGATCCAAAAAGAGGCAACACTTCAAATTTTTTTGCCTGACAACGAAACAGGCGTTAATAATCAATCCGATCAAACAAGGAAGGATGGAATGTCATGAAAAAACTGATTGCAAGCCTGGTACTGTCCGTCATGTTCTTTGCTTTGGCCCTGCCTGGTATCTGCCTGGCGGCCTGGCCCAAAAAACCCATTATGATCATGATCCCCTGGCCCGCGGGAAATGATCCGTCCACCATGGTGGCTTCGGCCATGGCGCCGCTGATGTCCGAAGAACTGGGAGTTCCGGTGAAAGTAGTGAACAGGCCGGGTGGCGGCGCGGTTCTGGCCACCAACGAGCTGAGAAACAGCCGGCCGGACGGGTACACCATGGGACTGATCTCCATCGGCCCCATGATCACCCAGGTACTGCGGGGCAAAACCCCGTATAAAAATGAGGATCTCAAACCCCTGGGCCTGGTGTGGTCTTCGCCGTTCACCTTGGCATGCCGGGCCGATGCCCCTTACAGCAATCTGGCGGAACTGGCGGAATACGGGAAAACCCATGACCTGAAACTTGCCCACTGGGGCCTGGGGCCGTACCCACCCTGATTGCCATGAACGCAGCCAAAATAGGGGATTTCAGTGGCAGGAAACCGCGTACAAAGAGTTGAACCCCTGCTGGTGGTCAAGGGGATGCCGATGTGATCACCTTTTCCCTTCCCGGGATCCGGGATTATGTGGAATCCGGAAAAATGAAAATCCTGGCTTGCATGCTGCCGGATCGACTCGCGGATTATCCTGATGTCCCTACAGTGGCAGAACAGGGATTTGGGGATGCCTATTCCATTTGGTTCGGGGCGTTTGTTCCGGCACAGACCCCGGACGATATCGCCGGTCAGCTCAGCGATACTTTTTTCAAAGTCATGGCCCTGCCCGAGATTCAGAAAGTGATCAAAAATGTGGGGGTGATTCCCCATCCCACCGGACCTGAAGCGGCCAGAAAACAGATGGACAGTGAGCTGGCCAATTTCGGTGCTATCATGAAGGACCTTGGGATCATTGAATGAAGCCCAAAATTCTGAACAGCCGAACCCATGACCTGTTGGGATCGGTACTGGGCAGCGGTGCCCTGATTCTGCTGATTCTGTCTCCCTGGCTGGTGGATACCACAGGGCCGGATCCTTTCTACAAAGGGCCCCTGCTGTTTCCGTTGATTACCCTGGCCTGATCCTGTCCGGGTCCGTGCCGTCACTGGCCCGACTGATCCGGCCCGGGAAGGCCCAATGGTACTTGGACGGCCTGGGCCAGCCCGTTCGGGCGGGAAAAGTGTTGACCTGCCTGGTGCTGTTCTTGGCAGGTCTGATGCTGTTCGGCCTAGAGATATCCACCCTGGCGTTTCTGGCAGCAGGCCTGAAGCTGGTGGGCCAGGACTCCCGGGTCAAGATGGTTCTGGTGCCGCTGCTGGTGACCGTGTTTTTGACAGTGATATTCAAGCAGTTTTTAGGTGTCTGGTTTCCCGAACCCCTGGTGATGAGTTTTTTTGCGGAGTGATTCATGTTTGAGCACATGATGGACGGGTTTTCCGCCGCGTTTTCCCTGGCCAATCTGGCCTCCCTGTTATTGGGGTCGTTTGTGGGGGTGGTGGTGGGAATTCTGCCGGGCCTGGGGCCTATGGTGGGGATGGTGGTGCTTTTGCCCTTCACCTTTTCCTTCACCCCGGACATCGCCCTGTCCCTGCTGCTGGGGTATTTTGCGGCGGGTATTTCGGAGGGGCCATCCCGGCGGTGCTCCTGCGTACCCCGGGGGTGCCGTCTTCCCTGGTCACCAGTTTTGACGGGTATCCCCTGACCCAGAAAGGACAGGCCCAGGCGGCGCTTTCCGCAGCCCTATTGGGGTCATTCGGGGGCGGGATCATCAGTGTATTGATCCTCATGTTTCTGGCCCCGGTCCTGGCTCACGTGGCAGCCAGTTTCGGACCGCCGGAGTATTTTACCGTGGCCCTGTTCGGGGTGGTTCTGGTGGTGATGGCGTTCCGTTCCCAGCTGGGCCGGGGGATCATGCTTCTGGGCCTGGGGTTCTGGTTTTCCACCGTGGGGATCGACGGCACCACACTGAGCGAGCGCTATGTGTTCGGGACTCTGGCCATGCAGAACGGCCTGGATATCGTGCCCATCTGCCTGGGACTGTTCGGCATCGGCCAGACCCTGATTCTGGTGGAACAGAATATCATGAAAACCGACCATGTACACCTGAGCCGGTCCACCCTGGATTTTTCCCAGCTGTGGCAGGCCCTCAAATACTGGAAAACCCTGATCCGGTCCGGGGTGATCGGCACTTTTGTGGGGCTTTTGCCCGGCACCGGGTCCATCCTGGCCTCGTTTCTGTCCTATGACACGGCCAAGCGGCTGTCTCCTGAAAAGGAGCGGTTCGGCCACGGCACCCCGGAAGGCTGCATTGCCTCGGAAGCCGGCAACAATGCCGTGCCGGCCGGAGCCATGATTCCGCTGCTCACCCTGGGCATTCCCGGGGATGCGCTGAGTGCGGTGCTGCTGGGGGTGTTCACCATCAACGGCATCTATCCCGGGCCGCTGCTGCTGGTCAAAGAGCCCGTGCTGATTTCCACCCTGTATTTTTCCATGCTGCTTATCAACGTGGCGGCCTTTGCCATGCTCATGATCTGGCTGCGGCCTTTTGCCATGATCGTGAAAGTGCCGGGCCGCCTGCTGGCTGTGATTATCATGGTGATATCCCTGGTGGGGATCTATGCGGTGAACACCCGGCTGTTCGACGCCGGGGTGGCCATTGCCATGGGCGTGCTGGGGTATCTGCTGCTGCGGATGGGCTGGCCTGTGGTGACTCTGGTCATGGGAGTGGTGCTCGGAGAGATCATGGAAAACCGGCTGCGTCAGACCCTGAGCCTGGGGGAAGGCAGCCTGACGATCCTGTTCCAGCGGCCCATCTGTGTGATCCTGCTGGTGCTGACCCTGCTCACCATTGCCGTACCCCTGATCCGGGATGCCCGAAAGCCCGGCAAAACGCCTCGCCATCCTCTTGATACTCTTTATGGCCAGGAAAACCCCGACAAGCAATGACCCTGCAACCTGACAACCGTATAAAAACTACTTAAAGCTTGACACTTAAAACATACCGTTTTTATTAGACAACAAACGCAACGCACTTCTATCGTCAAAGAACATCTGCAAGGAGAACAAAAAATGAGTTATCCCACCATCTATCCCACCGGTGCCACGGTGTACAATCCCGAAAAAGCGTTCAACGGGTATACCCTGTTCCAGGCCAAGGAACTGGGGGCCCTGCTGATCGACATGAATGGCGGGGAGGTCAAGCTGTGGCAGGGCCTGCACGGGTTTCCCAACAAACTGCTCAAAGGCGGGTACGTGATCGGGCACACCGGGGAACGCAACACCCGGTACAGCATGCAGGACTACCGGGATCTGATCCAGGTGGACTGGGACGGGAATATCGCCTGGGAATTCAATCAGTATGAATATATCGAAGATCTGGGGGAAGATCCCCAGTGGATGGCCCGGGTCCATCACGATTACCAGCGCCAGGGTAATCCCGTGGGGTATTATGTGCCCGGCATGACCGCTGAATCCAGCGGAGGTAACACCATGATCCTGGGTCACAAAAATTTGGTGTGTCCGAAGATTTCCGACAAGCCGTTGCTGGATGACGTGATCTACGAGATATCCTGGGACGGGGATATTCTATGGGAATGGGTTTGCAGCGAACATTTTGACGAGTTCGGGTTCCGGGAGGATGCCAGGAACATCCTGTGCCGGGATCCTAACATGCGGCCTTGCGGCGGAGGCATGGGGGACTGGATGCACCTGAACAGCATGTCGCTTCTGGGGCCCAACAAATGGTACGACAGCGGGGATCAGCGATTCCATCCGGAAAATATCATTGCTGACGGCCGGGAGACCAACATCATTTTCATTGTCAGCAAACAGACCGGTGAGGTGATGTGGAAGGTGGGGCCTGATTATGACTATACCCCTGAAAGCGGCCTGGGGTGGATTATCGGTCAGCACCATGCACATATGATCCCGAAAGGCCTGCCCGGGGAAGGCAACATCCTGGTGTTTGACAACGGCGGATGGGCCGGATATGGCAGTTGCCATCCGGGCAGTCCCACCGGGACCAAAAACGCGCTGCGCGACTACTCCCGGGTGCTGGAGTTCGATCCGGTTTCCCTTAAGATCGTGTGGCAGTATACACCCCAGGAGGCCGGGCTGGTGCATCCCACGGACAGCAACCGGTTCTACAGCCCGTTCATCAGTTCGGCCCAGCGCCTTCCCAACGGCAACACCCTGATCACCGAAGGCAGCGGCGGTCGGATCATTGAGGTCACCGCCTCCCACGAACTGGTGTGGGAATATATCTCCCCTTACTGGGGCCGACATTTCAAAATGAACATGGTCTACCGGGCCTACCGGTATCCTTATGACTATGTTCCTCAGGTGGCTCCGCCGGAAGAGACGGCCATCGAACCTCTGGATATCACCACGTTCCGGGTGCCCAATGCACAGCCGAAAGGCGCAAGATCCCGGGTGACAGTGGAAGGGGTGCTGCCGTTCCAGAGTTCTTCCGCCCTGTGCGTGGTTTCAGATACGGACAGTGCGACAGTCAAAGACAAATGATCCGATGAAGCACAAAATTTTTGGATATGAATGGATCCGCATAACTATAGGGATAACGCCCATGACGTATACACTGTTTTCCACCACTGGTTGCATCCGGTGCGGTATTGCCGCCGCTTTCATGGATGAACGCAGCATATCCTATGACAAACCAGATGTGCTTGGCCAGGGAAAGGACGCTTTCAAAGAGTTTTACCGAGATTATCGGAGCGCAGTCACCCGGGGGCCGGACGGGATCGCATTTCCCATCCTGTTCACCGGCGGCACCGTTATCCAGGGACTGGGACCGGTGCTGGCGTTTTTGCAGGCAGGCAATGTCCTGGATCCGTTTGTGACACTGGACCACCCCCCCCATGGATGGATCAGCGGGCTGGATCCGTCTGCGAGGCCCATGCCGGATGGTACCGATTTTCTGACGGTGACCCGGTTTCTGAAAAAAAAATGGACTGAACATCCAGGTGGACGTCTGCGGGAGAAATCCCCACATACTGAAATCAGTGATTACGGAAAGGCTGTGTGACAAAGTGGTGTTCACCCTCCATGGCCCGGCATCCCGGTACCAAGACCTCACCGGCTGGCCACTGGAGGAACCGGATTTATCGGAAAGCCTGTCTCTGACAACATCGGTGAAAGACTATACCATTCTTCTGCCGGTTCAGCCGGTTTCCACGCCACAGGGGCCGGGGGTATCCATCACTCCGGATGAAGCGGCCCAGGCAGCCGGTCTGGTGGAAAGCGCCACGGGCAGCAAAAACACCCGTTCTTGATCCAGCCACTGGCACCCGGGGAGGACAGCGGCCTGGTCCCCCTGGCACCACCACAGCTGTTCAAATACCGGACCCTTTGCCGGCGCTTCATGGTGATGGCTGATATATGGAAACCGGCATGATCCCGTCCGACAGCGTATGTGCCGGGCCAGTCATCCTTGTGACCAATATCGCCTGACTTGATAGTAGTAAGACTACGAGCGCGCAAAGATTACAAAGAAACGCTTCCTTCTTGAACCGCTTGATCTTCTTGACAAAACCCCTCTTTCATGTATTCTTTTCTGTAGAACACATCACCTCACCCTCGTGTTTGCTGTCCGGGGATTCGTGTGGAAAATAGTCGGCAAGATTATATTTTATGATGTGAAAGGGTCCAAATGGCGATTCAAATCCGTGATGCCAAGATTGTTCCGCCACAGCTGCCAAGAGAATTACTAAGCCGGCCGCGATTACAAGCATTTGTTCGAAAAAACAAAGACAAGCGGCTGATTCTGATCCAGGGGCAGGCAGCTCAGGGAAAATCCACACTGGCTGCGTCATGCATAAAAACCGTTTTGCCCAGAACCGCCTGGGTCAACCTGGATTCGGATGATTCCAAAGCAGACAGCCTGTTTTCCGGTCTTGTCCATTCTCTGAAATATTCACTGGCATGGCCGGATGTCTCCAACCTGTTGTCCTATCCGGCCATTGACACGGCACCAAGGATACCCCGGTGCCGGTATCGCGAATGGGCAGATGCATTGTTTGAGGGTGTTTCAGGGGTATTGTATATTGTTTTCGACGGCCTGGACCGGTTCAAAGATGAAAACACGTCATTGGATTTGATCCGGGAGTTGATAGAACGGGCGCCGCGCATATTCATTTTATTCTATTGTCCCGCGGGATACCCCCACTGGAGGTCCAGAGATTCAAGATCTCCCAGGATGCCGCTGTTCTTTGCAACGAAGACCTGGCCTTTAATTTTGAAGAAATTCGTTCTTTTTTAAATCAAATTAAATCATTTGATCTGAATACAGATGCATTGAAATTGATCCATCAGATCACAGAAGGCTGGACAGGTGGATTGATCCTGTTTTCTGAATGCCTGGGCCACCTGCCTGCGGATGACCGCCGCAGTTTTGTTTTTCAGCAGACTCAGAGACCTTTCAGAGAAGCGGTTTTTCAATATTTTTTAGAAGAAGTTCTCCACTCCCTGCCGGATTCCATTTATCAGTTTCTTGTCAGATCCTCTGTGTTTGAAACGATCAAACCCGAACTGGTTGAAAGGGCTTTGAATATTGGAGAGAGTCTGGAATTCCTCCTTGAACTGGCGGAAAAAAATTTGTTTGTCCGTTCCCGCTATGATGCTGAACAAGGGTGGGAATTCCAGTATCATCGATTGTTTAAAGAGTTCCTGCAATCCAGGTTCCAGAGTCAGCTGACAGAGAAGCAAAAGCAAGATATTTATTTGAACAGCGGCGGGGTATTTGAAAAACCGGAGATCACAGCATCGCGATTGACTTTTATATCAGAGCAGGCGCATATGACAAAGCCATCGCCAATATTGAAAAACCGGGATGCTGCTTCTGGAGAACGGCAGAAATGCGGATCTGACTCACTGGCTTGCCGCACTGCCCGAACCCATGATCGAACAGCGCCCCTGGCTGCTTTATTTCCGGTGTATGACTCAGAGGTTTACCCGTGTCAAAGAAAATTTGAAATGTCTGCCTGACGTAATGGCTGCGTTCAAGGAACAAAACAACATCAAAGGACAGCTCCATTCTTTGTCTGCGATGCTGGAAGCCGTGATTACGTCGGGGCTTGCCTGGGATATTCTGGAAAACAATTTGAATCAGGCGGAAAAACTGTTGGATTCCGTGGCCGTTGACATCTATCCGTATGAAAAAGCGGTCCTTTTGTCTCAATACGGACATGGTCATACGGTGCGTGGAAACCTGCAGACAGGGGTGTCAGCTTTGCAGGAAGCGTTTTTGCTCTCTATGAATTGTAATAGTCACGTTTTGCAGGTGATGATTTCCTGCCATATGGTTGTGAATCTGACAATGCAGAATAAATTTTCCAGGGCACACACATATGTTGAAATCCTGGATAAACGGGTTGAAGGCAGCGCGATGCCTGAATTGCAGATAGTTAATCAGATTACCAGGAGTTTCATGGCTTCTTTCCGGGGAGAAGCATTAAGCGCCCGGCAATTCCTGGATTCTGCCCAGAAGCATGTGAATGACAATGGATTGATTTATTATCTGCCGGTTGTATTGATGTACCGGGTTTTGTATTGTGCGGTCTGTAACAGACACAGTGAAGTGGCTGAAGTGGGGAATCGGCTGGTGAATCTGGCCGACTCCATGGGAAATCCGGCAATGGTTGCATTAACCACTTTTTTCTTGGGATTGAGTGCCTATCGCAGCCACCAGTTCCAACAGGCTGGGCAGATCATGGATCTGGCCGACCGACGCTGTTCTCCCCGGGAAACCAATACACAGATGCAATATTATGCCGGCAAAGTGGTGACATGCCTGATTGCCTTCAACCATGGGAAAATCAGATGTCAGGCCAACGGGCTTCATGAAGCGCTGGAATATTTTAAAAAAGAAGACTGCGTCTGCCTGGTAGCGGAAACACATATGGCCATCTCTCTGATTGAAGAGCGGCAAAAACGATATGATCGGGCAAAAAAAAATCTTTTCCAGGGGTTTGAAATATCGTTACAGGCGGAACAGCGCCATTTTCTGATTTTAAATCGTTCCGACATGATTGCTGTGTGTCTGTCGGCACTGATACTGCCTTCCAGGAAAATACAGCAGCATGCATCATCATTTCTTTGTCTGGAAGTGCTTGATAGGGTCGTTTTTGAACCGGAAAAAACGGCTGAAAGTCTGGAGAGTCCGGTGAATATCGTCCGATTGTCTGTTCAGACCGGACATACGGCCAAAGGCATTGAACTGATTCTGAATCACGCGCCCATGCTGTGGCATCAAGGCAAATTCCGGATACTGGGGCGGATGATCGCCGCACTGCCCAGAGAAATGGTTGATGCATCATCACAGCTGATTTACTGGCAGGGAATGTGCCATCTCCCGGTTTCACCGGAAATCGCCAGAAAAAGGTTGATGCAGTCGCTGAATATGTTTGAAACCGAATCAGACCCCAATGGCTGTTTTTTGGCTTTGTCCGGGGTACTGGAAGCGGTTTTCTATCAGTTCAATGGATTTCGGGAAACCGATTTTTTATAGAAAAAGCCGCGTCTCTTGAAACACGGTTTGGCCCGATTCAACAACCGGAGGTCGTGTTGAAACTGACAGGCGCCATACTTCATTCTCTGGTTTTTCAAAATCCGGTTTCCTGTCCGGCTCAAAACTGGATCGTGCGGGGATGGCGGACATCTCAGCAAGTCAAAACGGTTTGTCATGCTGCCCCTTTTTTCTTCCCATGATTCTGCTGCGGATACTTCAGGGCGATCTGTCCGGTGCGGGCCATCTGTTAAAACGGTTTGACACTGCTTCACCTGAAACCATATCGCCACAGCCCTATCTGGTTCTTTTGAATCTGAAATCGTTTCATGCCTGGCTCAGTGGTGATTTTGACGCGGGATTACAAGCGGTTGAAAAGGGACTGGCAGTGGGAAAAGAAGCTGGAATCGATTTGATCTCTTCGGGTTTGCGGGTGCATGGTGCGGCATCTGCCATCGGTGCCGGCCGGTATAAACGGGCCAAAGCACTTTTGGATCAGATCACTCCGGTTCTATGTCATCAGGGGATGTGGATACAGGGGTGGTATCATTATATTTTTGCCTGGCTTGCCCTTGTGACAGGAAATCCGGCATCCTGCCGCCTGCATGCCAGGGCCTGTTTTGAAAAGCTGAATCAAGCCGGGTGTGAGCTGGCACTTGCCTACTGTCATCTGATGATGGCCAAAATGCACCGTGCCGTTGATGAGAAAAAAGGGCAATCTTTCATTTAGACCGTTCATTGACGTTGTGCCGTAAATATGGTGCTGAGCAATGCCGGTTCATGGCATTGCTGGACCGGGCCTTTATTTTGACAGGCACGGAAGCGGACCAGGCACTTCGGGCCGGAATGCGGTTGGGGAGAGATCAGCAGTATCGATTCGGATTCGCCTGGAATCCAAGGGAGATGGCGTGTCTTTGCGCCAGGGCCTTAAAAAGGGATATTGAGCCGGATTACGTTTGTTCATTGATTACTGCGCATCATCTGATGCCGGATGATCCGCCATTGGACATCCGGCAATGGCCATGGTCGGTGTCTCTCTATTGTCTGGGAAGATTCAATGTGATGGTCAATGCCAAAAATATCGGATTCTCCCGCAAAACCCAGTACAAACCCCTGGATATGCTGAAATTCATCATTGCCAGGGGAGGGCGGGACATTCCGGACTATGCTATCCAGGATGCGCTTTGGCCCGACAGCGATGGAGATGTCGCGCACAACGCATTCACCACCACACTTCACCGGCTCCGAAATATGCTGATGACGTCGGATGCATTGATTTATCGGGAGGGACGTGTGTCATGCAATATCCGGATTGTCTGGGCGGATATATGGGAGTTGGAATCTCTTTGTCAATTAATGGAACAACACCTGAGTGAACGTCAGCCCATTGATCAGATAATACCGCTTCTGGATGGTTTGTTCGCATTATACCAAGGCGCTTTTATTCCCGATGACCCGGCGGAATGGGCTATCATGGAGCGGCAGCGTTTCAGGGAGCTGTTCATCGCTGTAATCCAGAAAACAGCCGGGCGATTTGAACAGTGTCAGCAGTGGCAACGGGCTGCCCAATGCTATCGGCGGGCACTGAACCCCGAGCCGTTAACAGAAATATTTTATGAAAATCTCATGCGGGTTTATGCCAAAATGGGAAAATCCAGCGAAGTGCTTCTGGTTTATAAACAATACGAAGCGGTGCTGAGAGCAGAACTGGGTATGTCACCTTCAGCCAGGATCAGAGGATTGTGCTGGGGAATTTGCGGCAAGGCATCTGGCAGTCAGAAACCGTCTTAAGGAGTGTCTTTTAACTGTTTCATATTTAAAATGGGAAAGGTATCAGTGGAGGCGCCCTTTATTTAATAATGGCTCTGATACCTCCCCCATTATCGAAAAACCCTTGCAGTACAGTTGTGTTCCAAAAAGAAAGCGGGCCGTAACCCAGGAGATCGTTGGTTTCCATATCAGTTCCTGGGATACGTTAAATCGACCAAAGCTTTTTCCAAAAACCATCCGTCAGGGTGCGGTTCTCCGGCCGGTTTGATGGTTACCGGATGAGCTGAGTCGAGCCCCGGTTTTTTCACATAAAGCAGATAGCAGTGCGATCTGACCGGGATGACATGGGTGCGTTTTGTAAGAAGCGGTAGTTCTGAGGAAACGTTTCGTAAGAACTTTCCGCCGCGGTCATATTCACAATAAGTGCCGTCAGGATTTTTGATATATCGGTGCATGGTTGCCATGTCGACATAGATATCTTCAGTTGCCTTGTTTTGAGTGAGAGTTTGACCGCATTTTTTTTCTTTTTGGTCAGCGCCCCAGGCGCTGAATGCGGAAAAATAGATGGTTGCCATGCCAAAAACGAAAAAAACGATCCCTTTGTTCATGATCCCCTCCCCGTTGATAATTGATAATTCGCAGACGGTGTCGTTCCGGTTACGCCTGCCAAAAGCATGCGCACTGTGTATTTAAATTTTAAGATATCAGAGAGTGAGTTACAAATAGATTACAGATTCAAAAAATATTTTTCAGATTCGGCTTTTTTTCAGATTCTGTCGAGGCCGCGTATTATTTTCCGGGCCGGTTCCGGCCTGGGAAATGGTCTGTTAATGCTTGACAGATGACGTGCAGGCGGGTATCCATGAAACTGAAAAAAACTGGAACTGTCCGTCATGACTATCGTAAAACAGGGAGACCATGAATATAGTGTACACCCCGGATCTATCCACATCTGCCTGCCAGCCCCTTTATATGACTGCCATCGAGGCGGGGTTCCCTTCTCCGGCCGATGATTATATCGAAGGCAGCCTGGATTTGAACCAGCACCTGATCAAACACCCGGCCGCCACCTTTTTGTCAAGGTCAGCGGCAACTCCATGGTCGATGCCGGCATTTTCCCCGGAGATATCCTGATTGTGGACCGGTCCCTGGAGGCGGTGGACAAGAAAATTGTCATTGCGGCAGTGGATGGGGAGCTGACGGTCAAGCGGTTGAGAATCCGGTCCGGCAGACCGGTTCTGGAACCGGAAAACGATCAGTATGATCCTATTAAAATTACCCCTGACATGGCGTTTGAAATCTGGGGTGTGGTGACCAATGTGATCCACAAGGTGTGAGATGAGAGGATGACATGCCGGTATTCGCCCTGGTGGACTGCAACAATTTTTATGTGTCGTGTGAGCGGGTGTTCAATCCCGGGCTGGAAAACCGTCCGGTCATTGTGTTGTCCAATAATGACGGATGTGTCGTGGCCCGGTCCAACGAGGCCAAAGCCCTGGGCATCACCATGGGAGTCCCGGTTTTCAAGATCCGGCACCTGATCGATCAGTTTGATATCCGGGTGTTTTCATCCAATTACGCGCTGTACGGAGACATGTCCGGCCGGGTGATGCAGACCCTTTCCGCATTTGCCCCGGCATGGAGATCTATTCCATTGACGAGGCATTCCTGAGTCTATACCGGCTTGTCTTCACCGACCTGACCACTTATGGGAGACAGATCCGGCAGACGGTCCGGCAGCATACCGGCATACCGGCGAGCATCGGCATGGGTCTTTCCAAAACCCTGGCCAAGGTGGCGGCCGGGATCGCTAAAAAATCGCAAAAAGCGGACGGTGTCCTGGATCTGACGGATCCGCGGCTCCAGAACCCGGCCCTGGAAAGGACCCCTGTGGAGGATGTGTGGGGGGTCGGCCGGCGGTATGCCCGGTATCTTCAGATGCGGGGTATCCGAACGGCCCGGGATTTCAGAGATGCCGATGTCAGCCGGTTCAAAAAAAGATGGGCATCAACGGGATCCGAATTCAAAAAGAGCTGCTGGGCGAAGCCTGTTATGATCTGGAAGTGGATGCGCTTGAAAAAAAAACCGTCTCCGTATCCCGGTCCTTTAAAACCCCGGTGACTGATTTTGACAGCCTGTCCGAGGCGGTCAGCACCTATATCGTAAGGGGAGCGGAGAAGCTCCGGGCCCAGAGCAGCCATGCTGAGGCCATGACGGTTTACGTCACCACCAACCGGTTTAAACCGGAATCTTTTTACTACAAGGCAGATACCACAAGCTTTCCCACGGCCCTGAACCACACCTCTGCCCTGCTTGCCTGCGGCCGGGCCGCCTTGAAGCGGATTTTTCAGAAGGGCCGGGCCTATACCAAGGCCGGTGTGATCTTCTCAGACCTCACCTTAAACGGCATCTATCAGCAAGATCTGTTTGACAATGCGGACCGGTCCCGGGCGGCCGGGTGATGGAAACCATGGATCGTATCAATTATTTGATGGCGCCGGCACCGTCACCTATCCCGCCACCGGCATGGGCCGTGACCGGCCCTGGACAACTGCGTTCAATCACCGGTCCCCGGCCTACACCACGGACTGGAACCAGCTGGTGACAGTGAGATCCTGAAATGACAGCCTGGTCGGTATACCTGCTGCGATGTGCGGACAACTCTTTGTACTGCGGGGTCACCACCGATCTGGCGGCCCGTCTGCAAAAGCATAATCAGGGGACTGCATCCCGATATACCCGGTCCCGGCGGCCGGTGACCCTGGCTGCGTTTCGGGACAATCTGGATAAATCAGTGGCGTTTAAACTGGAATATCGGATCAAGCAGCTGCCTGCGGACAGAAAAATCACGGCCTTGAAAACATCGCAGGGATAACCTGCGGTTTTCAAGGCGTTGAGACCAGTTGCCGGCATCTGGTTTGTGAGCATCCATGGGATGGCTGCCTGTTTTTCAAGCATCTTGGCATTCTTCAGACACCACCAGACGCCGGTGGTTTAATCGCCTGATGACCGGGTCGGGACAGATGAAGGTATTTTTAGCGGCTTGCTGTAAATGACCTTGTCGTCCCCGGGGCTGTAGAAATCGGGCAGGGTGGCGGCCTCGATGTAGCCGCAGCGCTCGTAAAAAGCCCGGGTTGGGGCGTATCTGGGCTGGGATGCGGTTTCCACGTAAGCGGTAAGGCCTCCGGCATCCATGATCAGTTGCTCCATCCGGGCCAGCAGGACCTGCCCCAAACCCTTTTCTGGAATTTCGGGGAGACCGCAATCCAGTAGATGTCATAGCTGGCCAGAGTGCAAGGGATCGGGCCGCAGCAGCCGTATCCGGCAAGCCGGCCGGCCTTTGAGGCCAGGATAAAATAATATCCGCTGGCCGGGCCTTTCTTCAGGCGTTCTTCCACCAACTGGGCCGCGATTTCCACTTCATCCTCCCGGAAGAACCCGGTGGCGGCCACCAGGCCCCGGACCTCTTTCACATCATCAGGCACGGGGTCATACCGGAACTGAATGCCTTGGGGATGGACCGGGACGATGTGCGATCCCGGGTCGGAGTGAACACAGCCTGGGCCAGGCCTTCAAAAAAGTGCCGGGCATTGACGCCCAGATTCCGGGTGTTGTAGCCGCCTTCCTGAACCACCAGCAGGGGCCGGCCGGCCGCCCCGATCATCTGCCCGTTTTGAAAAAATCTTTGGGGGTCAGAGACCAGGTGCCGGTGGGGTCATGCCGGGCCGTGTCCATGCCCAGGCAGACCACCAGGAAGTCCGGTTCGAAATCCGCCACCCGTGCCAGGGCCCGGGTCAGAGCCGTTCGGAAGGTTTTGCCGTCCACGGCTTCGTCCAGGGGCAGATTGAGATTGAAACCTTCGCCTTCGCCTGTGCCGGTTTCATCTGAAAATCCGGTGAAATAAGGATAGGCAAACGAAGGGTGGCCGTGGATGGATACGGTGAGGATATCTGACCGGTGGTAAAAAATATCCTGCTGCCCGTTGCCGTGG
>LQAH01000186.1_pt1 | contig 18082 bp, 22 predicted proteins | sample 1535791 | NCBI WGS metagenome assembly LQAH01 (sample SAMN04331585, study PRJNA305678) | bioreactor metagenome | isolation source: bioreactor_4 inoculated with Wadden Sea sediment 2nd replicate of a... | place: Germany:Bremen
TTGTTGGACGTGAACATGATATCGTTGCCGCTGGCTCCGATTCGTCTGGCCAGCACCAGTTCCGGAACCGAACTGCAGTCAAAGCCGAACCCCTTCTGTCTGAGAAGGGCCATGACGGCCGGATTCGGCAGGGCCTTGACCGCAAAATACTCCCGAAATCCTTCCAGGGGGGCAAATGAGGTGTTCAGGTGGTCGCAGGTCTCACAAATTCCGGTTTCATCATAAATATGGAACGGTGTACCGAAGGTCTCGGCGCCTCCGGCAGTATCCGGAACAGTCTCTTTTTAAAAGCAGGTGACATGGGCATGGGCGGTTTCCTTGAAAAACTCAGTCGTTGGGATCATCGGGGTAAGACATATGGAATTCCGGTCAAAAAAGACATTAGGAAATGGGGTTGATGACAATTTTGCACTCTCCTTAAATGTGGACAAAGCGATATGGGTCCGGGTGGATGACACATTGTGAATACTGTTGATGCGTGTCATCAAAAGGGTTTCCAGTTCCTTGTTGTCTTTTGCCCGGAGCTTGACCATCAGGCAGTCCTGCCCGGCCAGATAATGAACTTCCTGGACCTGATCGATGGCAGACAAGGTCTGGCCGATTTCCGGAAACAGGCCGGATCCGCCACGATGACTTCGACAAATGCCACCATGGCGCATTGAAACATATCCGGATTGAGACGGACCTCATATCCTTGTATCACCCCGGACGCTTCCAGTTTTTTGATCCGCTCCAGGACAGCGGAAGGGGCCATTCCGATGGTTCTGGCCACTTCAACATTGGGAATGCGCGCTTTTTTTTGTAAAATTTCCAGAATCTGTAAATCAGTTTTATCCATGGGAAGCATTTTAATCTTAAATATATTGTTTTTGATTTATTTCAAAATAATATTTTTAATTTTTTTGAAAGTCAAGAATAAATGATTAAAATATTCTAATTTTTTAGAACAATATTCATTATGCTCAAATAACTGTCGGTTTTTGTTTTGGGTTTGATTAAATGGTTGCTTTCATATACACAGTGAAGTTAAGGAAATTGATGCAGCATCTAGAGAATTTTTCTGCGGACTGAGATGAGACATGACATTGATGGATCAGCCCATAAAGCTTTTGGTGGTCGATGATGAAGAAGGTATTCGGGATGTAACCGAAGGATATTTCATGAGAAAGGGCTATGATGTCTATACAGCTGAAAACGGCGCCCAGGCCCTGGATATCATCAATGAGGTGCCGCAGCTTTCCTGCATTTTTACAGACATCAACATGCCGGTAATGGACGGTCTTGAGCTGGCTGAAAAGATAAGACAGATCGAAAATACACTGCCGGTCGTGGTGATGACCGGGTATCCATCCCTGGAAAACACTATTCAGACCCTCAAAAACGGCGTGGTGGACTATCTTATCAAACCGGTGAATCTTGAGCAGATGGAACTGACGCTCCGGCGGGTTCTCCGGGAGCGGGAGCTCTTTGTGGAAAATTTGATTCTCAAGGAAGAGGTGGCCCGCCAGACCCGGCTCAAAGAGTTGAATGACCAGCTTCTGGAACGCGTGAAAGAGGTCAATACGCTAAACCGTGTGATGGAGGACTTTTCTTCCACCGATTCCAGCCACGGCATTTTCAATATGATGGTGGAGCTGGGCGTGGAAGAACTCCATGCGGACAAGGTTTTTTTTCATATTTATTCAGAAGAGTCGGGTGAGCTGATTCAGGTATCCAGTGCCTGTCCCCAAGAAAATGGTTTTCTTTTGCCCGATGGATTCGTTTCAGATATTCCGGATACAATCAAGTCCCGTATTCAGGGCTGTCTGGCGGAAAATGCATCCCCCTGTCTGGTACCGGATGCTGCGGAAAACCCTCGGATGGATCAGGCGGTTCAGTCATTCATGATGGTTCCGTTGAGAATTCGGGAAAACGTTTTTGGTGTGACATCCGCTTTTATTTTTGAAAAAAATCGGATTTTCAGTGAAAAAGATATTTATTACATGAATTTTATTGCCCGGAAAGCGGCTGCTGCCATAGAGAACATCGCTTTGTATGAAAACATCTATGACAATCTGTTTGCCACCCTGTTCGCATTTGTGGCGGCTTTGGAAGTGCGGGATTTCTATACCCGCCGGCATTCCACCCGGGTGGCCAGTTTTGCCCGGATGATTGCACAGGAGATGAACTGTTCCGAAGAAGAACTGGATGTGATCAATGTGGCGGGCATGCTTCATGATATCGGTAAAATCGGGATCCGGGATGATATCCTCCTCAAGTCCGGCCGGTTGACTGATGAAGAATTTGAAAAAATCAAAAGAACATCCGGCCATTGGGGCGGATATCATCAGCAAACTGGGATTGTGGGACCGGGAAGTGGATATTATCCGGCATCACCATGAACGGTTTGACGGAAAAGGATATCCGGATGGGCTTGCAGGGGAGGCCATTCCTAAACTGGCTCGGATCATGTCCGTTGCGGACTGTTTTGACGCGATGGCGTCTGACCGGCCGTACAGGAACCAGATGGAAAAAAGCCGGGTGATCAAGATTATCCGTGATAATTCAGGAACCCAGTTCGATCCGGAGGTTGTGGATGCATTTTCCCGGATTGTCGATCAGATGAGTGATATGGAGTAGAATTGAAAAAAAATGAAAAAAAGAGTTGACAATAATGGGAAAAACATATAGATTCACGTCTGTTTTTGGGAGTGCCCTCGGGCCGTTAACTCAGTCGGCAGAGTATCTGCCTTTTAAGCAGAGAGTCGCTGGTTCGAGCCCAGCACGGCCCACCACTAACGCACACAAGAGACCAGAAAACCAGATGCGTCCCCATCGTCTAGCCCGGTCCAGGACACCGGCCTTTCACGCCGGCGACAGGGGTTCGAATCCCCTTGGGGACGCCACTTATATCAAGGCTTTCAGCGTTTTTTGCTGGAAGCTTTTTTATTCATGGAAGTACATAGGAAATAATGACACTCTCCATGTCTCCAGTTGGTTATCAAACACACTCACTTGCCTTGCTTTGGGAGACAATGAAATTCTCAAGTTTTCCCATTGCATTGTCACCGATTTCTTTATCAATGTGACTGTAGTGATTGAACGCGGCGTTAGTTTTGTAGCTTGTTAATTTCATTGCTACAACCTGATTAACACCTGCTTTTGACATATTGGTATTGTGAGGGGGTATGTCTGAGAGGTCATGTAAGCGATATGGGCCGACACCTGCATTATTACAGGCAACGGCCCTTGTTATAAAAATCGGAAATCAACGGCAACTGATCAAGCCATTAAAACCGGTCCACTTGGAATATCTCAGAGCTCTTGATGTGAAATAGGTTAAAAACACGATATTTTGGGGTTCGTGTTTTCAAAGAAAAAAATGAGTTTGACCTCTAAAATTTTCAAACTATTTTAAAGCTCTCCCACTTCTGAAGGTATCCTTCCTTTATGTCGACTCCAAATCCTGGCTTTTCCTGTACGGTAATGAGGCTTTTGTTTGTCTTGCCATATTCCATTCCTCCGATGACCGGATCATCTTTAAGAAACAAGGCTGAATCAAGATCAAGGAATTTGATGTTCGGACGCGCCAAAACAAGATGGGCAGCGGCGGTTAATCCTAATCTACTTTCATTGAAACACCCGATCATACATTTCGCACCGTAAGATTCAGCAATGGCATTTATTTTTAATCCTGTATGGATGCCGCCTGATTTACCTAGTTTAATATTCAAGTAATCTGCAGCGCCCAATTTACAGATCTTAAACGCATCAGTCTCATCGAATACCGACTCATCAGCACAGATTGGGATATTGATTCTTTTTCTGAGCCGTACCATATCCTCATGGTTCCAAGCCGGCAGAGGTTGTTCAAAATACATCAAATTGAGCGGTTCCATAAGGCGGGCATTTTTTAACGATTCGGCAAGATCCCAGCCTGGTTCGAATCAATTTTAATTTTAACATCGTCTCCAGTCAATTCTCGGACCGCTTTAACATGCTGATAGTCAGTATTTCCCGGTCGGCCGGTTTTTATTTTTATTTCGTTGAAACCATCATCAAGATAATTTTGGGCTAATTTTTGAACATCTTCAGCAGAATTTTCATGCCCTATGGTTTGATCGGTTTGCAGCTGACGATTTGTACCTCCCAATAATTTATAGACCGGTTGGTTTGAGTGTTTTCCCAAAATATCCCACATGGCCATATCAAAAGCAGATCTCACTGAGGGATGCGTAGGCAAATAGCGTTTGATGCCAGTCAGGTTTTCTTCAATGGCCGTGGGATCCTTCCCTATTATCAGTTTGCCCAAAAACTTTGCTGCTTCAATCGAGGTAGCCTGCGTTTCGCCTGTAATGAAAGGATAGGGGCTCCTTCTCCCCAGCCGACAATTCCGATATCTGTATTGATCTTGATCAAAATATTTTCAGCAGACGGGATGGTCCCCAGGGATGTGGTGAGTACATAGGTATAATTCATATCCATTTTGAAAATTTCTAGACTCGTAATTTTCATTTTAGTATTTCTCCTCTTATTTTAAGAAAACAATAAGTTTGACAAATATTTTTGATAGGGATAGGGTCATAAATTTTTTTTTAAAAATTCTTTGGTTAAAGCCAGAACCCTATCATATTGAGATGTTGAGTGGTTTGAGAAAATCGTGAATTTTATTCCGCCACCCTTTGGAACGCTTGTATATGAACCTTCATGACTGTATCTAGGTAAAATGTGGTTTTCTTTATAGAAATTAAACAACTTTTTTAAATTAATATTGCTAAATGAACTGAGGCATAACATTGCACTCGGGGATAGTTCAATATCAAATCCAAGATTTTTGAACCCTTTTTTAAAATAAATTGCATTCGCCCAAAGATTTTTTTAACAATGTGGGCGTGCTCATCAAAATTTCCATAGCTTTAATTGATGCGGCTAATGTTGGCATAGGAATTTTTGTTGCTCCTTTGAGGATATAGGAACTTTTGTTCACTTCATTGAAAAACGTTTGAGTGCAGGGAATAATCCCGCCATGGCTTCCAAATGCTTTACTCATCGTTCCACAATAGTACAAATTGGGGTGGTTTAGGCCAAAATATTCATAGGTCCCTCTTCCATTTTTGCCCAAAACACCTGTTCCATGTGAATCGTCAATACAGATGATCGCCCCTTCAATGTTTTTAATTGTTTCTAAATAATCGGGAATCGGTGCAATCGCACCGGACATAGGAAACACGCCATCACTTGCAATTAGGGGCCTTTCCTGTGGTTTTAAATGGTTTTTAATCTTTTGCAATAAATCTGAAAAGTTGAGGTGTGAAAACTGTACTACAGGTTTTTTGGATAACTCCAAGGCATCTTTCATAGAGTAGTGAGATTGTTCATCTACGAAAATTTTATCATATTTCTCTTTCAGCGCTCTTAAGAGAATTGTACTTCCCATGTAGCCCGAAGGAAAAGTTAACACCGTCTCCGTTTTAAAATACTGGCTGGCTGTTGTAGTAAATTTTTTTGAACAGGATTAGATCCATATCCATAAGAAGAGGAACCATGTTTGAATGGTTTGTCTTTGAGGCTTTCTGACACCGCTTGTCGCAGTTCCACCGAATCCTGAAGATCGTGGTATCCACATCCACAGAAATAATCATAAGTTATACCGTTCAGAATTATCTTCGGAGTAGATGCATCTATGGGCTGAGCTTTTATCATTTTTTTCTTCTTTTATTTTAAAATTAGTACTGGGTTTCGTTGGTTTCTGAATTTGAGCTTTATTAAAATTTTTAAGTACCCTTTCAGACATTCCTGTTATTGGCTTTCCTTTTGCTGGCGTGGGTACTGGTAAATTTGAAAGATGGTCATGACTGGTGCCATATGACAATCGTTACCTGTATAGATGGCACTCCACCCAATGATCAGATGCAATGTTTAAATTGGGTGGGGCCTCTTTTCTGCAAATATCCATCACCTCGGGACAACGGGTGGAAAACCGGCAGCCGGCCGGTAATTGCAGCGGACTTGGGATATCACCTTTTACAACTGATAGCTGCTGCCTGTTGAATGGGTCGGGTTGGGTATAGAGGCAATCAATGCCTTTGTATAAGATGTGATGGGGTTGAGAAAAATTTTTTGTGGTGCCGTTTCAACAATTCTTCCCAGATACATAATCGCAATGCGGGTGCTTATATGTTTTATCACGGCTATATCATGGGAAATAAACAGATAGGCATAATGATACTTTTTCTGGAGTTCCGTGATCAGGTTGAGAATCTGGGCCTGCACGGAAACATCCAGGGCTGAGGTCGGTTCATCAAAAATAATGAATTCCGGCTGGGTAATGAGAGCTCGTGCAATACCTATCCTTTGACGCTGCCCTCCTGAAAATTCATGGGGATACCGGTATAGATGCTCTGCGCTCAGTCCAACATCTTTTAAAGTCGATAAAACCCGATCTGCCAGCAATGAGCCCTTAATTCCCTGCTGGATCCGCAAAGGGTTTCCTACGATTTTCTCAACTGTCATCCTGGGATCTAAGGACGATTGGGGGTCCTGGAAAACGATCTGAAGCTTTCCACGAAGTTTCCTGAATTCACGTTCATTTTTACTGAGAATCTCCTCCCCCTTATAGAGTACGGAACCGCTGGTGGCCTGAAGAAGCCTTAGTATGCAGTTCCCCACTGTTGATTTTCCACTGCCGGATTCGCCCACAAGACCAAGCGTGTCTCCACTGTTAATACTGAGCGATACTTGGTCAACAGCAGTCAGATATTTAGGTTGCTGCCAGAAAATCCTTTGTCTGCTCGAAATTTTTTTATAAGTTTCTCGGTTTTAATAATGGGCATCATAATAATTTAGCCTTACTGTTATGACACGCGACTGAATGATCGGGGTTAATCCAATTCAGCTCAGGAACGTTTTGGTTACAGGACGCAACGCAAAAATCACACCTGGGATGAAACCTGCACCCCTTTGGTGGATGAATCAAATTGGGTACGCTTCCGGGTATTGAATAAAGATTTTTCGGCTTATCAAGTTTCGGGTCTATATTTTGCTCGTCATTCATGTCAGGGATAGAGGCGATTAGTCCCTGGGTGTAAGGATGGATGGGGTTTTTAAACAGCTCTTCCACTGTAGCCAGTTCAACAATTTTCCCGGCGTACATGACAGCTATTCTATCGCAAATCTGTGCAACAACACCCATATCATGGGTGATAATTAAAATTGATAGATCCCGTTTGCGGCTCAGTGAGGTAATAATTGCCAGGACCTGGCCCTGAACCGTCACATCAAGGGCTGTGGTCGGCTCATCGGCGATGAGGAGATCTGGTTCGCAGACAACTGCCATGCTATCATCACTCGCTGCCGCATACCGCCGGAAAGTTCATGGGGATATTTTTTTAACACCTGTTCAGGATCGGGCATCTGAACTTGCCTGAGTATATCTATGCACATCTCTTTTGCCCGTTTTTTTTGACATTTCTGTGGAGCCTCACCACTTCAGTCATCTGATTCCCGATGGTAAAACAGGATTGAGACTGCTCATCGGTTCCTGAAAATCATGGAGATTTCATTGCCGCGGATCTGCCTGATTTGTTTTGAGGAAGCCTTTAAAAGATCGACACCCTTAAAGTGAATCTCACCGCTTGAAATATTGCCAGGCGGTTGTGGGATAAGCTGGAGGATTGCCCGAGCCGTCACTGATTTGCCGCATCCGCTTTCACCAACCAGACCAAGGATTTCACCCTTTTCAATAGTGAAATTTATATTTTCCAAGACTTTTGAGGTCCCTTGATAATTGGAAAACGCTATTGACAGACTATCTATTTTCAATAATGGGTTCATTACCATCACCTTCGGATTCGGGGATCCAGGATATCTCTTAAGGCATCTCCCAGGATGTTAAAGCCGACCACTGTAGTCAAAATAAAAAGCCCTGGAAAAGTTGCATACCACCATTGATCCATAAGGAATTTTCTTCCAACACTGATCATGGCGCCCCATTCCGGTGTCGGTGGCTGGGCTCCAAGACCGATAAAACTCAGAGAGGCTGCAATGAGGATGGTATCTCCAAGGGTGAGCGTTGCCAGTACAATTACAGAGCTGGTACAATTGGGAAGAATATGATGAAAAATAATCCATACATCACCTGCACCGGAGGCTTTGGCCCCGGCAATAAACTGCATCTCTTTGACAGCCATGGCATCCCCACGTACCAGCCGGGCAAATTTGGGTATCATGACAAACGAGACCGCCATGATCGCATTATTGAGGCTGGGCCCCATGGCCGCCGCAAGAGCCATGGCCAGCACAAGCGAAGGGCAGGAGAGGATGACATCCATCAACCGCATGATGTAATTATCAATTCGTCCGCCGTAGTAGCCCGCCACCGAGCCTAATATTGAACCAACACCTCCGGATATGGCAATTACAATAAAACCAATTTTCAAAGAAATACGGGCCCCGAACAATATCCTGCTGAAAATATCCCGTCCCATTTCATCTGTGCCGAACCAGTGGGATATCCCCGGAGGCATAAGACGTTCGCTCAAGCTGATACGTATTGGATCATAGGGGCAAGTATACCTGCAAAACTGCCACAAGAGTTAACGTCAAAAGAATAATAAGGCCGCCCATGGCAACTGGATTCTGCCTGAGTAACGCTCCGGTTAATTTAATCTCCTGCCAGGCTAAATTATTTTTAAGAAAGATTTCATGACATAAGGCTCAATATTTTATCCTGGGATTTAAAAATACATACAATACATCCACAAACAAGTTTGCAAAGACATAGGCCAGTGAAACAATGAGAGTAAAACCCATGATCGCCGGAAAATCTAGATAGTTAACCGAGTCAACCACATACTTTCCCATACCTGGCCAGCCAAAGATCGTCTCTGTCAAAATAGCGCCGCCCAAAAGCTCGCCAATGGAAAGCCCGATGATGGTTACTGTAGGGATAAGTGAATTTTTAAAGGCATGTTTTATCACGATCATAATCTCGGAGATGCCGTTTGCACGCGCTGTGGTAATGTAATCCTGCCCCAAAACCTCAATCATCGATGACCGGACGATCCGAGTTACGATTGCCAGGTAAACATAGGAGAGGCAGAAGGCCGGAAGAACTAAGTGGGAAAGGACATTTAGAAATTTATCAGGACGTCCTTCCAGTAAAGTATCTATCAAATAAAGACCTGTAACAAAAACAGGTGGACTGAAATCAATATCAAGCCTCCCTGATCCAGGAAGCCAACCCAAATTTCTGTAAAATATCAGCAGCAGCATCAGACCAAGCCAGAAAACCGGCATTGACACTCCAAAAACAGAGAAGACCCGGGTGAGATGATCCGTCAAACGGTTGCGTTTGATTGCGGAAATAGTGCCAAGTGGAATACCCACACAAATGCAGATAATCATGCTTGCCAGTGTCAGTTCCAACGTAGCAGGAAAGAAGTCGTAAAGATCATGGGCTACAGGGCGATGATTCCGAATAGAAATTCCCAAGTCTCCCTTAGACAGACCGATCATATAGTTTAGGTATTGTTTGGGAAGGGGCTGATTTAAGCCATAGGCTTCTCGTATATTCTCAATGGCCTCCCTGCTGGCTTTGGGACCGGCCATCATCTTTGCAGGATCTCCTGGGATGGCATGGGAAATTATAAAAATCAACACCGACACGCCAACAAGGACAGGAATCATATACAATAGTCTTTTAAATATAAAGCGCAGTATTCTCATATAGAATCTCGATTCGAAAAAAAATGAAGGGGAAGTGCATCTCATGCACTCTCCCCGTCAATTTACCCTACGATTTATTTTTTAGATATGGTTTCAACGTTATACATGAACTCGAGCATCGGGTTATAAACATAACCCTGCACGTTTTTTCGGACAGGGACAATGGTCTGAACCTGGTATAGGAAAAGGTAGGGTGCATCATCCATGATTATTTCCTGTGCCTTTTGATACAACATTGTGCGTTCTTTTTGATCGTTTGAGGTGAGTGCTTTGCGAATTATCGTATCAACCTTGTCATTCTTGTAGAAACTACGGTTCCCGGGAAGTCCCCAGCGATCTGAATCAAACCAGAAATTCATAAACATAGACGGGTCGGCATAATCCGGACTCCAAGCTCCGAGACACAGTTCAAAATCACCTTTGTCAACCAGGTCACGCATTGCCGGATTAGCCATCAACTGAAGTTTTAAGCTTACACCGATATCTGCAAAGTTACTTTGGAGAACCGTTGCGATCTGCTCCCAGGAGGCCCTTCTATTGGAATAAAGCAATGTCAGCGTCAGGCCGGAATCAACCCCGGCTTCTTTGAGAAGGGATTTGGCTTTTTCAATATCACGGGAATGTTGGAAAAGGTCGCTTTTATGGCCCCACATCCCTCTGGGAACCGGACCCCGCATCTGAACTCCGTTACCTTGAAGAACATAGTCAATAATACCCTTGTAATCGACAGCATAGCTCAATGCCTGGCGTACTTTCGAGCTGTTCAGATGTGGTTTTGGTTGTTCACATATACATACTCTACAAGCTGAGATGGATACCTGTTAACAACAATATCCGCATTTTTTCCAAAGCTGGAATCTGATCGATGAGGATATTCTCAGCGATATCAATATCTCCGCGCTCAAGCGCCATTCGCCTGTCTGCAGATTCTGACATAAACCGAATGACAACTTTTTTCAGCTTTGGCGCACCACCCCAGTAATTTGGTTTCGCCTCTAATACAGCCTGCTGTCCACGGGACCACTCCACCAGTCGAAAAGGGCCACTGCCGTCGGTGTTCTCAGCCAGCCAGCCTTGCCCCAGATCGCCTTCTTTTCATGTTTCATTATTGCAGGGTTAACAATGGAGGCGGCGTCAGTTGCCAGGACCTGTAAAATGGTGCAAAAGCATTTTCAGTGTAATTTCAATTGTATGAGAGTCAAGGATTCGCATAGATTTGATTGAACTGATATTATCCGAAGGCCCTTTCCCTATGGAAAGTGTCCGCTCAAATGAAAATTTTACTGCATTCGCATCGAGTGGGGTCCCATCATCAAACAGAATTCCTTTACGAATCTTAAAAATCCAGGTTTTGCCATCATCAGAAACAGACCATGATTCCGCTGCCTGGGCCTCTACTTCAGTGGAGCCTTCTCCATCGATTGTCCGATATTTTACCAACCGGTCGTAACATGGATAGATTTGACGCCAATCATAGTTGTCGCTTGAGACCGCTGAATCCAAGGTATGGATGTCAGTGGAGACACCAATAACCAAAGTGTCGACTCCGGCCGCTATTCCTGTTACAGGTAACCCGGTCAGTATCAGGCACAGGAAAATTTGAAGAGTAAAAATCAATCGTTTCATAAACAGTCTCCTAATTGTTAGTATGGTTGTTCTAAATTCCGTTATTCACTATGAATAACAATGTAAAAATAGTCAGTCATTCAGAAGTATCTTCCCCTTCTGGTAATAATTCTTCCATTCAGAAGCGGGAACCAGACTCCCGCCGGTTGCCCATACCAAATGAGTTGCATTTTCCATCCGGACAGCAGATTTACTCTGTTTGTCAGAATAATGTTCATCTGCCACAACTTTTGAGATACCTGGTAATCCGGCGAGAGCTGACGGTTCCAATTCAATGCCCTCACTGTCTTTAAGCAGTGCCAAGTACCGGTACAAATTTTCATCGGTTACTGTATAGATCCCATTCAGCAACGGTTCCATAAGTCGACCGACAAAAGCCGAAGGTCGCCCAACAGCCAGCCCGTCTGCACAGGTTATGTTGTCAACCCGAAATCTGCAACACTGATCTTGTCATGCAGTCCAGTATACATCCCAATAAACATGCATGCGGAATGGGTCGGTTCGGCAAAGAAACAATGCACATCGTCTCCAAAAATCTGCTTTAAGCCAAAAGTCACGCCACCCGGACTGCCACCCACACCACACGGAAGATAGACAAAAAGGGGATGATGCTCATCCACCATTATACCTTGTTCAAGAAATTGTTGTGCTAACCGTTGCGCTGCAACACTGTACCCCAGGAAGAGATCTATAGACTTTTCATCATCAATAAAATAACTTCGGTTTGCAGTCCGGGCTTGCCGGCGAGCTTCCCTCACTGCTTTGCTGTAATCGCCTCGATGTTCAACGACATGAACCCCCTTGCATCGCAAAAGATCTTTTTCCACTGACGGGCATCTGCCGCCATATGCACCGTCGCCTTAAATCCTAACTGGGTGCTTATGATCCCGATACTTAATCCGAGATTGCCTGTTGACCCAGTAATAACTTGATGTTCACCAAAAAAGTACGACAGGTTTCTGAATTCAATTTTAGATAATTATCACTGGTTTTAAGCAGACCTGCCTCCAGAGCGATGGTTTCAGCGTATTTTAAAACCGCATAGGTTCCGCCACGTGCTTTGATAGAACCTGACACCGGTAAGGAATTGTCGCATTTCAGCATGAGTTTTCCCGGGAGCTGTTGGCCAGTCATTTTTTGCAGCGCTTTTTTAGCATGTGGAATGGGTACAATCGGAGACTCGATAATACCATGGTTTACAGCGGTTTCCGGAAAGATCTGGCTGATGCATGGTGCAAACCTGGCCAGACGTTCTGCAGCATCGGTAATATCACCGGGCCCCAATGGTAGCTTCTCTCTTGCATCGCTGAAATTTTGTAATTGACTGTTTAACCAGGTTAACTCCTGAGTAGCAGCAAAAAAGCGGAATAGAGGGTGAGATTCATACCACGAGTCAATTAAAATGTTATTTATAGTTGGAAGACGCATCAACCCCTCTTGCATTAAAATAGAAAATGTGTAAAATCTTAATATAACTTTAGTGGCTAGTAACACAGGAAAAAATTGGAGTGCAAACGATAAAATCTCATGCACGCATTAATTTTTTTAATGCGAAATTGAATGACTCGAGTATTATGATGCTGGGGAGTTTGTACTGTTTTGTCTGTGCCGCCAACCATTTGAGTTTTACACTTGCAGCAAAAGATCTGTTTTTGACTCAGGGAGCTGTCAGCAGCCGTATAAAAAAGCTCGAAGAATACTTGGGTTTCAAACTTTTCCTCAGGTTCAATCGAAGCATTCAACTGACCGAAGAAGGCAAGCAACTGCTGGCAACATTGGAAAAATCATTCCATTCACTGAGTACAACTATTTGCGATTTGCAAAATAATGATTGTAGCGGAGACCTTTTTCTTTCAGCACCACCATCCTTTTCCATGAGCTGGCTGACTCCGAAATTAGTCGATTTTGAAAAAAATGTATCCAAGGCTTTTCATACATCTCTTTACCTATGATCGTTTATACGACTTCTCAAGAGATAATATTGATATTGCTATTTATTATGGAAGCGGCAACTATCCAGGACTTTCTGCGCAACTTCTTATGCAAGAGTACCTGCAGCCTGTTTGCTCACCTTTGTATGCAGACAAACATGATCTTTACAATAAACCGGGGAATATGGAGAATTGCAGATTTCTTCATGACGTCTGTGCCTGGCCTGAGGCACGTAAAAAGTCAGAATGGGGATACTGGTGCCGTGAGACCGGATTGACGGGTTTTGATTTCAAGAATAATTATACTTTTGATGTTTCCTATTTGGCCGCACTTGCTGCGATAAATGGAAATGGCATTGCCATGGGACGGCATAGGATAATCGCGGCTGATCTTGAATGTGGTAAATTAGTGACTCCCTTTAACATGCCAATCAAAGCCCAACAGGGTTATTATGTGGTCTGCCATCCCAACCGCGTTGATCAACCCGCAATTAAAGCAATGTTGGACTGGTTGATGAGTTTTGGAGATATTAATTCGGCAAAAATATAAAAAATTAACCTTTTTTTAATTTATTCGCAAGTTTATATACTTGTGAAGAATATCGCGCCCCTTTAATTAACAGCACATCACCAAATTTTAACATGTCTTCAACTCGCGTTCCAAGATCTTCAATTTTTTCAACCTGCGTAACGTTTTTATGATTTGAAAGTTCCTCATTAATCCATTTCGTAGGCTCTCCGACAAGAAAAATTTTATCAACTTTTAGATTATTTAGAACCTTACCAACCCGTTTATGTTGTTCCTTCATTTGAGTTCCAAGCTCTGCCATATTTCCTATTACTGCAATTTTTTCGTTTTCCTTTTGCATTCATTAGTCTTTGGAGTCCGATTTCCATAGCTACGGCATGACCGCCTGCATAAGCATCATCTATTAAGGAAATTCGTTCCCCTTTATATTTTATTGGAATAATTGCCCCTCTTCCATCAGCAGGTTTTATTTCTTTTAATAGTGGGAAAAGTTTATCTAAATTTAATTCCAACGCCATCGATGCGGCAATAACTGCCAAAGAATTATACCGAAAAGCTATGTTATCCTCAGGTAGGGCATACTGAATCATTTTGTTTTTTATTAAAACATGGGCAATTGTGTTGACTACTTTTTCAAACAAATATCTCTAGACTTCTCCCCAAAAGATAACATTTTATAATTATTTGCATTTTTTTTCAAAGTTTCAACTTGAAGGGAATCTGCATTATAAATAGCTATTCCATTTTTATGTAAGCCATTGAAAATTTGAGATTTTTCAAAAGCAATTTGCTCGATCGAATTAAAATAATCCAAATGCATAGGATAAATATTTGTTATTATTGCAATATCCGGCTCGACCATTTTGGTAAGTTTTTGCATTTCTCCAACATGGCTCATTCCCATTTCAATAATAGCGAAATCAGCTGTCATATCCATGTCGCATAAAACTTTTGGAACTCCTAATTTGAGAATTTAGGTTTTTTTGAGTTGCATACACTTTTCCAAAATTCGATAACATTTGTTTTAGTGCTTCTTTTGTTGAAGTTTTCCCGGAGCTCCCCGTAATTCCGATAACTTTTTTGTTAAATTTTTTTTCGAAAATTATTTCCTATAATCGCATAGGCATCTAAAGTATTTTCTACTTTTATTAATTTTTGATCAGGAATCCAAGGTAGCTCTTCCGAAACAATAGCATAAGACGCTCCGTTTTCAATCGCCTGTTCTACGAAAGGATGAGCGTTCATATTTTCATCATCGGCTCGTTTCCCCTTTAAGGCAAGAAAAACGTCCCCTTTCTTTATTTTCTCTTGAATTGGTTTTTATTTTAAAATCAGTATGTAACAAGTCTAATAATTCCATTGTTTTTCTCCGTTTTTTATATATTTATATTACCAAAAAACAAGTGGCACAAGACAGAATTTGGTTTGGTTGTTCGCATAGGCAAAAGCAATATCAAGGTGAAATAGGAAGCGCCAATTCAGAGTGAGGTTTTCTGGTATTGTTTCGGAGAGTCCAAACTCGGTAAGCAGGCAATGTGTGCTGTTTCTATCCCATATGGTTTGAAAAATGGTTTTTACCGGTGGAAGGCATTGTATAAGAAGGGGTTTTTATATCTTGACAATGTTAACCTTCGTGTTAACATGCTGCGTGCATGAAAGAGATAATATTTCCAGGCTGAATCAGAAAATACCCTGTTGATGAGTTGTTTGATGATCTGGATGCAAAACAGGCCCAAAAAGTGGCGTGGGAGTTAAATATCATGAGATACGGAGTTTGCGAAGAATTTTGATTTCGGATATGAATCTGTTAAAACTTGTTGTTTTGTTCAAGCAGGCCCGTGAAGAAAGCAGTTTAACTCAAAGAAGAACCGTCATTGCGGCTCAATATCAAAAAATCTGCGATTTCAAGAATTGAAAACCATGCTGGGGATATCAAGTTGTCAACGATGGAAAGGTTTGCAAGGGCGCTTGGCAAACGGTTTCAACTGGAAGTGGTATGAATGTGAAAAATTCATCGACTATCAAACCTTTATGCGATAACCGATACGGGCGCAGTTAGCTATGATACAGAACACGTCCTCCTTGGGGGACGTCACCCGGAGGATCAGGGCTTTCAGCAATTTGCTGGAGGCCTTTATTTGTTAATGCCAGTGCATAAACAGGTCTGTTCGGATGAACACGACAACCCATGAAAAGAACGGAAAATCTAATGGTTCTTTTATATGACCCCTTCAAGGACCCTGATTGCTGTGTCGAAACAGATCATCATACAGGTTGACGGACTTAAGAAATTATTCAACGGCCGGCCGGCAGTGGCAGGCATAAGCCTGTCCATCGAGGCTGGAACCTGTTTCGGACTTCTGGGGCCCAACGGGGCGGGGAAAACCACGGCTGTGGAGATGATGGAAAATATTCAGGCCCCGGACGACGGATGGATTCGGTTCAAGGGAAAAGAGCGGGACCGGTCCTTTAACGAGCAGGTGGGGATTCAGTTTCAGCAGACCGAATTGATGGCGTTTTTGACCGTGGAGGAAACCCTGAAGACCTTTGCATCGTTTTACGCAGACCCCCTGCCGGTGGAACAGGTGATGACACTGTGTATGCTTAAAGAGATCAGAAAGCAGCGGAACAATAAAATATCCGGTGGACAGCGTCAGCGCCTTCTGCTGGGACTGGCCCTGATCAATGATCCGGATCTGCTGTTTTGGACGAACCCACCACTGGCCTGGATCCGCAGGCCCGGCAGCATGTGTGGAATATTATCAAAGGGGTCCGTTCCCGGGGAAAGACCACCATTTTGACCACCCATTATATGGAAGAGGCCTGGGTCTTATGCGACATCGTCGCTATCATGGATGAGGGCAGAATTATTACCCATGGGTCACCCGGGGAACTGATTGAAACGCATTGTTCGGACATGGCTTCGGAATCCCGGAATTTGGAATCGGTGTTTCTTGCATTGACCGGTAAGCAGTTGAGGGAGTAACTCCATGATCCTGAAGCGCATGTGGGCCCTTTTTACGGCCCGCAATCTGGAGTTCATTCGGGACCGGGCCGGTTTTGGCTGGAACATCCTGTTTCCGTTTCTACTGGTGGCGGCATTCAGTATCGCCTTTGGACCGGATGCCGGAAAACATTTCAAAATCGGCGTGTTTCCGGTGGCGGATCCGGTGCCAAACCATGAGCACCTCAACATTCCGGAAGCCTGAAAATAGACCCGGCTGTTTTCCTGGACCCGATAGCCCGGCCCGTGTCACCAGATCCGGATCATGCCGGTTTTACAATTTCATGACATGATGTATACTGCCGGCAACTGAATACTCAGGTATTAACAGATTCTGCTCAGACAGGCACAACAACGTATGACCGAACGATCTGACAGAAAAATTTCTCAAATAGACTGCAGGAGATCAATATGAAACCGGTGGTGGCCCTGGTGGGCCGGCCCAATGTGGGCAAATCAACACTGTTCAACCGGATGGTCCGGGGCCGTAAAGCCCTGGTGGACGATCTGCCCGGCGTGACCCGGGACCGCCATTATGGTGAAGCCCTGTGGAACGACAAACCGTTCACCGTCATCGATACCGGTGGGTTTCTGACCGGGGATGACGATCCGTTTGCCCCGCAGATCAGACAGCAGCTGAATGCGGCAGTGGAACAGGCGGATGCCTTGGTGTTCATACTGGACGGCCGGGCCGGGCTGTCGCCCTATGATCACGATCTGGCAGCCATGCTCCGCAGATCCGGAAAGCCAGTGTATTGCCTGGTGAACAAAATTGAAAACCGCGCCCAGCAGGCCCATCTGGGTGAGTTCTATTCCCTGGGATTGAGATGTTTTACCCGGTTTCCGCGGAACACGGCATCGGAATGGATGATTTTCTGGAGGATCTGACAGCCGGGTTTCCTGATGCCGGAGAAGAGGAACTGCCTGCAGATGAACCGATCCGTATCGCCATTGTGGGCCGGCCCAATGTGGGAAAATCCAGTCTGGCAAACCAGCTGTTCGGATCTTCCCGGGTGGTGGTCAATGACCAGGCCGGCACCACCCGAGATGCCATTGAACTGTCGGTGTGCCGCAAGGGACAGACGTTTGTGCTGGTGGATACCGCAGGGATCCGGCGTAAGGGCAGAGTCACCCAAAAACTGGAAAAGTTTTCCATTCTCAAATCACTGAAAAGCATGGATGACTGCCATGTGGCATTGATTCTCATTGATGCGGCCGAAGGCATCACCGACCAGGACATCACCATTGCCGGGTATGCGGAAAAAAAAGGGTGCGGCGCGATTTTCC
>LQAH01000187.1_pt1 | contig 17915 bp, 28 predicted proteins | sample 1535791 | NCBI WGS metagenome assembly LQAH01 (sample SAMN04331585, study PRJNA305678) | bioreactor metagenome | isolation source: bioreactor_4 inoculated with Wadden Sea sediment 2nd replicate of a... | place: Germany:Bremen
AAAGCCGGTTATCTGACACCCGAAGCCGCAGCCCTGGCCGGTCCGGGCCTGTCCGAGGTCTGTGAGACAGTGGGCATGCCCCGGTGCTGGGCTTAGGCTCGTGTGTGGACAACACCCGGATCCTGATTGCGGCTTCCGCCATGGTCAAGGCAGGAGGCCTGGGCAACAGCATTGCCGACCTGCCTGCGGCCGGATGTGCGCCGGAATGGATGAGCGAGAAAGCCCTGGCAATCGGTCAGTATTTTGTGGCTTCCGGGGTGTACACGGTGTTCGGGGTAGGATTTCCCGCCCTGGCCGGCACCCGGTTCCATGAACTTTTGTTTGACGGGCTGGAAAAGCAGGGATACGGCAAATGGGGCATGGCCGTGGATCCCATCGAAATTGCCCGACTGATGATCGATCACATTGACAAAAACGCAAACAGCTGGGCATTGACAAGGCCCGGGAAAGAGTTCTGGTGGACATGAACGACCGCCGGGCTTTAGCCTGATCCTCGGGGGGGCTGCAGGTAATGTCAAATGCGGCCCTCCCCCATCAAGGCCTTGTTCTCATGTCCCTGTTTTTCCTGACATGAACCGAAAGAAGGCACTGAAGACCCGGAACCCCCTGCTGACTGGTTTTGCGGAATTCAACCCGCAGACCAGTCAGCATCCATCTTTGTCCTGAAACTCTTTGCACGGCAGAAACCTGGCGGGGAAAGGAAACGTGGTCTGAACCAGGCTGGGCAGCCGATCTTTTACCTTTTACACAGCAGCGCCCCGACCGGGGTGTCTTACTGACAGACTGTCGGAGACTCTCCGTGGATTCCAGGCCGACAGGAAGGCACCCCGACCGGGCGGCACTCCCCCAAAGCGCCCCGATTCCGCTTTGAAACAAGTGCATCATTCCGGCATCTGTTCTTACCGGTCCCCGGCCTCTTTGATAGCCGGTTCCATCCGGCCGGTGAAAAAAAAATTGACATCCCCCCCCAGGCCCTTATATAAATAAGCGGACAGGTAATCAAAAACAAGGACCCCGGGCATGGGCCGCAAAAGTATCTCTCATATTCGAAAACCCGAAATCCTTCACCATACCTACAAAGTGGTGGAAGATGAAGGCTTCATGGGCATGACCATCGGCAAGATTGCCACCCGCATGGGGGTCAACTCCGGACTGCTGATCCATTATTTCAAAAGCAAGGAAGGCCTGATCATGGAAATGGTGGATTATCTGTTCAGAATTTCCATGCGATCCTACCACGCGGAACTGGAAAACACACCACACCAAAAGACCGGTTCCGGTGTCTGATGGACATCCTTTCACCACCAGCGGTAAAGGCCCCCAGCGGGACGCGGTGTTCTGGTCCTGTTACGCCATGGGGTTCAGAAATCCGGATATCCGGGACCGGATCCAGGCCATGCAGAAAAAATTCATTGCATTCGGCATCAAAGAGATCACAGCCTGGGAAAAGGCTGGCCTGGTCCACGTCCCGGACAAGGAAAAAGCAGCCGCCACCATCCTGGCCTTGTCCGAGGGACTGGGCATTCTGCGCAATTCTCTGAACCGACTGGATTCCCTGGAGGAGATCGCCCGGTCCATGCGCCAGAGCGCGATGGAAACCCTGGGAGCCGGGACCGTGTGTCTGGATCTGGAAAATGATCTTCATCAGGATCAGAAAACAGAATCCGTTTAGTGCCTGACACTTTCGTTTCTGTCAAAAAAAGGCACTGAGTAGGGGCAGATGGGCGGCAGGTTTCCCGCATCAGATGAGCAGAGCCAGGGTCAACGGGATAAACGACAACACCGTGGATATCATGATGGCCCCGGAGGCCAGTTCTGTGTCAGAATTCAACTGACCGGACAGCACATAGATGGCCGTGGACGTAGGCAAAGAAAAAAAAAATCATGCCGGAGGTAAAGGCGGGACCGGTTACCTGAAACCCCTTGAGCAGGATAAATCCCGCCACCGGCAGAAACACCAGCTTGATGGCGGCCGCCAGCAGCGACACCCTTGCGTGATGGGCCAGACCCTGGAACCGGAGCGATCCACCGATAGAAATCAGGGCCAGCGGCAGGGTCACGGAGGTCATCAGGGAAAAACCGTTCTGGATGAACACGGGAAACACCAGATTCGACCGGGAAAACAGAAACCCGGCCATACACCCGAGAATCAAGGGATTGGACACCAGTGCCCGAAAAAATACCTGACATTTTCCCGGATGGACGGGCTGCCCCCGGTATACCACACCAGCACGGAAACGGACAGTACATTGATCACCGGGATCACCACCCCGGCCAGAATCCCGAAATGACGGACCCCGTCCTCTCCCAGCACAGACAGCACCAGGGCCATGCCGATATAAGTGTTGAACCGGAAACAGGCCTGGCAGAACGAGCCGGCCTGAAAGCCGGATATCCGGAAATACCGGATCGCCGCCAGACTGACGACAAATGCCAGAAGCACGCCGGACAGCCCGGCCAGGCAGAGGCCGGCGCTCACCCCCTGATCCGGCGTACCGCTTCCGATTTTCCAGAAAAGGAGTATTGGAAAAAACACGTAATAGACCAGCCGGTCCGACATGGACAGAAACCGCTCATCCGTCATACCGAAATGTTTCAACCCCCGCCCGAGCAGCAGCAGGAGAAACAGGGGGAATATTGTATTGAGCACCAGCATGAAAAACTATATACACAGCCTTCATGCAATGGTCCAATACAAATCGACATCAGACCTGATTTTATTTTATATGAAGCGTTGTGAAGGGACCTTCCTCAAAAAAATTTCAGAGATCAATCTATTTTTCTTCATCATATGAAAAGCAGCATCTTTTACCTTTTTCAAACCATGTTTTTTGATAAGGACTTCAACCCTCTCTCCATTTCCAACCAGTTCACTTCATCTTGAACGGTTTCCTCCCTTGTTGAATACGTCAGGACGTCCCGGCTGCAAATCTGGACACACAGGGGTACCTGATCCGGGTCTTCCCCGCACATATCGCACTTGAGGGGAAGATCGGAATCAGGCTCTCTGAACATGTCCCTGCTGGAACAAATCGCACTGCAGAAGCTGCATTCACTATATTCTTTTCCATTAATAATATACCTGGACCTGGCTTTACATTCGGTTTTATTCAAACTGGCAGAGCGGATTGCCACCCATTCATCGTTTATCTCGTTGATGATCATCCGGATCCTTGAGCGGGCCGGGTTAAACCCATTGTATTTCGGGTTGCTGTGAAATGCCGCACAGGCGATCTCACAGGCGCGGCACCCATTGCATTTGTCCGGGTCTATTTTTATTTCTTTGATGATTTTTTTCTTTGAATGAGTCATTTCGTTTCCGCATCCCCAGGCTATTTGTTTTTTGAAATATACTCCGTCAAGGTGAACTTTTTGCTTGGCGGACAGCCAGGACTGCTTCTTTTTCTGTTTCTCCGAATAACATGATTGATCCGCATACACCGTAGTTTCATCTCCCGTGAGAATGCCTCTGATGATAAGTTCCCTGGCTACATCATCCAGTCCCAGTTTCTCCAATGTCGGTTTTGTGGGGATACCGTCTCGGGTCCATCCTTTGAATTTGTAATACTCATCGAGCAGTTCCGCTTCCTTTTCCGGCTCCCTGACCTTCCAGTGATCTGCAGGGGGCTTCTCATCGGCTCTTTTCAATCCCCTGCTGATGTTAATAGCTCTGACAAGGGTCCGGTTTCTTCTGGCCACCTGCCACAGGCGTCCGCATCCATATTCATCCCTGTCGCAAGATTGATAAATGCCGGGATGTTGAAGATGTGGTAGGCAGATCCCCCCCGAACTGACCCCGAAAGGACGAACAGAACGCACAGATACCCAGTGCATCATCAACATAGTGCATGGTCTCGTTCCAGTCGCAGATATTGATCGCCGCCTCTATCGACGGGTGTGTGCGCGGTTCCCATTCCATGAAAAACTTTTTAAACCGATCGGGTGCGGATATCCAGCCATCTGTAAACTGTTTCCGTTCCGCAGGATCTTTGATAGGATCCTGAGGATAGGAACCTTCTGTCTGATTGATGGCCATCTTGTCGCTGGTGGAGTACATCAGAAAATATGGATAATTCACTTTCCCAGCTTGAGTGGAATCTGCTCGAATTTTTCATTGTATTATGGTCATATACCTCAGCACCATTTCCAATCTGACGGGCCGCCGCGTATACGCCGTTTGCCAGGACATCCCCGACACCTTGCCTTCTGACAAGCATGTCAAGCAGATAATAGAACCTGTCCGCACTGTCAGCGGGGAAGTCAGGCAGATCTTTATCCGTGAGAATACCCGCTTCGTACAGCTCGATGGCGAATGCTATGGTCTGCGGTGCCGCATAGCTGTCCAAACCATACTCCTGGCTCAGGGCAAGGATGTCAAAGGTAAAGGGAAGATCCTGAAAAGCCGCCATATGCCAGGTGCCTTTTCCATAGCATTTCAAAATGTATCTTTGGCGCCCGGGAGGCTTGACCACGAGATGGCAGTTTTTAGGGCAGTTATAGCAGCCCTGCAGCCGGTCCCGGATCTCCAGGGTGTATGCCTTCCACCTGTCTTCCAGCTCCTTGTTCCAAAAGCCTTTTCTGCGGACACGCGCATTGCCCCAGGCAAAATTATCATGGTGAAACGCATCATTCCATTCGATGGCCATAAGATCCCCGTTATAGGGGCTGGCATGGATATCCTGGCTGTGTTTGAGGCACAATTTGAACAATTCTTCCGGACTGGAAACATAAAAATCCTTTGTGCCGCGCACGGCGATGGCTTTCAGTCTTTTATCCCCCATGATCACACCGACACCGCGGGATGCGCTGGCGTTGACATGCTCTATGGTGGACATGAACAGCTTGTTTTCACCGGCAAGACCGATGGCAGCGACCTGAATCCGGGGATCGCTCAATTCCTTTTAATGGCCCATGCGGTTTCCTGCGCACCCATTCCTTTGAGGTGAGAAGCGTTCCGGATTTCAACGGTGTCATTGTGTATCCACAGATACACCAGATTTTGCGCCTTCCCCTGAATGATAATTTTATCATAGCCGGCATGTTTCAACTCAGGGCCGAAATAACCCCCGAAAATCGAATGCGAAAAAAAGTTGGTTTGAGGTGAAATCGTATCGACCATGGTCCGGTTGCAGGCCGGGACCGGTGTGCCGACCAGAAGACCTGTACTGAATATCAGCAGATTTTCAGGAGAAAAGGCATCTGTTTCAGGACTTACCCGATCCCATATGATTCTGGCAGCAGTCCCGTTTCCACCCAGGTGAAGCCTTGTCAATCCGGGGTCTGTTTCTACCCGTTCAGTTTTGCCTTCAGTCAAGTCGACTTCCAAATCACAGCCTGTCTCTGCATATCTCATGGGTTCTTCTCTTTCAGATGATCCAATATTTTCCCGGGTTTCAGATTGAAAAGCCCTTGCTCACATATCCTTAGATGCGGAATGGCCGCACTGGTCATGGTCACCAGAGATAAAACAGGGTCATCAAAAACACATCCCGCCGCTCTGGCCGCCTGGTTGACCAGTTTCATTTTTTCCGCAATCTCCTCAACCGGAAGATCCGGCATCAAGCCAATGATGGGCATGGGAAGCTCGGCAAGAATTCTCCCTCGGGACGTGAACAACGACCCTCCCTGCAATTGCCCGATCCTGTTCTCAGCCAGGACCATATCCGCCTCATCGGCACCGATAACAGGGGTTACACTGTCGGTGACAAGAATCATCCGCCTAAGGTCGACATCCGTGTCCGTGATTTTTGAAATGGCCTTCAGATCTTTTCGGGCACCGCCTTCCCAGGCCATGACATACACTCCCATCCTCAACCGTTTCAGAGTCTGGGCCAGATCTATTGGTTCATGGCAGGAGGAGGCCCCTGTCCCGACATAAGCCGCCAGCTTCTGGTTTTTAGCCCCGGCAGAATGCCCTTCCACTTTTTTTCCCAGAGCCAGTACTCTGTTCATTATGGGCAAAAAAAGTTTCAGGTTCAAGAAGCAGCGCCTGCCAGTATACCTCTCCCAGACCCAGGACATCCTCGCTTTGCAGTAAGAGGTCCATATCTTCGTCCGATAGTTTAAGAATATCCTGACTTGGGGATACCATCATGGGCACTGTGAAAGACACTTTTACCGGCTGATTCTGATAAGATGCAATAAAATCCAGGATACAATCCATACCAGACACCGGATAGGCCTTTTCCAGAGTTTCCGTTACCAGGCAGGTCGTTCCGTCCGGAATGACCTGCTTCACGAACTCTGTTGATGAAAAATAATTGGCAAGGTGGGTATGCCCGTCAATCAGTCTGAGGATAACCGTCATCCCTTTCGCATCAATTATCCGGGTATCAGGCCCAAGACAGGTGCTGAAATCTTCAGTGACACAGGCAATCCACTGATCTTTCACACAGATTGACCGACCGGTTGTCAACTCACCGGTGAACACATTCAGAATCCGACCATCTACAACAAACAGATCCGCCGGGTTTTATCGAGAGAAAACTCCATCAGGGCTTTCTGGCTTTCAAAGGCAAACCGGTTTGATTTCATTTCCAATTTCTTCCATGTGACTTCCAGTATGACAGGTGTAAAACGTCTCTCAACAGGGAATAGCCGTTATTTATTGTGCCTGTCATCAAATGCGTTCCAAAACTCTCTGTCCTTATCTCTCCAGTTTTTGCCGAAGGTTTTGTCAAATACGGTTTTCAATCTCCTGAACCAGACCCCATACCCTTGTCTGCCTTGAATTCTGGCTTTGATCACGTCGGCGATGTGACTGTCGATATTGACCATTTCCTCTTTGGGGATATATGAATCCGCCCCTTTTTGAATTCGATTCTTTCAGGTTTTCCGGACTCAGGCATTGGCCGTCAACATCACGCAGGGAACATTTTTTTTCCTGGCAATCTGCAGCACGTCGAATCCACGGACTCCCATGATATCAAGAATGGCCATATCATAGGACCTTTCTTCAAGATATTTTTCCGCAGTTTCAAAATCAGACGTTGTGTCAATCAAACACATCTCAAGCAGCTCTTGAACCGAATCAAGCACATCCGGTTCATCATCCACAACCAGGATACGTCGGTCCCTGATCAGATCCTGCGTTTTGATGGTCTCAAGATCAAACCGGACGATATGAACCGGACATGTCGCGTTCAGTATCACATACTGTGATGTAGACCCCAGTATGATTTTCTGGGCCTTGGATTTTTTTTGAATTCCCAGGAAAATATGGTCAATTTCCTTTTCCTGGGCAAATCTCACCAGATCTTCGCCCGGAGACAGATTCCTGACACTCAGCTGTGTTTCACAAGGGATCCCGGACCGTTCCATCAGTTGTCCTGCATACATAAGTCCCTGATCTGCCATAGTAATGGCCGACTGCTTTTCCGAAGGCCCCCTGCCATAGAGGTGACGATATAGACAAACGAATGGGTCAGCGATGCATACTCTTTTGCAAGGGATAAATTAAGTCTGCCTTCTTCTCCACCATTGTAACCTACCAGCAGTTTCATCACAGTCTCCTAGTATCAGGCGATCCCAACACAATTAAAATAGGAATCACGCCCGCAGTTTGAATCGCTGAATTTTTCCGGTTTCCGTTTTGGGCAATGCCGGGACAAACTCGACAATACGTGGATATTTATAAGGGGCCGCATGGTGTTTGACAAAATTTTGAAGCTCCTTTACCAGCATGTCAGAAGGCGTGCATTTTTCACATAGAACAATATAAGCCTTGACAACACTGCCTCTTTCTGGATCCGGCCAGGCAACCACTGCACATTCTTCAACCGCCTCATGATCCATGAGGGTACTTTCCACCTCAGGCCCGCCGATATTGTACCCTGAGGATACGATCATATCGTCCCCCTCGCCTGAAACCAGAAATAACCGTCTTCGTCCATTTTGAAAACATCCCCGGTGATGTTCCATCCATTTTGACATACTCTTTTTGCCGGACATCGGCCAGATACCGGCAGCCGGTAGGTCCCTTCACGGCCAGCATCCCTTTTTGCCCGGCGGTAGCACCTTCATCTTTCATCCACGATACAGGCCTGATATCCATAGATGGGCTTTCCCGTTGCCCCGGGCCTGATATCATCTCCGGAGGCAGAAATGAAAATGTGAATCATTTCCGTTGCCCCAATGCCGTTTATGATTTTGATTCCCGTAGTTTTTTCCCATGCGGTAAACACAGGCAGGGGAAGGTTTTCCCCAGCTGAAACACATTTTTCAAGCATGACAGATCAAGCCCATCCATATTATTGAGCATGGCTTTGTAGGCGGTCGGGGCCGTACAGCAGACAGTCGCCTTGAATTCTTTGATCTGCTTGAGCAACTGATCCGGTCCCGCCTGTTCCAGCAACACACAAGAGGCACCGGCGTGCATGGGGAATGTCACCAATACGCCCAGACCAAAGGTAAAGGCAATCGGAGGGCTGCCTATAAAGATATCATCTCCGGTCGGTTTCAACACCGCTTCTGAAAAACAGATGCACATTGCCATGATGTCACGGTGGTAATGGATGGTTCCTTTGGGGATGCCGGTTGTCCCGCTGGTAAACGCGATCAGGGCCGGATCATGACTGAAGGTGTCTACGTTATTGAAAACCAGGGGCTTGTCTTTCATTAAGTCTTCAAGCTCTTCCCCGGTTTTTCCCTGCCTGACCCATCAAAATAACAGATCCGTTCCAGTTGTGCGATGCTGTTTTTGGCGTTTTCCATTTCCTCTGCCACCCGTTTATCGCATAAAGCCAACGATATTTTCCCTTTTTCAATGACAGGGACAAGTTCTTTGGCGCGCAGCAGAGGCATGGTAGATACCGCCACGGCACCGGCCTTTAGCACTGCAAGCCAGCATGCCACCATCATGATGTTGTTCGGGGATCTCAGCAGGACACGACTGCCGGGAACTATCCCCAGATTATCCTGTAATACATGGGCGATCTGATTGGCCTTTTCATATAATTTTCGGTAACTCCACGCGTCATTGGGTGTGGAAAATGCGATTTTGTCTCCCAGCCCCTGTTCAATCTTTTTATCCAGCAATTCATTGGCGCTATTCAAAATGCTCAGGAAATCTCAATCGCGTGCTGTCAAAAATAAAGTCCGGCTGATCTTTTTCCAATGGCAGGTTGTCAATGACAAATGTATCCATATGTGCTGTTTTTCCATGCATCACAAATCTCCTTGTTTTAATTATTATTCTCTTTGGGGTTCACCAATGATGAAAATCAACCATACGAAGAAATCCCCGCTGTTCTCCTATAAACGGAAGCCTTTGGGAATGGGTTCGTTCTCATAATAGACAGAACTGTTTTCATCGATGGTAAATGCCTGATTTGCAATTTTTTCTATTCCAAGAGCACACAACTGTCGCGATTTTTCGTTTAAACGCCGCAAATATTTGATGGATCTTGAGTTCAGATCCAGACCCGTGTCATCTTCAACAATGACCGGCCTGGAAATGAGCAGAATCGGACCATGGTCCACCCTGGAGGTCACTTGATGAAACGACGAATAAAGCCTGGTTTCGCCCCCGACCAGAGCATCTCTGACACCGTTTGCGCCGGCATAAGGCCTTAGACCTTGCTTTTCCACTGACAAATCCGCAGGGTGGCAATTGACGCAATTGAACCGATCCAAAAAAAGCTGAGTCGTCGCCCAGACATAGCCTGCATAAAGGACGATATCCGGTTTCAAAGGGGTCAAAAAATCAACCGTCATCTGATCGTATTCCTGTCTGGTTTTCCGGTCGCTGATTTTTTTATTTCGGGCTTTATAAAATGCTCTGATATCATTGATGTAAAAAGGCAGGTGATGAGCTTTTGCAATTATTTCCGTCTGGCTGTTCGGATTGTCGGAAAAAAGGCCCACCACTTCAAAATGGCACTTTGAACCCATCTCCAGCTCTTTTTGTCTATCAATGACGGATAAAAGGCTTTTCCCGGATCCGGAAATAAGTCCTGCCACACGCAATGTATCAGATTTGAAATCAAACAGGGGTTTTTTCATTTTCAACCTCACATTTTTTCAGCATTTTTTTGCTGATTTTTCCATTGTTGTCTTTTGGCAGTTCATCCAGAAAAACCACCCACCGGGGATATTTATACGGGGCAAGATGCTGTTTCACAAACTGCTGAAGTTCCTTTCCAAGCTCAGCCGTGCCGGTCACACCCCCCTGGACCGCCACAAAAGCTCTGGGTTTTATCAGGCCCTGTTCATCGGTTGACCCGATAACGGCGGCTTCTTTAACCCTGGGATGCGACAGCAGGCAGTTTTCAATCTGGACCGGGGATACAAAAATCCCGCCCACTTTCAATACATCGCCGCTTCTGCCCACGAACCAGTAAAACCCGTCTTTGTCACATGTAAACAGATCGCCGGTATTCACCCATTCACCGATAAAGGTTTCACAGGTTTTTTTAAACGCCTGCCAATAGCACAATCCCCTGCTTTCCCCTTTTACCCAGAGAATGCCTTCCTGCCCTTGAGGAAGAATGCCACCATCCTCATCGACTATTTTAGCTTCATATCCCGGGACCAGCTGTCCGACACTGCCGGGCCGGACATTGTCTTTCCGGTTGGAAATGTAGACATGGCACAATTCGCAGGACCCGATGCAGTCTAATATCGTCACCCCCACCTTTTCCATCCACTGATCATGAACCGTTTTGGGCAGTGCCTCTCCAGCAGATGTACAGAACCTGACTGATGATAAATCTGTCTTCTGAAGATCAGGCAGACGTATCATGGCATTAATCATGGTAGGCACATTTACCAACACCGTGGACCTGTATTTTTTGGTATGTTCAACGATCCGTTCCGGCCGTGACCGTTCCGGGAACAAAACTGTGGATGCCCCCTCAGCAAAGGAATAGAGCATGCTGATATCCCGGGCATACCCGAAAAAAAGCTTGGGAACACATAACACAATGTCATCTTCCTGAAGTCCCAGTATCTGCCTTCCAAACGTCTGGTAATTATAAAATGAATTGCGGTGGGTCAAAGGGACGGCTTTAGGCCTCCCTGTGCTTCCGGAAGTAAATTTCCAGAAAGCGACGTCATCCGCATGGGTGGGTTCAACGACCAATTTTTCTGACGCAGATGACAGAAGATCTTGAAATGACAGGTATTTTTTTGAATTGTTTCCGATCACTAGGACATGTTTCAAAAATCTGGAACGGTGCATTGTTTTTTCTATCAACGGGAGTGTTGATTCGTCAACGATCACGACTTTTGCCCGGGTATAATTCAAAAATAGGCGTAATCATCCGGGTGAAGAAAGGTGTAGACATCCGTGGCGACAGCCCGATTTTGATGATTCCATACCAGGTTATCACAAATTCCGGAGAATCATTGATAGCCAGAAGAACCCGGTCCTCCGGCTCCACACCCAGTTGCTTCAGCACATTTCCCACTCGATTGCTTAACGCAGCAATCTGTGCATACGAGTATGTTTTTTCCTTATAGTAAATAGCCGTATTATCTCCGCGGCCCACTGTAAGATTTCGATCCAGATAGTAATCTGCGATATTCAAATTTTCTGGAATTTCAAGCATTCTGGCTCTCCTTATTACACTCCCAGATATTGATTGATTTTTTCTTTATCCATTACCAACTGTTGCTGCGAGGTAGAAAAAACGATTTGCCCTTTTTGAACGATGTAAAACTGGTCACAGATTTCAGCCATCAACGCCAGATTTTTATCAATAACTAGAATTGAAACCCCCTGTTTTTTTATTTCAGACAAACAGTTAAAAATTTTTTTTCTGATCAGTGGAGCCAGACCTTCTGTAGCCTCATCCAGGATAATCAGGTCAGGGTTTGTCATCAAGGCCCGGCCAATGGAAAGCATCTGCTGCTCACCGCCGGACAAATGGGATCCCATGCTGTTTATCCGGTACTCAAGGCTGGGGAAAAGCGTCAAAACCCGTTCAAGAGACCAGTAGGTATTATTTTTTGTATTGGAAGTGGCAACAAGATTCTCTTTAACCGATAGAGAAGAAAAAACGTGACGTCCTTCCGGCACCAGCCCGATCCCCATTCTCGCGGTTATGAATGATGGCTGGTTGGTGATATTTTTCTCTTTGAAAATAATGTTTCCGGCTGACACTTTGGCGAGTCCCATGATGGATTTCACTGTAGTAGTTTTTCCCATCCCGTTTCTTCCCATCAATGCAATGGCTTCGCCGGGCTGTATTTCAAGCGTCATCCCAAATAGTGCCTGACTTTTGCCGTAATGTGTTTCGATGCTTTCCAGTTTCAGCATACTGTTGTGTTCCCAATTTATATCGATTTTTGATTCCCTTCGCGTCCACCAAGGTATGCTTCCAACACCGCTGAATTATTCTTCACCTCATTTGGGGTGCCTGTGGCAAGAATTTGACCATAAACAAGTACGCTGATCCGGTCTGCCAGGGAAAAAATCACGTCCATATCATGTTCTACAAGAAGTATGGACAGACCTCCTTTCAATTTTTTCAGCAAGTTGATCAATTCAATGGAATCACCACTACTCATTCCTGAGGCCGGTTCATCCAGTAAAATCAACTTGGGATCTGAGGCAAGTGCCATTGCCAGTTCAATTTTATTCCTTTCTCCATAGGAAACCCGACTTGACATCTCTCCGCCAATATCAGCAAGCCCTGTTATCTCAAGGTATTCCCATGCTTTTTTTCTGATATCTGAATATGCACCGGCATTTTTAAAAAATCGGAAGCTGTGCCCTTTTGTTGCCTGAACTGACACAGCGACATTTTCAAATACGGTCATATCATCAAAAATGCTGGATATCTGGAAGGTTCGGGCGAGTCCAGCCAGGGCCCGTCTATGGGCCGGCATTCGGGAAATATCCTGACCACAAAAGATGATTTTACCTGAATCTTGAAAAAAATTGCCTGCAATCTGATTGATCAACGTGGTTTTACCGGCGCCATTCGGGCCTATCAATGCATGAATTTCCCCTTCTTCAACAGACAGATCAACATTGTCTGTTGCTTTAAATCTGACCAAAATTTTTGCGAATATGTTCAAGTTTCAAGACCGGCATCTCATCAACCTTCCCTTTTTATCATTCCAAAAATTCCTTTCTTTCCATAAAGCACCAGAATCAGCAGCAAAGGTCCTAAAATAATCATCCAATGCTTGGTATATGCCGACAAGACCTCTTCTGTCAGAAGAAGGGCAAAGGCCCTATCACAGGACCGATCAATGATCCGATACCTCCAAGTATCACCATAACAAGGAGATCTCCGCTTCTTGTCCAGTAAATATCGGCAGGACTGATATATAGTGCATTATTGGCCAAGAATGCTCCGGCAAGACCGGCGACACCTCCGGCGATGACAAAGCTGACAAGCTTATAGTGAAACACAGGATAGCCAAGGGATATCATTTTTTCCTCATTCTGTTTGATACCCTTGAGAACAAACCCGAACCTGGATTTGACCAGCAATCGTGCCAGATAAAACATCAGAAAAAATCCTGCAAGAACCACATAATAAAACACCATGTGATCGTTGAGGTTGATTGACCCCAAGGTATTTCTGGAAAACATTGAAAACCCATCATCGCCGCCGTATTGCGAGAGACTTGAAAAAAAATAATAAAACATCTGGCAAACGCCATCGTTATCATGATGAAATACATGCCCCGGGTCCTGAGACTGATAAAACCGATGACCGCTGCAACCATCCCCGAGAGAATAACCGCCAGGGGCCAGGCCACGATCGCTGCCTCAAAACCATTGAAAGCGAGGATGCCAACCACATACATACCGATCCCCAGGAAAGCAGCATGTCCGAAACTGACCAGCCCGGTGTATCCGACAAGAATATCAAGACTGATGGCAGCCAGTCCGAAAATCAAGACCCTTGTAATCAGTCGGACATAAAACTGACCAAATATCATAGGCATCATCAGCAGGCCGATAAGAATGACAATGCAGACAATCCCTTTTGGGGAACAAACCGTTTTGAGTGGATTAGCCATTTGCGGAAAACAATCCTTTCGGTCTTATTGCCAGAACGGTGGCCATTAAAATGTAAATCACCATCGATGCCAGTGCCGGGGGCAGCATGATCCTTCCAAATGTATCTGCGATGCCCGTAAGAAGGGCGGCGACAAATGCACCTTTTACCGAACCAATGCCACCAATCACAATCACTACAAAGGCAATAATCAGGATTGATTCGCCCATTCCCACCTGAACACTGAGCAGGGGGCCGGCCATCATCCCGGAAAACCCCGCAAGGCCGGCGCCGATACCAAATACCAGCATATATAAAAGATTGATATTGACCCCAAGTGCATTCACCATATCCCGGTTTTCAGCCCCCGCTCGAATCAACATACCAAGCCGGGTTTTTGAAATAAGCAAATACAGCCCGATCGCCACGACAAATCCTGAAACAATAATGACAAACCGGTACAATGGATAATATACTCCGGGAAAAAGAGGGATTGCTCCGGATAACACACCAGGATATCCATAAAATAGCCTGCTGATCCAAATACTATCCGGATCAGTTCGTTGAAAAACAGGATCATGGCAAATGTGGCAAGAACCTGATCCAGATGATCTCTCTTGTAAAATCGTTTAAATATGGATGTTTCCAATAAAAATCCAAGGAGAACAACCGATGGCAAAGCGATCAGAACCGCAATGAAAAATGACCCGGTTTTCTGCTGGATCAGGGCAGCCATATACGCACCGATCATATAAAGTGATCCATGGGCCAGATTGATAAAGTTCATTATACCAACCACCAGCGTCAAACCGGCTGACATCAAAAAAAGCATGAGCCCGAATTGGATACCATTCAGAATCTGTATAAAAAAAAGGGTGAGATCCATTGGTTATTCTCCTGGAACAATAATTGCTTTTCTAGTTCATTGGGCACTCACTGGCATAAGCATCAACATGATCGACAAAGACTGTTTTTTCAATTTTGTTGGTCAATGTACCATCCGCAAGTTTGACAACTTTCCGGGTATAAAAATTCTGGATCGGAAAATGATTGTTATTAAAAGAAAACTTACCTCTGACGGAATCAAAATCAGCCTCTTTGAATGCGTTTCTCAGGGCATCCCTGTCTTTGATATTGCCGCTAACTTTTGCTATGGCACTGTCAATAAGTAATGCTGCATCATATCCCTGCGCGGAAAACAATGACGGCAATTTGCCATATTCCTTTTTGTAGTCTGCTACAAATTTTTTGTTAACCGGATTATCCAGATCCGGACTCCAAAAGCTGGCGTTGATAATGTCCAGCGCGGCATCCCCCATGGCAGGGAGTGCGGATTGATCGGTGGTGAACGCCGTGGTATAAAGCGGTATTTCTTTTTTCAACCCGGCCTGTGCATATTGTTTGATGAAATTGATACCCATTCCTCCCGGGTAAAATATGAATAAAGCGTCTGGCTTGGCCGCCCGCAGCATTGCCAGCTCAGCAGAATAATCCGGCTGGTTGATTTTGGTATAGACTTCCCCCACAATCTCACCATCAAAATACCTTTTGGCACCGGCAAGCGCATCTTTTCCAGCCTGATAATTGGGGCCATGAGATATAATCGTTTGGCTCCCATGTCATTGATGGCTTTACCCATTGCCTCATGGGTCTGATCATTCTGCCATGACACCGTAAAAAGATCCGGCATACAGTCGGAGCCGGCCAGTTTCGAAGGACCGGCATTGGCACTGATCAAAAAACATTGGCCTCTGTTATGGGCCGGGCCACCGCCATCATTACATTGGAAAAAACGATCCCGGTGACAATATCAACTTTGTCTTTTTCAACCATTTTAGAAGCGACTTGAACCCCGACACCCGGTTTCAACTGGTCATCGCCTGTAACAAGATCGACATCAAGGCCTCCCAGTTTACCATTTGAATTTTGATACCAAGGGTGAAGCCATTCAGAATATCTTCACCCAGACTTGCCGCAGGCCCTGACAAGGTGGCAATAAACCCCACTTTCACCTTGTCTGCTGAGATTGCACTGTTCACAAAAAGAAACACGGCAATAAAGGGAATAATAAAAAACTGTTTGTACATGATGTGGCCCTCCTCGACAAAATAAGATAAATAAAGATTAATAACATTAAGATTTTGTCATATTTTAATCGATAAAAGACAAAACAAAATGTATAAATATGTTTATTCCGAGTATCATTAAGAATATATATAGTCAAGCTGTTTTTTCTTAAAAAAATATTCTCTTTATCCCATTGATAAATAAATTTATTACAATTAAATTTAAATGGTTATATTAAATTTCTTCTTGAAAATATTTTTACCAAATGATATTTGGTTATTTAAATGAGACACACAAGTGACCGACCAAAGAATTTGGAAGAAAGCGGCATTTAAAAAACATTTAATCTTTGGAGGACATCACCTTGAAAATCAAATAAAATGGATCACATTTGCGTGGCTGTCAAAGATCTCGACAAAGCTCGCGAAGTCTGGGAACCGCTGCTCGGGAAAACAAAGCCAGACGATGCGTATATCGACGAACCTGAAAAAATCAGAGTGGCACGTTACTGGGTCGGGGATACCGGATTTGAACTCATGGAATCTACCACACCGGATGGAGAAGTTGCTAAATTCATAGAAAAAAAATGGAGAAGGTATAATGCTGTTGAGTTTTAATGTGGACAACACCCAAAAAGCGGTTGAAGAGCTCAAACAAAAAAACTATCCTGTTATTGGTGATGTCAGGCCATTTCGGGATTGTGAATTCGCTTTTGTCCATCCCAGAAAAATGAACGGTGTTCTTGTCGAATTCATTGATTACAAATGGAATGAACTTTTAAAATAGATATTGAAATTCTAACAGAAATGCGAGAGTGCGCGTTTCAGAAAATGTGAGACCAGATCGACTATGAAAAAAGACCGACTCCGAACCAAGAAAAAAAATTCCGGTACCCGGGCCCAGATAATTGAAGCGGCCAAAGAACTTTTTGCGGAAAAAGGATTTTTACAGACAACCGTTTCAGATATTTCAAAAAGTATCGGCCTTTCCGAAGCTGCCCTTTATGAATATTTCAAGGGAAAAGAGGACCTTCTTATTGAAATACCGCGATTATGGGTTTCAGATCTTTTGGAGGATCTCGAAAATCATCTCTTCGGTATAGAGGGGGCAGAAAACAAGCTCAGGAAATATTTGTGGTGGTACCTGCGAAGGATAGAATCATCCCCGACTGACGCTAAGATTGTTTATCTTAATATTAAGACCAATAGAAAATTTTTGGAATCTGATGTGTATTCAGATGTCAGAAAATTATATTCATATCCTGTCACCATCATTTCGGACGGCATAAAAAATGGCGAAATATGTGAAGATATCAGCCCCTATGCCGCCCGTGATATTTTTGCCAGCACAATGGATCATATGGTCACCCGGTGGCTTTTAAAGGATATGTCATACAGCCTGTTCGACAACGCTGAAACGACCTTTAAAATCTTTATGAGACTTTTCAAAGCAGCCAATTGTTCAGATAAACAGACTTAGCATTATTTCATAAAATCCGGTTCTCTGTCACGCTGAGAAACCGGGCGCCGGTATCCGCCACCTGGATGACACTTTCAATGCCTGCGGCAAAGCGGTCCTTGAAAATGAACTTGGGCTCCACGGCAAACACCATGCCGGGCATCAATTCCTGGGAATTACCCCGGGACAGAATAGGGGCTTCCACCAGTTCCAGGCCCACGCCATGCCCGATGAATCTGGATTTGAGTCCGGGCAGTCCCAGAAACGGGTCCCCCAGTCCGAGTTGTTCGGCCCGGTTCCCGGCGGCCGTGAACACCTCGCCCGCCGGGACACCCGGTCTCATCTTCTCCAGCAGGTGGCAGAGGATATCGATGGCCGCCTGTCCGGCCTGTTCCGCGTCCGGGGGCAACGTTCCCATCACCATCATCCGGG
>LQAH01000188.1_pt1 | contig 17876 bp, 29 predicted proteins | sample 1535791 | NCBI WGS metagenome assembly LQAH01 (sample SAMN04331585, study PRJNA305678) | bioreactor metagenome | isolation source: bioreactor_4 inoculated with Wadden Sea sediment 2nd replicate of a... | place: Germany:Bremen
AGGGCGGCCCAGAAGGAGCCTGCACGACACAGGCGGCAGGGCGGCCCGTAAGGAGCCTGCACGACGCAGGCGACAGGAGGGCGAATCTTAAAAATCAATATACCGTCTTATATCAGTCTCAAACGAGGAATAGCCTTCAAACCTGAGAGCATTGATACCCTCTTTTTCAGCAGCATCTACATTATCTGCTCTGTCATCTATAAATATGGCCTCAGATCCTGTACAGCCGATAATATTAAGCGCTTTTCTGTATATTTCAGGATGCGGTTTTATAAGCTTTAAATCACAGGAAAAAACTGTCTCATCAAAAATATCAAAGACACCGGGTTTTCTATTTATATGTTCAAGGATTTCTGAGGGCATATTGGAAAGGACAGCCAATTTGTAATTTCGATCCTTCAGCTTTACAAGAAAAGCAAAAACATCATTATTAAATGAAGACCAGGATTCAGCATCCAGTTTAATTAGCGTATCTGCAAGTTCAGCAGAGTAAACTGAATCCAATTCAGCAAAAATTTGTTTCCAGTATTCCCTTCCGCTTATAAGTCCCTGATCATAATCAGCTCTTTTACTGTAATATATTTCTTCAAAAACAGAAAAATCACGGGCAGTAACAAGGTTATAAATTTCATCAAAAAGTGCTTTGTCCTGAGGATTGGTCAGAACACATCCATAGTCAAAGATTATTGTTGTTATTTTATTATTCACAGTTCTATTTATACCATGGTTTTCAGCTGATTGACATTAAAATCTATTCGCGTTAATAGTTACAGACAATCAGCATAAATTTTATTCCCGAAATAATATCTTCCGACTCATAAAAATAAACATAGAGATCTGCATCATTTAGTCGGGTATACTGCTTTGTAAGAATATATAAATGGTTAAAAAGATTCAGCTCTTGTCTACAGCGCACTCATAACTACAGTTTTATTGTGGGGAAGTTCATTTGTTGCAGTAAAAATTGTACTGCAGTCAATTCCCCCTTCCGCATACATGTTTTTAAGATTCACAGCTGCATCTCTTGTTTTTATTATAATCCTGCACAAAAGAAAATTCCATAAATCTGGGCCTAAAAACCATCTCAAACTCTTTACTGTTGCCTTCTTTGAACCGGGACTTTATTTTCTGCTGGAAACAGCAGGTATCCAGAGAACATCAGCATCAAGCGCATCAATTATTATAGGAGCTGTCCCGGCAGCTGTTGCTCTCTCTGCGGCCCTTTTTCTTAAGGAGAAAATCGGACCAAAAAGCTGGATAGGAATAATTCTTTCCATAACAGGGATAATACTTCTTACACTGTTCGATAAGGGAAACTCTGCCGATGAGGCATCAACACTGATCGGGAATATTTATGTCTTCCTTGCTGTTCTTGCAGCAGCAGGGTACATGGTTACAGTTAAAAAAGTTGCGCCTGATTTCAGTTCCATGGAAATTACAGGATGGCAGATTATATACGGCGCTTTGATATTCCTCCCATTTTTCATTAAAGATTTTAATTCCATTTCGTGGATTAATATGACATCAGCATCAATTGCAGCACTTGTCTTTCTTGTTATATTTGCAACTCTTACAGCTTTTGTCTGTTACAATTTTGCTCTAACCAGAATCGAGGCTTCAAAAGCAGCAATGTTTATCAACGGTATCCCGCTTGTTGCAGTTATTGTATCAGCACTTGTTCTAAAGGAAACAGTTTCAGCTGTGCAGATCGCAGGGGGAATTGTAATTATTTCAGGGGTAACTCTTGCAAACCTGGACAAGAAAAAATAATTATACCAGCTTATTGCTAACTTATTAAAAACTGTGTTGCCTGCTGCTCAAATTCATAATACTATAATGTAATGGAAACCGGGGACAGCAATATTTATGTAGCAACTAACAATATCAAATGCAGGATTCTGTTTAAAAACTTCTTGAAAATTTATCATATATAACATCTTATGCAGAAAACTGCGATGAATTAGAATCACTTTTCAAGAATAATAAAGAATCTGAGGCACTGCTGATTGAAGCATCTTTCTGTAATAATGCATGGCGTAAAACTGCTGAAAAAATTAAGAAAGGCAGACATGTTATACCGGTTATTCTCTTTTCCCATTCAGAGAAATATTCAGAAAACTTCAATCCGGCCGACGCTTTTCTAAAACTGCCTTTTACAGAAAAGGAGCTTTCAAAGACGATTGCTGATCAAAAGATAAAAAAATAATAAAAAGTAAAAAAAATCCTTCTTGTAGATGACAGTTCATTTATTCACAAAATGGTAGAAACAACTCTATCAGGGGAAAACATTGTAATGTATCATTCATTAACGGAAATGAAGGAATGATGCTGCAAAAAAATATAATCCTGATCTGATTATTACAGATATTGAAATGCCTGAAAAAAACGGATATGAGCTGTGTAAGGAGCTGAAAAACAATGAACTGACTCATGATATACCTATCATTATTCAGTCTTCATTAAGTTCCGGATATAACTTTGATAAAGGTTTTGATTCAGGCGCAGATGACTACATCACAAAACCTCTGATATCTGAAGAACTGATAAGCAAAGTAAAGGAATTTACACAAACACCTGTAGAAAAAAGGGAAACTGTTATTGTCTCTGACAGCAGCAGAATGATCAGAAAAATGGTTACCAGAGGTCTTATAAAACAGGGTTTCAATACTTTAGATGCTGAATCACCTGAGCAGCTGATTAAATTAAGCAGTAATAATAAAGCTGATATGTTTATAATCTCACAAGTGTACAAAAACATAACAGGCAGGGATATTGTGCGTACCTTAAGAAAAAAACCTGAATACAAAAAAACTCCTGTTATAATGCTCAGCTCGCGTGAAGATTCACTGGATCTTAGAAAAAATAGAAGCGCCGGTATCAATGATTTCATCTCAAAGCCGTTTTCAATTGACAGACTGCTGGTATCTGTAGAAAAAAACCTTGCCCAGTACAGATTTGAAAAGGAAAAAGAGGCTCTTGGTCTTTACATTTCAAATGCTGCAAAAAAATAATGCTGAGAAAAATAGCACATTCTGATAAAAAAACTCACAATGACAGCCGGAACAGAATTTAAAACTATAATATTCACCGATATTGTAGGGTTCACACCGGTATGCGAAAAACTCCCGCCCGAAAAATGTTGTATCTGTATTAAATGAATATTTCGATAATGTTGTTGAAATAATAAACAGGAACTGCGGAACACTCGATAAATTTATCGGAGATGCTGTTATGGCTTATTATGGGGGAAAAGAGAACGGAGCTCTTATGGCAGTAAACTCTGCCATTGAAATGCTTGAATACCTGAAAACTTCTGAAAATCCGATTATGAGAAAAATAAAAATAAGAATAGGCATAAAATTCAGGAGATGTAATAGCCGGAGATATAGGAAGCATGTATTCAAGAAGAGACTATACACTTATCGGAGATAATGTGAACACAGCACAGAGACTGGAATCTGCTGCTCCTGCAAACAGCATCCTTATAAGTGAATCAACTTATAAGCTAATCAAAGAAAATATAGAAGCAGAAGCTGTTCCTCCTGTTAAACTAAAAGGAAAAAACAGAATGGAAAATGCCTATATTGTTAAAAAAATACTGAGTTTTTAACACCATGCTTTTTTACTAAAAATGCTGCTAATAATCTTTTTTTACAAAAAACCCCTTCTGCGGGATTTTCTGTCCTGCAGAAGGGGTAATATTTACCAAAACAAACTTCTATTTTAATCAATAATTAAAAATCAGCCGTTATCCTTATCCCGGATCTCAACTCTTCTTATTTTCCCGCTTATTGTTTTCGGCAGTTCATCTGCAAATTCAACAATTCTCGGATATTTATAAGGAGCAGTTACTTTTTTAACATAATCCTGAATATCTTTAACCAGAGCATCATCACCCGGTTTATAATCAGGCGCAAGAACAACAGATGCTTTAACAACCTGTCCTCTAACCTCATCAGGAACACCGGTAACAGCGCATTCTACAATTGCAGGATGTCCCATAAGAACACTCTCCACTTCAAATGAGCCGATTCTGTATCCTGAACACTTGATAACATCATCAGAACGCCCTACAAACCAGTAAAAGCCGTCCTCATCTCTCCATGCCATATCACCGGTTCTGTAATAACCGTCTTTAAGAACACTGCCGGTTTTTTCCTCATCACGGTAATAAGATGTAAAAAGACCTGCAAGTTTTTATCTTCAAGCTTAAACACAATCTGACCAGTTTCTCCATCCTCGCAAAGAGAATCATCAGCTCTCAAGAGCTCTACTTTATATCCGGGTGATGGTTTTCCCATTGAACCGGGCTTAGGATTCATCCATGAATAATTTGCAAGAGAAAGAGTAGTTTCAGTCTGTCCGAATCCCTCCATAAGTCTCATGCCTGTTAACTTTTTAAAAGTATTGAAAACTTCTTCAGAAAGAGGTTCGCCTGCAGTTGAGCAGTGCTCAAGAGATGAAAGATCATATTTGAAGATCATCACGTATCATGAATCTGTAAATAGTAGGAGGTGCGCAGAATGAAGTAATTCGATAATCCTCAATCATTTTAAGGATATCTGCAGGTGTAAACTTGGTATTGTAGTCATAAATAAAAACAGCGCATTCAGAAAACCACTGGCCGTAGAGTTTCCCCATACAGCCTTGCCCCACCCTGTATCTGCAACAGTAAAATGGAGGCCTCCTTTTTTAACACTCTGCCAGTAATAAGCAGTTACAATATGTCCGAGAGGATATGTAAAATCATGAGCTACCATTTTTGGATGACTTGTAGTTCCGGATGTAAAATAAAGGAGTGATATATCATCATTACATGATGCCTGATCTCCTTCAGGTCTTGCAAAAGGAGCTGCATTCTCAATTCCCTTTTCAAAATCAACCCAGCCTTTCCTTTCTCCGCTTACAAGAACAAGCTTTTCAAGTTCTTTTGATTCTGATACTGCATTATCGACATGAGAGGCAACACCTTCATCATTAACAGCAACAATCATCTTAACGCCTGCAGCATTATTTCTATAAATAATATCTTCTTTTGTAAGCATATGAGTAGCAGGGATACAAATTGCACCCAGCTTATGAAGAGCAAGAATTGAAAACCAGAATTCATATCTTCTTTTGAGAATAAGCATAACTGCATCACCGCGATTAATTCCCTGTTCCTTAAAAAACGAAGCTGTCATATCGCTGTATTTTTTTTAACTCAGCAAAAGTGAAGTCTCTATGTTCCCCTTCATCATTTGTCCAGACAATAGCCTTTAAATCCGGCTGCTCTTCTGCAAGAACATCTACAACATCGTAGCTGAAATTAAAATTGTCAGGAACTTTAATTTTAAAATTATCTCTGAAATCCTCATAGGTTTCAAAATCAAGTTTATCAGTAAATCTGTCAAGCAGCATATAATCTCCTATATATATCGCTATTACGGGCACATCCCTGCGTGAAGTCCCTTATTCGGACACTTCCTTTCAGGAAGTTCCTGTCTAACGAGCACATTTCTCACGAAAAGTCTCTGTTGCTAAATCGCAAAACTTTGTTTTGAGATTGTTAAAATATTATTGCGAGGAATTTTACGTCCCTGTTTCCGAGGGCTTTCATCCCATGAAGTTTTGAAGCATCAAAATAAAGAGAATCACCCTCTTCAAGAACCATCTCTTTACCGTCATAGACTATCTGAAGCTGTCCTTCGAGAATGAAGTTAAATTCCTGTCCGGGATGACTGTTAAAATGTATTTCCTTTTCATCATCAGGCTCAACAGTTACCAGAAAAGGTTCTGCTTTTCTGTGAATAAAGCCTTGTGCAAGAGACTGATATTTATATTCTTTTCTTCTCTCAACAGAAACACCTCTCCCGCTTCTTGTAAGAGAATAATTTTCCATACGGGGTTCATCTCCGCTTATAAGTGTGGTCAGGTCAAAATTATATTTTTTTGCCATACTATGAAGAACACTTACAGGAATATCAATATTACCCTCTTCATACTTTTCATAATCTCTGGCTGAAATTCCGCATGTAATAGCTGCTTCCTGCAGGGAAACATCCATTACCTCTCTCAATCCTTTAAGTCTTTCAGCAATCATTTTCAGATCATCACTCACTTTTCAGCTCCTTTTCTTTACAAGCTCCAGACCGAGCTCACCTAACTTGTACTTCTGTATCTTGCCGCTGCCTGTCATGGGATATGCATCAACAAAAAAGACATACTGAGGTATTTTAAAAACGTGATATTTTTCCGCGGCAGTAATCAATAACATCTTCTTCAATTAAAGAAACATTTTCCTTAAGTATTATAAATGCGCCTGTTACTTCTCCGTATTTTTCATCAGCAATTCCTGCTACCTGAACATCCTGAATCCCTTCCATCTCATAAAGAAATTCTTCAATCTCTCTTGGATAAATATTTCTCCGCCCCGGATAATCATGTCTTTAATACGACCGGTAACTTTAAAATATCCGTCCTTATCCTTAATACCAAGATCGCCTGAATGAAGCCATCCGTCTGCATCAATAACCTCAGCTGTAGCTTCCGGCTTCTTGTAATACCCCTTCATAACATTATAGCCCCTGCAGCAGAGTTCACCCTGCTCATCTGCAGCGCACTCCTCTCCTGATTCAGGATTTATAACTTTAACTTCAACATTTTTCAAGCTCTTTTGCCGACAGTTGAGACCCTCTTTTCAAGCGGATCATCAGTATTAGTTTGAGTCATAACAGGAGATGCTTCTGTAAGTCCGTATGCAATTGTAACATCTGTCATATGCATTTTTTCTACAACCTGCTTCATTACATCCATAGGACATGGCGAACCTGCCATAATTCCTGTTCTCAGTGAAGAAACGTTGAACATATCAAACATGGGATGATTAAGCTCAGCAATAAACATTGTAGGAACACCGTAGAGAGCTGTACATTTCTCCTTCTGAACTGATGCAAGAACAACAAGAGGATCAAAGTTTTCAATTACAGTCAGAGATCCTCCATGTGTAAGTATTGCCATTACACCGAGAACAATTCCAAAACAGTGAAAAAGAGGAACAGGAAGACAAAGATTTTCATCTGAAGTAAATTTCTGGCATTCTCCAATATAATAACCGTTATTTACTATATTATAATGAGAAAGCATAACGCCTTTTGGAAAACCTGTAGTTCCTGATGTATACTGCATATTTACAGTTTCATGGCATTCTGTATTTTTTTCCATTTCAAGAAGCTCATCATCATCAATATGCTGACCGGTTAGGAGAAGTTCCTGAAGTGAAAACATTCCTCTATGTTTTCAGGTCCTATAAAATTACATCTTAAGGCTTGAATTTTCACTATTAGACATCCTCTTGCACATTCCTTAAGTTCAGGGACAAGTTCATTTATCATTGAAACATAGTCACTGTCTCTGAATCCGTCTGTAAGACAAAGTGTTGTGAGGTCTGCCTGCTTTACAAGGTATTCAAGTTCATGAAGCTTGTAATTTGTATTTACAGTTACAAGTACTGCCCCGATTCTGGCTGTAGCAAACATAAATGTCATCCAGTCCGGAACATTTGTCGCCCATATCCCTACATTATCATTCTTCTTTATTCCTATGGAAATAAGACCCTTGGCAAGGTTATCAACCCTTTTATCAAATTCACTGTATGTAAAGCGCAGATCACGGTCCGCGTAAATAATAAATTCCTTATCAGGCTGTTTTTGGGCTTCTTCTCTGAGAAGAGCACTTAACGTTTTTTCAAGCATTCAATTCTCCTTAGAAAGGGGCATATACTACTGCAAGTATTTTAGCAGCTTCTGTTCCGTGTGAATGGACATGATGCTTAACAATTGAATCATAATAAATACTCTCGCCCTGTTTAATGACATAAGTATCTTTACCGTATATTATTTCAATTTCACCAGTCATTACATATATAAATTCTTCGCCCTCATGAGAAGAGAGTTTGAAATTTTCCTCTGATGAAGGGAAAATATCAATCATAAAGGGTTCCATGTGCCGTCCTGATTTATTCTGAGCAAGAGAATAAAAATCCAGATCAGAATGGTCAGGATTATCTTTATCTGAAAACCGTGTAATTTCTCTGCTTTCATCTTTTTTAGTTATTACAGGACCTATATCCTGCTGATCATCCAGAAAAGTACCCAGACGTACACCAAGTGCCCTGGCAATCTTGATAAGCGGGGTCAGACCCGGAATAAGTTCACCGTTTTCAATTTTTTGAATTCCGTCAACTTTTAAATTAGCTCTTTCAGCCAGATCCTCGAGAGATAAATTTCTTGTTTCTCTCATTGTTTTTTACTTTTTACACCAAGTCTGTTCTTATCGCTCAATTTACACTCCTTCGTTTTCAATATGAAAATATATTATAGCATACCGACTGATATGCACTTTTTATTTATATCATGACATTTTTTGCAGGATAACATTGCAGATAGTGAAAACAATAATATTTATTCTGCATGTTTTGAAAAGCTGTCATTTTTTTATAAGATTATCAGATAATTATTTATTTGTGAAATAGAATATTATAGAATATATCAGCGTTTTATTCCTGTTAAATAAACTATCCGGTATAAAAAAATCGACAGTTATATTCAGGACTAAGAAAAAAACTGATACTGCGAAAAAAAAGAGACTCTCCGGTTATTACACCGGAAAGTCTCTATGCCTGAAAATATTCAGCAGAAGCTGAACAGCTTTTTTATAACATACAGCTTACAACAGCTTTTTTTAAAAGCATTATAAGTGCATATTATCCTCCTTTTTACTTCAGGCTGTATCCTTCTTTTACTATTGCTATATTAGCAGGATTGAATTTCTTATTTCTTTCTGAAACAGCTTCATCAAGAGCCGCAATAACAGAATCAAGAGAGGAAAGCTCAGGATTCTCTGCAATAAGCCGGCCTAGAGCCGCCATATTAGCTGCACGGGATGATCCGTTTTTCTCTGAGATATCATTTGCATCGATACTGATAATATTAATATCATCTCTTTTAGGTTTCACATGAATAAGGGAAGTATTATAAATAAGAGTACCTCCCTTTTTAATCCTGGGTTCAAATTTTGTAAGAGAAGGAGTATTAAGCACTATACAGATATCAGGGTTTTCTATAACAGGAGATGCAATATCTTCATCAGAGATAACAACACTGCAGTTTGCTGTTCCTCCCCTCATTTCCGCACCGTATGATGGAATATGAGAAACATATTTGTCTTCTCTCATTGCAGCAATGCAAAGAATTTTACCTGCAAGGAGAACACCCTGTCCGCCGAATCCGGCAAAAATAATTTCCTGTGTCATCTTAATTCTCCTCTATATCTCTGAACTTTTTCAAGGGATAATACGGAACCATAACATCCCTTACCCAGTCCATTGCAGCCTGAGGAGCAACACCCCAGTTAGTATTACAGTTTGAAAGAATTTCAACAAAAGAATAGCCTTTGCCTTCTTTCTGATATTTAAGAGCTTTCATAATAGCTTTTTTTGTTTTATTTATATTTTTAACATCATGAACACTTGTTCTTTCAATATAAGCAGGACTCTCAAGTGTATTAAGCATTTCACATGCTTTAATCGGATATCCTACATCAGAAACATCTCTTCCGTAGGGGCTTGTTGTTGTTACCTGGTTCTCCATTGTTGTAGGGGCCATCTGACCGCCTGTCATACCGTAGATAGCATTGTTAACAAAGATAACAGTAATGTTTTCTCCACGGTTTGCAGCATGAACAGTCTCTCCCGTTCCTATTGCAAGGAGGTCTCCGTCACCCTGATATGAAATAACAATCTTGTCCTTATGCACTCTTTTAACACCTGTTGCAACAGCAGGAGCTCTTCCGTGAGCAGCTTCAAGACCGTCTACTTTAAGATAATTATAAGCAAGAACAGAACATCCTACAGGAGCTACAAGAATAGTATCCTCCTGAATTCCGAGTTCATCCATACACTGAGCAATAAGCTTATGAACTATCCCGTGACCGCAGCCGGGACAGTAATGTGTTTTTACATCAACAAGTGATTCCGGGTATGAATATATTTTACACATAGCTTTTCACCTTCTCAATAATTGTTTCAACCTTAGGAAGCATACCGCCGGCACGTCCGTAAAATCAACATCAGTAAATTTTCCGGCACTCATATATACATCTTCAACCATCTGTCCAAGACTCATTTCTACAGCAAGTACTTTTTTCATTCCCTTTGATGCATCTATAAGCTCTTTATAAGGAAAAGGCCATAATGTAATCGGTCTGAACATACCTGCTTTGATACCTGATTCACGAAGCATTCTTATTGCTTTTCTGCAGACTCTTGATGATGTTCCGTATGAAACAATAAGAACTTCTGCATCATCAATCATATATGTATCATATACAGTTTCTTTTTCAGAAATTTCATCATATGTTTTCTGTAAGTTAAGATTATGCTGTTCAAGATAATTATCAGGATTAAGTCTCAGTGATGCTATAGTTCTCGGATCCCGTCCTTTAGCACCGGACAAAGCCCAGTCATCTTTTGAAGGAAGTTTTTCAACTTTTTCAGGAAGAATAAAACCTTCTGCCATCTGACCGAGAAAGCCGTCTCCGAGAATAAGAGCTACCATTTTATATTTATCAGCAAGCTCAAATGCCTTCATTGTATAGTCTGCCAATTCCTGAACATTCCCTGGACCGAAAACAAAAGTTCTGTAATCCCCGTTTCCGCCCCCTCGGGTTGCCTGAAAGTAGTCGCCCTGTGCTCCTGCAATATTACCAAGGCCGGGGCCCCTCTCATCATATTAACAACAACTGCAGGAAGCTGTGCTCCTGAAAGATATGAAATACCTTCCTGTTTAAGCGCCATTCCGGGGGATGATGTTGAAGTCATCACTCTTGCTCCCGCTGCTGATGCTCCCATAACCATGTTAATTGCAGCTATTTCACTTTCCGCCTGCAGAATGTCCCTCCGACCTGAGGAAGCCGTCTCGACATATATGCAGGTATTTCATTTTGAGGTGTTATTGGATAACCGAAGTAATGGGTACAGCCTGCAAGTATTGCAGCTTCACCGATTGCCTCGTTACCTTTCATGAGAATTTTTTACCCATAATATCTTCTCTCTCTAATTATATTTGATTATTTCGATTGCTACATCCGGACACATTGTTGCGCAGAATGTGCATGCTATGCATGAGTCTTCATCAAACATACAGGATAATGAACACCCTGACTGTTAAATTCATCAGACATCTTTAAGATCTTTTTAGGGCATGCACCTATACACAATGTGCAGCCTTTACACCTGTCGATATTAATTACCGGTTTTCCCTTGGCCAAGAATCTTCTCCTGATTTGTGGTTTTTGAAAGTATATTTACAGGGCAGGAGATAGTCAATCAGCTTTGAAATTCTGCTCTCATTATTTTTATACTTTCGCTTGATATATTTTACCACAAAATCAATAATTCATGTATAATAATATTCGAGAGATATGAAGATTTTCGATGCACACAACCATTTTTTGTTATTTTTAAAGAATTTTTATTTCGGATTTTTTAAACTTTTCCGCATCTGCAGGACTTTCAACAGCTTTTGTAAATTCAGAAACACCAGACGGAGAAACATTTAACTCACTTTCTGCTTTGCCGTCTTCTAAAACACGAAATATCCCGGATCTGTATTTATTCACAGCACTTCATCCATGGCAGACAGAGACTGCTGAAAATGGGAAAAGACTTCAAAAAAGATACTTGAAAATATTTTAAAGAAAAATACAGAAATCTTCATCGGAGAAACAGGTCTTGACAGATTAAGAGGGGCCGATATTGACATACAGAAAAATATTTTCAAAGAACACCTTGAACTGGCAGCAGAATATGACAGACCTTTTACAATTCACTGCGTAAGAGAATGGGGGAACTGTATTAATATCTTAAACAGTTTTTTTAAAGAAAATAAAAGAATCCCCTTCATAGTACACGGCTTTTCCGGTTCCCCGGAAACAATGAAGCAGCTTATAGAACTGGGCGGATATATATCCTTTTCGGCAAAGTCAATTATAAAAGGGAACAGAAAAACAGCAGACTGTATATCCAAAGCAGATATAAACAGGATTTTTATTGAAACTGATTTCCCCTATTATGCTGTAGATAAAAAGGGAAAAAAGACAGTCTTTAATAACGGGATTGAAGCAGGTCAGATATATACAAAGATGCTTAAAAAAGGATATTTTAGAACAGCAGAAATACTAAATATTTCTGCTGAAGAACTCAGCAGGATAATAGAAAAGAATGGAAAGATTTTCACGGATTATTCAGCTTCTCGGGGAAGAGAAGTTCAGCATACTGAAAACTAAAAAAGTAACAATTATAGGTCTCGGAGCTGTAGGCGGCTTTGCGGCAGAAGGACTTGCCAGAAGCGGTATATCAAATTTCAGACTTGTAGACTTTGATGCAATCTCAAGATCAAATATAAACAGACATATAGCAGCTCTTGAATCAACTGTTGGAAAATCAAAGGTCAAAGTAATATCTGAACGAATTAAAGATATCAATCCTGATGCTGTAATCGAGGAAATGGAAATATTTGCCCACAAGGAGACTTTTGATGAAATATTTAATAACAGTCCGGATTTTGTTGTGGATGCAATTGATTCCCTGGGACCTAAAATTGAGCTTCTGACCTTTATTCATCAGAATAATCTTAACGGAATATCCTCTATGGGAGCAGCACTTAGAACAGATCCGCTTAAAATAAAAACAGCAGATCTCTTTGATACTGATGTATGTCCGCTTGCAAGGAATTTGAGAAAATATCTTAGAAGAAAGGGAATTACAAAAGGTATAAAATGTGTTTATTCATATGAAAATCCGGTTAAATCAGGATTGAGACTGCCTGAAGAAGAGGAAGCATCAGACTTCGTAAGAGGAAGGGAAAGAAATATCCTTGGAAGCTACCCTGCAGTTACTGCTGTATTCGGACTGCTGATTGCAGACTGCGGCATAAAAAATCTTCTTGGAATGGAAGGCTGCTAAAAATACATTATATGAAATATCTGAAAATCACTTACTTCAATAAATTTTTACTGTATCCGTTTTCTAAACCGGAAATATCAGAGTAAAGACGCCTGTGCGAAGAACATGATAAATATATCTGGATTTCAGCAGAAAATCTCAGCTGTTTTCTTTAATTCGGCTTTTGGAAAGATGCTTCTCCAGAATTCTGATAAGAAGAGATAAAGTTACTGTCATAACAAGATAAAGAAACGCAAACTATATTATAAGTTTCAAAAAATTTAAAAGTAGAGGATGAATAGACTTTACCAAGCTGTGTTATATCCTGTACGCCCAGAGCAGAGACAAGAGCTGTGTCCTTTACCATTGCAACAAAATCATTAGCAAGCGGCGGAAGAACATTTCTTACAGCCTGGGGAAGAATAACTTTTCTCATAGCCTGCCATTTAGACATTCCAAGCGCTGCAGCTGCTTCTTTCTGCCCTCTTTGAACCGATTCAATACCTGCCCTGAAAATCTCGGCAATAAACGAGCTGTATCCTATTGTAAGGGCAAGTACAGCCCTGGAAACAAAATCAAGATCACGGATACTGACAGGTTCTGCAATGCCTATAACTGTCAAAGGTGTAATTATCCAGTTTATAAAGCTGACAAGCATTGGAGCGCCGACAAAAGCTATATAATAAAGTATTACAAGCATGGGAATGCCGCGGACAATTTCAATATAAAAGATGCAGCTTCTCTGATAACTCTAAGAGACGAAGTCTTCATAAGCCCAAACAGAAGCCCCAGCAAAAGAGCAAAAAAGTAGGATACAGCAGATACCCATACTGTTGTTTTTATTCCTTTAGCAACAGCAGAGAGTATTACAGAATATTCTGCATTCTGAGTTGTCTTCCATAAAAAGATAAGTCCCAGAATTACTGCAGCCAGAAGCCAAACCGGCATCCTGCTGATACAATCGGAAAAGGGGATAAATCTGCTCTTAGAATTCTTTGATGTATTCAACAGCTGCTCCTGTTTAAAGTAAAAAAATAGATTTTGCTCATACTTCAGTCAGTATAAATTTACCTGCCCGGTAAAAAAAGAGGCTGCCCTTAGAGACAGGCAGCCTGTGTATTATTAATTATTATATTCGAAAAACCATTTTGTATTAAGTTTTTCAAGAAATCCGTCTTCCTTCATTGATGCAATTGCTTCATTAAAAGGAAGTCTTAAATCTGAATCAGGAGTAAAAATAAAGCCGAATTCCTCTGTTCCCAGAGGGCCACCGGTATTTTTCAATTTTTCCGGATATGCACCGATATAGCCTCTGCTTGATGCAGCATCCATAAGAACCATATCCACATCACCTGCAATCAGGGCCTGTACTGATGCACCGAATGTTTCAAAAAGTTTGATCCTGGGATTTGCCTCATCACCGTCAAGAACATTGTAAACAGCAACATAAAAATTAGTAGTTCCTGCCTGAGCTCCGATCAGCAGTTTTTCATCTTCAGCAAATTTCTTTTCATTGTCAAACCGTGATTCATCCTTTCTTACAAGCATAAACTGCTGTGAAACCATATATGAATCGGAAAAATCTATCTGCTCTTCTCGTTCAGCATTAATAGTAATACCATCCATTCCGACATCAAACTGCCCTGCCCTTACTGCGGAAATCATTGTATCCCATGTAGTGACATTCCACTCAATCCTGCAGTTAAGCCTTCTGCCTATTTCATTGACAGCATCATATTCCCAGCCCATAGCCTTTCCGCTTGATGCCTCAACAAAGTTAAGAGGCGGATAGTCATTACCTGTAACAGCTTTTACAAGCCTTCCCTCAAGATCAGGCAGACTGCTGAACTCACTGCTTCGTTCTGCAGTTTCTTTTATTTCCTCTTTTTTTCCTCCGGCCCAGCATGTAAATGAAACAGCAAGAAGTAAAACCAGTAATGTCATTAAAAATCTTTTCATATAATCCATCCTTTTTTGACTTATATAAACCAGCCTAAGCCGGTATTATTATTGTTTACAGTTTCAACCCAATACATTCATTATTTTTAATATCTGAACTGAGTTGATTAAGAAAAACATAAAAAAATCATATAAGCTGAAACTCAATCTTATACGGATATTTTACATATTTTTATTCAAAATAAAGTTTATTCTGCCTTTTTCTCTATTGAAACATGTTTCTTTTTAAGCAATCTAGAGCTAATTCTCTTGATAACAGCTGCAGTAAAAATAAACTATCCCTGCAGAAATAATTGTTGTAGCGCCTGAAGGAATATTGATTGAATAGCTGACAAAAAGTCCTGATAAGGATGTAAAAGCACAGAATACTGATGCAAGAACCATCATTTTCCACAGCCGCTTTGTAAATAGAGATGCAGCTGCCGGAGGAATTGTCATAAATGCTATAACCATTACAATACCGACAGTGGAAACCATAAGCACAACAGTAAGAGCAATTAAAACAGTAAGAAGCATATTATAAATAAATGTATTTATTCCTCTCACTCTTGCAAACTCCTCATCAAAGGATACTGCAAGAAACTGATTATAAAAGAGCATAACAACAGCTGCTATCACAATGTCTAATACAAGAATCATAAAAGAGATCAGCTTTCTTAATCAGAAGTATATTGCCGAAGAGATAACTCATAGGATCACCGTATCCCGGAGATGCATATATAAAAAGAATACCGACAGCCATTCCAAGCGCCCAGACTGTTCCTATTGCAGTATCAGATCTTTCTCTGCTGCTGCTAGTAACAAAGGAAAGAATTACTGCTGTAATTAATGCAGAAATAAGCCCTCCGGTCATCGGAGTAAGCCATGTAACAGAATGCACCTCATTCATATATACAGCAAATCCGATTCCGGCAAGTGTTGCATGGCTTACAGAACCTGCAATATAGCTTATCCTCTTTACAACAACATAAGTGCCGATCATTCCAAATGCTATACTTGAAAAAAGACCGGCAAGAAAAGCATATCTGATAAACGGGACAGAAGGATTAAAAACTGCAGATATAAAATTATCAATCATTAAAACATCCCCGCATCTGCTGTTCTCAAGTTTTATATCATGCCTTACAAGCTTCATACCTTTCTGGTGTTCTGCAATAGAAGCTCCGCCTTCAATGCATTCAAGAGGATGCTCATGAAAATCCTTATTTATACAGAATACACGTCCTGTAAGACTGTGAACAAATCCCATATCATGAGTTACAAGCATAATAGTAAGCTCTCTGTTAAGTTCAAGAAGTATTTCAGAAAGATAGGACCCCACAGATGCATCAACATTTGCAGTAGGCTCATCAAGAAGCAGTATTTCAGGATTGCCTGCAAGAGCGCGGGCAATTAAAACCCTCTGTCTCTGACCGCCAGATAGAGCGGAAAAGCTGCTGCTGCGGACATCCTCCAGTCTCATTTCACTTATTGCCCTGCCAGCTTCTTTTTATCCTTTCTGCTGTAGAATCCCAGACCTGATGAAAGTCTGCCGGAAAGCACAACATCAAATACAGTTATAGGAAATTTACTGTCAAAGTGTGAAAACTGCGGAACATATCCCGGCCGCTGCCCGTTAATATGTATGCTGCCGCTGTCAGGCTTAATAAGACCAAGTATAAGTTTAAGAAGCGTTGTTTTTCCGCCGCCGTTTGGACCTACAACAGTAATAATATCCCTGTCATGAACATGAAAACTTATATTTTCGAGAACCGGTTTTTCCTCATAGGAAAACGACACATTTTCGAGTGATATTTTAATTTCTCTTTCCATAATAAAAAAGTATATCAAATAAGAGTTTTTTTTGACAGACGATTTTATACCGATAATAACTGTTCTCATAAAGAGTGTTTTAAACAGAAATCAGATCAAGCTGAAATAAAGCTGCCATTCCTCATGTATTAAAATCTTTGATACAGTTTTTAAATATGTGCTATAGTAGTAAAGAATTAAGGAATTAGAGGGATTTATTATGAAATCACACAAAAAAGAACTTTATTACCAGACAAATTCAAGACGAGCCTTTATAAATATAACTCATGATGTTGAAAAAGAATTAAGAGAATGCGGAATAAAAGAGGGCCTCTGCCTTGTAAATGCAATGCATATAACTGCGAGTGTATTTATCAATGATGATGAATCAGGTCTTCATAAGGATTATGAGAGATGGCTGGAAAAACTTGCACCTGAAAAACCTCATTCCCAATATATGCACAACGGTTATGAAGATAACGGAGATGCCCACCTTAAGCGTCAGGTTATGGGAAGGGAAGTAGTTGTTGCTGTAACAGAAGGCAGACTTGATTTCGGCCCATGGGAGCAGATTTTCTACGGAGAGTTTGACGGAATGAGAAAGAAACGGGTTTTAATAAAAATAATTGGTGAATAAATTCAGTTTTATTTTAATTATTAACTATAAATAAATAACCGGCTGAATCAGCCGGATAATCAGGATTGGGTTATCAGATGTATCCTCAGGAAAGATATGAAAAAATACTGGCATTAATTGAGAAAACAGGTTTTGTAAGAGCTGCAGATCTAAATAAGCTTTTTAATGTTTCATCAGAAACAATAAGAAGAGACCTCGAAAATCTTGAAAAAGAAGGATTTGTAAAAAGAGTTCACGGCGGAGCAACTCTTGAAAAAAGCAATAAAAATACCCGGCATTTAACTACAGGGAAAAAGAACACGAAGATGAAAAGCAGGAAATTGCGGAAAACGCGCTGCAGTTTATAAAAGAGGGAGATTCTCTTGCCCTTGACTGCGGGACAACAACAATAGAACTTGCAAAAAATTAAGAAATAAATTCACATCTCTTACAATAATTACTAATTCACTTAAAATCCTCAATGAGCTCTCTGAAATGAATGACTATACTATTATTCTTGCAGCGGTG
>LQAH01000189.1_pt1 | contig 17781 bp, 25 predicted proteins | sample 1535791 | NCBI WGS metagenome assembly LQAH01 (sample SAMN04331585, study PRJNA305678) | bioreactor metagenome | isolation source: bioreactor_4 inoculated with Wadden Sea sediment 2nd replicate of a... | place: Germany:Bremen
TGTTAACAAAAAAAGTGAATGGACAGTGGCAACTGATGAGCAAGGTGCACAATTCAACAAAAAGACATTAATTTGGGGCAATTTAGAGAAAAAATCAGAAATAAGTCAGAAGTGACCTGTATAAAGGGATGAATCCGATAAGATAAAAGCACAAATCAGAATTTAAAAATTCATCTTAAATAGGGTCCATGAAAACTATAAACACTATCTAGAGATGTGGATGAACTCAAAAGTGGTATTTCCACATGCTCGTTAAATGAAAGAACCGATGGACAACTCAACTATTGATGGAATACTCGACTTTTTAAAAGGAGCCGAACAACTCAAGGATACTCTTCGGTCGGCACATACTTCTAGCGGTAGACAGGAAAGTACTGCCGAACACACATGGCGCTTGTGTTTAATGGTCCTGATGTTTGAGAAAGAGTACTCGGACATCAATGTACTCAAATTAATAAAAATGTGTATCATTCATGACCTTGGCGAAGCAATAAATGGAGATATCCCAGCGATTGATCAAGAGGAAGGTATTAGTAAAGGCAAAGAAGAGAGAAAAGATCTTGAACAATTGCTAACTCCGTTACCAAGCCATATGAAACAAGAAATTTTATCGCTCTGGGACGAATACGATAAAGCCCTTTCCAAAGAGGCTTGTATTGCTAAAGCATTTGATAAACTAGAAACAATGCTACAACATATCCAGGGTAAAAATCCTTCAAATTTTAACTACGAATATAACCTTGTATATGGTCGAAAATATACTAACTTTGACAAACTAACATCCCTAATTAGGGAAAAGATTGACCAAGAGACTCAAAGACTCTCAGCTGTCCCATAGTTTTAAATGAGCGACAACTGTCTGTCCCATAACGATTTCCTTCTGTGTGGCGGCACAAATACCCCCATGAAACCGCGCTCTTCAAACAGATTTGGATAATCGGGAAACATTAATACCACTTAAACAGGCCCTAATGTCAGACTGTCCCAAGTTTACCCCGCAACGATGTTCCGGTGCAGAGGGCAGAATGGGCGAGGAAGTCCCCCGCAACCTTCTCTTTGCCAATCTGGCCCATCATCCGACACGACATTGCGAGCATTGGGCATATTGAATTATTAGCATTGCCAAAGAAAAAAATACCGATAAAATTGACGAGATTTATTCAAACCTCATACTATTATCGTAAATTTATGGGACGTCAGTGGAGGGACTTGGTCCAACAGAGTTTTTTATAACAGCGACAGGTCGCCCCCCCATATGAATCGACGTATTCCTTTCTGTGCGGGAATTCAACATGCGCCCTCCACCAACCACAAAACCAGAACGGAAAAGCAATGAAAAAACACTTTTAGGCCTGCTGATCGTTATCGCCATCGGCGTTGTTGCAGCCCCCTTCGTCAATGGGCTGATAATGGAAAACGTCCTGCGCGGTCAACTGCAGAAGGTCAATGAACTCTACGCCGACCAACCCTTTGCCCCACAGTTTGAAATCACCCGCTACGAGCGCGGATTCGGAACTTCAGACATCGAATGGACCATCACCTTCCCTCAACTGCAACAGCTGGAAGGCATGAAACCCTTTATCCTGGTTGAAAAAGCCAAGCATGGCTACCTGGGCGCCACGTCCACAACCAGCCTCGACCGGAACAGCTGGTACACCGAGTTCATCAGCGAAAAACTGAACGGCACAGATCCACTGACCATCACCAGCGAATACAATCTTCTGAACGGTGCCACCGGAACTATCTCCGTTGAACAGTTTGAGCTGACCAATGATCAGGGCAACCGCATCGTCGTCAGCCCTGCCGAACTGATGGTTAAAACCGACCGTGCCTTTGAAAAAATTGCCACCCACGGCAGTTTTGACGGTTTTTCCATCCCCGGAGAAGTCGACATTGAAGGCATCGCTTTCGACTCCGACATGAAGATAATCTCCAGTCTTATTATGGACGGCACCTCCTCCTTTTCTATTGATCAAATCAACTTTGAGGACAGCGACACAAACAAAAGCATCAATATTCGGCTATTGAAGCGGCATCGACGATGAACTTTGACGACACCAGCAAAAACTGTCGATGAGCGCCGAGTACAGTGTTGATAAGGTTGTCGCTGGTCGGGAAGAGGTTGACGATATTCACCTGCGCATCGGCATAAACCAGCTTGACGCTGAGGGTTTTGAAAACGTCTACAGCGTCTATATCGATATGCTGAGCGATGTCATGGAAAACCTTGCCCTGACGCAGGACAACCCGGAACAAGCCAAAGCAATGATGGAACAGCAGATGGCCCTTATCGGAATCCGGTTGCTGTCTGAAGTCGAAAAACTGCTGAAGAAAGACCTCCAGATCGAAATGACCGACCTGCGCCTGACCCTGCCCGCCGGAGAAGTGAAAGGTGATTTTCCATCGGCCTGAAAAAGATATGACCATGATGGACTTTTTGCCTCTGGCGCAACAGCCTGAGATGCTGGCTGAGATCTTCTCTTTTGCGTCAAACATGACCCTGCCCGAGGGTCTGATCCCCAACCAGAACCAACTGCTGGTTCCAATGTTCCCCGGTATGCAGACCGGCGTGTTTGAGCAACAGGGTGCAAAACTGGTTCATAAAGCAGAGATCAAGGACGGCAAGCTGATGCTTAACGGCAAGGAACTTATATTACGGCAATAGCTATCGCTGGTAGCTTTAAAATCGCGCGTTTATGTCTCAAGAGATCGAAAGGCTGCAAATCGCAGCCTTTCATTACTGACGGACCAGGTTCACAAAAACAACGAACCGTATCACCTCAATCAGCCGCATATACGCCGCGCACACTGCAGATACCAGGAAAAAAACCATCGTAAATGGGCACGTAAGCATTTTCCCCTGAAGAAAAGCTTGACACCCCAAACATATCATAGCGTCATAAACCGCATTGGAATTCAAACCATGGACTACGCAACACTAGACGGGATTGCCGATTCATATATCCCGCTATTGGCATGTTTTTCTCTGGCAGCAATGATTTTTATATCATCAGACACGCAGAGCCGGGTCCGGTCAGTTTTTTTTCGGGCCGTCCTTGTCAGTATTTTACTTGCTGTCGCTTATGGATTGATGTTGCTGGACACAATCTATTTTCTATGGCCGGGCGTGGGATTGGATTACAGTACGCATACAGCTGTTTCATTGGTCCTGATACTGTTTTTAGTATTGCTGACACCGCGGCTTCTGCCACTGTGGCTGAGTTCCCTGATTTCTTATTACAGCTTGATGATATACCAGAAATATCATAGTTTATCAGATATCATATCGACCGCTCTTGCAATTGCTGTGGTTTTATCGATTCTTTTTTTACCGATATTATTCTGGGTCAAGCCTGATAGAATACGGCGCTCAGACAGACTGGATGCGATGTTTCCCCTGTTAAGAAGGTGGAGCATCAGCACCATCAGGAAGTGAGAAACATTCATGCCCAATATTATGACAAACAACCGCTCCATGTACTACCTCGACCAAGGTGAGGGACCCGTTTTATTGTTTGGCCACAGTTATTTGTGGGACAGCAACATGTGGCAACGACAAATTGACGAACTGAGCCGGTCTTATCGCTGTATTGTCCCCGATCTATGGGCCCATGGTCGCTCGGCACCATTGGACACCCCCCCTTCAATCCAGTCGCTGGCTGACGATCATCTGGCCTTGATGACGGCTCTCGATATCGAACGCTTCAGCGTCATTGGCTTATCGGTCGGCGGCATGTGGGGAATACAAATGGCACTGGACCACCCGGACAGGGTCGATAAACTGGTGATCATGGACAGCTTTGCAGGTGCCGAGCCTCCCGAGACGCAGCAGCAGTATCTGCAGATGCTGGATATCGTTGAGCAGGCCGGAACCATACCACCACCCCTTGTTGAACAACTCATTCCCGTCTTTCTTTCTTCAGCAACTCTGGCAAACCAGCCTGATATCGCGACGGCATTTCGCAGATCACTCACAACCCTGGAACCGGAGAATATCCACTCCATTGTCGCTATCGGGCGCTGTATTTTTACCAGAACAGATCGCATGTCAAAGCTGCCGGAGCTTAAATTACCCGTTCTTATCCTCGTAGGAGAATTTGATCAGCCCCGCCCTCCCCACGAAGCCAGACAGATGGCACATGCCATCGATCAGGCAGCGGTCCAGGTTATTGCTGATGCGGGACATATCTCCGCACTGGAACAACCTGTCGAGGTCAACAGACGACTGCAATCCTTTCTTCGCTCCTGACGGGATAAAAACCTATGCGCCAATAAGCCTTTTTTAGGCATTCGTTATCGCATTATCGAGCTTTTGTCTCCTTGCGGCGCTGTTCAATCGCTTTACCCTCTTTGGCCAGACGGCCTTGCCTTTGAAGAGCGCGGCTTCTACCAGGATTGTCTTCATTCAATCCTTTGGGATGATGAAGACCCGGAGCATTAGGAATCTATACTATGTGATACTTATAGTCATGGGCATAAGCGTTGGATGCCGTTCAACGAACGGCATCCTTTCTAAAACTTTGAGCGGTTCACAAATCGAGAAGCTTTCAATTACTTTTGGAACTGTCAAACTTTTAAGGTCTCTTGGCAAAACCGGGAGGTTTCCTTTTTGTACTGATAAAGCCCGACAAAACAAACCAGGCTTCACTCGTTACAAGTGCCAAAGACAGTCTTACTTAGATACACGTAATAAAAAACACTTTTTTATTCCACTTTTACCGGTTTCGACTGAACGTCTTTCGTAGGCTTTTTGGGTATCTTCTTTGGGGTATAGACAAATTTCCAGGAGGCATAGTTTTCCTGCGCAGCAAAGTCCTTATTCTCGACACTGAAACCATACTGCTTGAACGGTTTTAGTGTCGATATAGATCGCACACCCATGATGCCGCCACCCTTTGGCGAGCGAATCAGATCCCATTCACCCCCGGTGATCGGATCAGGATAGAGGCTGCGCAGATGGCGGGTGATTTCCAGGGCTCTGGGGTCTTCAAGCAGGTCTTCGAGACTTTCGGGTAGGCCTTTCCTACAACTCCTTCCTTTGATTCCGATGTCGTGCTCTTTTTGATCCTGCCGCTTCAAATTCATAATAGTAGCCAATGGCATCACGAATCTGCGCTCCTTTCCACAGCAGGTCTGCTTCTTTACTCTTCTGCAAATAAGTCTGCCAACTTGATCCGGCGATTCCCGCCATGAGACCCATCAGAGCAACACCGACAAGAATCATTAATAGAACTGCACCATATTGGTTTTTCAACCTACCACTCCTGATAAGGAATACTATTCAAACCGATCCTGTCACTTCCGCTACGGACATCGAAACAATTCCCTGAAGCCAACCGTCCCGTATTGGATGGTTCTGGAGGAAGGCAGAGCCATGTGCCCCGACTGCGGGTGAAAGGATCCATCGGGATATCACGCAGGTATTTCATTTCCTTCAATTCGACCAACTCATTTGGATATCGCTGCTGGTCAGCAAAAAAAGCATCAATGGAGCGACGCATTTGGTACAGGTCTTCGGACAGCACCGACTCCCGTGCCTTGATCTGGCTGCGCTTGTAGCTGGGGATGGCGATGCTGGCCAGAATTCCCATAATCAGCATGACAGCAAGAAGCTCAAACAGAGTGAACCCGGATTGCGTATTTTTTTTATTCAACCAAGCCATCATGGTCACTCACCAATCACGATAATAAGTTCCGTCCAGGGCGATCCCATCGCTCTGGCTGTAAACATCATAGATATCTTCGCCACCCCAGACATCTGTGTCCGGCTCATCAACGTAGGAGCGCAGGCCCCAACCGTAATCATCCCGATCAAAGGGGTCCCTAGGAATACGGCGCAGATATTTCTTTTTATAGTTGTAGAGCCACCCCAGTCATTCCCGGAAACCAGCTCGATTAATTCTTTGGGGTAGCCGCTTTCCCCCAGAACAACAAAAATTTTCTTTTTTCCACGGCGAGTTCATAGTCTTCTTTGTAGGCATCTATCGCTTCGCGGATATCGCGCAGAGCCCTACGCAACTCAACTTCTTTCACCCGGGTGACGGTGACCTCGGATAAAGGAATGACAACTGATGCCAGAATTGCCAGAACCGCCAAAGCAATGACCAGCTCAATGAGGGTCAGGCCCTTGTTGTTGCTCGCGCTACTCATCATTCTTGTCAGTTAAGCGATCGATCGGCAGTTGCTGCCCATTTTGATATTCTTCGGCAAAGGTGCCAAAGTTTTTCCCGAACTTCAGATCGTCCTCTCCCCCTGACCATATACTGGAGGCGTCACCGGTCGGCACCTGAACCGATTTGACGATATGGGGTGTAATCGACAGAAGAATCTCACGCTTGTTTTTAGTTTTATCGGTCGCGTTGAAAAGCTCGCCAAGGATCGGTATATCGCCAAGGATCGGGATCACATTCTTGGTTGTCGACTGGTCATCGCGGATCAAGCCACCAATGACTGTCTGTTCGCCGTCTTTCAGGGTTAGGGTCGTATCCGCATTGGTTGAAGAAATAGTGATAACTGCCGTCCCACTGCTGGTCTCTTCACGACCGGAGACGTTACTGACCTCAAGGCTGAGCTTAGTGATAATTGTATTATCGAGCTGGACCTGAGGCTCCACGTCCAATTTGACACCGACATTAATATACTGAACGCTGTCCGAGGTTACTCCGTTATTGTTGGTAACGGTGATTATCGGCTCCCGTGTGCCGACATTTACCTTTGCCTTTTCCTTGTTTTTCACTCGAATCTTCGGGTTTGCAAGAACTTCTGCATCAACCAGAGTTTTGGCAAAACGAAAAGCCGCGCTCGGCAAGGTATAAAAAGAATCAAGACCTGAAATCGAATTGGCTCCGCTACCCAGCCGCACGAGGTTGCTGGTACTCTTCCCCAAAGTATCGTTAACAATGAGCTCACTGTCAGGAAAGCCGAACCCTGTTCCAATCGAATAATTGCTCAATTTCATACCCAGATTCCGCGCATCACTGTGGTTGACCTCAATCAATTCAAGGTCAAACACCACTTCGGAATCCCCCGGTCGTTAGCCTCTATCAGTTTCTGGGCCAAGCGGATCACATCCGGATCATCCCGCAACACAATCGCGTTGAGTTCCTCCTGTACATAGATTTTCCGCACCTGAAGCATGGTGCGCAACATATTGACCGCCTTCTTGGCGTTCAGATTCGAAAGGTAAAAGGTCTGGATAACCTGATCGTCAAATTGTTTCTTTTTGTCACGGGTTTTCGGATAAAGGATAATCGTTTTGCTATTAAGAATCTTCTTGTCCAGTTTGTTCATTCGCAAAGCAGTTCAAGAGCCTGAGCAAACGACGACTTCTCCAAGTAGAGCGTTGTTTCATTATCTCGGATATCTTCATCCAGAATAAAATTGATGCCGGACAGGCGAGTCAGGATCTCAAAAACATCAGGCAACCGGGTCCCGCGAAAATTTAACGTGATCGGTTGATCTGAAATAATATCCAACTCGACACCATCAATAATAGAAAACTGGACATGTTTCATTCGTTCTTTAAATTTAAACGCCTCTTCATGGTCGGGAATCAGGTGCAGGATTTGCTGAACAGCTTCTTTTGCCCTTAATCGTCGGCCTGCTTGCAAATGTGATTCTGCATCCTTCATAAGAGCTTCTGCTTCAAGGTATTTCCTAGCCAGACTCTTGGCGTCAGACGCTGCGTGCAATGACCCATCCAGTTCTGTCGCCAACTGATATTCATTTAATGCATCAAAGTACTTTTTTTTAGAAAAATATTCATCGCCTTGCATCTTATGAAAGATGGCTGCTTTGGCACTCACCTGATACAATCTTAAACGGTACTTGCTGTTTTCAGGGTTTTTTTCAAGGGCGTCTAAATATTCCAGAACTGCCTCGTCATAGTTCCCTTGGTCAAGAGCCAGGTTACCTTTGTCAAATGATGCCTTACCCGCAGCACAACCCGTCAGCATCAACACGGCCATACACATTATAATAATAAAGCAGGATGACCGATTGCGTTTACCGCTCATAAGGACCTCGTATCCTTTTTTTCGTTCATGAAATTATGTTTGTTTCTAATTGTCAAAGCTGTCTTCTTTATTTTTTTTATCATCTTCCTTATCTGGAAGCTCCGGTTTTGGGGGACCTGAGGACGATCAGAAACAATTTTTACCGACGGCAAACGTTGAGACTGCAATTTACCCATCGTTATTGTCATTTGTTGTCCAGTATCTCTTTTTTTATTTGAATGCTCTTTTCAGAGATATTTTCCACAACGAGATTTTCCGCAAAAACATCCCCATTTTTGACCAGATAGACAGCCCCATCTGTTGAAGCTAAGAAAGCGATATAACGAGACTCTTTCATGAGGAATCCTACTAACTTCAAAGGTTTCATCGGCGGCGCCTCGACCGGCTTCGCGGGTATGACAACAGTTTTGACCACCTCTCGGTTGGGTGCCGGCCTCGGTCGTGGCTTCGGCTTTGACTGGGGAACAACTCCGGGTGGCTGATACAAAGCGCCAAACAGGTTTTCACCGGTTTTCGATAAGGTTGAGAAATCTGTTCAGCAACAACCAGTTCTTCCACTTCAACCAGCTCTTCCAGTGATCGTTCCGTCGCTGCCATCAACTGTGCCCGACCGCTCGCAGGGTCGATGCCTGCTGCTGGCGTGGTGTTGCTACCCAGGCATAGACCAGCGCCGTACAAAGCAGAATCATCAGGATCAGGATCAAGCGGGAGCGCTTCATGATGCTCCCCCTTTAAAATAGGTTGTCGCACTGATATTGAGGCTGACCTGATCGTCCTTTCCCCGGCTACCGGAGCCATTCAGGGAAATTTTATTGATCAACAGGATACGCTCCGACTGCTCAAACAGATGAATGAACTCTTTGATCTGGGCATAACTCCCCTTGACGGAGAAATTAATGCCATAACGCAAAAAACCGGTCCCTTCATCGCTTTCCGGGTTGTATTGAATCTGATCAAGCTCAAGACCTGCCTCCTCCGACCAGGCAAACAGGTCCCCCAGAAAGAGAGAAAACAGTTTCTTCTCCGGAATCAGAGCGTTGAATTTCTGGATGTTTTTATCAAGCTGTGCTGCCATTGAAATTGGAATTTCGCTGTCAACAAAATCGGCCTTCCGCTGGCGAATCAACTGTTGCAAACGGAATCGCTCTTCATTCAAAGACTGGAGGCGAGGCTCCACAGCCAACAGTCTGACAGTCAAAGCAGCAACCGTCAGAATAATCAGGACCAGGATCATGACGACCCGTGCACGATTGTGTTCCCAGAAAACCTGAAGAAAAGAAGACGACTTCATCAGAAAGCTTTTCCAAGCATGATAGAAAAGGTCAGAGCCGATTTCTTTCCCCCACGACCATCGTCCACTTGGGCCTGCCCCTGACTGTTCAGATAAACCGGATCAAACTGATCATTATGAAAGTTGTCGATCAAGTGTTGCAGGGACTGTAAATCTTTGGCTAAACCGCTGATCTCCAAACTGTTATTTTCGCAATCAGGGCTGAAGCTGATCAAATTGATTCCGTTTGGCAAAATTACCTCCATCCGATCAAACAAGGAGGTCCATCGGAAAGAATCACGTTGCAGGAGAATGCGAGCCCGCTCATATTCAGCTTTGCGATCGGCGATCTCTTGAGGATCAATCTTCTCCGGCTGTTCTCCATGCAGTTCAGTTTTCAGTTCCTTCAGGTGAGTACGATAGGCCTCAGCCAACTGATAATCCTGAATAAATCCGTTACCAAGCAACAGGATAAAGGTAACAAGTCCTACAATCACAATCAGTGTTCCGACATCACTTGCCCTCTGATTAAGATAACGTCGGCTGGCCAGATTAATACTCGGTTTCATCAACCCTCCCTCGCATCATCCGCTCAGCCACCCCCAGAGCAGCAACCATGCTGTGCGCGTCAACATCGGAAAAATTCACCAGAGGTCCTTTGATCAATTTTCTCACTGGAGATGACAGCCACTGAACCTGCTGTTCGAAAGCTGCCGTAGCGACATCTCCCAGTTCGTCCATCTCCCAGTCCGAGTGAACATAGACGTTCAACCGATCAAAATTTGACAAGCGCCCACGACAGCCAACCAGGGAGCGATTGATTTCCTGGAACACCTGTTGGCCACCGCGCTCAACCTGTCGGGAGCGATGAAATACCAGAACCCTGTTGATGAACACCTGCAGACTAAGCTGACAGCCATCAAGGCCCATAAGGATAAAGTCCGGTCCAAAATCGAACGTGTGACAATACGCGCTATAAAGAGCCATGGAATGAAAATCGATCAGAGCCGGAGCATAACCGGCTTGCTCAATCAGGGTTTCAAAGTGTTTGAGAACATCCCGTGCAACCACTGCGACCAGAATTTTTTTCTGTCCCGACTCTTTCTCTTCCAGGATTTGATAATCCACCGCCAGCTGGCTGGCATCCGAAAACAGATCTTTGAGCTGCCAGCGGACGATTTCAGTTCCCTCCGCTCTATCCCTGAAGGGGGTTTCAACATCAAGGAGAAGCAGCCGGCCGCAACTGTCCGGCAAAGCAACGCCGATCCGGTGATCTCTTCGAGCCAGAGGGTCCAGAAGAGTCTTTACTCGATGGACAAAATCTTCAGTTTGAAAAACGTTGGTTCCAGTGGAAACAGGGCGGACCACACCATCGTCCAGACGGGCTGCCTGCCCTCCGACCAGGGCCACCTGCCTACCCTTTTTTTGTAATGCGACCGCGTGCAATGCCTGCTGTCTTATTTCCAAACCAAGATAAGTTCGCTTCAACATAGGGTCAGCTTCCAGCAAAGGTCACGCGATCAATCTCACGGAAAGAGGTCTCGCCATTGAGAACCTTATTGATCGCCGCCTGACGCAGAAAAATGGTCCCATCTTCAAACGCCTTCTGTTTCAGTTCCGTCACAGGCCTCTTAGCAGCAATCATTTCGCGCATAGTGTCGTTCATCTCAAGCAATTCAATGATCGCGCTTCGTCCCATATACCCCAGGCCGTTACATTCCTTGCACCCCCTGGCGTCGTAAAACTGTGCGTCTTTGCATACCTCTGGTGACAGGCCGTAGGAAGCGAGCAAGGTATTGTCATGAGTAACCGGTTCTTTGCAATGTCGGCAAAAAACGCGCACCAACCGCTGCGCCTGAATACAGTTGAGACAGGACACAAAGTTGTAAGGATCAATCCCCATATGGAGGAATCGACCAAGAACATCGAAAACATTGTTCGCGTGAACCGTAGTGAACACCAAATGTCCGGTCAAGGCTGATTGGACGGCGATCTGAGCGGTTTCCGGGTCACGAATTTCGCCAACCATGATCTTATCCGGATCATGACGTAGAATAGAGCGTAGGCCCCGAGCAAAGGTCAGGCCCTTCTTCTCATTGACTGGAACCTGAACCACACCTTTGACCTGGTATTCAACCGGATCTTCAATAGTAACTATCTTCTCTTCTACCGAGTTTATTTCAGACAGGGCTGCATAAAGAGTTGTTGTTTTCCCACTGCCGGTTGGCCCGGTGACTAACACCATGCCGTAAGGTTCGCGAATACGACTGCGCATCCGCTCTTTTTCACGCTCGGCAAAGCCCAAAGCTTCAAAGGTCAACCCCTTCATATCGGCCGCAATCGATTCTTTGTCCAGAATCCGAATGACAGCATCTTCTCCAAAAGAGGTTGGCATGATCGAAACCCGAAAATCGATCGACTTATCCCCCAAACGCACCTTGAAGCGGCCGTCCTGAGGAATGCGGCGCTCCGAAATATCAAGCTCGCTCATGACTTTAATACGTGAAATAATTGGTCCCTGGAAACGGCTATCAATGGTTTCCGTCGCCTGGTAAAGCACTCCATCAACCCGGTACTTAATGACAACACCATCACTGGTCGATTCGATATGAATATCACTGGCCCGCTTTTTCAAAGCGTCAAACAGGGTTGAATCGATCAGGCGGATGATTGGGCTGGTGTCAGCAGTCAGCTTGTCGATGGAGAGGACTTCATCGCCTTTGTCTGTTTCTTTAACCAGTTGAAGCTTAAAATCTTCGGACGCTTCCCGCAGAACACGCTGCGACCCGGCCCCCGCTCAATCAACCTCTCAATCTGTCCTTTGCTGGCAATTTTCAGAATGAGTCGCAAACCCAGCTGCATCTCCAGCTGATCAAGCAGCTCCACAGCAGTCGGATCCGCGATCGCAACCACCAGCGTGTCTTCCTGCTTTTCCAGCGGAACCAAGGTGTATTTGATCGGCACATCGGATGGCAGGCTAGCAATCAACTCCGCATCCAGAATGACGTCGTCCAGATTGATAAATTCATATTGAAATTGACTGGCCAGAGCCTGCGCCAGATCTCTTTCTTTGAACAGACCGCTTTCGATTCCGATACTCCCGAAACGCTTGTCCTCATCCTTCTGTTTTTCGAGGATCAATTCAATCTGCGCCGGGGCAATAACACCCATGTCGGACAGGATATGGCCTATTTTCTGACGTTGAAACATTGTCTATTCCTCTACCCCACCGCACCGGCTAACTGAAAAATAGGCACATACATGGCAACGATGATAAAAGCGATCAGTAAACCCATGCTCATCATAAGAAGCGGTTCGATCATAGTGGTCATTCGTGTCAGTCTGCGTTCGACTTCGGCTTCATAGTAGTCCGCGATATCATTAAGCATGTCCCTCAAGGAACCGGACGTTCACCGACACAGACCATACGCAAGGCCAGTGGAGGATAAATCCGGTCCGCTGGAGGGATTCCGATAGCGCGCTACCTTCCTCAACCTGCCGAGTTGCCTTGAGCATTTTCTGTTCCAGAGATAAATTATTCAAAGTTCCCCGCGACATCCGCATTGCCTCAACCAGGGGCGTTCCACTTGCCAATGTTGTCCCCAGAGTCCGATTGAAACTGGACAAGGCATAATCAACCCTCAACGTCCCGAAGAAAGGCACCTTCAGCATCAGGCGATCCACGCCGAGACGACCACGGGTACTGCGCGCCAGACTCTTGATCAGAGGGAGGCAGATCAATCCCCCCAATATCAGCAGGTACCAGGAACGACCGACAAGTTCTGAGATCATGATTAAAATACGGGTCATCAATGGCAATTCAACGTTGGCATCCCCGTAGATCTGGGTAAATCTGGGAACCACATAAAGCATCAAGAAAACAACAACAACAACCGCCGCGATCGTCAGTAGCATGGGATAAAAAGACGCACTTCTGACTTTTCCCCGGATCGCCTCAACACGTTTCTGATAGTCCAGATAACGGGTCAGGGTTTCTGCTATATCTCCGGTCTTTTCTCCGGCTTTAAGGGCAGCAACATACAGGGGTGGAAACAGTTGAGGGTATTTGACAAAGGCATCCGAGAGGGAACTTCCTCCCCGGATTTCCTCTCGGATTTCGCTGACGGCATCACGGAAAGCCCCCCTTCCATCTGCTCGATCTGAGTGTCAAAAATCTGCAGAATCGGCAAACCGGATTTGAGCAGGACCAGCATCTCCTGATTAAAAGAGATAAACCTCCGCCCCGAGACGCAAGACGGATTCCCGCCCCGCCCCTGAAAAAACCACAACACCTTCCGACGAATCTGAAAGACATGAAAGCCTTGCTCTTCAAGATTCTCCTTTAGCTGCGTTTTGGTCACGGATTGGTACGTTTTTTCAACGATACGACCGTCTGCTGTTCCGATTTTACAGTGAAAACTGGGCATGGTAGTCCTGAAGCCATGAGCAAATCCAATTGCATCACACTCTTTGTATCTGTCGATTATTGTAATGAACACACAGGGTTCACCTACAACGCGCTGACTACAGGTTTAGAACAATCATGTTAAAAATGTGTTCGGATTCGGTTGAAATCGCGTGAGGGGATGTCATGACGAGGTAGCGAAAGGCCCGTTGTCAAAGTTTGTTGTAACGTTTTTGTAAAATTTCTAGCTCTTCCCACGGATCATAAACATATTTCGGGTCTTTTATCTCCGTCCAATACAGGTAAGTCTCCTTGGCGCGGCCACTGACGATATAATCCTCCAACTGCTTGATTTTTACTTCCAGCTGCTGCTTCCGGTCGGGAGAGTCCACACTGAAGTCTATAAAATTATCGCCGTCATCTGTTTCAGAGACATAATTCCCATCCCGCTCAGGCTCATAGGCCTCCGAGATAACTTCCTCTTCGGTGCTATCAGATTCTTCAACGTCAGCATCCACAATCGAAGAGCTCCCTGTCACCGTAACGCCTTGAATTATTCCGGATCTTGCATAAGACAGTGACGTCAACTTTCCCGTACGACCGGCAGGGGCTTCAATCGTCTCGACTTCCCTCGATGAATAACTTCGGAGCGCATTCTGTGATTCTGATTGAGCGAAAGCCCTACCCTCGTCACTGCTAACGGTCGTTAGATCTTCGGGGACGGTCCTGCGTGAGGTGTAAACAACAATGCGGGGAGAATTTTGATCGGTCATTTTTGTTGATACATAACTGTATTTTTTAAGCAGATCGTACAAAACGTCATTCGGATGACCGTGGTAAATCGCGATGACGCTTGTTAATTCGACCGGTCCACAAAAAAAGACCTGCTCGCCGGTTAAATTGAGCAACCTTGTTAAAGCCTCCCCCAAGGTCGTCTGTCCCTCAAAAGAAACACGTTCATTTTCACGCGTTGCGGCAGAAGTTATCTGTGAAGCGATCGCCCATGCCGGCAACAAGAAAAAACATACAATGAATAAAAATGTTGAAAAACGGATCCGATGAAGCATGGATTCCCAATCCTTTAAAATGGATTGATGACTGGACTACCCTGCAGCCATCAAATCCCCGTAAGAAAAGTCACCAAGGTTGATTTTCATAAACTCAAAAAGTGTCGGTTCAACCGGCTTTTTATAGAGATGCAATCCTGCCTGTGCAGGAGTGCGGTTCCCTTTTGCGTTGTTACAAGGGAAGCAAGCCGCCACAGTATTGGTCCACTTGTTTTTCCCACCACAACTTTTCGGCACGACATGATCCAGAGTCAGCTGTTTCTTCGGGAACAGTTTCCACAATACTGGCAGCGGTTCCGGTCGCGAATCAGGACGTTTCTCTTCGACCAACCGACCTGCCTCTTAAAAACGCTCCGCACCAGGTGAACCAACCTCAACACGCTCGGCAAACGGAAACGACCGATCACTTGATCCGTCTGCTGAACAATATCAACTTTTCCCATATAAATCAGTTTTACAGCCCGTCGCCATGTAATCGCCTGAAGCGGCGTGTAATCGGCATTGAGCAAGAGAACCATAGCGGACATAGCAGGACACAGAAGCAAAAAGATGAGCGACGGAACTTATCCTCTGTCGTTCATGAAGAGCTGTCTCATTTCAGCGATTCTTTCTACGCTGAAGAAAACCTAAACCACCTAAACCGCCAGCCAGTAACCAGACAGCACCCGGCAGCGGGACTGGCGCGATGGGTGACAGTTTCCCGACACGTTGACCAGGAGACTCCCATCAAGAGGAATAATAAAATTCCAGGTGAAAATCTGTCCCTGGGGATTGGTTGGCGAACTGGTGGCCATGTACTCAGCCATGAAAAGAGAATCTGTTGTATGATGATAAATCTGATCATACAGATTCACGCTGGCGGTATAGAGGTACTGCCCGCCATCCAGATCCTGACTCACAATCTGCAAGTCGCGGGCTTTGGCCTCCAGATAATAATCATCCCCGTCACCGATGTAAAAATCGAACGAGGCCGTTGCATCAGCAGTGACCCGGTTGGTCGCTGGATTATAGTGGAAGCCGTCAAAAGCATTCCCGTTCAAGGACTGACCGAGAAGCGGATCAGTGGAATTAGCAGAATTATGGGTCACCCCGTCAACCGAGGTGTAGGAGGTGACAAAGACTTGATTGTTGTAATAGGTGCCATTTGACGGATCCAGCGTCACCGTCCCCTGAAAATCAGCGAACGGGAACTCAATAAGTGCTGCTGAAGCGGTTGAAGCGAGCACCAGAAACGTCAGAAGGACAATGAATGATCTCACTATGAGTGTCCTAACTATTATTGTCATTTTTCCCTCGCTCATCTTTTCTGAAGTGAACCTTTTTCTCATCTGTCCAGTGAGTGAAAAGGCCCCGCACCAGAAGGCGCGGGGCAATTCTATCAAAAATACTGAATGGAAGTTTCTGGTTACTTAGGAGTCTGCAGCTTGAAGTCGTCACTCTTTTCAAACAGCATTTCATCCTGAGCAACCCACCAGGCATCTTTGTTGGCGGCAACCAGACCGGCGTTGGACGATGCGAAGTTAACCAGGGCAGTCAGCAGGGTGTCGCTGCCGTCAGCGGCGAGTTGAGCGTTGTCAGCATAGAGCCACTGGGCAGCCCAGAAACCGTAACCACCGTCGATGATGCTCTCGCGGTCGGAGTAAAGACCATCCAGGGCAACCTTGCGAATCATGCCGTAACCATCATCCTTGGTGTAAGGCAGGCCGTAAGGACCCTCAGCGTCAGTCTTCACGTTGTCAACCTTATCGCTGTCGGCGTAACCGATAGCACCGTCGTTGCCACCCACGCAACGCATCAGGTCACTGGAAGAGGTGTTCAGGTAGGTTGTCACCGGAGCACCGCCCTTGTAGTTGTCGCCGGGGATCGACTGGCGATCACCAACAGCAACCTCACCACGAATGATATGGGCGTGGAGGGTAGCCAGGGTGCCGGAACCGGCGTGACGGGCACAAACCTGGACCGGCAGGCTGTCACCGGCCGGGAAAGCAGCGTCCTCATCGGCCGTGCCGTTACCGTTCAGGTCGGCAATGATGCGGTTCCAGTTATTGACCTTACCGGACAGCAGGTTACGCACCTGATTGGTGGTCAGGTCGGTAACCGGGACATTGGCGTTGACAAAGAAGGAGAAGGGAACGACAACCGGACGATAAGGAGTGTAGAGGGTCTCATCGATGTTCAGGTCTTTGGCTTCCTTCTTGTCGTCTTCGATACCACCGTTGACGGGGCCGACAGCAGAGCCGTTCGCGTCAAAAACCCACCACTGGAGCCCGGTAGGACCAGACGTTGTGTCGATACCGGCATACCAGTTGTTAACACCGTAGGTTGTCTGATTGAAAGTCGCTGCGGCGACGTCGGAAGCACCGACGTTAACGTCAACACAACCGAGGTTGGCGGTATAGTGACCATCTTCGTTCGGGGTGCTGTTGAAATCGATGGAAGCCGCCATGGTACGATGGCTGTCACCTTGTGTACAAGTGTTGGTAGAACCTGTGGTCAGAAGGCCCTGAACAGAGTTGACACCCTCGGCCGACTTGGACTCGGAAACACGGATGGTGTCGCCCGATGAGGAGCAGACGGCGATGAAGTTCTTGCCGGACTTGGCTGTGTTGACAGTGCCGCAACCGGGCTGGGCAGACAGGAAGGTCGATGCAGCACCACTCCAGAACTTGTACTGAGCGGAAGCGCCGAAGAGGTTGATTTCGCCGGCGAAGGCGGAACTGGCAAGCAGCGAAACGGCTGCTGTGGTCAATGCGATTTTCTTGAACATGATCATAATCTCCTATTGATTTAGTTGTTTAAATTTTCATTGACGTGTTAAGGGCTTAGCACGTCAATGATGAAAAGAGCTTATTTCTTGCGACGGATACCGACCAGGCCAACAAGACCGGAAGCGAGCATCCAGACAGCGGCCGGAACCGGAACAGCGGCAGGGGCAGCAGCCGACATAGCCTGAACAACGCCGTCAGCGTGGATACGCAGCATGCCGACAACTTCAAGATCGGCGCCGTCAACAGACTTCTGCAG
>LQAH01000190.1_pt1 | contig 17698 bp, 26 predicted proteins | sample 1535791 | NCBI WGS metagenome assembly LQAH01 (sample SAMN04331585, study PRJNA305678) | bioreactor metagenome | isolation source: bioreactor_4 inoculated with Wadden Sea sediment 2nd replicate of a... | place: Germany:Bremen
GCCCTGAGTTTTTCCTTGTCCCGCTGTTCCTGGGCCACCTGTTTTTGCTGGGTAATATCCATGAAATATCCCAAAGCAGCTCTGGTTCCCTCGTTTTTGATCGAGGTAACGGTTTCCATTACCCATTTTACCCGTCCTGTCCGGTCCACGACCCGGAATTCATAAGGCGTGGTCCTGAGCCCGGCCAGCATCTGTCTGGCGTTTTCCAGAACGTGGTCCCGGTAATCCGGGTGTACCAGATCCAAAGACTGCATACCGGTCAGCTCCTCTTTGGCATATTCGGTGATCCGGCAGAATTCGGGATTCACGTAAACGAACCGGCCTTTCTGCACGATATAGCTGCCGATCAGAGCGCTGTTCCGGCTGTGCTCCAGTTCTTGTTCCGCTTGTTTTCGCTGGGTGTTGTCCCGGATGAATCCCTCAATGGCCACGGCCCGGTTCCGGTTGTCCCGGACCACGGACCACCGATCGTGCATCCACCGGGTGGTGCCGTCGGAACCAATATACCGGTATTCAACCTCTCCCTCGGATCCGCCGGCGCCAGGGTATTTTCCTGGCGGTTCGGAGGGTATCAATGTCTTCCGGATGAATGTGTTGGGCGATACTGCCGGAGGTCAGAACTTGACGGCCTTGTTCTCTGCCGCCGAAAAGGGCCAGAAACCGCTTGTTAAAAAAAGGAAAAGTCCCGGATTCGACATCGAACAGATAGATGGCATCTTGGGAATGGTCGGCCAGTTGCTGAAAGCTCTCGGACAATGTCCGGATAATGTCCGGATCATTGACGTCCATCCGGGTACCGTCAGCACGTTCCAGTTCCCGAATCCTGGCTTCCAGTTCTTCATATGTGGGTTTGCCGGGCATGGAGAACTTAAAAAGGGATGCAGGTGTTTCCGGGCTGCTCAATGCCCCGATGGCAGCCGTGCACACAGCCACGGGAGCGTCTGGATGATCGGCGGTAAATTCATACTCATCTCTGGAAAAAACTGCCTGCCAATGGGTTTGGTCCGGGTTCCCTGGGCACAAATCTTTCAAGAGAAAGGCAAAGCCTTTTGATTTCAGGGTGTCTGCCAGGGCCAGTGCAGCATGTATATCCTTGGCTGCTTGGGCCGGGACCGTTTCGCCAAGAAATTTTTTGAGTTCGTTTTCCAGTTTTTCTGAAATGGTCGTGTTCATGGTTTCCTCCGGTTCAGGGATTTTCAATTTCCATCATATGGGTTTGAGAAGGAATGTCAATACCGCAGATTGTCTGCAGATCCGGGCAACAGTGAATCCGGTTCAGCAGGTTAGGTGAAAACAAGCAGCCACCCCTTTTTCGGAACCTGCCAAAATATTGTATTTTTCCGCAGCCCGTTTCGACGGCATCACCACGGCCGCGATCCCCTTTTCCTGAAGATCGGCAACCAGTGTGGCATGGGGCCTCATCAGGCCCGGTTTTCCAGTGCCGATCACAAGGCTTTCCGTGTCACTGTCCAGAACCGGTACCAGGTCCTCCAACGTCAGCCGGTGGCCGGATTTCCTGATCCACGGACTTACCACAGTGCCATCCGGCAGAATCATCAGATCCTTTCGAAACTCTTTGCCGTTAACGGTCATTTTTCCGAATGAAAAGGAATCAATCATGGGGTTTGCCTTTGTCTTCCACAGCCTGGATCAATTCATTTACAACCGGGTAACCCCCGGCTGTGGCATTGGCCAAAGATTCAATTGATAAATTTGTTTTTTGCATCGTTACCTCCAGAATTGAAGTGTTCCAGCAACACACGCGTTTGATAACGGGCTTTCACATGATCTGCCATGACCTGCCGGGCAGTCGTCTCCCGCAGAGAATCCCTTGGCCGGAAGCGGGTCGCATATGCCCGGGAAATGACCGGCACCCTTCTAACATTACATGGCCTGCACGGTGTTTGCAACGAAGATTTCCGGGCCATTGACATCATGGGTTTTCGTTTTAACGATTTTTCCGCTTTTCACCTTGATTAAATTCAAAAAACGCTTAAGTTATATAGTTATATTAGATTCTATGATTCCTGAAGCATTCTCGATATCGCACTTTGCCAGGGATCCGAGGATTCCCGGAATTTCAGATGGTTTTTTCGGGTAATTTTAAACCCACCCCGGAAGAGGAGTTTCACATGAAAGTCAAAGATTACTGCAATGCAATGCTGGCTGAAGTTTCTGCATGGAAAAACAAACTGGAAGCAATGAAAAAGGTGGCCGATTCCTACGGCACCCAGCAGAAAGAAAAGGTGCTTCCGCTCATCGGACAGCTGGAGCAGGAGGTCGCTACGGCTCAGATGCGGGTGGATCAGCTGGAAAAAGAATGCCCTTCCGACTGGTCTCCCATGAAAAATGAACTCGACGATCTGTTCGGCACGGTGGGAAGCAATGTGAATCGCGCCTGGAAAGATCTTGAACCCGGGAATGTCGGCGGGTAACCTGACTGTCTGACACGGTTTCCTTATGAATTCAAAGATGTTGTGCATAAGCATAAGACCTTTTTTTGTGAGAGGAATGACGTCCCGGGATATGACCGTTTTTTTTATTTCACTACCGCCTGACGAGTTTCCAGAAAGTCCGCCAGAGAATACACGGTCCGCCTGTTGAACCCTGTTGTGATCACCGCTTGGACAAGCGCGTTGAGGATGGCTTTCTCTTTGCATTCGGCAACGGCCTGAGACAATGTGTTCAGATGATTTTTATTCAATCCCGGCATCAAGACAACGGCCCGGGGCTCATAATGGGCGGATTCGGATGGCCGTGGAGAAGGTCACTATGATTTCTCCGCTGCCGGAATTGATGTTCGATCCGGTCCAGACCACCCCGGCCTGGATCTCTTTGCCGCTGATGGTGACATGGCCGACCCGGAGCCCGCTGACATCGGTGATCAGGTTCAGAGGGCCGGGCCGCATCCGGCCTGCCAAAAATTCGTGTACTCTGGCTGTTTTCTGGGACGTCATTTTTTCCAATTCATGTTTTTTGTCGTGCCCGGGCTGATCAACCGGTGTCAGGGTCTGCCGGGCTGTTCCCCGGGACCAGAGAGAGTTCCCAGTAAACGACACCCTGGAGCGGGTTTTCATAGTAGGGTGCCGTTTCTGTGAATCCAAGAGATTCATAAAGATGGATGGCTTCTTTGAGCCGGTCAAGGGTATCGAGCCGCATCAATGAGTAGCCCAGTTCCCGGGCAATCGCAATGATTTGCTGGGCCAGACGTCTGCCCAGGCCGGTTTTCCTGGCCTCAGGCCTGACGTAAAGCCGCTTCATCTCACATACGTTGTCATCCAGTCGGCGGACCGCCGCACAACCCAGGATCCGGTTCCCGTTCATACCGATGAGAAGGTCCCCGTCCGGCCGCGAGTATTTCCCGGGCAGACCGGCAAACTCCTCATCAAAATTCTGGAATCCCAGGTCCACACCCAGGAAGGCTTCGTATTCCCGAAACAGCCGACGAACCGCTTCAATCTCTTTGCCGTTTACTGCCTGCCTGATGGTCGTCTGATCAGTCATTGTAGAACACCGCCAGCCACACCGTTGCCCGGTCCGGATCGGTCCAGGCGACCCGGTGCCGCACATGGGCCGGGATGTGGAGATAATCTCCTTTGCCCAGTGTGATTTTCTGCCGTCTTCAAACAGAAGAACACCGCTTCCCTCCAGCACCATCACCCACTCGTGCTCAGCCTGATCGTACCATCCCTTTGCCGGGGAGGCCTGGCCTTGGGACAGAATCCGTTCGATGCGGATATGGTCCGTCTTGAGCAGGTCTTTAAATATTTCTTCCTGGATGTGCTCAGGGATTGATGAGAAGATGTTGTGTGTGTTTTTATATTTTTCAGCCATTGTTCAACCGTTTTGAAATGGGTTTTCATTGTTGCTGTTCAAACTTGTTATCGCTGGAGAATTCCTCACGTTACCGGGTAATCGATTCGAATTTTTGAGAAATCCTCAGCCGTTGCATCCGGTTCGGCTCCCAGGTCTTGAAAATGTTTTTAAGGTGCATCAGCACATTATGTAATGAACCATCACGGCAGCAAAGAGATTTAAATTATGACAGCGTCTGTTTCTGTGGTCTTCATCGCATTGATGTTTATATCGCAAAGCACTGTTTGCAGCAAGGAGATATCTGTTATTTGAACAGATTAGTGTGGATATCAGGATACTGGATTCTTTTTCTTTTGAAACAGGTTGATTATTCAAAAGAGATCTGAGTTCCTTGAAGATGGCTTCTATTGAAATGTCATCCCACATTGCTTGGTAACTGCTGACAGAGCCATTAGAAAAGCTCGTTGGATGGCCTCCTCTTTTGATAGTCGATATACTGTTCGATGGATAGTTGCAGCCAGTTTTGAAGCTTGGTCTTCGATAAGAAGGTCGCTGGCTTACAGGAGCACAAAATCAACAGTCCCGCAACCACTATCGCTCACCAAACAGACAATTTCTGATGATAAATGACATTGATGTTTACATCAAATGTCCTTGAAACATTGCCGGAATCATGTCGGTATATATATGATTTTCCAGGTCGTGAATAAACGAACAGTGGATATTATACTTAATTTTCACCAGGGCATTATCCAAAACGTTTCGCACCTTTTTCATTAGATCCTCCATCGAAAAAGGTTTCTGGAGAAATGCCACCCCGTCATCAAGAACATCCTGATGGGCAATGACATCCATGGAATATCCGGACATGAACAAGAGCCGGATATCGGGAAAAGGGCGGTGATTTTACAGCCAGGTCACGGCCGTTCATTTCCGGCATAACCACATCCGACATAAGCAATTCAATGGAGCCGGAATGGTTTTTGGCTTTTTCTACAGCCTCTGTCGGGGTGACTGCGGGGAGCACGGAATACCCGTTTCTCTCCAACATCATCCGGGCCATTCTTAAAATAGACGGTTCATCTTCCACCAGCAGGATGGTTTCCGTCCCCCAACAACTGGTTTTTCTCAGGCACATGCCTGTCAGGGCCTTCAGAGGCAGCCAACCGGGGCAGGTAGATTTTAAGCGTGGATCCCTGGCCGGGTTCACTGTATACATTGATGAAACCGTTGTTTTGTTTGACAATGCCATAGACGGTGGCAAGTCCTAAACCGGTGCCTTTGCCTACCTCTTTGGTGGTGAAAACGGCTCGAACAGATTGTCCAGAGTGTCTTTTTCCATGCCGCACCCATTATCACTGACTGCCAGCAGGACAAAATCACCGGGGATAAGGTCAGGATGTTCGATGCAGGACTGTTCGTCAAATGTCTTTTACCGGTTTCAATGGTGAGCATGCCTACCCCGGAAATGGCATCCCGTGCGTTGATGCATAGATTGGCAAGGATCTGGTCGATCTGGGACGGGTCCATTTTAACCGGCCACAGATGTGCTGCAGGTTTCCAGACCAGGTCGATATTTTCTCCGATTAGCCGGCGCAGCATATTCAGCATGCTTTCCACAGTATCATTTAAATCCAGCTGTCTGGGAGAAATGGTTTGTTTTCTGGCAAAAGCCAGCAACTGCTTTGTAATCTCAGCAGAACGCGTTGCTGCGCTTTGGATTTCTTTCAGGTCGGAATACAGATCGTGATTTTCATCTGTCTGCTGCAATGCCATTTCCGTATGGCCGAGAATAACTCCCAGCATGTTATTGAAATCATGGGCCACGCCACCAGCCAGCCGGCCGACTGATTCCATCTTCTGGGCCTGGAAAAGTTGAGATTCCATTTTTTTCAGGTCGGTAATATCGGTAGCGATCTGCATTCGTACCAGGCGGCCGTCCGTCCATTCAATGGCCCGGTCGTGATTAATATAATACTTGCCTGTAACAGGGTTTCTGTCATGCCATATACGGACACCGGCCGGGTTCCCATGCCTGTCAATCAGCTGATCGTTTGTACAGCATCCACAGGGTTCCTGATTTTTCCTAAAGGCACGGTAACATATTTCCCCTGTTTTGTCTCCTTCGAAATCAGTGATCATTTTTTGATTCATGAACAGAATTTCGCAGGTGTCCATGTCTGCCACATACACGGTGGAATCGATACTGTCCAGAACCGAGAGCATTTTTTCTTGGGACAGCTTCAACTCTTTTTCAGCCTTTTTGCGTTTGGTGATATCCAGAACGGTGAACGTGACTCCTTTGAATGGTCCTGCAGGTCCACGGGAGTTGAGCTGAGCAGGACATCCATGATGGTCCCGTCTTTTTTCTGCCAGCTGGTTTCCACCATGCCCGTGCCATTATCAGCTATCTGGGAATATTTTCCCGTCCCACAAATTCAAAATCTTCATCACGGGAATACAGCATCCGGGAGCTGTTTCCGATCAGCTCTGTTTCATCATATCCGGTCATTTCACACAGTCGCCTGTTGACTTTGATCAGGATCCGGTTGACACTCGACCCTATTCCGACGGGTGCACTTCTAAATATACTGCTAATTTGATTTTGTCTTTCCTGCAACGCTGCCATTGCCTGCGTGGTTTCGACCATTGAACCGATGAGTCTGGCAGTGCTGCTGAGATGTTTTTTTGCCATCTCAATGATATGGGGAGGTCGGGAATCATACGCCGTGGCCTCGCCAAGAAGGTCTTCGCGGTTGAGATGGTAGACATCAGCCAGCATGTTGAGTTTTTTAGAATCTTTTGGAGGATCTCCATACCCGAAGTTGATCGCCCCTATTACATTTTCACCCGAAAAATGGGCACGGCGTATAACCGAATACCGCCGTTGCACTCAATATCCACCGGTGCTCGTCTGGCAATAGCCTCTTTGGAGCAGTCAGTCCAGCAGGATTCATGGCACAGCCACCGGCCTGAGTTGAGCGCTTCAACACTGTCAGGGCTTCCGCAAAGTTTACGCGAGGCCCTGTCCATCATCCGGCACCAGCCTGAAGCAAAAATCCCAAAGGCATAATTGCCGTTTGCCTCGTAGATTGCAGAAGACGTCCCGAGCAAATCCAGATATTCACTGGTAAAGCTTTTCAGGCTTTCGCGACCAATGGATTTCAGGATAATGCCATCTCGATTCAATTCAGTCAGGTCGCCATATCCCTGATCGTGATTGTCCGTATGTGCATCGATGTTTGAAACCGGTTTTCTGGAAAGCATCCATTCAATTTCGTTTCAATTCTGTTTCGGTTTCTTTATGTGCTGTAAAATCTCTTGAAGAAAATAGGATTTCCTGAGCATTTCCAGCAGCATCAAGAATGAACTTACTGATGGTCTCAAACCACAGATAGTCTCCATCTGCACGGCGATATCGGTATTCGACCTTTCGAGCATCTTCTCTGGTGGTCAAACAATCTGAAAAGACAGCTGCGATTTTCTGGTAGTCGTCAGGGTGGACAAATTCCATGACGTTCCTGCCGATAAGAAAACCCGGATCATATCCAAGGATACTGCAGGAAGATCCGATGAATTTGAAGTTGCCATCCAAGTCAGTCACGGAAACAAGGTCAGTGGTATTGTCAATAATGTTTTGCAAAATCGAGTTTTCTCCCGCAGGGCCTTTTGGGCCTGCTTTTTATCAGTGATGTCACGAATGATGGCAAGGTACACCGGTCTGTCGGCAAGACAAATGTTTTCGAAAGTGACTTCTACTGAAATTATCTTCCCATCTTTTGTCTGGTAATCCCTTCCATTTTTTGAAGGATTCTGCAGACAATCCCCGTGGGTTACTTCAGCGGCCTTGGAGAAATCAGTCATTTTCATGGACAGTAATTCCTGGGAAGTATAACCGAATAACTGTGAAGCTTTGGCGTTGCATTCCAAAATTTGATTGGTATCGCTGTCTGCCAAAAACAGGGCATCCAAACCCATGTTAAAAAGCAGGCGGTATTTTTCTCGCTTTGGCGTGTCACGTTTTCTGCCGTTACCCGCCGTGTAACATCAGCCAGAGTGAGGACAAGCCTGTTACCTTATCTGATTCATGCTTGACGGGAATCAGACTCCAGTCCCAGTAGGTAATCCCCCTTTCAGGCCGGTCAGGGAACTTAAAAGGGTCGGCTTCAATAAAAAAGGGTTCTCCTGTATCGACAACCGTTTGAAAAACACATGGTTCTTCTTATGGGGATAGAGTTCAAAATGATTTTTCCCCTAAAAAGGAGGACGTCTTTTGCAGGTATCGGCATAAGCGCGATTCGCCCAGAGATAGTTAAATTGGCGATCAAGAAAGGCAGCATGATATGCGTATGTTGCAGAATTCCCTGCATGATCTGATTTTGTTCCCGAAGCTGTACGTCGGAATTTTTATTGGCTAATGCACTTTCTGCAATTTTTGTAATGAACCCGACAAATGATTGACTGTATGAAAGGATATATTCGATTTTTTCATGGGTGAAATGAGGCACTTGATCCAGTGCCTTCAGGTATAGGTCAATATCAAAACCGAATTTTTCACCGTGGCCAACAAAGAATTTTCTTTCCAGATTTTCGTCTTCATAGAAAAACTGCCCCAGAAACATGGTCGCCAGATGTTTGCCAGAGATAGTGATAGACATTCCAATATCCCATAAACCGTTTTTGCATTTATATTGGCAGACCTCTTTGTTTTTCAAGTGATCTTTAATGAAATTATCGCTTTCTTGACAGTTGACAAGGGTTTGCGGATGCACACGATGAAATCTGGTGCAGATATCCTGCCATCCAGCACGCACGAGAATCGAATTGTCTATCGCATCAATGATGCCCAAAGGCATGCTGGTTGATTGATAAAAGGAATCAGCCATATTTGGAGCGCTTCAATGTCGATGAGATCTGAAAGGCGATACTTTTTCATTGTCAAAAAAAACCTTTATGAATGAATCAATGTTTTTAGATTCTTGATGATTCAAATTAAAAACCACACAAATCCGAAATATAAAGCAAAGAGTTTCCAAACTGAGGAGACTCACAGCGCCCAATCAGTTGTCTTTCAAAAAGGCTTCCTATGCCTTAGGACCATCGAATGTCCGGTTCAAGTAAAAAAAATGTTTGTAGGGACATCACCGCCCGGAAAAATGGTTTTTACAAGATGATTTTTTTGCCAGGCTCAGTCCAGGTGAAATTCGATGTCATCAAAGATATCTTCCAGGGTGTAGAGCAGTTTGTCCACTTTGGCCAGATTCCGGTCGGCGATGTGTTCCTCAATGGCATGAAATGTCTGTGTCAGCTGATGTTTGTGATCGAGCAGCACCTGTCTGAGCGGGGTACCGTCGTACCGATAGAGAAGCATGTCGATTTTTTGGGCCAGCTCATACAGAGACGGGTTGCTGTCCACGAGATCCGGGTCCTGAAATGACAAGTGCCGGGCCAGGCGGGGATAGGTTTTTTCAAAGCTTTTTTTTGTAAAACGGCCGGATGGTCACGGTTATCTGCATATGCTGGCTCATGGGGTTTCTCCTTTGTTCGTATCCTGGATGGTGAGTCGATCATGGTAAATGCCGGGAGTGGAATCGGCAATGGGCTGGGCTTCGGCGGTTTTGACAAAGAACTCGGTAGGACCGGCACCGCCGATGACGGCGTAGGCGTAACCCTGGGCTGTCATGGCGTGAAGACATGACAGCAGGAGGGCTTTGCCAATGCCGGTGCCGCGTCTTTTCTCATCCACGCCCGTTGGTCCGAAAAAATTCAGGCAGGTGACGTCATGGCAGGCAAAACCGGCAATGTTTCCTGCTTCGGTGGCGATGAAACAAGATACCGGGACACGCCTGAAGGCCACGTCACACTCACTGGCCCAGCCGGTGCCGAAACGGTGTTTTACCCATTGAACAACGGTATGTTTTTCATATGTCATGGCCCGGCGGATCACAATGCCCCGGTCGGCAAGACGGTTTTGTTCAGATGCGGCCCCGGGCAGGTCATACAGCCGGACAAGCAGGTCGGGCATCGTTGCAGCCTCCTTTTGCTTCGACGTGAGATGGGGTTTTAAAAATCCATATGCCAGCCGGCCCCGGCAAAGGCAAACCGGTCCTGGAACCGCTGGAAAAGCCGGGCCGCGGCTTCGTTTCCCGTGCAATGGGATACGGCTATGGTACGGACCTTAAATTTGTCAAAGGCATCCATGGCCTGGTCCAGTTGGGACGGGTCGTTGGCAAAGCCCAGATGGGTACCGCCTATTACGGCAAGAAACGCCTGGTGGCCTGATTTTTCGGCAAAGTGTTCCATGATGTTGACGATGCCGGAGTGGGCGCATCCGGTGAGGATCACCGGGCCGGATAAGGTCTCAATGAGCAGGCTGGCATCGTCGAAAAAGGGTCGGGAATGAAACCGTCGCGGGTCTCGGTGACCAGTCGGTCATCAGAAGGTTCAAAAGACCAGGTCCGGGGCACTTGTCCGGAAAAGAACACGCCTCTGGCAATTTCAGTGTAGTTGCCGTGGAATTCGAACCGGGCATTGAGCGTTTCTTCCAGTGCGGATTGAGTAAAGGGGATGCCGATGTAAGCGGGGTCCTCGTCTTTAGGAAGCAGGTATTTGCCGGCAAACAGGTCGGGATGAGCATAAACGGCCAAAGGGTTTTCCTGGGCCGGGATTTGCTTGAGCCCTCCGGTGTGGTCGTAATGGCCGTGGCTGAGCACCACGCCGTCCAGGGCGGCCAGGTCTATTTTCAGGGCGTTAGCGTTGTGGGCCAGACCCAGCCCCTGGCCCGTGTCCATGAGCAAGCAGGTATCCGGGGTTTGCACCAAGGCTGCGAATCCGTGTTCGCCCATGATGCCTTTGGCCATGTGGGCCCGATTTTCACAGATGATGGTAATGCGGGTATGTTTCATGGGACAGTTCCTTTCTTTTTGTCAGATGCGGTTGCGGTTGTCGGGCATGTTTGCCACGATGCCGGACAGGTTATGGGCGTAACAGGGCCGTTCGTTCCAGGGGGTGTTGGACACCTCTGCCAGCAGGTGGGTGCAGGTGCCGTGTCGGTCATGCCTGAAGTAAAAGTTCACCAGGCTGAAGTAAAGCCCCAGGGTTCGCTGGTTCATCAGGCCTTGCACCGGGCCGGTCTCTGGGGTGCCTGTTAGTTCGGCCATTTTTTTCTGACGATGTTTTCGTACAGGGATTCAAAATACCGTTTCGGGACAGGCAGGCTCCCTAAGGTATGAGCCGGATCGTTGAAACAGATATCCGGATGGTAGATCGTGCCCAGAAGATTCAGACTGGTATTGTCCAGCTGGTTGAAGGAATCCGGAAATTCGTCCAAAGGATCCATTATGCTGCCTTTCCCATTGTTTCGGTTCAGCCAGCAGCCGATCAACCGGAAGATGCTTCGAGTAATGCAGTATCAACGGGCTGCGGATTTGTCTGGTACGAGGTAACATATATACGGCCGTCATTTTCAAAAAAACCACCCCGTCAAGGTAGCCCACATCTCCGACCTCCTCGTGCGGCAGGTTCAGGGCAAATTCTTTGAGGGGATAAATATTCCAGTCATGGGATACGCAGATGGCGATTTCATTTTCCGATAGGCCGTCAATGCAGTTCACCATGAAACGGGTGAGGGTGGCTGCCGTATTTACAGGGTTTCCCATGATGGACTCATCAATTTGATGTTCAAACCAGTCCCGGAGAAAATTATTTGTGCCTCTCTTTTTAAATAAACCAATGATCTGTTCAATATCAATCAAATAAAATGGGGCCAGGATTTCATTGATTTGGTTGTGGGGGATTCTCAGACCGTGTCGACAGAAAAAACCCTTGTCAATGAGATACGCGGTTTCAATGCAGCGGCCGATATGAGACGAGTACAGCCGAGGCCGAATGCCTGACGGCAGGTCCTGCCCCATTTTTTCCGCATACTGCATACCTTCAGGCGTGAGATTCATGAAAGGTTCCATGCGAGCGCTGGTTGAATAAAACCGCTCGGAATGGCGGATGATGGCGGATATTTTGTTGATGCCCTGGTTTATTAGTTGTTCTATGACGGTGAGCGTGTTGTCGGATCTGATTTCATATTCTCGGTTCATGGCAGGGTGTGACATCTCCTGAAACTGGAAAAGAATATTGGGTTACTTTACCAGTTTCATAACGCATGGGATGGGAACTGTCAACCGCAAGTTTACTGTTTGTCCAGGCGAGACTGATCATGTTTGTCACCGGAAGGTGAATGGTTTTGACCTGGTAAGATGTTAAATTGCCTGTATCAGAACTTAGAGGGGCCGTGGGTGAATTATAAAATTTTTGAAGATCCGACAGGTGGGATATATGGTGTACATTCAGGGCTGCGGAGAGGCCGGTAACCCGGCTTTCACCGCAGGATAGAAAACAGGCAGCCATACCGGTCTTATCTGCAGCAAGGATGTCATTGATTGAATCACCGACAAACAACACCTGTTCCGGTGGAAGAGATAATGTCTGAAGGGCCAGAGCCAGACTTTCAGGATGGGGTTTGAGCCGGGACATGTCCTGACGGGCCAGAATAATCTCAAAAAAATGGGTCAGGTTGAAACGGGATAGAATGCCGTGGACAGATTCTCGGCCGCAATTGCTTACAACCCCCAGACGGTACCCCTTTCCGATCAGCTCTGTCAATATTGTCCGGGTTTCGGAATAAGGCTTCCACCGTGTCATGGCATCCTGATCATACCGGTCGTAAACTTCATCCATTTTTTCAAGAAGGTTTCGTGCATCCTCCGCCGCATTCCGGCTGATCCATTGATCAGTTATATCCAGGGTAACGTTGAACAAGCTGGCATAACTGGGCGGTTGTCCATACCGATTCATATCCATACCGGCATCTGAAAGGATGGCACAGATTTCTGTGATGGCTTTATCCAAGTCCCATTGAAAGTCCACCAATGTGCCGTCCAGATCAAACAGCACAGCTTCATATTTTTTATCTCTTGAGGCAGCGGAAGTGGGAAGGCTTTCAATTTTGAAATACACGGGGCGGAACCAGTCAGTGCAACCGGCAATGACTGTCCCCGGCTCTCGGTACCAGGCATAGGAGGCACCGTTGATGACTGCCAGAATTTCTCTTCGAATGTCTGCCCAGGCCCAGTGGCAGAAATTTTTCGGCATGTTGAATTCAGAAGTGACAAAGAATTCATCCCCTTCCTGAAACGTGCTGCAAAGACAGCTGTCTTTTATGGAATTTTTCAAATAGTCATTAATAAGATCCTGGTTTACGGTTCTTTTAATGACCGTGATTTTACATTTGGCATGGAGCATCTTGGGGGCCTTTCGTGAACAAATTGCTGTGCCTCAGCCGATGTTCAATTGAGTTCTGAGTTTAGTTTTTCCAACTCTGAATTGTCCCAGCGTTTGAAAAGGGTATGGGAGATGCCTATGAAATCGAGCACTTTTCCAACAGACTGGTTGATGATGTCATCCAGTGTCTCGGGATGATGATAAAAGGCTGGCACGGGTGGAACAATATGGGCGCCCATTTCCGCAGCCAGAGTCAGCAGTCTCAAATGGCCCACATGCAATGGGGTTTCCCTGAACATCAAAGCCAGTTTGCGTTTTTCCTTGAGTTGAACGTCTGCGGCCCTAATCAAAAGGTTTTCATTGTAAGAATTAGCGATTCCCGAAAGTGTTTTTACGGTGCAGGGGGCAACCACCATCCCCATGGTCTGAAACGAACCGCTGGCAACCGATGCGGCAATATCTCTATTGGTATAAGTGGCATCTGCCATGGAAAGTACATCATCCACGTCATAACTGGTTTCGATCCTGATGTTCAGTTTTCCCGCTTCTGAGATAATCAAATGAGTTTCAATGTCAGCCTGTTTTAGAACCTCAAGCAGACGAACACCGTAAATGACCCCACTGGCACCAGCGATCCCCACAATTAAGCGTTTTGTCATTATAACTCCTTGTTTTTAAGATAGCGAATTTTTGTTTGAGTGTGTGGCTTTTTCCAACAGGTTGTATCCTTTTTCTTCAAGAACCGAGATAATTTTTTTGAAGCATTTAATATTGAACCGAATTACAAGACGCTTGGTCCCGGTATTAGGGTTTTTAAGCGTAAAAAGGCCCATGATTTTAACGTCGGCAGCAAAAGATCTTCAAGGATTCTTTTATGTGTTATTTGAGTCTCCATTTAATTCAATGGTCATCCCGTGAACGCCTGCATCCTGCCCTAGGAGCTGGCTTAAGGCCAGGGTAAAATCCCTGTTGGAAAGAGTTCCCACCAATTTGTCACCATCCATAACGGGCAAAAACTGCGGCCGAACTTGGCTCCCTTTCTTGATGGCAGTTTCAACAGAATCATCAATGGATAGAGTCACCGGTTTTCTTACCATGATGTCCTTTACTTTTAATTTTTCATTAAAATACTGCATTTCAAAGATATCCTGGGTTGAAATTGTCCAGGATGCTGCTTCCCTCAAATCCCGTCTTGCAACCAATCCCTTGAATCTACCGTCGTCCACCACTGCTAAAAATGGGACTTTTTTTGCTTCAAATACCTGCATTGCCTCTTTTGCTGACAATTCACTGGAAATTGTATCAGGATTTTTTCGCATCCAGTTTTTTACTATCATGTCTGGTCCTCCATTTTTGTAAGTGAACTATTATGTCTGGTGCATGAACCAGGCAACAAAATATCTAATCAAACAATCCCATTTCTGTTGCAAGCCTTTGGGATAAATGTCTGGCGGTGGGGGTGATGAACCAGTTTTTCAGGCCATCTTTTCGAAGTTTTTTTTGCCTCTTCCCAGTAAGGACCCCTGATTTTTTCTTTTCCGAACATGGTTTTAAAACGGATGATTCCTGTTTTGCCGTATCTGTCTAGACGGTCAGCTTCCACCACCAGGGTGGCATTGATATTGTTCATCTTGAAAACTGCTTCAGGCAGATCATGGATTTTTATAATGCTTTGAATCTCTTTCGTTTCAGACTCACCATAAGATAGTTCATTTAATATTTCACCAGCGAGAATGGCGCCTTTTTTCCATATGTTGCGAAAAACTGGTGGTGTTGGTTTTTACTCCGGGTGTGGCAGCATTGAAATCTGCATAGTCAACTACGGCCCATCCCAGGTCATGAAGGTATGCAGCTGGTAGAACAATGCCAGAGTCCCCTTTTTCGTGTGATATCAAATATCTGCACAGATCAACGGTGCGCAGAATATGTTCCCAGTCACCATCCCGCCCGTTTCTATACATCGGTTCAATTTTTGAGATTAACCGCCTTTCAAATGCAGCGTCCATTAAAAAATCTCCAGCGCCGTTTTTATGACTGTCTGGCTGAATACCGGATCTTCCATGTTTGCCTCGATTTCAATAATCTCGATGTTCGAATCAAGTAAATTACGCAATGTTTGAGTGAAAATTTTGTCTTCTTCCGGGTCATAGGTCGGGTTTCCCGGTGCATCAACAGATGACCATCCCTTCAGCGGTATTATGATTTTTACTGGTTTTTGGCACCATTTAGTTTTCTGGCAAATTCATTGGCCACCTGTTTAAGTTCGTCCGGTGAAAGGCGCAGCCAGGTCCGGAATTTATCAAGGTCATATTTTCGCCGTTCATGAACTCCTTTTTGTATTTTGACCGGGCAGGGGTCATGTGGTTGACAGAACAAGTGGAAATAATCTGGGGAATCCCTGTTTTTGCCGCAGATTCCAGGCGATCAGGTCCACCGTCCCGCATATAGCCAAAATAGTGTTCTCCTACCCCGCCCGGAGCCAGGTCTATGACACCATGAAAAAATCCTTCGGCAATCATTTTTCCATGGCCTGGTCCCCGACACCGGCTGCAGAAAATCCAGTGATTTGAAATCCTTGGCTTTCAAGGGTGGCACGAACAGCGCGGGCACATTGTTCGCACGGTCCCAGCATGGTCATGGCAATGGTTTTCTTGTTGTGGGCCGCCAAGGTATTATCCACATATTTGATCATTCCTTTCATGGCATAACACGCCCTGTCCATGACATTTTTGAGCATATCGGTTACTCCGGTTATTTCAATAACCGAATGAAACAAAAGGATATCACTGGTACCGATATATCTGGTAGATAACCCCGGTAACGCTGCAGTAGAGGAAATCATCAGCTTTGGAATACCAAACGGCAGGGAACGCATGACATCGGTTGCCATCAATGATCCTGTTGAACCGCCAATGGCCATTACACCATGGATTTTGCCCGCCATATAAAGGTCTCTGGCAATTTTGGTGGCACCATCTATAATGATATTGGTGATGGTTGAACGTTCTTTGGACTGGTTGATTTCTTCAATGGTGCTGCCGCCAGCTGAAGCCACATGAGAAGGGGTAAGTTCCGCTCTGGAAGGTTCTTTTCCCCGCATTGAAAGGTCCATCAAAAGAGGAAGCACATCGATTTCTTTAAATTTGTATTTTAGATACCGTGTCTCATCCCTTTTGGTGTCCAGGGTAGATATGATCAAAACCGTTTTCGGTGTATTCATGTTTTTTGCCTTTGTTAAACCTGCGGCAGAAAGCTTGAGAATTTGTTTTCTCTGCCGCAGGTTTGAGGTTACAAGCCCAGTTTTTCTTTGATATCTTTTTTCAGGGTTTCCTTGTTCACCTTGCCGGAATCGCCGACTGTCGGGAATTCAGTGACAACCTCCAGATGTTCGGGAAGTTTGAACATGGCGATATCTTTGGATTTCAGGTGCTCGACCATGGTTTTAAAATCGAAGTTCATCCCGGGTTTAGGGATCACATAAGCGGCACAGCGCTCGCCCATCTCCCTGTCCGGGTAGCCGACAATGGCCACTGAACCCACAGCGGGATGATCATTCAAAAGCCCTTCCACCTCGGCCGGATAAATATTCTGTCCACCCCGGATGATCATGTCTTTGGCCCTGCCTAATATCCACAGACACCCATGATCAAACTTGACAATATCTTCGGTCGTGGTCCACCCGTCTTTGTCAAATACCGTTGAGGTGAGCTCTTCATCCCTGTAATATCCGGCCGGCGCATGGGGGCCCCTGAAATACAAGATGCCGGGTTCTTTATCGGGCACGGCAATTTCTCTGTTTTCCTGATGTGCCAGCCTTACTTTGTTTCCCGGAAGCATTCTGCCGACGGTTCGCCGCCTCAAGTCCTTGGAATCTTCCACCCGGCATCCTGACACCGATCCCATATCCTGAGTGCCGAGATCACTGGTGATGGAAGCGCCAAAAGCTGTTTCCGCTTCCTCCGCCACCTGGGGCGGCAGGTATCCCCCGGCCGACCGAATAAATCTGAGTGAACTCAAGTCATATTTTGATATATCAGCCTCAAGCATTCGAATCAGGTGGGTAGGAACCACCCCGATAGCTGTTGCCTGTTCTTTTTCAATAAGTGCCAGGGCAGCATCTGGTGAAAATTCCTCAAGCATAACGGTTTTGGCCCCTGCAATCGGAGCTGCAAAATAGGTCAAGGTTCCTGCGGCACCCCCTGCATGAGGTGCAATGGCCATTGTGATGTCTTCTTTTGTCAGACTCCAAATATCTACCCGCCTTTGGCGGTACATATCCGGGGTGCAGCCGGCCATTCGACCAGCTTGGGTATTCCGGTGGTGCCTGACGTCGTGGTCAAAATGGCTACATTTTCTATAGCATCCAGACGTCTTTGTGCCAGAATGCCTTTATCGATGGGCTGTTTGACTCTTTTTTCAACAATGCTGGGAAGGGAAAAAGTACCGTTTGGCGCTTTGCCCGGAACCTGATCATCAAACAGAAAAATTTTTGCAGGTGGGGAAAGTCTTTTTGCAGATCCGCATACATTTCAAGGTAATTGAATTTATTGTAGGTGTGCGGAATAATAACCGCTGATGCCTTGGTTCTGTCCACCATATAAGTCAG